>ERZ1645192.2605-NODE-2605-length-14879-cov-4.836819_pt1 | contig 14879 bp, 13 predicted proteins | sample MGYA00575354_ERZ1645192 | MGnify/ENA primary metagenome ERZ1645192 (study PRJEB40844, sample SAMN11349763) | freshwater sediment metagenome | isolation source: river sediment | host: Sediment | place: India: Faizupur Khadar , New Delhi | collected 2017-02-21 ... | reverse complement strand
TCGGTTTGGTTTCGCCGCGATGATAAAGGCCGGCAAGTTCCGGATAAACAAGACTCCAGTCCGGTTCTACGTGGGGTGGTTCGAATGCTGAGAAGAAGAAGATCAGCGCTTCTGTTCCCAATCCGATAATAAGCATTTCATTGGCACCTGTATAGTGATTGATTTTAAAAAGTGCTCCAAGAATAACCACGGCAGCACCAATACCATATAGTTTAGCCATGAAGTTTCTGAACCCTCTTCCTCTTACTAAATTGTTCAATCCCATGATTGTAGCGTGTTAATTTGTTGATTTTGAGTTGATTTGACTATCTTAAAAACCGTTTGGCAGAAATTTCAAGAACCTGTTAGTTATAGATTTTCGAAGCTCTGGCCGGATTATCATCTTTCTGACGACCCATATAATTCTGAACACAACGGAATCCGATGTAGGATTTGGAGGTATCCTGGAATTCATAAGCGCGGGCGTTCACCTGAAGGTAATAGGAAATGTCTTTCCATGAACCACCGCGGACGACTTTTCTCTTGAGTGCAGGAGGATCGCTGTCTTTGGCGTTGTAGCTGTATGCCGGGTTCATATCCCAGGTAAAATTGTAAGATGATTCATCAAAAGCATCGTTGGTCCACTCAGCCACATTGCCGGCCATATCATATAAACCAAAATCGTTGGCCGGATAGTGTGCTACGATAACCGGGGTAAGACCGCCATCGTCGACATAATTTCCGCGAAGAGGCTTGAAGTTGGCGAGAAAACATCCCTTTTCGTTGCGGGTATAAGGTCCGCCCCATGGATACGGGCTGAATGAATTGCCTCCACGGGCTGCCCATTCCCATTCGGCTTCGGTCGGAAGCCTGAACTCGTTGACTACCGCGTTTCCTTTACCGTTCAGATAGGCGCGCAGCAATTCGGTACGCCAGATGCTGAATGCTTTGGCCTGTTTCCAGTTCACTCCTACAACAGGATAATTGTCATAGGCCGGATGCCAGAAGTAACGTTCAGTCATCGGATCGTTGTAGGCATAGGCATAATCGTGAATCCAGGCAAGCGTATCTGGGTAAACGTTGATGACTTCTTTGCGGACGTAGAGTGAACGGTCTTTCAAACCCTGAGGACGGTTCGCAAGTCCGGCATTGATGGGGTCTCCGGCAGAAAAGTCTTTTCCTGCGGCGGCTTTATAATCAACCCAATAGTATTCATAGAACAATTTACGGGTATCGATCTCCTTGCGGCGGAAATAACGCTCGTGTTCCGGAAGAAACATATCGGCCAGTGCTTCGCGCTCTTCTTCACCATTCCATTTCAACTCGGTTTTCCAGTTGAGGAAAGGAGGATCGTAGGTTTCACCGGTCTTCTTGTTCTCCTCAATCAGGTATTCCTCGGGTTTTACATCACCGAGTTTCCTGCGGGCGATTGAATCCCTTACCCAGAATACAAACTGACGATATTCGTTGTTGGTGATTTCGGTCTCATCCATGTAAAAAGCGCTCACCGAAACTGTGCGGGGATCGTTGATGTGTGCATAGGGCACATCCTGATCGCCAACACCCATGGTAAAACTACCCATCGGGATGTAGGCCATACCAAAAGGATCGGGCTGATAGAATTTTTCACGCTTTGAAACACCTACAAGTTCACCATTTCCTGAATTTCCACAACTACTCAGGATAAGGGCAGCAATTAGGTAGTTAAGTAGTTTTTTCATGTTTGTAACTGATTTTAATGCAAATAACGGCTTCACCAAGGCTTTATTATGGCTATCCCCGATTTTTTGAACCGACAAAAATAGCATTTTAATTATTCCATCCAAATTTCTTTTACAAGAAACGGGTATTCCTGAAACTCCGTTTTGACTTCTCCAGTTCGAGTTTAAAACAATAACGAAGCATGACTTCATGACTACCGGCTCCTCCGATTTTCGACAACGGAATATCGTATGCGTAACCAAAACTGATGTCTTTCATATAAAAACCGAGCATCACAGCAGCGGTTTCCTGAAAACGGTAGGTAAGTCCTCCCCAGAATTTACGGTTGTACTCAACCCTGGCATTCAGATCGGCCTGTATGGTTGTGCCATCATACTTAACAAAAGCTGAAGGTATAAATACATAAGCAGGATTTCTGATCCAGGATATTTCATAACCGGCAGTTGCATAATAATGGCGCCTGAGTTTAAATTCAGGACTTCCGGCTGCAGTGCCGAGCTGACGTGTTCCTTCAAGTAACTGGGTAGCCGATAACCCAAGAAAAAGACCGTTGGGTTCGAGGTAAAAGGCCCCAAGGGCAAGATCGGTAAACATGGTGCTCTCATTTCCGCCCGAAAGCAGGGGATCGCCGCCATCAACCGGTTTAAGTTTATTGAAATCGAGCGATTTATTCAAAAACCCGACATTGAAACCAATCCCGAGTTCTCCACCGGCAACCGGACGGTTGTAGGCATATCCCAGTTTCACATATACATCCCTGAAATACCCGATTTTGTCCTGCATCACGGTGGCCGAAACGCCTCCGCGCAAGATCCTGACCGGAGCATCTCCTGAAAAAATAAAGGTCTGTGGCGATACTTTGGTGCCTTCCGCATCTTCAATACCAAGCCATTGTTCCCTAACAATACCGGTAACACAGATTGCATCACGCAATCCGGCATAACCGGGATTGACGGCCATGTGGTTAAACATGTTCAACGTTATCTGAGGCTCCTGCTGCCCCATAACAACTGAAGGAGCAATACCAAGAACCAGTAACGATAAAAACGACAGGTAAATTCGCTTCAACATCAGATGCACTATCAGATAATGCTTGTAAATAAAACAACACAATGTCGGAGAAATATTTTCAATTTCTATGTTTGAAACTAATCCCCTGAAAACTGCAGAATGTCCTCCCTGAACAAATCCAATCTCATCACAGCGTAAAACAAATAACCCCGAAAACCGAGATTTATTTTGTGAGGTGCTGTATATTTATTGAATTCTGTCGCAAAGGTAATACTTTAGATCAGTATTAACTTACCCAAACCCGAAAATGCATACAAAAGTTTATTGCTCTGCCCTGAATTTTATCATTTTTGTTTCAGCTACCCCTGTCTGCTCTTCATGATGTACATTTTCTTTACACAAAATTCTGATGAGATTTTTCAGCGATATTATCAATGTTCTGAAAATCTGGTTAGCTTTGCAGACCAATTCTGAAAATGCTATTTACCTCATTAACAAGCAACTAATATGACTTTCATCAGAAATGAACGGCTGTTTTCGAAAAAATGGTTCATTGCCTATACCCTGATTGTGATCGGTTCTTTCATCCTGGCAGCCGGTTTTGTGTTCTTTATCAACCCCTACAACATAGTCCCCGGCGGGGTTTATGGCATCGGCATTGTGGTTCACCAGCTCACCAAGGGCCTGTTCCCGTTCTGGCCGACCGGAATCCCCATTGGTTTGTTCGGACTGGCGCTGAATGTCCCGCTTACCATCATCGGCATAAAAGTTCTTGGCCCGCGTTTCGGCATCAAAACAGTGGTCGGATTCATACTCACTTCTGTCTTTATGGACCTGCTTACCATGATAGTCGGGGAAAACGACCCCCTGGGGCTGGCAAAGGATGTCTTTATGGCCAGTGTGTTCGGCGGTGTGACCATCGGTTTCGGACTCGGACTGATATTTAAATCAAAAGCCACCTCCGGCGGATCAGACATTGTTGCCATGATCATAGCCAAATATACCAGACTTCCTCTTGGCCAGCTCATGATCTATGTTGATTCGGTGATCGTGCTGCTCGGACTGGTTGTTTTCAGAGACTGGCACATCCCCCTCTACTCCTGGATTGTGATTTTCGTAACCGGCAAAGTCATTGACATTACCATGCAGGGGGTCAGCTACGATAAAACCCTCTTTATTGTATCAAGTCAGTTTGAACTTATCCGTGACAAAATCATCAACGACCTGAACCGCGGAGGAACTTTTATTCCGGGAAAGGGAATGTTCAACAATGCGGATAAAACCATTATTTTTACGGTACTCAACCGCCGCGAACTCGCCATACTGGAGGAATACATACACCAGGTTGACCCGAAGGCGTTTGTGACAGTGATGGAAGCTAACGAAATTCTGGGCGAAGGATTCAAATCGCTGCATGATAAAATCAGTGAATAGAAACCAACACCACCATCCGTTAAACAACAATAAGTGAAAAATGGCATTTCTGCAGAAAGACAAGGTTTTCACCCGTAAATGGTTTTACTCCTATGCATTGATTGTTGCAGGGACCTTCCTTGTTTCCCTGGGATATGTCTATTTTATCACCCCTTACAGAATAGTCCCCGGCGGTATTTACGGGATATCCATCGTATTGCATCACCTTTACGGTTGGCCGGTCGGACTCACTGCTCTGGCTTTCAATATCCCGCTTACCATCATCGGAACACGGGTACTTGGGCCCCGTTTCGGATCCAAAACCGTTGCCGGATTTGTCTTAACCTCACTCTTCGTAGACCTTTTGTCGTTCTACTCAGGCTTCAAACCACTGGTCGACAGCGATCCGCTGCTCTCGTCGCTCTTTGGCGGGGCCCTGATCGGAGCCGGAGTAGGACTGATCTTCAAATCAAAAGCCACTTCCGGCGGGTCGGATGTTATTGCCATGATCATTGCACGCTATACAAAACTTCCCCTGGGACAGCTGATGATGGGTGTGGATTCGGTGATTGTACTCATAGGATTCCTGGCCTTCGGCGACTGGCGGATCCCGCTTTACTCCTGGCTCACCATTTTTGTGATGGGCAAGGTCATCGATGCCGTGCTCTCAGGGATTTCGTATGAAAAAACCATCCTGATCGTATCCGACAAGCATGAGGAGATCCGCGATAAAATCATCAGAGATCTCAACCGCGGAGGCACCTTCCTACATGGAGAAGGCATGTACAACGGCAGTCCCAAGAAGGTGATCTTTACCGTAGTTAACCGGCGCGAACTCGCCATGCTTGAGGAGTTCATCAACCAGATTGATCCGAAGGCATTCCTCACCGTTATGGACGCCAACGAAATCCTTGGACAGGGATTCAAATCTCTGAAAGATAAGCTGGAGGATTAGGGCATAGAGCCTGGGGCATGGGGCTTATGGCATAGGGCCTGCAGCCTGGAGCCTGGAGCATTGTCCTGTGTATACTTTTTACTTTTTACTTTGAGCTTTGAACTTTGAACTTTGAGCTTGTCTGCCTGCCGTCAGAGCAGGCAAGCAAAGGGCATGGGGCTGGTGGCTGGTAGCTGAGTGATTCCATCACCCCATCACCCCATCCTTCCATCACTCCAACATTATCTGAATAACTTCACAATATCGTTTCCGTTTGCGAAGATCAGCAGTCCGAAAAGCAGAATCATCCCGACAATCTGGGCATTCTCAAGAAACTTATCGGATGGCTTGCGGCCTGTAATCATTTCATAAAGCAGGAACATCACATGTCCGCCGTCGAGCGCCGGAATCGGAAGCACATTCAGGATGGCGAGCATAATCGACAAAAAGGCAGTCAGGCCCCAGAATGCAGCCCAGTCCCAGGTGGAGGGGAAAATGTTGCCGATGGTGATGAATCCACCTACCGATTCATAAGCTTTCACTTCAGGTGAGAAGAGCAACTTAAGCTGCTTCAGGTAGTTGCCCACCCCTTTCCAGGTCTTGTTGAATCCGGCGGGAATGGCAGCCAGAAACGAATAGCTTTTTTCGCTGAACTGAAACTGCCCTGCGGGATTGGTGTATGCACCGATAAGGCCGGTTTCGGGTACTTTAATGTTGAAGGAGAGTGTATCTTTCTCCCGGATGGCAGTCAGGCTGACTTCCTTTGATTTGTATTGTGGCAACAGTGCCCTGAATTCATCGAAATACTCAACGAGCGAATCATTGATCCCGATAATCCTGTCACCCTTTTTCATACCGGCTGCTTCAGCGGCCGCCCCCTTGGAAAATCCTTCCACGATAAACTGCATACGGGCATTGATGAAGTCAGGTGACTGATGTTTGAGAAGTTTCGCCAGAAAGCCTTCCGGAATCTGCACCGTGGTTGGTTTGCCATCGCGCTCTACTTCAATGGTACGTGCATTCTCAAGAATGATTCTGCCCGGAATTTTAAAGAAATCCTCCACGGGCTGGTTGTCAACCGAAAGGATTTTATCACCGTTCCTGAGTCCCATTTCCTGTGCCACAGAGTCGGCAACAATCCCGTATTTTACCTGTGAAGTTGGCAGATACTGTTCACCCCATACCCACAGCATACCTATATATATAGCGATGGCGAGCAGGATATTTACCGTTACGCCGCCAAGCATGATGATGAGGCGCTGCCATGAAGGTTTGCTCCTGAACTCCCAGGGTTGTGGCGGAAGCTGCATCTGCTCCTTGTCCATCGATTCATCGATCATGCCGGAGATTTTTACATACCCCCCCAGCGGCAGCCATCCCAGCCCGTATTCGGTTTCGCCCTTTTTGAATTTGAAAAGTGAGAACCATGGGTTGAAGAAAAGGTAGAATTTTTCCACCCTTGTTTTAAACATCTTGGCTGTGATAAAATGCCCGAATTCATGAAAAATTACAAGAATTGACAAACTTAAAAGCAACTGAGCCGCTTTGATGAGAATTTCCATTTTTTAAAACCGTTTTAATATTTTTGAACTACTTAACAATGTTTTTGAACGAAGGTTTCGGAATGATGACCATCAGCCGGTGATATTGAGTGCCAGCTCCCTTGTCAGGCGGTCGGTGACTGAATAAACTTCAAAATCCGGTTGTGCCACGAACTCAGATTTTTCAATACATGATTCGATTACCGAAGGAATATCCGGAAATCCGATTTTGTCTTTCAGAAAAGCATTGACAGCGATCTCATTGGCAGCATTGAGCACACAGGGAGTATTCCCTCCTGCCTGCAAAGCCTTGTAGGCAAGGTCAAGACACCGGAAACTGACCATATCCGGCTGTTCGAAAGTCAGTTGCGGGAAGTCGGCAAAGCTGAACCTTGGTTGCGCTGTTTTTAGTCTGACAGGGTAAGACAAGGCATATTGTATCGGGATTTTCATATCGGCCAGGCCGAGCTGGGCCTTGATGGATCCGTCTTCGAACTGAACCATGCTGTGTACAACCGACTGCGGATGTACTACTACCTCGATTTGCTCCGGGGTTAGTCCGAAAAGCCACCTGGCTTCGATCACCTCCAGCCCTTTATTCATAAAGGTTGCAGAATCTATGGTAACTTTACAGCCCATGTTCCAGTTGGGGTGCCTGAGTGCCTGCTCTTTGGTTACTGTGCGCAGAAACTCCATATCCCGGCCACGGAATGGTCCGCCAGAAGCAGTCAGGTAAATTTTCTCCACCGGATTGTGAACCTCACCGGCCAGGCATTGAAATATCGCCGAATGCTCCGAATCAACAGGAAAAAGATTCACCCCTTTCTCTCTGGCCCTTCGGGTAACCAGTTCACCGGCAACCACAAAGGTTTCCTTGTTTGCTATGGCTATCTGACGACCGGCTTCAATGGCACATAGTGTAGGTTTGAGGCCGGCATAGCCAACCAGAGCAATCAGTACCATGTCGATGGTCTCCATCTCGAGAATCTGGCAAAGGGCCGCTTCACCGGAATATACTTTGATGTGGTAAGGTTCCAGGGCTGCAGAAACCTTCTGATACAGGTGATCGGCCCCGATCACCACGGCGTTGGGTCTGAACTCCATGGCCTGACTAATGAGTAAAGCCGAATTGCTGTTGGCCGATAAGACCTCAACCTCGAAGAAATCTTTCTGCTCCCTGATCACTTCCAGCGCCTGGGTTCCGATTGATCCGGTTGAACCGAGTATGGCGATACGTTTCTTCAAGTTTCTACAGTTAGGTCAGAACGAGATGTATTGTTCAGGATCAACAGCCCTTCCGTTGATCCAAAGCTCGAAGTGCAGGTGGGGACCGGTCGACAATTCGCCCGATTCACCAATGATGGCAATGCTTTCACCTGCCTTTACGTATGCTCCCTGTTTGCGGAGCAATACCGAGTTGTGTTTGTACACCGTAACCACATTGTCAATGTGTTGTACAGCGATCACATATCCGGTTTCAGCAGTCCATTCAGAGAAAATTACCGTGCCGTCATAGGCCGCCTTGATCGCTTCATTTCGGGCAGAAACCACATCGAGTCCGAAATGCTGCCTTGAGGGGTTGAAACGGTTGGTGATCACACCCTTGAGGGGTGTAAAGAAACTGAGCTTGCTTAACGACGGGCTGTGGGGAGTTGCTTTCTGGCCCGGACGAAGGTTGTACCGGCTCTGGTTTTCAACCTCTGCGCGGAGCAGCGAATCTTCCCTGCCACGGGTGTTGCGTATTCCGGCATACTTCGACCGGGCCGCGGAGTCAGACTTTACCGGGCTGGCCGAAACATTCTCTGGCTCTTCACCCGAAATCACCCGTTTCATATTCATGATAAAAAGGTCCTTGTCCTTAACCGCTGCTTCAATGGAATCGGCTTTCAGCTGCAATTCGTAAAGTTCCTTCTGAATGTTTGTATCTTTATAACCCGGAATGTACTCCCTCAAAGGTGTAAAGGCGATCAGATAACTCGTAAGAAATACCAGTATGATGGCCAGCATGCCGGTAATCACAAATACATTCAGTCTCGAAAGCCTGAAGGACAACTTTTCTTCAAAAGTATCCTCGTCAAGAATAACAAGGCGGTATTTATCCCTGAGTTTCTGATACCAGCGAACCTTTGGCTCTTCAGTGGGATCAGCTTTAACTTTTCGGGATGACATGGCAGGAATGCAATGGTTAGATTGGTCAGCAAATATCGGAAAAAAAAGTGTCTGGGCCTGATTTTATGTTTTATTGGCACTTTTCGGTGATCAGCACCGGCAGAGCTCACCATGAAGAAGTTCACCGATGCTTTACCGAAATTTAACATTCACCGGAAGGCCCGTTTTCAACAGGCAATTGTTTCCGACAAGAAGCTTTCCCCGGATTCTGCCTTATATAATGCGGTATAATCTGCCCGATTCAAAAAAATAAAATATTTTTGCAAATTGTCAGTTATTTAATGAAACTGTAAATCCGCATTTACTTGACTACAAAATTTATAACCCATCGCAGGTTTTTTTTATCGGGTCTGGCACTGATGCTTGTTATCTCTGCCTGTTCTACCCGCAAAAACACATTTACCCGCCGTGCATTTCACAATGTTACAGCCCACTACAATGCCTACTGGAACGGCAATGAAAGCCTGAAAGAAGGCATTGCCGAACTGCGTAAAAATGCCCGCGATAACTATACAACCGTGCTGCCGGTCTACAACCTCGGAACCCAGAACAATGCCCAGACAATCAACCCCAACATGGACAGGGCCATTGAAAAGGCCTCGAAGGTAATTCAGAAGCACAGCATGTACTTCGACAAGAAGGAACATGTGAAATGGGTTATACAGAGTTACATGCTGATCGGTAAAGCAAACTTCTACAAACAGGATTACAATGCAGCCCGGCGGGCTTTCGAGTATGTGAGCAAGCAATACAGCGAAGAGCCCGTGAAGTACGAGGCGGAAATGTGGACCGGACGCTGCTTCAAGCAACTGAAACAATACGACAAGGCCGTTGCGATGTACGATAAGGTTACTTCAGAGAAACCAGAACTGCAGTTGCCCTGGATTGTCAGAAAGGAATTGCCCCTTGCCTATGCCGATATGATGATCGCCCAGGGCAAATACAGTCAGGCCCGCCAGTTTATTGAGAAAGCCATCCCGCTCAACCGCAACGCCAAACTGCGGACCCGACTCAATTTCATCCTGGCCCAGATTTATCAGCTCGAGAAAAAGGATGTACGCGCCAGCGAGTACTTTACAAAAGTCGTAAAGGGCAGTGCTTCCTTCGAGATGGCTTTCAATGCCCGCATCAACCTGGCCAGGGTCTACAGCTCAAACAGCGGCGATAAAAGGATGATTGTCAAGGAACTTGAAAAAATGCTGAAAGACATTAAAAACAAAGACTTTCAGGACCAGATCTATTACGCCCTTGCCGACATTGCATTTAAAGACAGAAATGATACCCTGGGTGTAAAATACCTCCGCAAATCGGTAGCCAGCAGTGTAAACAACGATTATCAGAAATCCGTCTCCTCGCTGAGGCTTGCGGATATCTATTTCAAAAGGCCTGATTACGGTCAGGCTCAGGCTTACTACGACAGTACCATCATGTTTCTGCCGAAAGATTTTCCTGATTATGATAAGATTTACGCCAAAACAGACATCCTTACCCGCCTGGTAGGGTTTCTGCAGACCGTTCATGTCCAGGACAGTCTGCAACAATTGGCCGGCATGTCGGAGGCTGACCGCAATAAGGTGATCGACAAGGCGATAGCTGAGTTTATCAAAAAAGAAGAGGAAGAAAAAAGGCGGGCAGAGGAAGAACGGCTTGCAGAAATGGCCGGGGTCGGAATTCAGGGGCGGCAGATTGTGGATCAGGATAAAGGAATGGCCTCCATTGGGGGCGGTGGGTGGTATTTTTACAATCCTTCGGCCATCAGCATGGGGTATTCTGAGTTTCTGAGAAAGTGGGGAAGGCGAAGGCTCGAAGACAACTGGCGGTTGAGCAACAAGCGTCAGGTGACCATGGATGAACTCTCGGAGTTGCCCGGCGATAATCCGGCCGACTCAACTGGCGGAGATAAAAAAGATGGCAAGGGAAGTGTGGATTACAAGAGCCGCGACACCTACCTGAAAAACCTTCCCATGACCCCCGAAAAAGTTTCCGCCAGCAATGTACTGATTGCCGATGGCCTGTTCAATGCCGGCATGATCTACCTCGAAGAACTGCTCGATAAACCCAAGGCCATTGAAACCTTCACCGAACTGATCACCCGCTTTCCTGAAGACTCTGCAGTCCTGCAGTCGAGTTATCATCTCTACAGGGCATACCGCGACCAGGGGGATTCCGTGAAGATGGAAACCTACAAGGAGAAAATTATCCGCGGGTTTCCTGACAGTGATTATGCCAGAATTCTCAAAGACCCGAACTACAAGATTCAGCTTGAAGAGCAGCGCAACAGGGTAAAAACCCTTTACGAAGAAGCTTACCTGGCTTTTGAGCGGAAACAGTTCCGCACAACCATCATTTATTGTAACGATGCTCTGGCAAACTACAAAGACGAAAACCTGCTGCCCCGTTTCGCCTACCTGAAAGCTGTTGCCCGCGGTAAAACGGAAAATGCGGATTCCATGAAGGTTGACCTGACACGCCTCATCACCCAATACCCGAAGAGCGATGTGGTACCCCTGGCCCGCAAACTGCTCGGTCAGGAAGCACAACCCCCGGCATCGCAGACCACGGCAGGAAACGACACAACCAAAGCCGCTCCCAAACCGGCAGACATTTCCATGTACAAATTCAATCCGGCATCTACCCATTTCTATGCCCTGGTGGTGGATGGCACGGCGGTGAATGTATATGGTACCAAAGTGAGGATCACCGACTTCAACACCAAAAATTACAGTGTGGAAGGGTTGCAGGTGAACAGCGTGCTGCTCGACAATAACCGGCAGATGATTACCATCAGCAGCTTTAATGAACTCGAAAAGGCTCTGAGGTATTTCAACGGACTGAAATCGGATACTTACGTGTTTTCGGGTATGCGCGAAGGGACCTATGAGCAGTTTCTGATCTCATCGGAGAATTACCCGATATTCTTCAAGGAAAAGAATACAAGGGCATATCTTGAGTTCTTTGAGAAAAATTACATCAAAAAATAAACCGAAAAGGCGATCATCAAAACCCCGGACACATGGCAAAAAATACCATTCCTGAACCTCCCCCATCGGCAAATCTCATTCAGTCGGGCACTTCAATTACTGGTGATATTCAATCGAACGGCAACATCCGTATTGATGGAGTACTGAACGGCACCATCAATGCCGGAGGCAAGGTGATACTTGGCTCAACCGGGTCGGTGGAGGGCGACATCCGGTGCATGAATGCCGACATTGAAGGCAGGGTCAACGGCAGCATCAGGGTGAGGGAATTGTTATCCTTCAAAGCTACTGCTGAAGTTACCGGCGAGATCTTTACAGGAAAGCTGGCCATAGAGCCCGGAGCCCGGTTTACCGGCACCTGCCGCATGGACAACACCCCTCCCGATCAGACCGAAGAATGACAGAATCCGATTCAGGCCGCAAGAAAGGACAGAATCCATTGTCATCCTACGGAAGGTACTCTTCCGTAGCCTTTCAGATGGGCCTCTTGATTGCGGCCGGATCCTTCGGGGGATATCAGCTCGATAAGCTCCTCAGAACACAATTTCCCGTTTTTACCATTGTGATCTCCATACTGGCAGTTTTCGCATCTATGTGGCTGATGGTTAAAGAACTAAACAATAAAAACAACAAAAAGTGAATCAGAAACTCAGTGTGTTTACCAAACAGCTTCTTATCGTCGCTACCATTACCGGCCTGGCAGTCATTGCCCTCATGTTCACGATTCCTGCACATTACATCAGTCCGGCCCTGCCCTACCTGCTGATCTTCTTCACCGCCTCCACCCTGATCTCCTACTACTTTGTTCAGAAAAAAATGCAGGCCTCTGCTTCGGGCTTTGTTACTGCCTTTATGGCAAACTCCATCATCCGGCTGCTGCTTTATCTTATGGTAATTGTTGCCTATGCCTTTACCAACAAGGCTGATGCAGTAAACTTCATCATCAGTTTCTTTGTCCTGTACATCATTTTTACCGCTTTTGAGGCCGTGTTTTTCCTGAAATTAAAACAGTGATCAACCTGCATCACCCAACATCGATACCATCCTTTCCTGATAGTGTCTATTATGTTTATAATTAGTTTATTAGGAAGATATTTAGCCCTTTTCATCTAAATCTGATGAAATATAAGCCCACTTTCCAAACTATTTCAAAGAATTTCTGTTTAATTTTAGACTCAAATCTTTAAACAAATAAGTTGGACAGAATTTACACTGCTGATGCTTAAACTTTTAACTTTGAGACAAAATTGTGACCAATGATTTTTATTACCCGTAAAGAACACTTTAATGCAGCACACCGGCTTTTCAGGCCCGAATACAGTGATGCGAAAAACCTGGAGGTATTTGGCAAATGTTCGAACCCCAACTGGCATGGGCACAACTATGAGCTCTTTGTAACCGTTAAGGGAGAGGTGGATCCTGAAACAGGATTTCTCATCAACCTGAAGGAGCTGAGCAGGTTGATCAACGAACTGGTGGTAGACAAACTGGATCACAAAAACATCAATGTGGAGGTTGACTTTATGCAGGGCAGGCTGGCATCGGCTGAGAATATCGCCATTGCTATATGGGAACAGCTGGAGGGGCCGGTAGCCTTTGCAGGAGCAACACTTCACAGTGTTAAATTATTCGAAACAGAAAGAAACTTTGTTGAGTACTTTGGTACCTGACTCTAAAAAATCTTACCGATGAGCAGCGAGATTGTAAAAGAAATGATCATTGAAAACATGATGGATGATTATGATATGGCCGATGGCTATCAGAAACGCGATTTATACAATGTGAAAACCATTGGAAAACTCGCAAAGCATTACCATGAAATCCTTAAACTGATCGGGGAAGACCCTGAGCGCGAGGGCCTCTTAAAAACGCCTGAACGGGTGGCAAAGGCCATGCAGTTTCTGACCCATGGTTACGATCTGAAACCCGAGGAGATTCTTCGTTCAGCCATGTTTAAGGAAGATTACCGGCAAATGGTGCTGGTAAAAGACATCGAAGTCTATTCGATGTGTGAGCACCACATGATTCCGTTTTTTGGCAGGGCCCATGTGGCCTATATCCCCAACGGCTACATTGTGGGATTGAGCAAAATCCCCCGCATTGTGGATGCCTTTGCCCGCCGGCTTCAGGTTCAGGAACGGCTTACCACACAGATAAAAGAGGTGATTCAGAACACCCTCAAACCACTTGGGGTTGCCGTGGTCATAGAAGCCCAGCATATGTGCATGAGCATGAGGGGCATACAGAAACAGAATTCCGTAACCACCACCTCTGACTTTACCGGCGCCTTTCTGGTTGATAAAACCCGGGCCGAGTTTATCCACCTCATCGGATCAAGGCTTCACGGTTAATTACAGGTACTTCACAATCGGGCAGGTTTCTCTCTGTTAGGCGGGAAACCTGCTTTTTTTTTCGTCGCAACAATCAGGATAGTATTCCACTAAGTTTAACGGAATGGATCTCCGGATTGCCCTTACAGATCTTTTACGTGAGAATCATGAAAAACCGCTGCATTGCCTTACATTTGCATATACAGCGTTCCAATCCACAAAGCCGGAAAATATGTACCGTTTACTACTCATTATAATCATGGCCATCCCTTCAGCCATTATCGCACAGGTACCCTTAACCCCTTCCGAATCGATTGATTTTACAAAGGTTACCGCTTACAACGAAATAGCGCCCTTTCTCTCGAACACGCAAAAAGTCTCCCCCTTTCTAAAGCTGCCAGTTATCGGCCAAAGCGTTAATAAACGGAATATCCATGCGGTGACATTCTCGTCCGGTGAGTTTGGTAAGGATTCCACGAAAGTGAAGGTGCTGATGTTTGCCCAGCAGCATGGCAACGAACAATCGGGGAAAGAGGCGGCCCTGCTGCTTATCCGTGAGCTGACCAGACCCGAAAACCACTACCTGCTCAGCCGCCTCGACATTGCCATCATTCCACAGGTGAATCCCGATGGTTCGGAGCTCAACCAGCGGCGGAATGCCAGCCAGGCCGACCTGAACCGGAATCACCTGATTCTGACTGAGCCCGAAACAAAAGCCCTTCATGCCTTTTTTGATCAGTTCCTTTTTGAGGTTACCCTCGATGTTCATGAGTACAGCCCCTACAGTGATGATTGGATG
>ERZ1645192.2604-NODE-2604-length-14879-cov-7.378778_pt1 | contig 14879 bp, 11 predicted proteins | sample MGYA00575354_ERZ1645192 | MGnify/ENA primary metagenome ERZ1645192 (study PRJEB40844, sample SAMN11349763) | freshwater sediment metagenome | isolation source: river sediment | host: Sediment | place: India: Faizupur Khadar , New Delhi | collected 2017-02-21 ... | reverse complement strand
ATGACATCAGGATGCTCATTGATGCAGCAATTCAGGGTAAACTCGATGTCAGGGCTGACCATGTTAAATACCCGGGAGAGAACGGAAAGATGATCAAGGGCATTAACGATATGCTCGATGCCTACATCGGACCGATTAATGTCTCCGCCGAATACATAGATCGGATTAGCAAGGGAGACATTCCACCGAAGATCATGGAGGACTACCATGGCGACTTTAATGAGATCAAAAATAATCTCAACGCCCTCATTGATGTCGTCCACATGAGAAACGATGACATTAAGATGCTCATCGAAGCTGCACTGGATGGGAAACTTGACGTCAGAGCAGATCATTCCCGCTATCCGGGTGAAAACGGACGGATGATTAAAGGTATCAACGACATGCTTGATGCATATATCGGGCCGATTAATGTCTCAGCGGAATATATCGACAGGATTAGTAAAGGTGATACTCCGCCGAAGATCACTGAGGAATATCGTGGCGATTTCAATGAGATTAAAAATAATCTTAATGCACTCATTGATGTTATCCAGATGCGGGGAGCAGATATCCAGTTGCTGACAAAAGCAGGTATGGAAGGAAAACTCGATGTCAGGGCAGATCCTTCAAAATACTCCGGATATCATGGCAATATGATTAAGAACTTAAATAATATGCTTGATACCTATATCAGCCCCTTAAATCTCGCTGCAGAATATATTGACCGTATAAGCAAGGGAGATTTACCACCACGGATCACAGAAGAATATCACGGAGATTTTAACGAGCTCAAGAACAATCTGAACCAGTGTATTGATGCCATCAGTCTTCTGATAGATGACGTGAATCTCTTGTCGGAATCTGCACAAGCAGGAGATTTGCATACCAGGTCAGATGTTCACCGGCATCAGGGATCATATGCAACCCTTGTTAAAGGGATAAATGAGACGCTCGATGCAGTCGTTGAACCTATTGAAGAGGCAATGAGAGTTGCCAAAGAATATGCCCGCTGTAATCTTGCAACATCTTTTGATTCAACGATACTGGTAAAAGGCGAATTTGCCGATTTCAGAAATTCACTTGATACCATCGGAACAGAGATCTCAAAAACAATTGATAACCTGAACGAAGAGATTGAATCACTTTCAAAGCATTCAGCCAATGCCCAGTACGGAGTTGAGGACGTCAGCAGGGGTGCTCGTGAAATTGCCCAGAATGCTGAGGAGACATCAATGAATGCCACTAAAGCTGAAGATGGAATTGATCAGGTCCTTCGTGCGATGGCTGACCTTACTGTAATGGTGAGTGACATCTCTGCAAATGCTGATGCAGTGGCCAGACTGAGTGAGGATGCGAATACTCTTGCAAAGAAAGGTACTGATTATGCAGGTGCTGCTGACAAAGGAATGGAAAGTATCACCAGATCTTCTTCTGAGGTTGAACAGATAATCGGAGCTATCAGAAGTGAAATGGATCAGATTCGGAAAATCGTCAATATCATCACTGATCTTGCAAACCAGACAAACCTTCTCGCATTAAACGCAGCAATTGAAGCTGCCCGTGCAGGAGAGGCAGGGCGGGGATTTGCGGTCGTAGCTTCTGAAGTAAAAGCCCTTGCCCAGGAGTCGCGAACATCAGCTGAATCGATTGCTGATATGATCATGGGTCTGGAGCGAAAATCCGACAGTGCAGCACATGCAATTGAGGCAGCAGGAAAAGCGGTTGTTGAAGGGAACAGTGCATTATCTGATACCCTTAATGTATTTACTGAACTTACAAAAGCCGTTGATGATATAAATCAGAAGATGCTGACCATTGCCCAGGCCACTGAACAACAGGCAGCTTCGTTTGAGGAGATCACGGCAAGTGCAAATGAAATGAGTACGCTGGTAAAGCGGACATCTGATGATGCAACCCAGTCATCAGCAACAAGTGAGGAAGCATTAGCGGTGGTATCACAGATTAATGGAATTATTAATCTGATTAATGATGCAGTCAGTAATATGAGAAATGAGATGGAAATTTTTACTTTAAGAAAAACTTCCTAACTTTATTTTATTGAAATTATAAAATTGTGAATCTCTTCCGGAGATAACACCCGGTCAACATCTGTCAGCCGGAATGCTGCTTCGGGCATACTTTTGATGGTGCAGGTATCTGGGTCCTGGATAAACACCTGTGCTCCAATTTTCTTCATATAGGAGAGGCCCTGCGCTCCATCACTGCCCATTCCAGATAAAATAATACCATAATATGAATGTCTTGGATCAGGACTTAAAGAGAGCATTGTCACATCTACTGATGGCCGGACAAAATTTACTTTTTCTGATTTTTCAAGTACCATAGTATCATTATTTTTAAAAATCAGGTGATTGTCTCCTGGAGTAATATATAATGAACCATGTTTCAATACCTCTCCTCCTTTCGGCACTATTACGTCCATGGAACTCAGCTGGGCAAGTCTTCGTGCAAACCGGGAGGTTGTGGACTCCGGCATATGTTGCACGATAACGATAGCCATGGGAACAGCAGGTATGCCAGTAAATATGTCAAATATTACTCTCGGACCACCAGTTGAAGAACCAATAATGAGGATATTCATTGAATGTACCGCATTACCCTAACATGGTTATGTAATCATCAACCAGCGCGATGAGGTTTTCAGGTTCAAAAGGTTTGGTAATATAGTCAAAAACATATTCTTTCAGGTGATCAAGGGTAGTATCCGGAACATCCTTGGCAGTGAACATGGAAATTATTAGATCATGCATCAGGTCGCGGTTTACTATCTCCTGAATCGTTTCCCATCCGTCAAGACCGGGCATCATAATGTCCATTAAGATAACCCCTTTAAATCCCTTTTCCAGATAATCCAGACACTCCTTTCCGGAATGTGCCAGAAAAACCGGAAACGGTCTTTTTCTAAATAATGAATGTACGGTAAAGAGTATGTCCTCATCATCATCTACGACCATGAGACCAGATATTGAACGTGATGATTCAGGATCAGTTGATGGATCCATATGAAAGGATATTGTGATTCAGACTATATTATTCTGCCTTATAACTGGTTTGAAATACTGTCATGAAAAAAAGAGGCGGTTGTACTGATACATTGAGTAATCAGTACCCGTTCTGGTTTTTTAGGAAAGGATTACTGAACTTTGGCAGTTGATTTATCTATTCATTCGTATATAGTATACTACAAAACATTCTGGAATATTCCAGAATGTTTGCAGATATCTATGTAGTGCTTTTTTTGTACACGTCTTGAAATAATCTCCGTTTCACTGCCATTATTTCAAGACGTTGTGCAATGCACTATAAGATCCTATCACATACCATCTTTGATAGATATGAATTCAGACAATCATTTCACAAAATTCCATAAAAAAAATAAGTCCCAAAAAAAGAAAAAAGAAAACGAATTAAAATCAAAAAATCAACAAAAAAGTATTAAACCGGTCAAGTATCAAAAAAAGCTCTTAAAAATTCCTTCCCGGCTGGAACGATTAATTGAAAAGTATATTGAAACCAAAACAGGAAAATCTCTTGATAACCCTGCGACTCTTGAACGAATCAGACAATCAATCCTCGCTCAGAAAGCCGGATACTGGGATAAAAATCCACATGCAAAATATGGGAGAGGGTATGATGTCTTCGCATATCTTGCCTATCAGGCACCGGGTTACATAATCCAATTTCATTATATCATTCATAGATTGGATAAGTCCGGCCTTCTCCCGGTACACCTCAAAGTTCTGGACCTTGGAACCGGCCCTGGTGTTGTTCCGCTCGCTCTCACATGGTTCATGAAAGAGAGGAAGAAAGGAACACTTACCGTTGATGCCATAGAGCAGTCTGAAGAATTTATTGAGGCATTCAAATATCTTGTTCCTGAATTTGCATCTGATTCACCAATAAAAATGGAACTGGTGGACCATGCGGATATCAGGACATGGAATTCGCAAAGACCTGAAAAATACACTATGATCACCTGTCAGAATGTCCTGGCCGAACTTCCCGGACAGAGCAGCAGTGAAAAGGCAGAACTTCTTTTAAAATATTGTTCAGCATTATCTGATGATGGATTTTTGATTCTGGTAGAACCTGCAGAACTCAGACATTCCACAGAACTCCGAATTCTTCAGAAGAACCTAGAAAAATCAGGATTATTTCTTTATGGCCCCTGCAGATATCTCCATCCGGGATCATGTGAGCCTGAGACCTGCTGGTCCTTTGCAGAACTTTCCGAATTAAAGCCACCAAACCTGATGAAGATGCTAAGTGAGGGGCAGGATGGTTATCGGTTTTTGAATACCGATATAAAATTCTCCTTCAGCATTCTCACCAAAAAGCCTCTTGCTCCGGCTCTACCAGAATCTGTTTTGAAAGGGTCCATCCCCCTCGGAGAATTGGAAGATTATCTTGGTGAAACGGTTACCATTACCGGGGCAAAGATGTCCATGGACATTGGTAACAGGGAATTTGCCATATTTCTCATTTGTGATGGCTCTGGAGGGCCGAAGGTCTATCTTATTATTCCCCGATCCCTGAAGAGAGATGAGATAAAACCTGCCAAAACAGCAGAGTATGGAGAAATTTTAAAAATTTCAGAAGTTCGTGTTCGATGGAATCCGAAAAAAGGATCGTATAATCTAGTGGCAGGTTCACGAACACAGGTCTCTGCAATGCATAAATAGATAACCGGTTAATTGTTAATGGGTAATATAGACGAGTGTTCCAATTCAGGGTGATCGATGTCAGATGAAGATCCCATAAAAATTCTGCAGGTACGCTTTGCAAAAGGAGAGATATCAGCAGAGCAGTTTGAGCAGATGCTGTCTTTTTTGTCTCGGGATGTTTCATCATTTAAACAGACAGAAACCAAAGAAAAACCTGAAGTAGAACAAACACCGGTGGAGCCGGAAACCTCTCCGGTAGAAGAGACTGAGAAACCGACTGAGCTTGCAGATGATGACGAAGCAGAAGAGATTGCAGTCATCGAACCGGATTCAACCCTCACCGAACCTGAACGGACAACCGTAAAAGAGATAGCAACCGCAATAGCGAATGCCGAAGGACCGGTTTCTTCAGATACTGAACCATTGGTTGAGGAGGCTTCTGAAGAGACTGAAACCGGAGAGAGTGAAGAGATAACACCTGCTGAAGAGGATTTTGCAGCCGGTACTGTTCTTGACACATCAATATCTGATGAACAGATTGAAGCAATTGAGATTTCTGAAGAAATTCCTGAGGATGTAACAGAGAAGAAAGAGAGTGCTGAACGGTTTTTATCGCAGGAAGATCTTGGAAATGTCTGTTACATCACCGCAGTAAATCTTGTCCAGGCCGGAGAATTTGAAAAAGCATACCCCTTCATCGAAAAATCCCTGACCATTCAACCTGATCTTACGTTATCATGGCTCTATAAGGGTTTCATTCATCATAACCGGAAGGAATACGAAGAAGCAATTTCCTGCTTTGATAAGGTAATCGCAAAGGATCCCTTTCAAATCAGAGCCTGGCTCTTTAAAGGATACAGTCTCTTCCATCTTCACCAGGATGATAAGGCTCTCGAATGTTTTAGCCGGGTCATAAAGGAAGATAAAAAACAACTCCGTGCTCTCGTTTACAAAGGTTACTGTCTGAAAAACCTGAAGCGGTATAAAGAAGCAGGGAATGCCTTTGATAATGCAATTCATCTCAGTCCGAAAGATTTGAATCTAAGACTGAACAGGGGAATCTGCCTCTTTGAAGATAAACAATTTTATGAGGCATTAAGTGCTTTTGATAAAGTGCTGGAACTTGATAAAAGGAATTTATCAGCCTGGCTTTATAAAATCCGCAGCCTTATCAGGATGGAACGAATCCAGGAAGCATTCCAAAGTTCCGGGAAACTTTTAGAGATTCAGCCTCGTGAGGTCAGCGTATGGCTTGCCAGAGCCGATCTTCTCTTAAAGATGAAAAAAGTTGAAGAAGCTCTTGATGCCACTAAGAAAAGTCTTCTTCTCGATAAGTGGAACCCGGATACCTGGAGTCTTCGGGGACTCTGTTTTTATAAACTTGGAAAATTCAATGAGGCTTTACAATGCTATGACAATGCCTTAAAGATAAATCCAAAACACCTTGATGCGATGAAAAACCGGGCATTATGTCTGCATAAACTGAAACGACACAGTGATGCCCTGGAATATTATGAGCATGCAATCGCCGGAAATCCGCATAATACAGAAGCATGGTTTAACCGGGGACTTATTCTTCATAAGGCGAAAAATTATGATGAAGCCCTCCACTCTTATGACAAAGTGATTGAGCTGGATAAATTTCACGCAAAAGCCCACTTCAATAAAGGGCTGATTCACCGCCAGCTTGAACAATATTTTGAAGCATTACAGGCATTTACCCAGGCAACAAGTGTTGATCCCTCATTTGCATCTGCATGGTACCATATGGGTCTGATTTACACAGACCTGGTCAGGCATAAAGAAGCCCTGCAATGTTATGATAAGACTCTGAAGTTAAACCCGAAACATGTCGGAGCACTGCTCAACAAAGGAGTTATCCTTGAAGATGCCGGGCTGAAAAGAGAAGCGTTTATGTGCTTTCAGAAAGCAGCAAATCTGGATACAAAAATTGCAGCTTCCATTAAAGGAAGACTTGCTCACTAATTTATTCTTCAGGTTCCGTGATCCCAGCTTCCCATGTATTCTTCCTGATCATGTGTTAATGAATCGATGGAAAGATTCAGGGATGCAAGTTTGTATGATGCAACGATCCGGTCAATTTCATCGGGGACCTGGTGAACATCAGGCTTTAATTCAGTATGATGCAGTGCAAGGTATTCAGTGCTGAGTGCCTGCAGTGCAAATGAGAGATCCATAACTTCTATTGGATGACCCATCCCTTTTGGCACTGCCAGATTGACAAGACGTCCTTCTGCAAGTAAATGGATGACTTTTCCACCAATATGATATGAGTGAATACCATCCCGTTCTTCAATCGTTTCAGCATGGGAAGAGAGCCAGATGCCATCGATCTCAATATTAAAGTGCCCGGCATTTGAAAGGATGACTCCTGATTTCATGGCAGCCATATGATCACCGGTGATTACATCCCGGTTTCCGGTCGTGGTAATAAAGATATCACCAATCTTGGCAGCCTCCTGCATGGTCATTACATGGAATCCTTCCATATAAGCTTCAAGGGCACGTCGTGGATCAATTTCAGTTACAATTACTTTTGCACCAAGAGCCGAGGCTTTTCGTGCAAGACCTCTTCCGCAAAAACCAAAGCCAGCAACAACAATCCATTTTCCGGCAATGAGTGAATTCGTAGTTGCCATGATTGCGGTCAGAGCACTCTCACCAGTCCCATGAACATTATCAAAGTAATGTTTCATCGGGGTATCATTGACTGCAACGACAGGGAACAGGAGTTTTCCATCAGCAGCCATTGCACGCAGACGATGAATACCGGTGGTAGTCTCCTCGCACCCACCAATCACACCGGAAAGAACATCCTGCCTGACGGTGTGGAGACGGTGGATCAGATCCATACCATCATCTATGGTAATGACTGGTTTTGCATCGAGAACCGTGTCTATCGCCTTATAATATTCATCTACCGAACATCCGCGTTTTGCATAGCAGAACACATTCGGGACTTTTCCCAGGGCCTGTGCCACATCATCCTGGGTAGAGAGAGGGTTGCACCCGGTAATATGAACCGTGGCCCCTCCATCAGCAAGTGTCCGGACAAGGTTTGCAGTTTTTGCTTCGACATGCAAAGCCATTCCGATAACTTTCCCTGCAAAGGGTTTTTCCTTTTTAAATCGTTCAGATATGGCACTGAGTACGGGCATATACTGTCGTGCCCATTCAATCTTTAATTCACCAGAATCCATGGTTTCCTCGTAACGTAAGAATATTTTTGCAAAATTTTCCATAAGTGTTTATCCGGCAATAATAAATCATCTCTCCATAATCCTCTTCTAGTACTGCGAACAAGAAGATACAATTATGACGCTGACCCGGAGGATTATCCCCTGCCTGGATATCAAAGACGGACGAGTTGTGAAAGGAACTAATTTTCTTGGCCTTCGGGACGCCGGAGATCCGGTCGAACTAGCCTGTCGGTATAATGAACAGGGTGCTGACGAAGTCGTCTTTCTGGATATCACGGCATCCAGAGAGAACAGGGGGATGATCATCGATGTCATCCAGCGGGCTGCTGATGAACTGTTCCTTCCTCTGACCGTCGGTGGGGGAATCAGAACACTTGAAGATATTCAAAAAACGTTGCGGGCCGGAGCAGATAAAGTTTCGATGAACACCAGTGCAGTCCAGAACCCTGGATTGATATCAGACGCAGCAAAGGCTTTTGGAACCCAGTGTGTTGTAGTTGCCATTGATGTAAAGAGGAGAACCTCGGAGCTACCCGGTAAGACCATAATACCGCTGCCTGACCAGAGTTCATGCTGGTATGAAGTTGTCACACACGGGGGTTCTCAACCGACCGGAATTGACGCCATTGCATGGGCAAAAGAAGCGGAAAACCGTGGCGCGGGAGAAATCCTACTGACGTCAATGGAAACCGACGGAACAAAAGAGGGTTTTGACATCCCAATTACAGCAGCAATTTCTGATTCAGTTGGTATACCGGTTATCGCATCAGGCGGAGTCGGGACATTTGAGCATTTTTATGAAGGCTTTGTCTATGGAAAAGCAGATGCAGCCCTTGCGGCAAGTGTCTTTCATTATGGGGAGATGACAATTGCTGATGTTAAGAATTATCTCATTCAAAAAGGGATTGCAATTCGTCCTCACGCAAAATAATTTAATCTTTTTTTCTCCCGACAGATGCCATATAAATACAAAACTCTGACTCTCCGTCTATTCCCAGAATGCAATTGATGTCATTGTCATTATACGACCCGATTGCACATACCCCAAGGGAAAGACCTGCGCATGCAACGTACAGGTTCTGGCAGATATGACCGGCCTCAATAAACAGATATCTCCATCCCCGTTCTCCAAACTTCCAGATCATCCGTTCAGGAACAGCGGTCCAGATGAAAGATACTGCAGATGATGCAACAAGTTTTGGATTTCTGCATATCTTTGCCACTGATTCATGATCACCGGAATGGCATTCTTCTCTGACAAGGGCATGATCCAAGGGGAGGTACCGATATATACCCGGCTCAAGCCCGCTCACATTGTTTATAACCATGCGTGTTTCAAAGGGATGCAAAGCTCCTGCTGAAGGGACAGTCCGGAAATTTGAACTCTTTTCTTTTTCCCTGACACCCTGCGTATAATGAAGGAGAATGGAGAGTTCCCATTTGTGCATCTCATCTGATGAATACACGCGAATGGTCTGCCGGTCATTTAGGGCATCCCATAAGATCACCGGATCAAGAGGAATATCACCAGGATCTGGCAAAGAAATAATCTTCTGATTGGGTTCACAAACACCACATATTCTGGTTTTCGGCTCTTCAGCCTTCTGATGGGAATCCCGAAATTGTGTGTCATGAAGAAACCGGTGCCCTGTCCACGAGGAGTCAGATTGCATATATAGCAATAATGCGTGACAGCTACCTGAACTTTACGATAATAAGATGAGTGGGAGGAGTAAGCCCCCTTCTGTTCATTGCGGCATTCAGCTTAGCACCGAACCCGGGCAGATATCGGGTTATCTGTATGCCCTGTTTCGGTTTGCACCCGCAGGGATTCGCCGTTTCATCGGTGATGTCCGTCTCAGCTCAGCAGGAATGCATCATCACTCAGGACATTCCGTATCGTTTCTGGTCCATAGCCGTGATTCTCACCACCCCTGAAAAACAGGGCTGCGTACCCGATTGGTGGGGGGACTTTCCTCAGCTACGAATACTCGTTACCGTCGGCCGCACTCTCCCTCTCATAACTTAATCAGCACCGAAAGAGAAAAAGAGTATGGGAAAATAACTCCCGTCATGTGCATACCTGTTGAATGAAGAGGCAGGTAATGCTCGATAAACCGTCATTTATTTATAGAAATATCCTGATTATTCTTATTACGAAAGGGGAATCTTATTACCACTACTGCATTTATCCATCATAAAGGTGGAACAGGAAAAACTACATCCTGCCTACAGATCGCAGGGATTCTCAAAAACATGGGAAGATCAGTACTTGTTATTGATACTGATCCCCAGGCAAATGCCACACTGGGTCTGGGAGTCTATCCGGATTCTCTTCAAAAACATATATATCAATATTATATCCAAAGATGTTCACCGGATCCGGATTCTGTTCTCCTGTCAGATTTTATCATTAAAACAGTATCTGGTATAGATCTTGTACCCTCGCATCTGGACCTTGTCGGCGCAGAAGCAATATTATACCAAAATCCGGCTCGGTATCAGATACTGAAAAAGGGTATTGATGTTATTAAAAACCGTTATGATCATATTTTGATCGACACCCCTCCGTTTCTGGGACAATTTCTCATGAACGGAATGATTGCAGCCGATCATTCAGTCATGGTTTTTTCATCAGATACTTTTGCAATTGCCGGGTATGATCATATCAACCTGGTGATTCAGGATATAAAAGAGATCCTTGGAATTGATATTCACATCAGCATGGCAATCCTGAACAGATGGGATAATCCATGTGGAAAAACAGAAACTTTTCTGGAAAAAATCCAACATTTATTTGGTCTGACGACTGAAGAAAAACCAGACTCACTGCAGGATATCAGAACCCAGCTGGAGAACAGAATAAAAGTGGAAATCCCTGAAGTGGTAATTGTTGCGGAAGGAAGAGAAGTTTCCCTTTCTCTCAAACAGGGAGTTCCACTCATTACACTGGCACCGGATGATCCTGCCATGCCTGGTTTTAAACAGGCAGCATCAGTAATAGATTCATGGAAGACAGGGGGGAGATAATGGAGACAGGCGAAAATAAACATTCGGGAAGAAGGGGACTGTTTATGGTTACCGAAGAGGAAAAAAGGGAACCGGTCAGGGAAGAGCTGCTTCCTGATTATTCTGAAATTATCACCAGAATACTGTCCTATGAACAGGGAGAGTTCCCAGCGGTGCCAGATGAATTTGTGCCTATCCTGACCAGGTTACAGGAGGATTCTGAAACTCTTCAGAGTGAAAAACAAAGCCTCCTTGACCTGACCAGGGAACTTGATGCCCTGAAAGAAGAACAGGTCACAATTAAAAAGGAGCATGAAAGTTACCTCTCTGATCTGATATCGGCTCATACTGAATTTGACAGGGCACTGGAAATCTTTCAGTATCATACCATCCCTATGGTCCTTTTGGGATCTGATCGACAGATAATGGATGCGAATGATATCTTCTGTTCCATTTTTTCTGTTGAGCGGAGTGAAATCACGAGGCAATTCCCACCGATATCAAGATATATTCCAGAAGAACCACCTTTTACCGCTCCGGACGGAAATCGATATTCAATCGTTCCAATTAAACCTCCGATTGTTCCTTTTGATCATGAAGCCGTTTCTCTTGAACTACTTATCCCCTATATACCAACTGAAGAACCAAAATCCAGAGAGACTATATCAAGAGAGATTTTGGAGAAAGCCCTATCAGAAATCCTTCTTCCAGTAGCCATAATCGACCAGTACCATACTATCCGGTTTGCAAATAATGCTCTTCTTACATATCTTGCAAGGGAACACAGGGATATATTTCTGCGAGATATTGCAAGTAGTGGTTTTTCAGGAGAAATCACAGAAAAAATTACAGAGGCAATATCAACCGGTATAAAGATTGAATACCAGACTACAATTTTCCATCGGGACAATACATCAATTTCTGTCTGGATAGAATTATTTCCCCTGACAAATGAAGATGAAACGGTTGTATTACTTGTTCTCTTCCCAGATGATGACGAAGAGAATCCGGTACCAGAAGAGATCAATGAGATAACATCTGAAATTGCTACACCCTTTTTACGAACACTTCTGGACCTCAACCCTTCACCGATGGTTCTGTTTAATGATGCATCAGAAATAATTATAGCAAATGAAGGACTTTCAGAGCTGATTGGGGTTTCTTCAGGACAATTGCAGGGTCAAAAACTTGTCGATATCGGGATAACCGTTTCTGACTTTTCAGGCATGAGTGAAGAGATGGAGATACTTCCTGAAAAAGTCTGTATCGAGTCACCATATGGGATGCAATGCTACTCAGGCCTACTCATTTCCAATCATCAGGCAAACCAGAAACAATATCTTCTGATTCTACAGCCACCGGTTGATGCTCCGGTTCAGCAGGATATTGTAAAATCTCCGGAGGTTGTTGAACCAGTTCAGGATGAGGTACATTCTGTTTCTCCTGACATTCCCTCATATAAAGATAATCTCCAGTCAGTTCAGTTCTTAACCATTCCAATACCCGGTCTTCTTATTGAAGATTCTGTTATAACTGAAATGAATTCCACATTCAAAGAGTGGAGTGGAATTCATGACGATAGTGTTTCTGAATTTGCACCGACTCTCATCTCTCATACAGTCCAGTCCAGAGAGAACAGATCAATGGTTTTTTCATCACTCTATCCTGCTGGTCTGAAATCATACCAGATACAGATCCAGCCCGGCACTGCCTCTCCAGATAAAAATATGTACTGGTTTATAGATCAAACTGAAGCACAAGAGTCAATTGCATCCTTAAAGAGTCAGATTGAGAGTTTAACATCTGAACTTACTTCTGTTAAAAATAATCTTCATGAAGAACGTTCTGCATTAAAGACTTCTGATAACATATCCAATCAGATAGATATCGTTGAATTTGAATTATCCGGTGGACGATATGCTATGGACATTGGAATGGTACGGGAAGTTGTCGAGATGCTTCCAATAACACCACTTCCAAAAACCCCTCCCTATATCATCGGTATTATTAATCTCAGAGGGGAAGTAACTCATGTCATAGATCTTGCAATACTTCTTGGAGAACGGATGAAGAAAGATCGGAGCGGACAGAAAATTATCATTGTTCCTCCTGATGCTGCACATGGTGAACACCTTGGAATTATTGTGGATAATGTGCGAAGTGTCACCGAAATTGGTGCACGTCAGGTAACAGCTCTCGGTGATGAGATCAATGAGCGGATTCAAACACGGATCAAGGGTATCATTAAGGTCACCCATGATGATCTCATAGAGAAGCGTGAAGGAGAAGAGAAAGAAGCAAACCTTGTTATTTGGCTTGATATGAAAGAAATTTTAAACCGCATGTCAAGTCTGCACTAACACAGGTGTTCTCCTCTATAGGATATCATGGATAAAAAAATAATACCCCCGGTTTTTCCCCAGATAAATGTCCCACAGGTGAGCGAAAAGGGACTCCCGGAACTCATTCTTGATGTTCAGAAAAGGCTCAATATCCAACTCACCAGTTATAAACAGGATTACATCAAACGAAGACTTCTCTCACGGATGAACTCAACCAGATCCAAGGATTTTGTTGAATATCACCAATACCTGAAGACACACCCTGAGGAAGAGGAAAAACTGAGGAATGCTCTGACAATTAATGTTACAAAATTTCTTCGTGATCCGGATGTGTTCAATCTGATTGGAAAAGAAATCTTTCCTTCAATCATCCAGGAGAAGAGATCGATTAAAATATGGAGTGCTGGTTGTTCATCAGGAGAGGAGCCCTACACCTATGCAATACTCCTGCATGAGCTTGCAAAACCAGGTGTGTTACTGAGTAATGTTATCACCGCAACAGATATTGATGAAGTCATTATTAAAAGGGCAAAAGACGGTATTTATGAGAAAAATGCCCTGGAAAATCTGAGCGACACCCAGATCACCCGACATTTTGATAAAACTGATGACGGGAAATTCAGAATAAAAGACCACATAAGGAATATGGTCCGTTTTCAGTCACATGACCTCATGAAAGGAGTTCCGGTTGCTCGGATGTTTGATGTCGTATCATGCAGGAATGTCACCATTTATTTTAATGAACAACAAAAAAAGGACCTGGTTAAACTTGTTCATGATAGCCTCGGAAATAATGGATATTACATCATGGGAATGTCTGAATATATGTCAAAAGATGTCGAGCATCTGTTCAGACCCTATAAACCGATGCTAAAAATTTTCCAGAAAGCAGCGTAATCTGATAATTTATCCTTTTTTCAACAACCCTTTTTTTCGCGGAATTGGTTCAAGGCCTGATAACTCCCGGTTTTTATCCACTTTATCTTCATGCGCTTTAATTTCACTATAGATAATGTAAAAATTCAGACCGACAAGAATCAGGACAAAAATTGTAGTAATGAATAACGCTAGACCCTGGGGGCGGATTTCCTCCACGGTCCACATGATATAGAGCACCAGAAGTAACCCGATTATATAAAAAGGCCCCCACATTCTGATGTTCAGGATTTTCATATATGCTTCCAGATTTCATTTCATACGATATCAATGTCACGGAGTGATCACCATTGAGGACCAAGTCGATCATAAACTTCAGGTGAAGATAGATAATTCAGGCCGTCAAATGATTACATTATGAATAGAGTCAGGGTTCCAATTGGCATACATATTATTGCTATCCTGATGGTGTGTGCATTCTTTACCGGATGTGTTGAAGTGACACCTCCAACCGGGGAGCAGAATGCATCAGCATACGGGCCGGTCTCGCAGGGTAGTGGAGATATGAAAGATCTGGTGAAAGGTCAGAATCAGACCACTCCGGTTCAAACCTCTGGTCAGTCGTCTCAGCAGGGAACACCTGAGCCTGCAAATACTTCTTCGCCCGAAACCCTGTTACCTCCGGTAGAAAATGGATCATTTGTAAAGGTGCCCCCGAGAGATTACAGTCAGCTAAAAACAGATACCCAGACATCATATCTCCC
>ERZ1645192.2602-NODE-2602-length-14886-cov-9.856652_pt1 | contig 14886 bp, 12 predicted proteins | sample MGYA00575354_ERZ1645192 | MGnify/ENA primary metagenome ERZ1645192 (study PRJEB40844, sample SAMN11349763) | freshwater sediment metagenome | isolation source: river sediment | host: Sediment | place: India: Faizupur Khadar , New Delhi | collected 2017-02-21 ... | reverse complement strand
AAACGGCCGGTATCGGTAACCAGTCCCAAGCAAAGGGCGTTAGCGCCCGCCACGGAGATTTTTAAATGATGTTCAATGACAAAACCGGCAATCATGTCACAGACCGCTAAAGCTTCGGTTTCAATCCATTCCAAATCCGCCCATGAGCCGTCCGGAACGTGATGGTCAATTTTGATTGTCATCCGCGCTGAAGCATAGCGTTGGTCTTCGATGCGTGCGGTATTACCGACATCGACAATGATGGCTAAAGAACGGGCAATGACCTCGTCATCCACCTGGTCCATCGGAGCAATGCGTTCAAGGAAAGCACGAAATCCCGAACCTAAGGCATAAACTTTCTTTTCAGGAAACGTCGCACGCAGTGCTTCGCGTAGACCGATTTGCGATCCATAGCAATCGCCATCGGGATAGACGTGTCCGAAGATTGTAATCGTGTCAAACTTTTCGATTAGATGATAAATTTCATCTGTCATCTGGGTACCCCACCTTTAAGGAATAAAAAACCTCGGAAGAGCCGAGGTTTAATTATAAACTAAAGAGCCTTATTGATGCAACCGAAGATTTGGCATTTGGCACGAACGACTTGACGGATGCCTTCTTTGCCCGGTCCGATAATCTTACGAGGATCGTAAACATCGGGATCTTTGGCTAATACGGCACGGACAATCTTGGTCCATTCTTGTTGGCATTCCGTGTTGACGTTAATCTTCGCGGTGCCGCGTTCAATCGCCATTTTGATTTGGAATTCGGGAATACCCGAACCGCCGTGAAGAACTAAGGGAATCTTCACCAAATCAGCGATGATTTTCATTTCTTTAAAACCGAGTTTCGGTTCGCCATGGTAAGGTCCGTGGACGGAGCCTAACGCCGGGGCGATGCAGTCAATGCCGGTGGCATCGATTAAGGTTTTGCATTCGCTCGGGATAGCATACATCGATTCGGCGACGACGGCGTCTTCTTGACCGCCGACACGTCCGAGTTCCGCTTCGACGCTGACGCCGCGCGCATGAGCGTAATCAACGACTTCTTTGGTTTGGCGGATATTCTCTTCAAACGCGAAGTGCGAAGCATCGATCATGACGCTGGTGAATCCGGCATCGATGGCCGCTTTGCAAACCTCAACGTTATCACCATGGTCCACGTGGAGCGCCACGGGAATCGTGATTTTGTGGTCAATCATCAATCCTTTGACTAATCCGACGACAGTGTTCCAACCGCCCATGTATTTGGCCGCACCGCTGGTGACACCGAGAATGACCGGGGTCTTGAGCGCTTGGGCTTCATCGAGGATGGCAGCGGTCCATTCAACGTTGTTGATGTTGAATTGTCCGACGGCGTAATGTTCTTGGTAGGCTTTGTTAAGCATTTCCTTCATACTGACTAATGGCATAATGTTTCTCCTTTATCCAATTCAGCTGTTTAGTAAATTTCTTCGGTTTCGGAGGGCTTTTCCTCTTCGCCGTCTTCTTCTTTTTCGTAGCCGGCGGCAGCGTCTTCTTCGACGGTTTCTTTGCCGGTTTCTTTATCGAGCATTTCGATGTATTCTTTTTCTTCTTCATCGTCATCGCTGATGGTTTCGACATCACGGTAGACATCGTTCATATCGATGTGCACTTTATCGAAGGTGTGATGTGCACGGAGGTCCCACATGTTTTCGCCGAGCGTGACAAAGCGGCCGTCTAACGAAAGGTTCGTGTAGAAACGGCTGATCTTCTTGTGCGAATCTTCTTCGCTGAGTTCTTGGATTTTGACGATTTGTTCCCACATCTCTTTGAAAGCGATGGGAGCGTTTTTCGCCGTGATGATGTCATAGGCGATGTCGAGCATGGATTTGTTGAGCATAGTGTTTCTCCTTTTACATTTTGTTGGGCGCAGTTACGCCGATCAGATTGAGCGCATCTTTGAGGACAATGCGGCTGGCTTTGACGAGTCCTAAACGGGCGGAAGTCATGGGCACGTTGGCGGCATCGATGATTCGGCATTCGGTGTAGAAGCCGTGAATCAGATTAGCCAATTTTTGAATGTAGGCAGTCATTTTCTCGGGGGACCGGTTGAGGGCACTGGCAAGCACTTCACCGGGATAATCCGCGAGGTGCTTGAGCAAGGCTAATTCGCTGGGTTCCTTGAGACTTGCCCCGCTGTCATCGATGGACAGGTGACGGGCCGAAGCGCTTCGTAAGAGCTTGCTGAGCCGAGCATGCGCGTATTGGGCGTAATACACCGGATTGGCACTGCTGTTTTCGGTCGCTAGGTTCATATCGAAGTCCAAGTGGGCGCTAGAAGCGCGAGCAACGAAGAAGTAGCGTGTGGCGTCAACGCCGACTTCGTGGCAGAGTTCCTTGAGGGTCACTCCCACGCCGCTGCGTTTGCTCATCTTCATTTCTTGTCCGTCTTTAATCAGACGAACCATTTGGATCAATTCAACTTCGAGGATGGTCGGTTGGTAACCCGCCATGGTCAACGCGGCTTTCATCCGATTGATGTAACCGTGATGGTCCGCACCGAGAATATCAATCAATTGATCGTATCCGCGGCTAAGCTTTTCAAGGTGGTAGGCGATATCGGGAAGGAAGTATGTGTAATTTCCATCGCTTTTGATAATAACGCGGTCTTTGTCATCACCGAAGGCAGAGGTTTTCAGCAAGGTTGCCCCATCTTCTTGGTAGATGTGAGAAGCGAGACCGGAGAGGACTTTTTCAGCACCGTGATCGGAACGAATCTTGGTTTCAAAACTGAATTTATCGAAGATGACTCGGAAATCCTTGAGGTCTTTTCGAATCGTTGCAAGTTCTTCTTTGATGCCCAATTTCTTGAGTTTTGCGGAGATTTTTTCAAACGGAAGCATGTGACCATCTTTGTCCAAGAATTCTTTTTTGTGTTTCTTGGCCATCACGATGATGTCACGGGCATGGTAGCCGTCTTCCGGGAAAACGACTTCTTCGCCGTTGGCTTCTTTCATACGGGCGTAGATGGAGAGCGCCAAGTTATCGATTTGGTTGCCGGCGTCATTCACATAGAATTCGCGGGTTACATCAAATCCGGCTTTTTCATAAAGGCGGCAAATGGAATCGCCTAAGGCAGCACCGCGGGCATGCCCCAAGTGGAGTGCACCGGTCGGATTGGCGGAAACGAATTCGACATTCACTTTATGGCCGTTGCCTTCAGTGCTTTGACCATAATTTTTATCTTGTTCGATGATGGTTTTGATGATGCTGGAAATCGTCTCGGCTTTCAAAAAGAAATTGATGAAACCGGGTTTGGCGATTTCAATCTTTTCAATGCCGTCGCGGTTGATTTTGGCTACGATTTCTTCGGCAATCGTGAACGGGTTTTTCTTTAATTGACGGGCCATTTGCATGGCGATGGTCGTCGCAAAATCACCATGGGCAGCGTCCTTGGTTTTTTCGATGACGATAGATTCAAGAGTAACGGAAAGCGCCATCGAGGATAAGACGTCGCTGATCCGTTGTCGGAGAATATTTTCCATGCTCATGCTTCGATGACCTCCGTTCTTAGAGAATTTTCGGCAATTTTTTCGCCGTTTTGATAAATGTCATATTGGATGAATAAACTCAAACCTTCACGGTGCATAGCGTTCAGAATGAAGGCGAATTCAATCACGTAATCGTGTTGGACAAAGCGTCCGGTTGTCGTTTGGTGAAGTCTCAAGAGGGCTTGAGAGGACCCATCGGAAGTATACGTTTTGATGGCGACTTCTTGAGGACCAAAGGTTAAAAGCAGGTCTTCATCGTCGTTTTGGAAACGAAGCCGAGACATATCTTCGGTGAGGGCTTCACCGAGGCACAGGGCTTCAGTGGTCGACCATTCGCCATCGATCATTTGGGATTTTGTCAACTTGATGCGTTGTGGTTTCATGATGGGCCTAACTTATTATACTTACATGAAAGTATAATTGAAAGCGAAATCTATCCGCGCAACCGGCGGAGGACCTCTTCTTTTCCCAACAATTTGACGATATTGACGATTTCCACGCCATGTGGGATACCCGTCAGCTTCAAACGAATCGGCATATATAATGGCTTTCCTTTGACGCCTAAAGCGGTCTGAACGGCTTTGAAAGCAGCTTTGACGGTTTCATTTTCGAAATCGTTCATCGCTTCCACTTGTTTGGCAAATGCCTCGATGACCGGGGTGGTTGTCGGAAGAGCCAGTACCTCAAGAGATTCCGGATCATTCACTTCAAGCGGAGTGAACAGCGGTTTAGCTAATTCAACGATTTCGGCGCCAAAACGCATTTGTTCTTTAAACAGGTTACCAAGGAATAACACCCATGCGTCATCTTTGCCAGAAATATCCGTCAAACGGGCAATAAACGGCTTGATGAATTTTAAGAACGTCGCATCATCCAATTGCCGGATGTAATGGTTATTCATCCACATCATCTTGTTGGGGTCAAACATAGACGGGGAAGCGGACATACGGCTTTCTTCAAACGCAGCAATTGCCGAAGACATTGTGAAAAACTCTTGGTTATCCGAGGGCGTCCAACCCAATAAAAGAATGAAATTGAAAATGGCCTCGGGCAAAAATCCGAGTTCACGGTATTGAGACATGAACTGCAAAATATCATGGTCGCGTTTGGACAATTTTTTGCCGTGTTCATTGACGATAATCGTCATATGTCCGAAACGGGGAATGTCCCAACCGAAATATTCGTAGAGTTGGATTTGTTTGGGCGTGTTCGAGAGATGTTCTTCGCCACGGAAGACATGGGTGATTTCCATCAAATGATCATCGATGACCACCGCAAAGTTGTAGGTGGGGATACCGTTGCTCTTGACGATGACCCAGTCGCCGATATCATCGTTATTGAAATGAACCGGTCCGCGGACCAAATCATCAAAGGCAATGTCGTGATGGTCTTGAATGCGAAGGCGTAAACAAGGTTTTCTTCCTTCGGCGATGTATTTAGCTTTTTGTTCAGCGGTCAAATGCAGACAGTGGCGATCGTATTGTGGAGCCGCAATTCCGTTGGCCATTTGTGCATCACGGCTGGCTTGGAGTTCTTCTTCGGAACAGTAGCATTCATAGGCATAGCCTTTTTCAAGCAGCCATTGGGCATATTGGTGATAGGTATCCAAACGTTCGGTTTGGCGGTACGGGGCGTATTTTGGATTGGGTTTTGCAGGGGATTCGTCCGGAAGAATGCCCAACCAGATGAGATCATTGAGTTGGCTTTCTTCGCCACCGACGACGTTACGTTCAATGTCAGTATCTTCGACCCGGAACACGAATGTTCCGCCATGGTGTTTGGCAAACAAATAATTGAAAAGTGCCGAACGGGCACCACCGATGTGCAAGAATCCGGTGGGACTTGGAGCGTAACGGACACGAATGGGTTTTTCCATAAATTAATCGACCTTTCTAAGCAAGATAATGGCGTCTGCTTCGGCAGCATCGCCGCGACCGATAGCATCGAGGCCTTCGTTGGTACAAGCCTTGACGGAAACTTCTTTTGATGTCACTTCCAAAAGCGTGGCAAGGCGTTGTTGAATACTCGAAATGTAGGGAGCAATTTTAGGTTTTTCAAGGACGATGGTGACATCGACATTTCCAACCGCATAGCCTTCCTTTTTCATCAGTTCCACCGCTTTTTTAACTAAGAGCGAGGAATCAATGTCTTTGTATCGGGAATCGCTATCCGGAAAATGAGTTCCTAAATCACCGAGTGCGAGAGCACCAAGGATGGCTTCAGTGACGGCATGGAGCACCACGTCTGCATCGCTATGGCCAAGAAGACCTTTTTCAAAAGGGATTTCAACACCACCCAAAATGAGTTTGCGATTGGGCACTAAGCGATGAATATCTTTGGCAAATCCAATGCGATTCATAAGTTCCCCCTAGACGTTGAAGCGGAAGAACATGATGTCTCCCTCTTGAGGAGCATAATCTTTTCCTTCAACGCGCATTTTTCCGGCTTCGCGAACAGCGAGTTCGGTCCGGTATTTGACGATGTCGTCATAGGTATAAACCTCAGCTTTGATAAAACCACGTTCGAAATCGCTGTGAATGACACCCGCACATTGAGGGGCAAGATAACCTTTCGGGAATGTCCAAGCCCGGCATTCATCTGCGCCGCAGGTGAAGAACGTGCTGAGATTGAGAAGACGGAAAGCGGCTTTAACGACTTTATCAAGGCCGGATTCGGTCGCGCCGAGGGACTCTAAAAACTCTTTCTTTTCTTCTTTGGGAAGTCCGGAAAGTTGCGATTCGATTTCACACGAAACCGGGATGGCCTCAGCGCCTTCTTGCGAGGCGATACGTTTGACCGTTTGGAAATGTTTATCGGCTTCGGGGTTAGCATAATCCTCTTCCGAAACGTTGGCGACATAAATAATCGGTTTTTGCGTGAGCAAGTGATAAGTAGTCTTAGCAAAAGCCGCCTGTTCTTTGCTGAGTCGGACGCTGCGTGCCGGTTTGCCGGCTTGAAGTGCGGCAATCAAAGGCTCAAGAATCTCGACTTCCGCAATCGAGTCTTTATCCTTTTGCACACGGGCTTTGGTCCCCACTTTATCCAAACGTTTGGTTAAAGTGTCTAAGTCCGCGAAAACTAGTTCAAGGTTAATTATGTCGATGTCTCGTGCGGGATCGACCGTATTTTCGACGTGAATGATTTCGCTGCTTTCAAAACAACGCACCACCTCAACGATGGCGTCGCATTCACGGATGTGAGCTAAAAATTGGTTGCCTAAACCTTCGCCTTTGCTCGCCCCTTTGACAAGTCCGGCGATATCGTAAAATTCACACGTTGCGTAAATCGTCTTCCGCGGCTTAAAAATGTCGCTTAAGACTTCCAACCGAGGATCAGGTACAGCGACCACTCCGGTATTTGGGTTAATCGTGGCGAAGGGATAGTTTGCCGCTTCCACGTGGGAATTGGTAATGGCGTTGAATAACGTGGATTTTCCGACATTGGGCAATCCGACGATGCCTGCTTTAAGTGCCATGTGTGCTCCCCCTTATTGAATAGCATTCAATAGTATAAATCATTTAGGCAAAAGAAAAAAGTCGCCGAAGCGACTTTTACGGGGACCGATTGACTATTCAGCAATCTTGCGAATGTTGGTAGCTCTGGGACCGCGTTCGGATTCTTCCACTTCAAACTCTACTTTTTCGCCAACTTCGGCGGTTTTGTAGGCGTCCATGATTAAGGAAGAATAGTGGAAAAAGACATCCTTGCCGTCTTCTGTGCGAATGAAGCCGTAGCCTTTTTCCTTGTTGAACATCTTGACTGAACCTTTCATCTTGAACCGAGACCTTTCTGAAAAATTTCATTATGTAAACACTTTTCACTTTGTTTACTTTTCCAATATAACACTCGTCCCGTGCAAATTCCACAACATTTAAACAAAAAAGTATCCGCTTACATTTCTCTAAGAAACGTTTTTCTTTAGAAAAGTCATGCCAAATTTAACAATGGCGAGGATGAAAAAGGTGACTGCAAACATGGCTAAATAGGGCCAAGGAAGAACGCTTAAGTTGCCCGAAACGTTAAAATACTTATCAAGGAAAATTCCTAGGCCTATTTCGAGGGCAAACATTTCGCCCCAACTTACAAGCAAAGTCTGACCACACAAAACCGCTAAGTTAATCATAACGAAACCACGCCTTGTTTTTGATGAAAAACCAAGGGTCAAAAGGAGCTCGTTTTCACCTCGATTTTCAATCAAAAACAGGTAAATAATCAAGACTAAAAGTAATAGGGAAATGAGGATGCCCAAACCCGACAGACATAATAAAACCAAACTCACGTATCTCGTGGTTTCTTGAATACTTTGCGAAACCAATTGTGAAGGGTTTGAAAACTCATAAGCCGGAAACAGTGAATGCAGTCTCTGCAGATGATCATCATTTACCTCTTCCCCTATCGAAAAAGCGACTGAACTTGGGATGAGATCAAAAGCGCTCACACCCAAAAGATCTCGGAAAAAGGAAATTCCCCAATCATCGTTTTGTGAAATGAAAGCCGAGGTTCCTTCAGCAACTCCCACAATCGTCAAAGGGACGACGCCAAACGTCCGATGGATGGTCTGAGAAGCGTCTTTTTCTTCGGTAAGCAAACTGCCTATGTACAAGCTTTGCGCCAGGGACTTTTTGGATGATGAAAAAAGGATTTGGGCCATTTTCTCGCTCATGATGATTTCGTCCACTTCTTTTGGGTAGCGTCCATAAAGAAGTTTTTCGGGAAGAGGGTGTAGGCGAACGGCTTCATCTCCCGTGGTAAGAAAACTTCCGGAAAGAATCCCAGAGGGCAATACGAATGTTTGGTTTTGTTCTTGAGCCGATAAGACGCCCACCGCATCGATGACCTCTTCGAGCAACATAGGACTTGATGCAAAAAACGTTTCTTGCGAGAAACCCGCCATCAAAGCTTCGGGATAGATTACATAGCCCTTAGCAGAGCAAATGACATAATGTCCAAGATAAGGAGCGCTTTTTCGAATCAAGTTGACCGTTCCGATTTCAACCCCTCTTTTTTCGGACAAATAAACTTGTAAACGTGGTGACGAACAAACCAGTCCATCGCCACAAAGCGAACGGTGCTCTTTGACACGAAAGCGTTCCAACACAAACGGATTAAAACGGGAGTCATTCTGCGTTCCTCTGAAAAAATCCTCGGGTTTGACCTTTAGATGGACAAAAGGGACTTTTCTAAGCGTCCAAGGGTACTCCGCGGGTGATGAAAAAACGGTCGTAAACGGGAATCGCATGGCTTGCTCAAAAAACCATTCATTCCAACTTGGATTATCATGAACAAAGACCGGGTTCTCGGTCAAATAAAAACCAATCAGCGTTACCAGTTGCTCATCTTCATAAGCCCATTCATCGTTTCGAAGTTCAAACGAAAGGACCACCGCATTATTTTCCAGATACGCGGATAGCGATGAGGCCGAAGTTTTGATTCCTAATGCCGTGGTCATGGTTTTGAGGTCATCGAAGGAGATACCTAAAACGACCTCATCGTTTTCCATTTTTGGTGGGCGGAACGGATAGATTGTTTCGTTCTCGTCAATGAGCCATCGGAAGTCGTTGATTAAGCGCATGCTAAACGAAGGCAGCGGATGCTTTTGTCCATGATGGGCCAGAACCAACCGATTGGCGTCTTGAAACATATCCTCAAAGTTGTTTTCATAGGAAACACCAACACCGTCGATATAGTCGGCATAATCGTGAACTAACGACCGCACCTCTTCTATGGGAGCGCCATCAATTTGTGGCGAAGGAGACATCTTTTCTGAGGGAGTCATGACAATGCTCTCTTCTCCGAGCAATGAAGTTAGTGCTTTCCCGATTCGGCTTGAGATCGTGCTCGATAAGGCTAGGGAAAGCCCCACCCCGACAAGGCTCATTCCTAAGGCCATTTGGCTCATCGCTGTCCGCCACTTTTTTTGTTTGAGGTTTCCCTTTGCGTGGGCAACCGACCAAGAAAGCGGCAGCTTTTTCTCACCTTTGTTTTTCGGATGGTGTGGAAATATGGCTTTTCGCGACGTTTCTGCAGGTTTTTCGAGAATCGTTTCCGTCAGTTTTCCGTTTTCAATTCTCAGCAAGACATCCGCATAACGTTGGGCTAAGGACTCATCATGGGTCACAACCAGAACAAGACGGCTGGATGACATTCTTTTTAGCAAGCCTAGTACTTGCTCCCCGTGCTCTTTGTCCAGGGCTCCCGTCGGCTCATCCGCAAAGACGATGGATGGGTCATTCACTAAAGCTCTTGCCAACGATACACGTTGTTTTTCTCCTCCCGAAAGTGTGTTGACGATGCGCTTTTCGAATCCATCCAATCCGACCCAATGGAGCATCTCGGCGAGTAACCTTTTTTGTTTGATTTTGTCTATGCGATGAAAAGGCAAATAGGGCAAGAATACATTGGCCTCTACGGTATCCATGTTGAGCAGTCGGAAATCTTGAAAAACGAAACCCAAGTGTTCAAGCCGAAAGGCACTTCTTTCTTCTTTAGAGGAACCATTCAAAGAAAAAGTACCTAAACGGATGGACCCGAAATAATCACCCTCTAGGCCGGCCAACATTCTTAGCAAGGTTGTCTTGCCACATCCTGACGGCCCGAGCACAGCAACGAGCCCTTTTTCGGGGAAAGTATAGTTGATATCATTAAAAAGCATTTGTGTTCCGAATTGTTTTCGGACGCCGACCATTTGAACTTTCATTCGTCCCTCAGATTGGCAACTAAATTACTTTGATGGAAAAAAGCAACAGGAATTCCGGTTGCCAAAACCGAAAGGCCCATCGAGAACAATAAGACAAGAAAAACAAGGAGAAGCGGAAAACCCAAAAAAGAGGAAAACGGGATGGAAATGGGATGAGAGATTCCAAGATACTTTTCAAAGCAGAAGTTGAAAAGCGACTGACAAGGAAGCGAAAGAACAATCGCTAATATGGCTGAAAAAAGGCCGACAAATAGACTTTCATTCATGAAAATCGAGCAAATCTCTTTGAAGGTTGCTCCCATGCTCAACAAAATGGCGGATTCCTTCAGTTTGCTGATGAACGAAGAGTACCCCGAAATACCTAAAATAAAGAGGCTTCCCAATAGAGAAACCAAGACAAAAAAGAGCAACGCGATTCGAAGAACATAACCAATGCTTGCCAACGCCTCACGATGAGTAAAGGCATGCGAGCTAATCTCAAAGTTTTTTGATCCATTGCCCTCTTTCTGGGCCAATAGAAAAATGGCTTCGATGTTGGCTTCGTTTTGGATAAAAATGAGGTATCGGTAGGAAGATAAAGCGTCATTGCCGGAAGCATCCTTTAAAAGTTGAAACCAATTGACCGGTTGATGAACAATGGAACTGAAAAGAGGGGCTTCGATTGCCTCCAAAAAGTCACTGGCGGCATGATGGGAGTAAAAGAGACGCGGTTCATTCAAAAACGAGGTTTCTTTTACGACGGCAACAATCCGCATCGACTGAGAAAACGAGAAAGTTTCTTTAACCGATGAAAATGGATTTTCCGGATGAGTCAACTCGAATGTCGCTTGTGAAGTCATAAGAAAAGGCATGTCAAAGATATCCAAAGACGGTTCTTCCTCCAGAAGCTTATGCTCCATCTCCCGATTGATAATCAACGTTTCAAAATCATCATGGGTCGGGAGTGTTCCTTTGACGAGCATATTTTGCTGGCGGGATGAAAACGAAAAATTGCGGATTGGGCAAAAGGAAAACCCAGTAATTTCTCTTTGCCCCACTTTTCCTTGAATGGAGCTAAACAAAGGATTCAAATCGACATCAAAACGCATCGAATCGAAGCGCTGCGAAAACTGCGACATTTCCGAAACTGACGGGCGCGAACTTTGCATCAATGTCAGGGGACTTCCTTCCACGGGTGTTTTGCTGACTTTGGAAACCGAGGCAGTCTCAAAATCAAAGAACTGTTTGGAAGCATCCACAATGGACGGACCCGATCCAAACGCAAACCCAACGGTCAATAGGCAAGCCGCCCAGGCGATCCCCGAAGAAAGAAGACTTATCGTATGAATTTTCTTTCTTTGAACAAAATACGTTTTTGCTAAAAGGGAGGACCAAGAGGTTCGTTTTCTTACTGTTGGAACAAAAGGAGAAGAACTTGGTATATCCATGACAGATTCGTTTAATTTTTCAACGGTAAGTTTGCGGTCCCGTAGGCAAAAAACCGATGTGGCAACTTCTTTGAATAGTTGAAGGTCGTGAGTGACGACAATCACCAGCGCTTGATGCGAATAGTCGAGGAGCATATCAGCCACAATTTGCGCGTTAGAATGATCCAAGGCCCCTGTAGGTTCATCCGCAAGAAGGATCTCGGGCCGATGGATGATGGCACGAATCACGGCCAACCGTTGCTTTTCCCCTCCGGATAATTTCGCCACTTTTTTGGACGCACTTTCTTCAAGCCCGTAAGTTCTTAAAAGCTCTTCTCCCCGCTGTCGAGCCACGGCAAGAGTTTCCCCCTTGAGCATCAGTGGCATCATGACATTGGTTAATGCATCCAAATCATTCAAAAGTTCGTAGTGTTGAAAAACGCGTCCCATATGGCAACGACGGATTTCGGCACGCTTTTTGGGCGATTGTTTTTCTAACGCTTTGCCATCGAAAAAAATCGTTCCCGAGGTGGGTGTATCAAGACCGCACAAAAGATTGAGCAACGTTGACTTTCCGCTTCCCGAAGATCCATGGATAAGCACTAAGCCACGGGAGGGAAAAACGCCATCAATGGAATCCAAAACGGGCGTCCTTTGACGGGACGTTCCAAATGACTTGGATACCTTTTTCAGTTCCAGTAACGCCATAAAAAAGCCCTCTACTTGTTAATAGAGGGCGTGCTTTTCTTATTGTCCCTTTTTTTCGATGGGACCTTCGTGGTGTTCGATGACTTTCTTGATTTTTTTATTGAAGTCGAATCGCGACATCATGATCAAGTTTCCGCATCCGAGACAGCTGACTTTGATGTCTGCGCCAAGACGAACAATCTGGAACAGTTTGCTGTGGGTCGCACAAGGATGGGGTTTCTTCATTTCCACGACGTCATACAAATCGTATTTCAGCGTTTCCATTAATAAGGCACCTCTTGCATTTTCACCGCCGAGGGCAGTTTCGGTAATCCAGGCATCGTCAAAATCGCTCCGGTCAAAGCCACCAAGAACCCGGCGCCCGCTGAAAGGTTGACTTCACGGATCGTCAAAACATAGTTTTGCGGAGCACCCAAAACATTGGGGTCATCGCTGAATGATTGCGGTGTTTTGGCCATGCAAATCGGGACATTCCGAAATCCCATGGCTTCGTACTTTTGAATTTGTTTTTTAGCCAAGTCGGTGAAGCGAACTTCTCCGGCACGGTAGATGGATTTACAAATCAAGGTAATCTTGTCTTCGACACTTTGGTTGAGGTCGTAAAGATATTTGAAATCGGAGGGTTTGGTTTCCAAGGCTTCCACCACTTTATTGGCGAGGTCAATGGCTCCGTCTCCGCCTTTTAAGAAAGCATCGAGCATACTGACGGAGTAATGATTTTGTTTGCACCAAGCGGTCAAGGCGGCGATTTCATTGGCGGTATCCGTGGCAAAGTGGTTAATGCTGATGACCACAGGAACACCAAACTTTTTCATATTTTGCAAATGTTGGTCCAAATTGGCGACGCCTTTCATCAAAGCATCGACATTTTCTTTTTCGGTGTCTTCAAGCAATGCGCCACCATGCATTTTCAATGCACGGATGGTGGCGACGATGACAACCGCCGAAGGCGTCAAATGACCGGCCCGGCATTTGATGTCAAAGAATTTTTCAGCCCCTAGGTCTGCACCGAAACCGGCTTCCGTCACGACAATGGGAGCGAGTTTTAAGGCCATCTTCGTCGCAATCAGGGAGTTGCAACCATGGGCGATATTGGCGAAAGGTCCGCCGTGGATAAACGCCGGGTTTCCTTCCAGGGTTTGGACTAAATTTGGTTTTAAAGCTTCACGCATCAGTTTCATGATGGCATGCGAAATGTGCAGGTCATTGACGGTGATCGGTTTGTCGTCGACATCATAGGCAACGATGATGCGATTGACGCGTTGCTCGAAGTCTTCGGCATTTTCGGCTAAGCAAAGAATGGCCATCAATTCACTGGCTACGGTAATCACGAAACCATCTTGACGGGCAACGCCATTTTTATCCCCTAAACCGACGGTGATTTCACGTAACGCCCGGTCATTCATATCCATGGCGCGTTTCCACACGATTTTGGTGGGATCGATTTTGAGTTCGTTTCCTTGGAAAATGTGGTTATCGATGATGGCCGAGATTAAGTTCACCGAGGAGGTCACGGCATGCATATCACCGGTGAAATGGAGGTTAATGTCTTCACTGGGTTCGACGCGGGCAAGGCCACCGCCGGTGGCACCGCCTTTAATACCAAAGACAGGTCCTAAAGAGGGTTCGCGCAAACACAAAAATGCTTTGCGTTCGATTTTGGCAAGACCTTCCGCCAACGCAATCGAGGTGGTCGTTTTGCCTTCCCCGGCTTTGGTCGGCGTAATGGCGCTCACCAAGACCAGTTTGCCATCAGGTCTGTCTTGAAGCGTGGCCATGATCGAGGTATCGATTTTGGCCTTATAAAAACCATACGGTTCGACATAGCGTTCATCGATACCGGCTTTTTTGGCAATGACGGCGATTTTCTTAAGTTCCATGGTTCATTCCTCTTTCTTTGATGTTTCTTTGGATTCAAGGAGTGTCTTTAAGGTAAAGGCGGCTAACTGTAATCCCGCTGCCGAAGGCACCATCATCATGGAAGCGGGTGTCCATTCATGATTCAAGGCTTCTTCGGTGGAGAAGACACAGGCAATATCATCGGGGTTGATGTCTTTTTTTCTTAGTAAATTCCGAAGCGATTTGGCGAGCGGATCATGATGGGTTTTTCCTAACCGCGTCGTGATCACCGCTTGCGGGTCGAGCCGTTTGGCCATTCCCAGCGAAATAATCAGCGGAACATGGTGTTTCAAGGCCACTTCAATCAGGGTTGCTTTCCCGGGAACACTGTCGATGGCATCCACCACAAAATCGAAGGTTAATCCATCGAGGAGTTCAAAGCTTTCGGGATAAATCCGTTGTTTAATGAGCTGTGCTTCGATGGCGGGGTTGATGGCTTTCAATCGTTGATAGGCCACCTCGGTTTTACTTTTTCCGACATCGCTTTCAAGAAATAAAATCTGGCGGTTCAAGTTGGTGAGGTTGACCACATCGTCATCGATCAGAATGAAGTGTTCGATGCCTGATCGGGCCAAACATTCGAGGGCGGTTCCGCCGACGCCGCCAAGACCGGCAATCAAAACCGTTTTGGTGCGTAAAAAATCCACTTTCTCGTCTCCCAGAAGCATTCGGGTCCGAGTCAA
>ERZ1645192.2601-NODE-2601-length-14887-cov-35.099649_pt1 | contig 14887 bp, 10 predicted proteins | sample MGYA00575354_ERZ1645192 | MGnify/ENA primary metagenome ERZ1645192 (study PRJEB40844, sample SAMN11349763) | freshwater sediment metagenome | isolation source: river sediment | host: Sediment | place: India: Faizupur Khadar , New Delhi | collected 2017-02-21 ... | reverse complement strand
ATGATCGCCGCTGCTAACCGTGTCATAGACCGCGTCCAGCATCCGATCTTGATGGGGCCGCAGGGAGGGGTAGGGGAAGTAGTCCAGATACACGATGTCCTGAATGAATTCAGGGGATTGATAAACCCTCGCCAGAGGATGGGCCGGAGCACAATAGCAAGATTAAAATTGCAGCGATGAGTAAGAATGCAATAGTAGCGGATGAAGGTGGGGACGATATGAAGCGGTCAATGGCAATTTTGATGATAATGGCTATAGCATCACTCTGGCTGCCCTCTTTAGGCCAATCGGATTTAAAATCGCCCCTGGGACCAGACCGGCCTTCCTACCCTTCTGCTGGCAGTGCTATCAAGAAGATGGAGGATAAAATGGCAGAGGATCTGGCGGCTCTGCCCTCCCCGGCGAAAAGCAGTATGGGAGATCCGGACCGGAACAGCACAGCTCTTGAGCCGGAAGAGAGCTCCAATCGGGAAAACAGCTCCCTCAACTCCAGCCTGCCCCAAAATGGCAGCCTGAACAATATCAGCCAGAATAGCTCTCAATGTACTTCCCCCCTTTCGGGCCAGCAGAACCGAACCGATGCCGTCAGCACTGATTCAGGATCCGGTTCCGCATCCGGATCCAATTCCCCCAACCACTTCAAGGGCACCTATGCCACTAGAGCTTCCAGGCATGAGATAGGCAAGGGAGGCGTGGACTCCAGCATCTTCCTGAAGGGGGAGTTCGAGATGGACAAGAGCATCAAATTTCAGGACCGGGGATTCTAAATGAAAGGCATGGACCGCTTCATCTGCCAGACTCCATTATGTTCATCAGAGACTACCTTCAGGGCCTTGTTCTTCTCTCTATTGCTCCTTTTGGGTGTCTATGGCGCTCTGGCTGCCGGAGCACCGTCGGTGCAGTGGAATCAAACCTTTGGTGGAGGCTATGGCGACGGAGCCTGGTGCCTGCAGGAGACAGATGACGGAGGCTTCATTCTGGCCGGAAACACAGCCAGCCGAGGAGAAGGCAGCGATCTCTTCCTGGTCAAGGCAGACAAGAGCGGAAACTGCACCTGGAGCCGGGCCTATGGCGGATCGGGGGAGGATGTGGGATACTTCGTCCAGCAGACGGATGACGGCGGATATGTGGTGGTGGGCAGCTCGAACTCATATGCCATGGGAGAGGAGCTGCTCTGGCTGGTCAAGGTAGATGAGAACGGAAGCCTGATCTGGGACAGGACCTTCGGCGGCTTCGTCTCCTCGGCGGGAGACGGGGGCTGGTCGGTGGAGCAGACAATTGATGGAGGCTACATAACTGCCGGCTACACCCAATCATCTGGCAGCGGCAGAAAGGACCTCTGGCTGATAAAGACCGATGCATCGGGCGACCTGATCTGGGAGAAGAGCCACGGCGGACCGGAAGATGATGTGGGCATGTCCGTTCTGCAGAGCCGGGATGGAGGATATGTCGTGGCCGGCAGGACGTCATCCTTCGGGGGAGGAGGAGACGATATATGGCTGCTCAAGACCGATTCCCTGGGTGAGGAGATATGGAATGAGACTTATGGGGGAAGGGGGGATGATGCCGGCTTCCAGGTGGTGGAGGAAGATGACGGCTATGCCCTGGTGGGAAGGACTGAGTCTGGAGAGGAGGATAAAAGAATCCTTCTGATCAGAGTTGATCAGCAAGGAGATGTCCTCTGGGAAAATTCCTATATGGGTGGGTCGGTGGCATCTTTGCAGCCCACATATGACGGCGGCTATATCATGGCCGGAAGAGTCGACAGCAATGAAGGCAAAAGAGATGCTCTGTTGATAAAGGCGGACTCCGTCGGGGCCGAGCAGTGGTCCATGAGGCTCGGCGGCAGGGGTGAGGACATCGGAACCTATGCCCTGCAAAGCAGAGACGGCTCATTCCTTCTGGCCGGAATCACCAGCTCCTTTGGCCAGGGACGGGAGGATGCCTGGCTGGTGAAGCTGGGTGAGGATGCTGCTTTAGAGAGGCAAAGGCAATCGAACCTCTCCTTTTCCTTATACCCCATATCTTCAGCGGTGCCTCTCAATTCTGGATCAATAAATTCTTCCAGATCATAAGGGCATCTTTGTATGCTAGGCCGCTATAGTTTGGAAAAAGAGACTCATCCCTAAATCCGCTACCTATCTTTTGGAAAAATTTTTAGCCAGGGAAAGCTCATAGTAGTATTAATATGTCCGCTCCCGTCAGGATCTCTGAGATTGGTCTATACCTTCGCTGCCCCCGTCTGGTATATTTTCAGAACCTGGGAAGCATTGCCGCTCCAGAAGATGCGGCTCGTATGCTTCTGCGCGCTTTGATGTTCAGCCTCTCCTCCTCCCCATCTTCCCAATTTTCGGTAAGCGATCTGCAGGGGCTGCTGGAGGAGAATCTCGCTCTTCTAAAGCAGGAGTTGCCTGTCATTTATGAGATCGATTCCGCATTGGTCGAGTCCGCCTGCCGGGATCTAGAGCCGGAGATCGAAAGCATATCTCAGGGGCTTGCTGGAAGTCTGAACCTACTCCTGCCCTGTGAGGTGGAGATCGATCTCCGATCTGAAAAGCTGGGGCTGTCGGGACGGCTGGATCGGCTGGTTCATGGTAGCGTACCCTGCATCATTCGCACCGGACGGGCACCAGAAGCGGGGGTCTGGAAAAAGGACAGGATCATTCTCTCCGGCTACGCTCTGCTCCTGGGGGAGAAAGAGAAGAGGCATATCCCCTTCGGCTTGGTGGAGTACGCCCGGCAGGGTTTGATCCGGCGGGTGGAGATCCACGGCACAGATCGGGCCAGGGTTCTGCGCATCAGGGACCGCATCCGGCTGATAAAGCAGGGGCGCCTTCCCGACCGGCCTGATGATGCTCCCTGTAAAGGATGCCAGGCGGAGGAGATCTGCCGGACCAGACATAGCCTTGCTTCCAAGTTCTTTTGAATTTGATCTTTTTGCTTTCCGGCAAGGGGATTTGAGCGGGAGACAATCGCCCGCCAGATGCAGCCATAAGATTCCAGGCCACATCTTATAAAGGGGAAGCCTTATTTGCGTGCGGCATAATCTGGAGCAATTCAGTCTTGCGGCAGGCGATCTCATTAGGGATGCGGCCTCTGCCGGATGAGAGGACAGCAGATGGCAACCATTGAGGAGCAGATCAAGGCGCTGGAAGAGGAGATCTTCAACACCCAGAAGAACAAGGCTACGGAGCACCATCTGGGCAAGATCAAGGCCAAGATCGCCAAATTGAGGGCTCAGCAGGAGCTGCAGAAGATCAAGGGCGGCGGTGGGGGCAGAAGATATTATATCAAGAAATCGGGAGACGCCACCGTTGCCCTGGTCGGCTTTCCATCGGTGGGAAAGTCAAGCCTGCTCAATTACCTCACCGGCTCCAAATCCGAGGTTGCTGCCTATCAGTTCACCACCCTGGAGGTCATCCCCGGGGTGATGAAATATAAAGGCGCCGAGATCCAGATCCTGGATATGCCCGGCATCATCAAGGGAGCAGCCAGGGGCAAGGGCCGGGGCAGAGAGGTCATCACCGCCGCCCGGGCCGCAGATATAATTCTGCTGCTCGGGGATGTCTTCAACTATCGGCTGGACATTCTGGAGAGGGAGCTATATGATGCCGGGATAAGGCTGGACAAGCAGCCTCCCAACATCCACATCACCCAGGAGAAGAAGGGGGGCATAATCGTGCGCAGCACCGTGACTCTCACGAAGATGACCGAGTTTGAGATCGCCGAGATCATCCGGGCCTACGGCATTGTCAATGCCAGCGTCACCATTCGCGAGGATATCGATACCGACAGCCTGGTTGACTTTCTGGCCGGAAACCGGGTTTATATCCCCTCCGTGGTGGCCATAAATAAGTTCGACCTGAAGTACGGCGATGTGGAGAAAAGGATCGAGCAGGACCTGGGGCGGGAGTATCTTCCCATATCCTGCGCCACCACCATGGGCCTGGAGGAGCTGAAGGATCTCATCTACGAGAAGCTGGGATTCATCCGGGTCTATCTCAAGCCCAAGGGGGGCAAGGCCGATCTGGAGGAGCCGCTGGTGCTTCTTGACGGCAGCACAGTAAAATCTGTCTGCGAGCACCTGCACCGCGATTTTGTCAACCTCTTCCGTTACGCCCTGGTCTGGGGAGAGAGCGCCAAGTTTCCCGGCCAGTCCGTGGGCCTGGAGCATGAGCTAGAGGACTGCGATATCCTTTCCATCATCACCAAGAGAAGGTAGCTGGCCAGTGGAGGGCCTGGCCTTCCGGCACGAGCAGAGATTTATCACCGATCCCGGGGGCTGAGCTTAAAGCGATTGATTTTTAGCGGATAGATTCAGGGCGCCATTGGGAGATATGACGCTTTCTCCATCCATTTCACCCCGTGAGGGCAGAGGCGGGGCAGCCCAAAAAGTTGAGATCCCCTCCTCCTTAAATTCATAGGCCTCGCCGGACCGGGAGGTCAGATTTCCCTGGAGCAGGGATCTCTGGTGGAAGATGGTCTGGCTGGTCTCGGGCGATTTGAAGTCCAGGATGGTGGCCTCGGTCCGCAGCACATTTACGGTGAAATTGAGCTTATGCTCGCCGCTCTCCGCCTCGATCCGGTAGGTGGAGGGATAGGCATGGCCGGTTTCATTGTCCAGATAGCTGCCGATCTCTGTCAGCTTAACCCTATTTTGGGGAAAGACTATGCTTTTGCCCTCCTTTTCCACCCACAGGAAAGCCAGCCTCTGCTCTCCGGTGATCTCTCCCAAGGAGAGGCTGAAGCCGTCCAGGGGCTCTGCCGCCCAGGCGGTGGTCATCCGGATATTAGCTAGGTCAAAGCGTCCCCAGGCGTGGTCGTGGTAGCCTTTGCCCAGGATTTCCAGGCTCTTGTTTCCTATGGTCAGACTGCCCCGCACCTGAGACGAGGGCATATAGACCAGCCATTTGATCCAGTCGCCGGCAATGTGGCCGAGATGGGCCTGGACAGGGACGGCAAACCAGGGACTGGCCAGGGGCTGGAAGGTCAGATCCCAGGATATGGCCTCGCCTCCCGCGGCACTGCCCTCTACCGAGCCCCATACATGAAGGTCTGACTCTCCCTGGGGGGAGAATCCGCTGCCGTCTATCTCCAGCATAGGTGAGCGCCTGTCCCCGCCAAAGCCCCCGCTCTGATGCGCTCCAAAGGCAGCGGGAAGGCCCTCCTGCATTGCCAGGGCCTGCACCTCTATCTTTCTACTTTGGGAGATGTTGTCCGGATCGCTGAGCAGATATAGGAGCATGATTTGGGTCTCATTGTCCTGGACAAAAAAGCGCCACCACTCCTGGTAAAGCTGGTCGTCTATGACGTTTTTCATATAGTGATAGGCATTATCCTCCGCAGAAGCATCCACAGCTGCTCCGCAGGGATTGACCAGGAAGATGAGGGAAAACAATGCCATCAACAGTGCCATTTTTAATGCCAGATGCTTGCCCAGGAAGGGTTTCATGATCTTAGATTTGCCTTTCAATCCAAATATAGCTATTCTTTGAGCTTTTCTCCTACGCTCAGCATCTCCTTATTCTCCGGCATGGGCAATCACTCAGGCAGCATCTCACTTTTTCTCTATTTTATCCAGAAGCTTTACCGCCTCCTCAGGACTTTTAGCCGCCAGGGCTCCAGGCAGCTCCCAGCTTCCCAGGCTTATGAGGGGCCGGTTCATCTTCAGGGCCAGGGCCATCTCCGACAGCGTCCCCATCTCTCCGGGCAGGGCGATCACGGCATCGGCGCTCTTGACGATGACCGCATTTCTGGCCTTGCCCATGCCGGTGACGATGGCGATATCCAGAAAGGAATTGGCCTCCTCTCTCTCACCGGGCAGAATTCCTACGGCCAGGCCACCGCCCTCATGGGCTCCCCGGCAGGCCGCCTCCATCACCCCTCCCCGTCCGCCGGAGAGGAGGATGTGGCCCTGCCGGGCTAAAAGCCATCCCAGCCGCCGGGCGGTCTCACAGGCCTCAGGGGAGCATACGCCGCCACCCACCACTGCAATTTGCATAGATCTCTATTGCTGCCGGTGAAAGATAAATAATGGCATTGGCATAACAGAAGGCCAGACAGAGCTGGGGGCTTGAGGCAAATGGACCAAAGAAGTCTTCTCAGAGCGGTATTCCGAATTGTCAATCGCTTTATTGTGGTTCCAGGATTCAAGATTGGACTGGGCAGATTCATCTCTAATCCCCTCACCGGGAATATCATGGTCCTGGGAATCCGGGGAAAAAAGACGGGAAAGATCCGCTACGCACCGGTCAGCTTTGCCCGGCGGGATGATAAGGTCTACTGCTATCAGGGAAAAGAGACCCGGGGCCAGTGGTATCTCAACATCCAGGCCCATCCAGATGTTGAGGTGCTCCTGCCTCAGGGGCGCTTCTCCGGCCGGGCGGAAGAGCTCCTCGATGGGCCGGAGCGGCTGAAGGCCTTGAGGATGCTCTTGCAGGGCAGCGGCCTGAGCCGATCCATGTACGGATTTGATCCGGCTGAGGCACCGGATGAGGTGCTGGAGGAGAAGACTAGGGGAATTCCGGTGATAGGGATCGCTCTATGTTAGGGCAGGCATAATTGCACCCCTGATTGCGTGCTCGATATGATATTAGAGGCTGAGGTATAGGAGGGTGATGCGATGCAAATAGCCAGACAAATGGCTTAGCTTCCTGACTTTACCATCTCCTGGATTTTCTGCTTAAATTCAGGTCTTTCCAGCATCTCTTTGAACTTCTTCTCAAATATGTCATCTACAAGTTTCCCATTTATATTGATCGTGCCATTCTCACCCATTTCATCTTTTCCATTTCTTGATTCGTATATGCTTAACTCACCGCCCTCAGTATCTGCTATGAGTTTATCAATTCTGCCATCGTCGATTATGAGAATTGCCTCTGTTTTGCTAGAGTTGAGTACCAGAAAAAGAGAATTGCTTTCGGCACATACCTGAATGGTCCTACCATCTTCAATTGCATCAATCTCTGCATCTACAGCCCATTCAATGCCATAATCCTCATTCAAAAATTCTACCAGTCGGCTGTTATCCTCCCCAGGAATCTTGTTCCAGCAAAACACGGGCTTTTTGCCTTTCTTGAATATCCTCAGCGGCTCGCAGAAGACTGGCTCCTCTGAAGGATTTTTTCCAGCTTTTAGTCTCCTCCTTGCCTCTCGTAGTTCATATGCAAAACCTTCATTCTTTCCGATATGGTCTTTGAGATATCCTTCCTTGCCGAAGAAGAATTGGGTAAGAGCATCTCTGGAGAGTTTTGTCAGTTTTACTGCTACATCATCCTCCGTTTCGGCTGCCTTCTGGCTGTAATTGCCTTCATAAAACAGGTCTCCGACGTTTTCGTTCATATATTTTAGCACGGATTTAATTATCTTGCAGAACTTCCTCTCCAGAGTTCCCTCTTTATTGCAAGCATCTGGATCGCTTCCGTAAGGATTACGAAGCAATATAAGGATTTCATCGTTCTCCTCTCCCAGCTTTCTATAAACTTGAACATTCGTGATACCTTTCTTAGATAATGCTCTTATTATTTCTTTAGAATCAATAAAACCCCTGCAAAATACAAAAGCCTTGTCAGCTTTGCCTGGAGTGCAATCGAAGAGAACTCCTTCTTCGAGAGCTTTTTCAACCAATAGATCCTCATTTCCTTCTTTTCTGGGCTCGGTCCAGTATGCAGGAACGAATATCGGTGACCAGTTAAGCCCCCTAACTGATTCTTTTTCAATCGCTTGGCCTACAGGATTTTCGCCAGGATAATCCCTACCTTCGACCATTGGCCTCATGATTTTATAGAGAAACTCATTTTGAGCATCGTAATCCGCGCCGACTCTGCTCTTCATTATTTCATTGTCTACAAGGATGACACCATTGGCTCCGTTTTTCTTTGTGAGAAGATCGTAGAGAGCGCTTATGGCTGCTAGATATCTCTGGCCTTCTTTTGAAAACTGGCCACCTTCATTGTGGTCACCTGGCTCTGTAAGCACACCTAGAACAAAGACGGGGAAGTCGCCAGCTCCACTTTTTCTTATATGGTCGACAATAGGATTGATGAAACCGGTCCCAGTCCCTCCTCCAAACGAGACGATGAAAAGGAGGATGTCACATTCGCCATCCTCACCATATATAGTATATGGTTCAATGACATCCCAGGCGCTGTCAAAGATAGGATTTTGGGACATTGCATTGTTTGCCTTAGAGAAAGGATAATCTTGTTTCATCGCCATCTCTTGGATCTTATCATCAGAATCGAAAATCTCAAAGATTGCCTTAAGATATTGGGCATCTCTTACAAATCCCTGCTTCTTTATATTATAACCATATTTTGCCTTTATCGTCTTATGAAGATCAGTCATAGCAGGAACAACATCATGAGGAATAAAGAATCCAGGATAGCCGCCTTCAGTGAGATCTTTGAAATAATGCTGCTTACTCTTAGCATCATCCTTGTCCGCTTCAAGCCAAATTCCCATCATTTTGCCGGGGGAAACGCATTCAGCTCCAGTGAAATAGGAAAGGAGTTTAGAATTCAAGTCTGTATTTTGCAAAAAATTCTTGGCGATTTTTCCCCCAGCGCCACCAATACCGCATATGCATACTTTCATTTTCTTCCCACCAACACAGGCCAAACCAATACTGCTGCAGAGGCGAACAAAATAGCAAAGCTCATGTACTCAATTGTTATATCCTGCTCTGGATAAATCGTTCCAGCATATGCCGAAAGAATAATAGATATTCCTAAAAAGGGAATAGTAAGTGCGATATTTCTCTTCATGCCCTTGGAGACTGAATAAAAGCTATAAAGTTCTGTCAGCTTTAAATTTCTGTGATTTTCAGGCAACATGTCTAGGATACGAATCCCTACGGCAGCCAAAAGAGCAGCTAAAACACCAAACGCAAAGAATCCATACTGGCTCGAAGCCCAATCAGACATTTGATTCATATAGCTATATGGCATCTTGCCTGGTATCAATAGATAAAAATAAGCGATAGCTACAAAAAGCATCATCCAAGAGGCCATCGCTAGACCAATAAAATTCGATCCCTGAGAAATAGTCATATTTTCATAGAACTTCTCAATGGATACGATATTAGGTTTGCGCAATTCTGTAACCTTTGAATAAATGCTCTTCAAATGACTAATGTGCAAGAACCATGCACCAAGCAGCAGAATAAGGAGGGAGATGCCAAATAATAGATGTATCATATTAATTATTCCTCCTGAACATCGCAGAAATCCTGCTAATGATGCTTTTCAAAGCTCCTTGACTGGATCTACCATTACTTAGATTCTTCTTACCGGCTTTTCCTGATGAACTCTCCTGGGCTTCAATTCCTCGCTTTAATTTCCGCTCCATAAACAAACCCAAAACTACAATAAACAAAAGCATAGGTAGCAAGTTTGCAAGCATTACAGGATCTCGCATTTTGTAGGGCACGATCTTGGAATTGAGCACTTCGCCCTGCCTCTCCAGGGAATCCCTGCCGCTCTGATCGAACTCTGAGTACTTGATCCTGTAATAAAAGGTCTTGCCGGCGTCAGTGACCTGGAATGGTTTGGTCCTGTTGAAGTAGACCACCACGGGATTTATTCCGATCTTTTCCGTCTTGCTCTCCACAAGGGTCCATTCGCCATCATCGGTTCTGGTAGATAGAGTGAATGAGACATCGTATTCTTCCGGGTTGAGGTTCTTGGCTCTCACGCTGAATCCGTACCTATCCCACCAGTAGTAGTTCTCGGAGGCAGAGACAAAGCCAAGCCTGTCCACAGCCAGCTTGGCTCCCTTGCGCAGGTTAGGCCCGGTCAAAGGCTCCTCTGGATCTCTGGCGGTGGAGTTGATGCCGTCGTCATAGCTGTAGTAGTAGGTGAAGTTCTTGCCGGCATCGTCCTCAGTGAAGAATCCGTATTCATTGGCCTTGAAGCTTACCGGCCCCGGCTTTGTATTGAGGGTTTCATTTCTGATCTCATTTCCATTCTCATCCAGAATATGCAGTGTCACATTGAGCATATCGCCGTCTTCATCATCGATATTGGCCTTGTACTCGATGGGATCATTGTATCTCACCGAGCCCCGCGGCGTTACATCAAACTGGCTCATCCTGGGCAGGCTGTTGGTCACATTGAAGACCAACTCGGTATAAAATGGAGGCTTTTGGCTTTTATATGATGATGTGCTCCATTTTTCGACTCCATCGCTCGCATTGACCCTGAGCCTGACCTCTCCCATCTTTTCAAGATAAGCAAATGAAGGATGCATAGTCCAGAGCCTTTGAGTGGTATTTTTTTCGTCATACTCGTTGGTTTGGATCTTCTCCGGCCAAGAGTTTACACGCTTGAATTCAGTTGAACCCGGCTCTTTTACCTCAAGATAGAGGTCGAGCATGCGGCGCATTTCCATTGGATTGTTATTTCTTATCCAGGTGATGATCTCTATCGTCTCGGTTCGGCTAACTGTGGTGTTATTTCCCTTGTAGTACATCAACACCGTTGGCCGTTTATATTCTTCGCTGGTAATGGGATCCTTCCATAATATAGTTCTCAGCTCTTCGAACTTATCCGGCTTATTCTTCTTTCCGTCTTGAACCGCTTTGAGCATTCTATCGATATCCACCTGTTTGCTGCCGCCGCCACCGCCACCGCCGTCGCCTCCGCCTTTAATTGTCTCCGGGCCCACTACATTTTGTACCGATAGCATTAAGGCCAACAAGACCAGAATGCATATCACTTTCTTATTCATAGCAGCGGCTCCTCATTCCTGATTTTGATATCGAAATCGTAGTATGGCGGAGCTTGAGTCTCCGGAATTTGCCATTTGTATGTCTTCTCTCCACTTCCATTCCTGTAGTCCTGACACTGGCTTATGGTCTTCCAGCTCTTGATGTTCTCAGGAAGGCGGCTGTCTCCACCCACCAGGCATACCGTCAGGTTCTGGGATGAGTTTGCCGTCACCTCGAAGTTATGTATCCTGCCATTGATGCTATCCGCTGCCTTGGAAAGCACGGCTATTATCTCCGGTCCCAAGAATTCTTTGGTCTCAGCCCCATCGATGATAAACCTGTACTCAGCCCGGCCCAGGAAAGGCGTCTCCCAGAAGGGCTTGAGAGTCCAGCTCACGCTTCCGGTGGATGGATCAAATCGCTTCTTTTCTCCCACGATCTTCCATGGCTGGTTGTGTCCGGATGCTCGCACCGATAACTCAATCCAGGGCACCTGAGGGGAACTCCAGTTCTGCAGCTCGAGGGTATAGGTCAGTGCATGGAGCGGATCCTTTTCATCCCAGGCCTGTATGACCCCTATTGCAGGCGTTACATTGCCTATTACCGTCACGTTGGGGACGTTGAAGACGCGATTTATATCTCCTCCGTTGCCGGGCCCCGAGGAATCCGCCTGGCTTGAAGGGGCTTCTTTCCTGAGGACTCTCATGTAACGATCGGCAAATCGGAAGTCGCTGCCCAGGATGGAGTGGTTGAATGCCAGAGATATGGTGTAGTTGTTTCCGATGTGCTTTTCATCAAAGGGAACCGAAGCCTGGTAGAGGTAGCTGTCCACCCCAATCTCTTTATCGACCAGATCCTGGCTGAAATTCTGATCCGGACCGTTCAGTCTCAACTTAAGAATGCCTCCGCCCTGGGTGTAGTTGATGGTGGCATGGATAAGCTGGTCTGCTCTGCCTCCCTCGGGCACATAGAGAGTCGGATCATACTCCAGAATGAGCTTGGGCTCCCATATGGCCTCTGGCTCTGTCCCCTCCAATGCCACCTGCATGATGTGGTCATTGAACAGGGAATAACTCTTGCCCCCCAATTGATAATCCAGAGAGAACATGTAACTGTTCCCGGCATGGGAAGCTTGGAAAGGCTCAGCATAATCATATTTGTACCGACCTGCCCCAATATCGGAGACGGTCATCTCTGCTTCCTTATCCTTATCCTCCCCTATCAGCTTCAGCATCATAGAGCCCTGCCCTCCGGGCGAGAAGACCTCGGCTCTGAATTGCTGGGATGCTCCCTTCTCCTCAGTGACAAACAGGACCGGAAGATAGCTCACGTCTCCAACGGCCTTCGGCTTTAGTTCATTGAATTGCTCCAGGACCACCTGCATATTTCCAGTGAAATCTATCTCCCCTCCTGCTTTTCTGGGGTTGGCATTACGCAGGCTGAAGCTGTAGTTTCCAATGTCCTCTGCTCCAAATTCCCCGGTCCAGGTGTACAGGTAACCGCTGCCACCGAGATAAATCCCCTTCATCTCCTCCATATTAGAGGTTCCATCCGGACCAAGGATGCGAATCTGCATCTCGTCCTGCCCCTGGGGAAAGTCCACTGTGGCCCTGACCGACTGATATTCCGGTGCATCTTTTGATACCAGCAAAACCGGTTCGAAGTCAACGGACATCAGCCTGGGCTGGCCTCCGCTGATCATTGGCCCGGAATAGACCTCCGACTCAAAGGTCTTGTCGGCAAATGCAGCTGTAAATCTGTAGCTTGCCTCCTCTCCATCTGCATCACTGCACTCTCTTCTAAACGGCTGGGCAGAGATATTGATCAGGGTCTCGCCGGCAGAGACCTTTGCCGATCCTCTCTCTACCCAGGCATGGCTGCAGGGATTATAGACCTCCAGATTGACTGTCGCATCTACACTGGTGCTGACAGGCACGGAATAGAGGAAGGTCTCATTCCACCTGCCTCTGGCAGCAGAGACCTTTCCTGCACCAAAATCGATGGCCACGGGCAGCACGGTGATCGTCCTTTCCGCCAGGGGATACTCATCGGAGAGGGTATTGTGCACATAGACCAGGCTCAGATTGTAGCTTTTATCTGCATCCTCTTTGTCAAAGGGCAGGCTCCAGTCGTATCTGTACCTATCGCCGCCCAGGGTAATTCCCGGGCTGCTCTCCTCCATCCTGGCCCTGCCGTCAGGCTCCATGAGACGGACAATGGCCTGGCCCTGTCCTGCTCCGTACTCTACGGTAGCAGAGATGCTGCTGGATCCCCCCTCCTCCGAGGCGTAGACCAGAATTGGGTCGCCCTCCGGGGTCAGGGAGACAAGAGTCGGCTTTGCCCCCAGGAAGCTGGGGCCGCTATAGGCTCGGGATGATGCTATCTCCTCTCCGGCAAAGCTGGCTATAAAGCGATATTTTGCTGCCTTGCCTGCCATCTCCGGGCACTCATAGGCAAAGGGCCTGAGGGGCCAGTAGAGATTTGTGGCCGTTCCCACAGCCGCCTCTTGGGTCTGCTTTTCTATCCAGTCGCTGCTGCAGGGATCGTAGACCTGAAGCTGAACCTTGACCGGCACAGTCGAATCTATGCTGGCCGAATAGTTATAGCTGTCATTCCAGGCTCCAGAAGCTGCACTGACATCCGCCCCTAAAAACCGGACCGATATGGGGGAGACGATTATGCTCCGCTCATCGAAGTCATACCTTCCCCCCTCCAGTTGATCATGAAGGAAGGACAGAGAAAGTGTATAATTATTATTGACGTGGCTGTCATCGAACTGTATCTGCCACCTGTACTGATACCTGTTTCCTCCCAGAGCCGTGGCCTTTTCCCTGGACTTGAAATCCATATTGGGGCCGTCTAGCTCCACCTCCAGATCTCCCGGGCCCTTGCTGAAGGCGACAATTGCGGTCATATCCTGAGTGGTGGTCTCGCCCGAGGAGACATAGACATTCTGGGGAATGGATGGGCTGATGAGCTTGGGGATCTCCTCCACCACATTGAATGTCACATTGGAGCTGCTGGCCGAGAAGTCCCATCTCTGGTTTGTGTACTCCAGCCTGGCCGAGAATGGCGCCGACTTGCTCAGATCCACATCGCTGCGGTTGAAGAGAGGCGGATCGTTTTCTGCCGTCCATCTGAAGACTGCCCTATCTCCGCTGATCTGGGGATCGAGGGAGGCGAAGATCATATCATCCCTGCCGGGATGGCTTATTATGAGCCTGCCCTGGGGAAGGCTCTCCTCCATGCCCGCCGATGCATCTCTGGCCGTGGCCTGAATGGTGAAGTTGGTATAATCAAGATTCTTGTCTATCTTCAGGCTCTCTGCCGCAGGCGTATAGGGCCGGAGGGTGATATTGTAGGGTCCATAGGTCAGCGGCTCCATTTTGAGGTTATTATAGATCAGCGTGAAGCTGAAGTTACCGCCGCTGCGGTAAGAAGAGAGGTCCTCATGGATGGTGGCGGCATAAGCGCTTTTCCCGGAGGAGCGGCAGCTCACGTCCTCTGAATTCCAGGTCCGGGATTCAGCCGTGCCTAAGGGTCCGGTTATAACCAGATGGCAGGTGGGCCTGGGGTCGAGGGCGTCCTGATCTCTGAAGCCGGCTGAAGCAGAGATCCCCTGGAAGAAATAGGGAGTGCGATCGAACTGAACGCCTGTAGCAGTGGGGGGTTTGACAATGGGGCCGGGAATCCTCTTGGTACTGGCCACAGCCCTGCCTGCGGCATAAAAGATGAACTCAAACGAGGCGTTCTCCGTCTCTTCAATGGCAAATCGGTTCTTGAAGCTGTAGGGGCCGAAGGAGAAGGAGTTCTTTGCCATTCCCCTTTGATCGATTGAATCTGTATGAATCAAATTGCCATTATTATAGATATTAAGTTCAAGGCTGAACTGGGTAACAGCTATAACGCCTACATCGTCGGCTACATTCTGGCTCATCCATACCTCGGCGGAATAGGTGAAGTCCTCATAGCCGTATTCAGGAGTGACTATGGCGTTCCTGATCTCATAGCCGCTCTGGGCGGCGCATATGGGGGAGAAGAATAAGCACGATAGGGCAAATGTGAATAATATAATTAGGATGGTTCGGCATCCTTCTTTTCTGAATTTGCTATACAGTGAACTACACAGATTATGCGCTCTGCTAGGCGGATCTGCCATAAATGAGATCAACTGCATTT
>ERZ1645192.2600-NODE-2600-length-14889-cov-6.578536_pt1 | contig 14889 bp, 14 predicted proteins | sample MGYA00575354_ERZ1645192 | MGnify/ENA primary metagenome ERZ1645192 (study PRJEB40844, sample SAMN11349763) | freshwater sediment metagenome | isolation source: river sediment | host: Sediment | place: India: Faizupur Khadar , New Delhi | collected 2017-02-21 ... | reverse complement strand
TCATCCATATATTTCTTTTTTGTGGTATAATCAGTGTATATTTTATTTGAAATGAAAGGAGAATCAGAATTATGTCAGTTGTTAAAGTGATTGAGCTTTTGGCGGAGTCTCCGGACGGCTGGGAAGCCGCCACCAAGGACGCCGTTAAAGAAGCGGCAAAAACCATTAAGAATATCAAGGCCGTGTATGTGGAAAACATGCAGGCTGTGGTGGAAGGCGACAAGATCGTCACCTATCGCGTCAATGTGAAAGTATCGTTTGTTGTCGAATAATCCTGTAAAACGAAGCGCCCACCGAAAACCCGGTGAGCGCTTTTTTTCATTTCCAGATCTGCATAAAGTGATTTCCCAGCCGCGGGGTTATCATCCTTTGATGATTCTTTGCATATCCGTCCGCAGCATGGTCTGTATGGCTTTTGCTTGATAATTCCTCTCCCCGCATGCCCATGCTTTATCCGCGTATTCGGTCAGAATGCCGGGCGTCTCCACCATTTCCTTCAGCTTTTCGGGTATCTCGCGGCGGCTGACCGCCACAATCGCGGCGTCGTTCTCGGCAAGATGCCGGATGGACGCCACCTCCTCCGGCCCCGCCGCCAGTATACATTTGGCCATGTGCGCATAATCCACAATTTTGGTCGAAAACGAGCAATAGGTTTTTAAGCGTTCCTTAAGTTCAAACGACTCCACATGCACCAGCACATCCGCCCCGCTCTGCAGCTCCTTCACGCGCGCCGCCGAAACGGCGCCATGCACGGCCGCACTGCCCGGCACATTCAGCGCCGCGGCCATCCTTCGGCTGACCGGCGTTAAGGTATAGATATCCAGCACGGCTTTCTGCCCGCCTGCGTTCATCTCTTTTAGCGATTTAGCGATTTCCCCCAGCACCTTCCACCGGCCGCTGCCGATGTTGCCCGTAAAGAGCAGGCGAAGCGGCCCGTCTTCTCGCGGTGAACTTTTAGGCTTCCGGGTAAAATCCGCGCCCTTGGTCAGTACTTTAGTTTCCTTGCCAAAGATACGTTCATACACGCGCTTCTGGACATCCGAGATGACGTACAGCAGCGCGCACCGGCCAATCATGTCCTTGACCTGAGGACGGATGATGAAGCGGTTGATCCAGTACAGCGGCGACAGCGAAAATTGTCTTAAGGTATAGTTATCGTCCGAAATATAGATGATCAGTTTTTTCTGCGCGCGCTTCACGATATACCGCGCTACGCGATTGGTATAGTTAGAATAGTACAGCGGAAAGAACAGGATGTCCGCGTCGAAGTTGTCGATGAATGCGTTAAGCTCACGGCTCTGCCAGCGTGAGACCAGCCAAAGCAAATCCCGCGCCCAATAGAGAATCTGCCAGCGCAGCCGGCGCGCGCGGTTGTAGACCTTGGGCTCACGGTTCAGGTCGTCCGGGCTGTCCACCGTATCAATTTCCCAGCCGGTCGGCACGCGTTTATCCAGCCAGTTTTTAATCAGGGCTTTTTCTGAGATATAGAAATGGCGTTTGCAGATATCGTTCTGCGGCAGTCCGGCACGGCAGTAGATGTTGGCAAACTCCAAATCATCCATCCCGCCGAAGATGCCGGTATAGGAACTGCCGAAGCTGTTGTCGTTGCGCCAGGGCGTTTGAGAGAATATCAGCACTTTCATAAAAAGCTCACCTCTTATCCGCCGTGTAGTACACACGCAGTATGGCAAACATCGCGCGGAAACCCAACAATTTTTTTGCCGCCGCAATCATCCTGACCCGACGGTTTTTGCCGAACCTCAGCACCCACGACTGGCTGACCAGCGTACTAAAAACACATTTCAACTCTTCCTTGCCCAGCTTATAGGCATTGGCCAGCGACGTGATGTACTGATAAGCGGTATATCCCATATATATCGGATAGAATTCGTCCGTCTCAATAGCCTTGCCGTGGTCGATACATTTGCCAATGATGCGCTGAAGCTGAACAATGTTGCTTTTGGTCATGGTTTTCGTGATTGACCCTGCGCGCTGGCGGTAGATATAGAAATTCTGCGGATAGTAATCGATACTGCCTACAGCCAAAATCAATTTAGCCGTCCATTCGATATCCTCGGATGTGGCGCCGAATTCATAGTACAGCTTGTTTTTGAGGAATTTGGCTTTTGTGATGCGCGAGCAGGCGCTGGCGACATGAATGTTCTGGGTGGTCAGGTAATCAAACGCTTCGGTTTTGGTTTTCCCCAGGACGGCGCTTCGCAAACCGATCGGCGTTACCGGCCGGATGGCTCCCGTGGCTTCAAACAGCTTGGAATAGCCAAACACCAGCATATCCGCGCCGCTCTCGGCAAGACACGCCATGCATCCCGCCAACGCATCCTGTCCGTCCCAGTAATCATCGCTGTCGATAAAGACCATATAATCGCCGGTCGCGATGTCGATTCCGCGATTCCTTGCAGCGGAGAGGCCGCCGTTTTTCTCGTGGATTACCTTAACCCGTTTATCTGCCTCTGCCCAGCGATCGCATTGTTCGCCGCTGCCGTCAGTGGAACCGTCGTCCGAAAGGATGACCTCCATGTTTGAATAGGTCTGCTTAAGCACGCTGTCGACGCATTGATCGAGATATGCTTTGACGTTATATACCGGTATGATGACGCTGACTAACTTCTCCATCCGTCTCCTTTTTTTTGAAACCTGCTCTTAATTCTTAAAAGTTACGCTGGTACCAGCTTTGGAAAACAAACAACAGCCAAAGCTCACTGAATCGGTTGCGTTTTTCGGTCACGTGTTCGCCGATCATGCTCTGGATATAGTCATACTCAAACAAGCCTTGCTCGGCGACAAAGTCGCGGTCGGTCAGCGCGTCCAACTGGCCTTTCAGCGGCCCGGCCAGCCATTTGCCGATGGGCACTGAAAAACCGTGCTTCTTTCCGGCCAGCACGTTTGGCGCTACCAAATCCTTAAACGTGTCTTTTAGAATAATCTTGGTATCGGTCTTCTTAATCTTATATTCGGAAGGAATCCGCGCCGCCAGTTCGACAATGGCCTTCGAGACAAAAGGCGTACGCGTTTCCAGCGAGTTTAACATGCTCATGCGGTCCACCTTGTGGAACATATCGCCCTCCAGCACCAGCTTAAAGTCGGTGTACTGGGCGCGGGAGATTTCGTCCGCTGCGTCTTTAAACGTATCATAGTAATCCTGTATAAAGTTCAGTGCGTTCTGCGATTGGATTTTCCCGCTCAGCAGAGCGGCAACTTCGTTGTCCTTAAATCCGAGACAGATGAGATTTTTTCGCTGTTCAAATGTGGTCTTATGCACATTATCCAGCACTTTGCGCATCTTTCTGGAGAGCGCGGTCTTGTCGGGCAGCGCATAGACAACTTTTTTTAAGACGCCGTCAGTGATGAACGCGGGCATTTTTTTCAGCATATCCGAGTAATGCCCGATTAAGTACTTCTGATATCCGGCAAAGAGCTCGTCCCCGCCGTCGCCCGTGATGACGGTTTTAACGGTTCCCGCGGCAAACTTGGAGACCATATAGGTCGGAATCGCCGAAGAATCGGCAAAGGGCTCGTCCAGTCGGTGGATGATGGTGTCCAGCGCATCCAGCGCGTCGCTGTAATCCAGCAGCATGGTATGATGGTGCGTTCCGTTCAGCTCGGCGGTCTCTTTCGCAAGTCCGCTCTCGTCAAACTGCTTTTCCTTATATCCAATGGTGAAGGTTTCAACCGGCATTCTGGAGATTTTGGACATGATGCCCACCATGATGGACGAATCGATGCCGCCGCTTAAAAACGCGCCGACGGGCACATCCGCCACCATACATCCTTCCACCGCCTGAAACATCTGCTCCCTTAGCGCGCGCCTACACGCCTCGTAATCGCCAATCAGCGCGTCTCGGTCATAGGTCAGCTGCCAGTAGGGTTCAATCGAGAAATTGCCCTGTCCGTCCACTTCCATCACGGACGCCGCTGGAAGCTTATAAACGTTTTGGTAGATGGTGAGCGGCGCCGGAATATATGTCAGCTGAAGATACTGGTTGAGCGCAGTTTGGTCAATCGCTTTCGGGATATCCGTGCCGCTGAAAAGACCCGCCAGTTCCGAGCTGAACACAAAGCGCGTGTCATCCATATAGTAGTGCAACGGTTTTTCGCCCGCGCGGTCGCGCACCAAAACCAGCTTTTTTTCCCTGATGTGGTAGATGGCCGCGGCGAACATGCCGTTCAGCCGATTAAACGCCTGCTTGCCGTACTCTTCATACAAATGAAGTACGACTTCGGTATCGGAATGCGTATAAAACGTGTGCCCTTTGCTTTCCATTTCGAATTTCAGGGCCTTGTAGTTATAGATTTCGCCGTTAAAGACAATCAGCAAGGATTTGTCTTCGTTGAATATCGGCTGTCTGCCGTCAAAAAGCCCGATGATGGAGAGGCGGCGCATCGAAATCGCCGCATCGGCGTCTGCATAGACGCCAAACTCATCCGGCCCGCGGTGGAATATGGCCTCGTTCATCGATGCCGCAATCTGTTCCATCTCGGAAGTCGTTTTGTTTCGTTTAAATTGTAAATATCCGTTGATTCCGCACATCGGGTTTTTTAGCCTTTCAACCAAAAGCGATAGAAATTATCCTATCGCCGTGTGTTTAAAAAAAGATAAACGCTTCAAATTCTTTTAGAGGTTTTGCTTGTACCATTCAATCGCCAGCGCGAGGCCGGATTTAAAATCATAATCCGGCGAATAGCCCAGCCATTTTTTGGCCAGAGAGATATCCGCATTGCTGTGCTTGATGTCTCCTGCCCGGTCGGGACCAAAGTTGGGCTTAATGTCCTTGCCCAGCGCCGCACATAACGCGTCATAGATTTCAATCAGCGTTTCGCGTCCGCCGTAAGCGATGTTATATACCTTGCCTGCGGCTTCTTCGCTCGCCGCGCAGGCTTTCAGGTTGGCTTCCACCACATTATCGATGTAGGTGAAATCGCGGCTCTGGAGTCCGTCGCCATTGATGGTCGGCGTTTCATCGTGCATCAGCATCTTGATGAATCGCGGAATAGCCGCCGCGTAGGCACCTTCGGGGTCTTGTCTTTTTCCGAATACGTTGAAGTACCTTAGGCCGTAGGTGTTGAGGCCGTACACCCGATGATAGACCTTGCCGTACGCTTCGTTGACCATCTTGGTCACCGCGTAGGGCGACAGCAGGTTACCCTCACGCCCTTCGACTTTCGGCAGGGTGGCTTCGTCGCCGTACACCGAGGAACTGGACGCATAGATGAATTTCTTCACGCCGTTCTGCCGCGCCGCTTCCAGCATATCCACAATGCCCTTGATGTTGATATCCTGATAAAGGAGCGGCATCTCGATACTGCGGGGTACACTGCCCCACGCCGCCTGATGCAGAACAAAATCCACGCCCTTGCAGACGTCCATGCAGGTATCAAAATCCCGTGTGTCGCCTTCGATGAATTCAAAATGGCTGTTTCCTTTAAAAAGCGCGATATTCTCACGTTTGCCAGTGGAGAAGTTATCCAGCGCCCGCACTTGATAGCCCTTGTTCAGAAGAACTTCGACCAGGTTGGAGCCGATAAATCCGGCCGCGCCGGTGACCAGAAACTGTGTGTCTTTGTCAAAAACGATTTCACTGTAACCCATAATTCCCTCCAAAAATCTATTGTTTAATCAGGATGCCGAGCATATCCTGATTGACTTTGTTCACATCAAACTTATCCTGACAGAACCGATAAGCCGCTTCGCCCATGACTTCAATTTGCGCCGTATGCTCGATAAACCATATCATCTTTTCGGCCAGCGCCCCAGCATCCTCTTTGGGCACCAGAAATCCGGTTTCGCCGTCCTCTACCGTTCCACGGCACCCCGGAACATCGGTGGTGATGATCGGCCGCTTCATGGCCATGGCTTCCAGAACCGTGCGCGGCGTACCCTCGCGGTAGGACGGCAGAACGAAGACACTGCTCTTTCGGTAGAACGCGCGCACATCCTCGGTCTCGCCGTGGTATTCGATGATTCCCGCGTCGATGTATCGCTGGATATCCTCTTTTTTGATGGAATCCTGTATCTCCTCAAACGCGCCCAACAGCATAAAAACCGCTTTGGGGTGCGACCGTTTGACCATCTCGGCCGCCTTTAAGTACTCCAGGACCCCTTTGGATTTCATGATGCGCGCCAACATAAAAAAAGTCGGGGTTTCAGGCAGCGGCGCCGGCGTAAAATGCTGCATATTCACGCCTGACCCGTTGACCACACGCGTCTTTTTTTCCTTTAACAGGCGATGCCCGATAAACTCTGCTTTATCGTCCGCGTTTTGAAAGATGACGGTGTCCGCCGCCGCAAATCCGGCTCGGTACAAGATAACCGCCGCCATGCGGAGCACTTTGGCTTTGAGCGTGCTGGCGGAAAAAAGATATCCCGCGCCGGTAACCATGGAGACGATATGCTTCACACCGGCGGCCTTGGCGGCCAGCGCGCCGTAGATGTTCGGCTTAATGGTATAGCCGAAGGTGACATCCGGCTTCTCCTGCTTAATCAGCCGCTTCATTTTTTGATAGTACCGGATATCTTCAACCGGATTCAGCCCGTTTTTATTCAGCGGGATTTCGACAAACGAGGCGCCCAGCGCCGTAATCTTATCCTGATCCGTTTGGTCGGGTCCGGTGACGATGACCGTATATCCGGCTTTTTTCAGTTCCCTGATTAATTCCCCGCGAAAGTTATACACCGTTCGGTTCTTTGGGGATATTATGATTATTTTCATTCGTTCTCCAAAAATGTGATCATGCCAAATTATATCACCAAACCCACACTTTTTCTAGGTCAGTTTCGACATCCCCTCTTCAATAGGCCATCTTCGCCATTCCGAATTGGATGTTCCAATATCCTTCGGCGGTTAACTTTTTTCATCATCCTGTTTTTATCATTAGGTCTAGTTTATGGAATCCCTATGTGATAAACTCTTGGTAACACACGGAGGTATAAAAGATGCTTACAAAACGACAGATTGTATTCTACGAAATCCTGGTGGGCGCCATGTTTTTATTCGGCGTCATCATGTTCTTCCTCATGGCGCATTTCATGCCTTCCGACGACGCGCCTGAAGCGATCGTTGCGCTGCTCGGCGGATATATGCTTGCCGGTTTGGCAAACGGCGGCATTCTTTTCGGTCGCTTTTTAAAGAAAAGCCATTCGACAGCGCTCAATATCATCAGCGCCGTTCTGTTTCTCATCACATTTGAGATTGTGAGTCTAATCGGCCTTTTAACCTTCATCCCCAGCGCCATTTACCACACCGTTCTTCTGTTTAAAGCCAGGAAGATGGATGATCTCGATGTGCCGCTGCCCGTCAGCAAGAAATCCAAATCGTGGTTGATCGTTCTGGCGGTTTCTTCGGTCATACTGCTTTCACTGGGGTTGGCGCTGCTTTCGGCGCACTTCGAAACAAAGCTGGATAATACAATCGCCGAGCGTACCGGGTATTCCAAAAACAGCGTGGATTTTCTGATTGCAAAAAACTATTTCTATGATAAGAACGACCCGAATTGCTTTGATGATATGGAGTATCATTATATCATTCACGGCAACCGTGTTTTTACCCTGATTAAATCCGATGAGGAATACGATTCTCCGATTTTCTTTGTCAACCGGGACAACACCTTCACAGAGGACTCCAGCTATTATCGGTCGGCCACTTCTTCCAATCAATTTTTGCAGCCCGCGCTGGACGCGCTTTTCACCTCGGTTTTTGTCGGCTCAACCGCCGACTCATATACCTATAAGTTTACCATTGACGCGCGAACCGATGCCGAGCACCTCAAAGCCCATGAGATTTCTGCGGAACAGGCCGGCGGCAATTCACTCGGCGATACCCAGTACAGCGACGCTTACGCCCAAGCCGTTTTGGCGATGTATGATTCGCTTTACGCCAAGCCCAAATTTCTTAAGCTCTATGACAGCTTCAACCAGACCATCCCGACACTGATTTCGAATGATGGTCACTATGCCGTCTATGGCGATGTGGTTGTGAAGAATGATAACGCCTACAAGCTGACGGCCGACTATCAAGGTGAGACCTTCACTGTTTTTTACTTCGATGAGATAGATAATTGGCTGTTGACCAAATCGGTCTATCATTAATCGTCTGCATTCAAAAACCGGCGAAAATCTTCGCCGGTTTTTTTGTTGTTTCAATAAGTTATCTGTTCCAGATCTGCCCGTCTACTCCATCGTCTGGTTCTCAGCGTAGATGCTGTCCAGCAGTGCCTGGTTCTCCGCTGTCAGCGGAACATAGAATTCATAGTTCTGGCTGTCGTCTGTGTATTCACCATAGAATCCAAGTTGGACATACACATACGGGCTGTTGATTGAAACATTCGAAAGGCTTGCGTTTTTAAGCATCTGCACCACGGTGTGTTCCTGCTCTTCGGACATTTCATCATACATTCCAACGCGTTCCTCTTCCGTAACGTTTGAATAGTAGTACATCACCGTCGAAACGTTTGAATCGCCATACCATGTGAGTGATAGATTGCATACGCTGCCATCGGGAACGTTCATCGCCTTTTCCAGCGCCGCAGGCAGTTTCTTCGCTGTTGCATCATTGACCGCCTTCATGTAGAAGTTCGCAGTTTTTGGCGTGTTGTTTGCAACCGTAATATACTGCATATAGGCTTTATCGCCTTTTGCACCATGCAGAACCAGGTTTAGCACATTCCGATTGTTGGAGTAGTCACTGTATCGGTTGTAACCGGCAATGGCGGCATAGGTGTTTTGCAGATTCAGGTTCAGCTTCTCCTGGTCGGACAGGCTGTTAAACTCAGTTTTATACATATCCCATACCGACTGGTAGAGATCCTTCACTGAGTCATCATAGTAATAGAGTTCCCCCACTTCAGCCAATGCTGTATAAGCGTTGTAGTAATCCGTGTTGCTCAGCATCGCATCCCGCAGATTATCAATATCCTTGGCATACACAGTGACGCTGCGGTAAAAGCTCCGTCCGCTTTTCAGCTTAAACTCACACAGTACATTCGCTGTTTCCATATAGTTGTTATCATATATGTCGTTTCTGTTCTTCACCCAATTTTCATTGTTTTCCTTTAGGGTGTTATAGAATATATCGACAACCTGATCATCACTGAACTGCACCTGACTGGCCAGCATGGTGTTGAAATCGGTCACGGTGTTGTAGGTGTATGTCCAGTTACCCTCTTCGCTGACCGTGACATATGCAATGTCGTCCCTGTCCGGCAGAGCGGTGCCCATCTCTTGGGCAATGAGGTTGGCTCCGAGCACAGTCCCGCCGGCAACGACGATGACCGTGGCAAACATCGGCAATGCTTTTAACACCGTCTTCCATTTGATGCACAGTGCGTAGGAAACGACGATATAGATGACCAGCGCGATAGCCAGTATGATGAGCAGCGTCATGACCGAAGAGTAACCCATGCCGTCCAGTTCGGTACCGTGGAAACCTTTGATGCCATACAGCAGAACCGGCAGACTGGCCAGTGCGCCGTATACGCACGCCATCGTCGGGCTTGTGGCCCCGTTACCCGCCAGCTCGGATTTTCTTTTCTTCATCAGCCAGATGGCCAGCGTCACATACACCGCACCTAAAATCGCTGAATAAATGATAGTTCCCGGATTAATCAGTGTCTCAGACAGGCCATAGTATTGCCATAGTCTGGTTACATCCAGCAGTGAACCGGTGACAATGTTGTAAACCGGATTTAACAGGATGCCCGTGTGACCCAGCAAAACACGCTGGTAGGTCATGCTGATAACCGACTGTCCCATGATGAACAGCAGCATTCTCGGCAAAAACAGGATGAGGCCCGCAACCAGTCCGTTGGCAACCAGCGTTCCCGTCACGCTCATGGCCAGCATCACCGCGCCGGCAACCAGAAGCGAACCCGCGGTGTAACCGCAGAGCAGCAGCGGGAAGAAAGACGCGTCGTAGGATGTCCCGCCAGCCGAAAGAACCAGTACCGCGGTCAGCAATGTCATCACGATAATCCCAACCTGATAGGTCATCACCGCCAGAAAACGGGAGAAAATATTCTGTGCGCCGGTATAGGGCAGTGACTGATAGAAGTCGCTGGCGTTGCGTTTGTTTAGGTAGCTGAACGCCATATAGGTCAGAATCGCCGCACCGGCCGTCATAAAGATCGGCAGACCCGGCGCCATGGAAAACGCGGTCGGTTGTCCGCGGAAAAACGACCCGAAGCTGTAATAGTAGTAGTTGTAATCGTTGGCCGTCCGCATTCTGCCGTTCAGATACAGAATGGTGGAGACAATCAGCAGTACGCCCATAATCACCGCCGGAATCAGCAGTTTCTTTAAGGTCGCCTTGTATAATTTAAACGTGTTTTTCATCTTCATCATCCTCCAAATCCGCGACATCTTCAAAGGCATATCCACGCTCTCTTAGCTCGTAGGTGAAAATCTCCTCTAAAGACAGCGGAACAATTTCCAGCAGCAGCGGTTTTTTGGCCCGTAAGGTATCGGAAATCGCTTCTTTCTCGCCTTTGACGATGAGGTTGGCGACCGATCCGTTCTTGGTGTACTTCATTACATCGATGCCCGCAAAACGCTTGATGTCGTATTCGTCTTCAAACGCAACCTGCACTTTGATAAGGCTGGTCTTTAAGTCCTCCACATCCTTCTGGTAGATAATTCTGCCCTGATGCAGCATGGCGAGGTTATCGCAGGTGTCGTCCAACTCCCGCAGGGAGTGGGAAGTGATAATCACGGTGGCGCTTCTGTCCATCACCGCTTCGTAGATGCGTTTTTTGACCACACCGCGCATCACGGGATCCAGTCCGTCCAGTGTCTCGTCCAATATGGTGTATTTGCAGTTGCATGCCAGCGCCAGAATAATCATCGCCTGTCTTTGCATTCCCTTTGAAAAGCTGTTGAGCGGTGCACTCGGGTTCAGTCCGAAGCGTTTGACCATCTCGTCAAAGTCTTCAAATGAAAAGTTCGGATAATGCGTCGCGTATGTTTTGGCCATGCTGGTCAGCGTGGCTCCGGCGGTGTAGAAAACCGTATCGGACAGAAAAACGCATTTTTCCTTGGCTTTTGGATTATCAAAAACAGATTCGCCGTCCACCACCGCTTCTCCGTTGTCCGGCTGGTATACGCCGGCAATCAGCCGCATCAGTGTGGATTTTCCGGCGCCGTTGGAACCGACAATGCCGAAGATGCCGCTTTCGCTGATTTTCATATTAAGACTGTTGAGCGCATAGGTTTGACCAAAGCGCTTGGTTAGATTCTTAATTTCAATCATGTGTCAATCCTTTCTTCTTTCTCGTTAGTTTTGCATCACTTTTTCAAACGTGCTGCGAACGATGCCCAGAATCTCTTCCAGACCGACATCCATCTGCGCCAGTTTGGTGATGCTTTCCTGAAGTTTTTTAATGCTCTTATCCTTGTCTTTCTTGATGATCTCGCGTGCATTGCTTGCCACAAATCTTCCTTTGCCCGCTTCCGAATAGCAGATTCCCCGCGCCTCAAGTTCGGTATAGGCTTTTTGCAGGGTATTGGGGTTGATTGAAAGATCGACCGAGAGTTTTCGGACAGACGGCAGCATCTCATCCGGCTTTAAAACATGTCTGACGATGAGTGTTTCAAATTGCTTGATGATCTGTTCATAGATCGGTACATTAGATTGCTTATCGATGAGTAACAATGAAATCCTCCTCTCTTTCGCGGTGCTCAGTTAAAATCCCCTTGTGTACTGTGTTACGTAGTACACTATACTCTTTATTCTCGTTTTGTCAACAGTTTATTTGTGAATATTCTGCGTGGCACGCAAACGAAAAAAGCCCTGCCGCATTGCCGCGGAAGGGCTGATTCTCCATGAATTTTGATTGGGCTGTCAGGGCTTGCTGACGGCTTTTTTGCTTTGCTGGCCAAAGAAGTACAGGCTCATGGGCCAGAACAGGATGGCAAACGCCGGATACACCGCCCAGATATGATGGGGAGATGTGATGATGTTGACCACGGTGAAAAACACGATGGTGATGACTGCCCCCCAGATTGACAGCGCAAAGAAACGTCTTCGGGCGCCAAAGTAGCCGCCGATAACGGCCCACGCCGCCGGATACAGCAGATATATGCTCCAGAAGTACGTCGGGCAGTACAGCCAGTTGATGACCCCGTAGTAGAGCGAAAAGACCACCGCACTGACCAGCAGAAAAGCCAGCGTGCACGCGTTTTCTTTCAGTGCCATTGTGACCGGCCACCAGACCGCAGGCAGGATCATATAAAGATACCACGGATGCACGCCCGGCGTCAGTACCAGATAGACGGCGACATGGTAGGCGATGACAGCCGCCGCGCCGATGACGGCAAAGACCAGCGTCTTGGCTTTTTCGCCCAGGCACTGGCAAAGCGGCCACCACGCAAAGTAGAATATCGTCCAGACAAACCAAATCACATGCGGCGAATACAGCAGGTTAATTGCCGCCAGCAGGCCGACCGTGAGCGCGCTCATCAGCACCGAAAAGAACTTGATGGTTCTTTTATTGGCAAAAAACATAGCCAGCGGCCACCACAGCACGGCATAGGCCGGATAGAAAAACCAGAGCGTGTTCGGCGAAGCCTGCCAGTTGATGACGGCAAAGAAGCCGATGATGTAAGCCGCCCCGATGACCGAGAACAGCTTCCACTGGTTTCTGCCCGCAAAGAAGACGGCCAGCGGCCACCACAGCACGGCGAACACCGGAAATATGAACCACCAGAAATGCGGCGAGGTCGTCAGGTTAAGCCAGACAAAAAACGCGGAAGTCATGAGACTGCCCGGCACAGCAAACAGTCGATACCTTTTAGCGCGACAGGTGATCTGCGCCAGCGGCCACCAGGCTACCGCAAAGATGGGGAACACCGCCCAGGGAAACCCCGGAGAAGTGATGTGATTGGCCAGCGCTAAGAACCCCGCAATCAGCAGACTGCCAAATATGGCCATGATGTTCTTCCCTTTGTTTTGGCTGGCGATGATGCTGAGGGGCCACCAGAGTACGGCGAACGTCGGATAGATGAACCATGGGTGCGACCATGATGTTATGTAATTCACCGCAAAGAAAAAACCGATAATCAACGCGGCCGCCGCGATGGCAAAAACATAAGTTTTTTTCTTCATGGCCACCCTCAATTCTTGTGGTTCAGCCAGGAGAACACCGAAGTCAGCGGCCACCACAACACCGCAAAAGTGGGATACACAAACCAGATACGATGCGGTGAATAGTAGAAATTCATGAACAGAAACAGGCCGATGATGAGTGCGCTTGCCCATATCGAAAACCACATACGGTTGGTGTAATTGACCGTTTTCTTTTGCCGTGGTCTTCTGTCCGAGGAACCCATGCTGTTTTTAATCTCGCTGACATCGCCGAGATCCACCAGCGCCTTATTGACGGCGTCCTCTTCGGACTTGCCCTGTTCCATCAAATCCGCCACTTTTTCTTCCAGGTTCATCACGAGTTCCTGGACGATGCTGTCCTTCTCTGGGCTGTCCGGTATATCGGCAAACATGCCCGCCACATAATCATTAATTCTTTTCATCTTTGCCCTCCATTAATAAATCGATTATTCGTTTTGTCTCCTCCCATTCGCCGATTTTTTCATCATAGAATGCTCGGCCCTGTTCGGTAATCTTGTAGTACTTTCTCTTCCTGCCGTGCGTAATCTGTCCCGAGTATGAGACGATATACTCGTTTTTCTCCAGCCGCTGAAAAACCGCATAAAGCGTCGCTTCTTTAATCTCAAAGGTGTTTTTGGTACGCTCACCGATTTCCTTGGAAATCTCATAGCCGTATCGGTCCTTCTCGATTATCAGCCGTAGGATGATGGCATCCAGATGTCCGCGTATGATATCGCTGCTGATCATGCCCTGCCTCCTTTTCGTCAATTACTCTATCAGACATGGTTATAACTCTGTGTGATAGAGTAATCATAAGCTAAATTACTCTATCTGTCAATGTAATTTTTTGATGCGCATCCACAGTGAGCCGCGCTATGGATAATTTCATCGGCTCATGGTATATTGGTTAAAAATAGGGAGGAACGGAAGATGGGCTTCAAAGATAAAGTGGTGGTGGTCACGGGCGGTGCCGGCGGCATCGGGCGCGACATTGTTGAACGGTTTAGAAGCGAAGGCGCAGATGTCTGCATCATCGACACCGCCGATAATCTGTATTTCGTCGGAGATTTGGCGGACGAACGCGTCCTTAAAGCGTTTGCCGAGAAGGTGATTGCGGACTTCGGGCAGATCGATATTCTCATCAACAACGCCCCGCCGACGATGAAAGGGATTGCGGATTGCAGCTACGATGCGTTCAGCCGAGCGCTGGCCGTGGGTGTCACCGCACCGTTTTTTCTCGCCAAGCTGTTTACGCCCCATTTTGCCCAAGGCGCGGCTATTGTCAATATCTCCTCCACACGCGCCCGCATGAGCCAGCCGAACACCGAAAGCTACAGCGCGGCCAAGGGCGGTTTGGACGCCCTCACGCATGCGCTGTCCATCTCTTTGGCCGGAAAGGTACGCGTCAACGCCATATCCCCCGGCTGGATTGACACCACGGGGCAGACGTTTTCGGGTGCGGACGCGGCGCAGCATCCCGCGGGGCGGATCGGCTGCCCGGCGGATATCGCCGAGATGGTGCTGTTCCTCTGCTCGGAAAAAGCAGGGTTCATCACGGGCGAGAATATCTGCATCGACGGCGGCATGACGCGGCAGATGATCTATTCGGGCGATTTTGGATGGTCGTACCGGCCAAATGAGAAATAAAAAAACGACGGACTCGCCGTCGCTTTTGTTTGTTATCGATAGGTGATTTTGGCGCCAAACGGCACGAAGGCCAGCTGGGCAAACTTGATATGCTGTTTGCCGAACGGGATGCCGATGATGGTGATGTAGA
>ERZ1645192.2598-NODE-2598-length-14892-cov-7.008088_pt1 | contig 14892 bp, 10 predicted proteins | sample MGYA00575354_ERZ1645192 | MGnify/ENA primary metagenome ERZ1645192 (study PRJEB40844, sample SAMN11349763) | freshwater sediment metagenome | isolation source: river sediment | host: Sediment | place: India: Faizupur Khadar , New Delhi | collected 2017-02-21 ... | reverse complement strand
TACCACAAGCGGGCGCGAATGCAGAGCAAAAGATTGCCCCCTTTCAGCCCGGTATTGCCGGGCGTTTTCACCGCTGCGGGGCGGCTTCGGCGGGTGCGCTCATCCAAACACAAGCCGGCAGATGATGAGCGAGGCAACCACACCCACAACGTCCGCAGTCAGCCCCGCAACAACGGCGTGCCGGGTGCGTTTGACGCTGACGGAGCCGAAATAGACCGCCAGCACGTAAAAGGTTGTTTCCGTGCTTCCAAAGATGGTGCCTGCAGTTCGGGCGATCAGGCTGTCGGGACCGACATTCTTCACCAGCTCGGTGAACACGCCGAGGGTTCCGCTGCCGCTCAGAGGTCGCATAATAACCATAGGCAGCAGGTCTGGCGGGAATCCAACCAGGGCCATCAAGGGCGCGAGGGCGGCGCTGAGCATGTCAATGCCCCCGGCTGCGCGGAACATCCCGATGGCCACGAGGATGGCCACCAGAAAGGGGATGATCCGGATGCCCACATCAAAGCCCTCCTTGGCGCCATCCACAAACTCCTCGTAAACCTTGACCCGGCGGAGCGCGGCGTAGAGCGGAAACACGCAAAACAGCAGGGGAATTGACAGTCGCGAGACCGCATCCACAAAACGGATGAAAAGGTTGCGGCCATCCGGCTCGTCTGCTCGATCGAGCAATCCGGGGAACGTCATGCGGACGAGGAGGAACAGGAAGAACAGGCCAACGGCCCAGAGGATGATTTTACCCCACCATTCCAGAGGAGCCAGGCCGGCGGCTTCCTTGACGGCCGGTTTGTCCGGCGCGGCTGCCGGCGCGTTTGCAGGGCCGGGAGCCTGGCGGTCCCCGGCCGCAGCCGGGAATTGGGGACGAAACATGGGGAGTTTCTCAAGGAGCTTCGCCATCAGAACCGCGGAGGTTGCGGCGATGCTGGTGGCCATGATGGTGGTGCCGACGATGGCGGTGGGGTTTGTAGATTTATTGGCGGCGAGAATGGCGATTGCGGTGACGGGGATGAGCTGAATGGAGCTGGTGTTGATGGCCAGAAAGGTGCACATGGCATTGGTGGCGGTGCCCGGGTGCGGGTTCAGAGTTTCCAGATCCTTCATGGCGCGCAGTCCCAGCGGCGTGGCGGCGTTGTCCAGGCCGAGCATGTTGGCGGCCATGTTCATCACCATGGAGCCCATGGCGGGATGCTCGGGGGGAACGTCGGGAAAGAGCCGGCGCAGCAGTGGGCGGAGGGCGCGAGCCAGCAAGGCCACCAGGCCGGCCCGCTCCGCCAGGCGCATGATTCCCAGCCAAAGGGCCATGATCCCCACCAATGGGAGCGCTGTATCCAGCACCGCGAACTTTGACATCTCCAGCGCGCGGTCCGCCACGGGTTTGAGGTTCCCGGTAACCCCCGCGATCAACACGGCGCTCACAACCAGGCCCAGCCAGATGTAGTTGAGCATGAGAAAGCATGCGCGGCAGGGCGAAAAAAGAAAACAAAATCCTGACAGGGATGGCGATGAGGTGACGCCCGCCCCCCCGGTTCATCCCGGCCTATTCATGCATGCAGGGCGGGGCTGTCTGCCGGGGCGGGCTTGATTCAAGGTTGATTTCTACTTTTCTTTTCCCATGCAGAGAATACCCTCTACCGTTCATGAACGACATTGATACAGGCATTTTGAAGCGGATCGCTAATCAACTGCGGATTCATTCCATTACCTCGACGACGGCCGCGGGAAGCGGACACCCGACCTCGTGCTGTTCCGCGGCTGACATTGTTGCGGCGCTGTTCTTCGGGCACATGCGGTACCAGCCGAAGAATCCGCGGTATTATAACAATGATCGTTTCATCCTCTCAAAGGGCCATGCCGCGCCCCTTCTCTATGCCGCGTGGGCGGAGGCGGGTCTTTTCCCGGTCGAGGAGCTGCAGAAGTTGCGCCAGATGGACAATGATCTCGAGGGGCACCCCACCCCGAGGCTGCCATTCGCGGATGTTGCGACCGGGTCGCTTGGACAGGGACTGGGGATTGGCGTCGGCATGGCTTTGTGCGCGAAGTTGGACAAGCTGGATTACCGGACCTACGTGATGCTGGGCGATGGTGAATGCGCGGAGGGCGCCGTGTGGGAAGCCGCATCCCTGGCCGGGATTTCCAAGCTGAACAATCTGATAGCGATCGTGGATGTGAACCGGCTTGGGCAAAGCCAGGCGACGCCGTTCGGGCACGATCTTGAAGTTTACCGGAAGCGTTTTGAAGCATTTGGCTGGCGGACCGAGGTAATTGACGGCCACGACCTTGAGGAAATTGTTGAGGTGCTGGCCGCAGTGGGGCTTGGCGATCAACCCCTGGCGATATTGGCGAAGACCTACAAGGGCGCCGGCATTTCGTTTATCCAGGACAAAGACGCCTGGCACGGCAAGCCGTTGTCGCAGGAAGAGGCGGCCCGTGCTGTTGCGGAGCTGCAGGCCAACGCCCAGAGCGCGGCAGGGCAGCCGATCCCGGCGCCTTCAGAGCTGCCGGCCCCGGACCTTTCGGCCCCGGCGGCTTATGGCCCCCCGGCGTATAACAAGGGCGATCTGGTGGCCACACGCGAGGCTTACGGCGCCGCACTGGCCCGCCTGGGCGCTGTGGACCAGAGAATCGTGGCTGTGGACGGCGACACCAAGAACTCGACCTATTCCGAGAAGTTCATGAAGAAGTTCCCGGAGCGTTTCACGGAATGCTTTATCGCGGAGCAAAACATGGTGGCCGTGGCGATCGGGTTCGGAACACGCGGAAAGGTCCCGTTTGCCTCGACCTTTGCGGCGTTTTTTGCGCGGGCGTATGACCAGGTGCGCGTGGCAGGCATATCCACGGCAAATCTGAAGCTCGTGGGCTCCCATGTGGGCGTGAGCATCGGCGAAGACGGTCCCTCGCAAATGGGCCTGGAAGATATCGCCATGATGCGGGCCGTCGTGGGGAGCACTGTTCTTTACCCGAGCGACGCTGTGAGCACAGAGAAGCTTGTGGAGCAGATGGCGGCGAACAAAGGACTGATGTTTTTGCGGACCTCCCGCCCCAAAACGCCTGTGATTTACGGCAATGATGAGACGTTCCCGATTGGCGGAGCGAAGGTTCTTCGCGAGGGCGATCGGGCCACAATCGTGGCTGCCGGGGTGACGTTGTTCGAGGCGCTGAAAGCCGCGGATGCGCTCAAAACCGAGGGCATCCTTGTGAGCGTGATTGACGCCTACAGCATCAAGCCGCTGGGGGCGGATGTGATTCGCAAGGCGGCGGCGAAGACGAACAACGTCGTGATTACTGTTGAGGATCATTACGCCGAAGGCGGGCTCGGGGACGCGGTTGCAGGCGAGTTGAGCGTGGATGGGGTGAAAGTTCACAAGCTGGCCGTTCGCGAGCTGCCGCGCTCGGGCAAGGCGGATGAACTGCTGGCCCGATTCGGGATCAATGCCGCGGCGATCGTTGCGAAAGTGAAGAGCCTGGGCTAAGCGCCGCCTCGAGCGAACACCAGAGAGATAAAAGCCTGCCATCCTGTCCGCGAACGGCCCGGATGGCACGCGTGGTGTTGAGGATCATCCGGGACTCGACTTGCGCCGCGGCGGGCAGCATTCTCACGCGAAGAAATGGAATTCAAGGAACAATCGCCTTCTGACATCCTCTGGGCGGAGTATGAGGAAGCGTTTGCGGATTTCGACGACCTTTCCCTGGGCCGGTGGATGTGCCAAACCCTTGGCCAGATGGAGGGCAAGATCTGGCGAATGTCGCATCCGCTGAGCGGCACTTACCGGCTTTGTGCAACCCTTGGCCACAAGCGCCAGATCTGGCTGAAGCGACTGGCCTCGTCTCCGCCTGCCTACATGGAATCTCCCTGCTGCCGCGCTCCCGCGCTCCCCCTGCTCACCCGGGATGTGAAGGAGGAGGGGCTGCTCTGCTCCCACTGCACGACCACGCTGGCGCCCTTTGCCGAGATTCCGGAGCCCGTGCGCACACGTTTGGCCCGCTGGGCTGACGCTTACCATAAAGTACACGGCGTGGCGCATTGGGATGACGACCGGAAGCGTTTGTGCGCCGATTACGAGCAGGAGTTCGAGGCGGCGGCGAAAAAGGCCGAGGATCTCCTGGGGCAGGCCGGCCAGGAACTGTGTCCCATGCTGCTGGAGCACTATCCCGCGATCATCTGGGAAGATCACGACGAGTGTCTCGAAGTGCGGCCGGAGGACATAAGACCGGGCTGACATGGAATATGCCGATGCGAACGGCCGGGCGCGTGGCGTGCCGCATCGGGTCCGGGTTGTTTTACCTGTAATCACGTCCGCAGGCAGGGCAGGAGCTCCGGAGCGACGTTCAAGAGTGTGGAAGTTGACAATCGGATTGGCTTGTACGCAAAGTTGCGCTGTGACACCTGTTCATTGGCGGTAAGAATACCATGAAATCAGAAGCGCTTGTGGCTGAGGCGGACACAGTCAAACTGAACACCGGGTACATCTGGACCATCTCGCTGGTGGCTGCCCTTGGGGGTCTGTTGTTCGGGTGGGACTGGGTGGTCATCGGAGGGGCAAAGCCGTTTTTCGAGAGATACTTTCAACTGACGAGCGAGGCACAGGTTGGCTGGGCGAACAGTTGCGCGCTGGTTGGCTGCCTGGCGGGGGCTTTGGTTGCGGGCGCGCTGAGCGATGCCTTTGGCCGGAAGCGGCTGCTGATTGCGGCGGGAATGCTTTTTGCCGTCACCTCGCTCGGAAACGCGCTTGCCAACACCTTCACGATATTCGTCGGCTGGCGAATGCTGGGCGGGGTGGCAATCGGGCTGGCGTCAAATCTTTCGCCCATGTACATCGCCGAAATCTCCCCGGCGCGGATGCGGGGGAAGCTGGTTGCCATAAACCAGTTGACGATTGTGATCGGAATATTGCTGGCGCAATCCATCAACTGGTTTCTCGTGCGAAACCTTCCGGAGGGCGCGACCGATGAGTTCATCCGCAACTCCTGGTTCGGGCAGCAGGGCTGGCGCTGGATGTTCGGGTTAACGGCGGCCCCCTCCCTTTTATTCCTCGTTGGAATGTTTCTGGTGCCGGAGAGTCCGCGCTGGCTGGCCAGGAGCGGCAGGAGCGGAGATGCCAGACGGATTCTTGCGCGGGTGGGAGGCGATGCGTATGCCGGCGCCGCCATGCGGAGCATCGAGTCCTCGCTGACCTCGGAGCAGGGCCGGAAGCTCCAGTTCAGCGACCTGCTGCATCCAAGCCTGCGCAAAGCGCTGGTGCTTGGCATTACGCTGGCCGTGTTCCAGCAATGGTGCGGAATCAACGTCATCTTCAATTATGCCGAGGAAATCTTCGAGGCGGCCGGCTATGATATTTCGTCGGTGCTGAAGAACATTGCATGGACGGGATCGGTGAATCTTGCGTTTACCTTTCTGGCGCTGGGCGTGGTGGATCGGGGCGGGAGGCGTCCGCTGATGCTTTTTGGCGCTGCGGGTCTGGCGGTCATTTATACCGCTCTCGGGTTTTGCTACATGTCCGGCGTGAAGGGGTTGCCGATGCTGCTCCTGGTGCTCGCGGCAATCGGGTGCTACGCCATGTCGCTCGCGCCCGTGACCTGGGTTGTCATTTCCGAGATTTTCCCGAACCGGATTCGCGGCGCAGCCATGGCGGTTGCGGTTTCAGCGTTGTGGATCGCATGTTTCATTCTCACCCTGACGTTTCCCATTCTCAACAAGCGGCTGAGCGCCGCGGGCACGTTTTGGGTTTACGCGGGCATCTGCGTGGCCGGCTTTGTTTTTGTGTGGTTGAAACTGCCGGAGACCAAAGGGAAAACCCTCGAACAAATCGAGAGCGAAATGGTGAAGTAGTGTCATGGGAAGTCACAATCAATGTTCACACATAAAATGAAAAGAAACCTCGTAACAGCGACAATACTCCTGGGCGCATGGATGGTGGCCCACGCAGCAGGGCCGGTATGGGTTTCCTCGCTGAACCTGAGCAATGCCACAGCCGGGTGGGGAACGGTGCGTCCGGACAAGGGGATTTCCGGCGGCCCGATAAGCATTGCCGGAAAACGGTTTGACCGGGGGTTTGGCACGCATGCGCCCGGCAAGTTACGCATTCAACTCGGCGGTGGCGCGGAGAGGTTTCGCGCGGTCGTTGGCGTCAATGACAGCGCGAAGGAGTCTGGCAGCGTGGAATTCATCGTATCGGGAGACAACCGGGAGCTTTGGCGAAGCGGGATCCTGCGTGCCGGCCAGCAGGGCAAACCGGTGGATCTGGACCTTTCCGGAGTTCAGATTCTGACGCTTGGCGTGACAGACGCCGGGGATGGAACCCGTCACGATCATGCATCGTGGGCGGATGCCCGGATCGAGGTGGGCGAAGGCGGCGCGCCGCCCCAAAGCATCGACCCGTTTGAAACCGTTCGAGTGCGGGCGAACCGCTTTGTCCTGGAGTTTCGCATTGGCGATGACCGGCGGTTGTACCAGTCACCGATCGGGGGCGGCAACGTGAAGCTGAAGAGAGCGGATGAAGCGTATCCCCAGGCCGGAGACGGATACGTCTTCGAGCCGGCGTTGCAGGTGACTCATGCGGACGGGAACACCTCGACCTGCCTGAACTACGAGAGCACATCGAGGAGCCGTGACGCAACGGGGAGAGAGCTTGTCACGATCCTGCTGCGGGATCCAAATTATGCCTTCACCACAAAGCTCTTCTTCCGGGCGGACTCGAGCAGAAACGTCATCGAGCAATGGAGCGAGATTCAGCATTCCGAGCCGGGCATCGTGAGACTGGAGCGTTTCGCCTCTTCCTCCCTGCTGCTGTCGCCGGCGGGGCTGCACCTGCTGCAGTTCCATGGGGACTGGGCGGACGAGATGAACCCCGTTGTGGAGCCCGTTACCCCTGGCACGAAAGTGCTGGACTCGAAGCTGGGCGTGCGGGCGCATCGGTTTCGCGCGCCGTCCTTCATCCTCGCGCTGGATGCCGAGCCGCAGGAGGAGTCCGGCCGTGTCCTGGCAGGTTCCCTCGCATGGTCGGGCAGTTTCTCGTGCGCGCTGGATCACAATGGCGGCAGCGTGCGCGCGATTTGCGGGATGAATCCTTACGCATCCGCGTTTCACCTTGAACCCGGCCGCACATTCACTACCCCGCCCATGATTTGGGCGTGGAGTGAGAAAGGAATGGGGGACGTAAGCCGCACGCTTCACTCGTGGGCAAGAGAATTTGCGGTGAGGGATGGCAACAAGCCGCGACAGGTGCTGCTGAACAACTGGGAGGCCACCGGTTTTGATTTCAATTTTGATCGGATTGCGGGTCTTTATGAGCCGGCGCGCCAGTTGGGTGTGGAACTGTTTCTCCTGGATGACGGCTGGTTCGCGAACAAGTATCCGCGGGTCAATGACAAGGCGGGCCTGGGAGATTGGGAGCCCAACCGCAAGCGCCTTCCAAACGGAATCGCGCCCCTGGCCAAAGCGGCAACGGACCAGAACCTGCGGTTCGGCATCTGGATCGAGCCGGAAATGGTCAACCCGAAGAGCGAGCTGTATGAACAGCATCCCGAGTGGGTGATTCGCCAGCCGGGCCGCGAGTTGGAGCTGCAGAGAAATCAACTCGTCCTGGACATGACGCGTCCCGAGGTTCTCGAATTCGAGTGGAACCTGATCCAAAACGTTTTCTCCGTCCCGGGAGTGTCCTACGTCAAGTGGGACTGCAACCGTTATCTGACCCAGCCAGGGTCCTCCTGGCTTGCTCCCGGGCGCCAATCGCACCTCTGGATCGAATACGTGCGCAGCCTTTACGACCTTCTCGAAAGAACCGTCAAAGCCTACCCCGAGACCGAGCTGATGCTATGCTCGGGCGGAGGCGGGCGTGTTGATTTCGGCGCGCTGAAGTACTTCCATGAATTCTGGCCCAGCGATAACACCGACCCGGTCCGCCGCGTGCTGATGCAATGGGACTATTCCTATTTCTTCCCGGCGATGACCCTCTCGAGCCACGTGACGCATTGGGGCAAACGTCCGATGCACTTCGCGTGCTGTGTTGCCATGAGTGCGCGCTACGGCATGGACCTGGACCTCGCAAAGCTGTCGGCTGATGACAAGCAAGTGTGCTCCGATGCGATCAGCGCCTACAAGCGCATTCGGGAAGTCACGCACCTCGGCGAGCTTTATCGCCTCGAGAAGCCTCACAACGCCGCGCGCGGCGCGCTCAACTATGTCTCTGCGGACCGGTCGCGGGCGGTGCTCTTTGTCTTTCAACTGAAGGACGGATCCGCCGTGGCTGTCCGGCCGATGGGGCTGGATCCAAAGCGCCGTTACTCAATCCGGGAAGCCAACCCCGCGCCCGGGCGCGATCCATTGCCGCGGCAGGGGGAAGTCTTCACCGGTGAGCAACTCATGAAGGAGGGCGTGGCGCCGGCGTGCGCGAAAGCATTGGAAGCGTGTGTTATCGAGATAACAGGCGAATAGGAAAACAACGCTGCGGCTCATGATTGGCCGGACGCATCAGGGCCGGGACTGGACGAGGACCTTGAAGGTTGCGCCCAGGTGCTCCGGGTGGGTCAGAGAGTTCAACTGCCGGATGCGGGCGGAGTCCCATTGAACGCCGTCAACAATCGCCGCTGCGGCGATCCGCGATAGAAAGCGCCCCTGGTGAGTCCATTCGATCGTGCGCAGGCCGGCAGCCTCGCCCGCCTGCTGAACGGCCGCGAAATCCACGTGAGCGGTCAGGTCCTGCTCGCCGGGATCGGACAGCACATCGGCAATGACACGGTGGGCGCGGTAGGCGCGCAGCGTGCCGCCAGTGCGTTCCGGCGCGAACCGGTCTTCCGCAGAAAAGCCGTAATCGAAAGTGACGAGAAAGCCGCGCCCGAGAGCCGCACTGGCGCGGGACCACCAATCAAGCGCGGCGGGGCTGATCTCGATCACATAACCATCGGGGAGCACGTCCGGGGCGATATCGGGCAGCAGCGGGCGGACCTCCCTGCTGATATCCGGCAGGGGGGACCACGTGAAGTTGCCGGCGGTCAGGGTGACGCCCCACTCGACCCAAAGCTTGCGGGCGGAGTGCCACACGAGGCGGTGCACAGGAAAAGCATCGAGCAGCTCGTTGGAGAAGATGATGGCTGGCGCGTTCCCGGTGCTGGCGGGCAGCGCGTCCAGCCAGCGAACCTTCGAGGCGTGGCAAGCCAGAGAGTGTTGCTGCCAGGAGCGGCGGCGGGCCGAAGATTCGACAATCGAGTAGTTCAAGTGCTGGTAGAGATCGGGGCGCCGCTGGCGGAACCCGTCGAGGATATCCAGGGCGAGTCTGCCGTCGTGGGCGCCCCCCTCGATCAGGGTTGGCTCGATCAGGGTTGGGGAGTGCCGCCGGCTGAAATCGATCCAGGAGGCAAATTGATATGCCAGAAGTTCGCCAAAGAGGCGGCCCGTGCTGACGCTTGTAAAGAAGTGGCCCTTGCGCCCGATCGTGTCTGATTCCTTTTCATAAAATCCATAAACTGGACAATAAAGCGCCAGTTCCATGAACCGGGCAAAGGAAATAGAGCCTTGATGCCGTATTTCCTCCGCAATAATTCGCCGTATTTCGCTCATCCGCAAGGGTTGGTGTGAATTTAGCTATCTGCAACGGAGATTAAACGGTTTTATGGCCAAAATCGACGCATTCTTTAACCTGATGTTCGAGCAGAAGGCATCGGACCTGCACCTTTCCTCGGGCAATAACCCCATGCTGCGGATCAACGGGGAACTCCAGCGCGTGGATCACCCGCCGCTCGATAATGACGAGCTCAAAAAGATGCTCTACGAAATCGCGCCGGAGTACAAGATCAAGCACTTCGAGGAAACAGGGGATGTGGATTTTGGCTACGAGATTCCCAATGTTTCCCGGTTCCGCGCGAATTTTTTCAACCAGAAATACGGGATTGCGGCGGTGTTCCGGCAGATTCCGACCAAGGTCTGGTCCTTTGAGGATTTCGAGAAGGGGGACACGCCGCTGCCCGCGGTGTTGAAGAAGTTTTCCATGCTGCATCGCGGTCTGGTTGTGGTGACCGGGCCGACCGGCTCGGGCAAATCCACGACGCTGGCTGCAATGGTGGACTACTGCAACAAGAACCGGCGGGATCATATCATCACGGTTGAGGACCCGATTGAATTTGTGCACGAAAGCAAGAACTGCCTTGTAAACCATCGCGAGACAGGCGTGCATACGAAGAGTTTCGCCTCGGCCCTGCGCGGCGCGTTGCGCGAAGATCCGGATATCATCCTCGTCGGCGAGTTGCGCGACCTGGAGACCATTGAGCTGGCGCTGGTGGCTGCAAGCACGGGTCACCTCGTGTTCGGCACGCTGCACACACCGAGCGCCGCAAAGACCGTGGACCGCATCATTGACGTCTTTCCCGCCGAGCAGCAGAACAAGATACGCGCGACTCTTTCGGAGGCGCTTAAGGGCGTGATTGCGCAGAACCTTTTCAAGCGGATTGATAAAAAAGGCCGCGTGGCCGCGCTCGAGATCCTCGTCTTCACCACGGCGATCGCGAACCTCGTCCGCGAAGGCAAGACACACCAGATTCCCGGCATGATCCAGGTCGGCAAGAAGCTCGGCAACCAGCCGCTGGACGACGCCATCATGGAGCACTTGCGCATGAAGCGCATCTCGCCGGAGGAGGCTTATGAGAAGTGCCTGGACAAGAAAAAGTTTCGCGGGTTCCTGCAGCACCCGCCGGACGATGACGAAGGATGATTTATGAGGCGACCCGAACTGGACACGATACTCGATTGCATGCTCCGGTCCCAGCCGGAGGTGTCGGACCTGCTGTTCACGGTGGACAAGCCGCCGCAGGTCGAATCCTTTGGCGAGCTGAAGCCGGTGGAACTGGAATCCACCATCACGAAGCTCACGCCGTTCCAGACCGAGGTGATCGCGCTGAACCTGGTCGGGGACAATCTCTGGCACCTGGTGGATCTGATCAAGCACGGATCCTGCGATACCGCCTACACGCTGATCGGCAAGGCGCGCTTTCGTATCAATGTGTTTTCGCAGCGCGGGGCAATCTCGGTGGTGCTGCGCAAGTTGAGCACCGTGATCCCCACGCTCGAGGACCTGAAGTTCCCGCCAATCATCAAGGAAATTCCGCGCGAAAAAACAGGCCTCGTCCTCGTGACGGGCGCGACGGGGTCCGGCAAGTCCACCACGCTCGCCGCCGTCATCAGCGAGATCAATCGCACCCGCCCGGTGCACATCGTCACGCTTGAGGACCCGGTCGAGTTTGTGCACTCGCACGAAACGGCGACCATCAACCAGCGCGAGCTGGGATCGGACTTTGACGATTACTCGAACGGCCTGCGCGCGGCGTTGCGCCAGGCGCCCAAAGTGATCCTCGTCGGTGAAATGCGCGACCGCGAAACAGTGAAGATCGCATTGAGCGCGGCTGAGACCGGTCATTTGGTCTTATCCACGCTGCACACGATTGACGCCGGGCAGACCATCAACCGCATCCTGGGCATGTTCGAGCCCGAGGAGCAGGAACAGATCCGGGTGCGCCTGGCGGATATGCTGCGCTGGGTGGTCAGCCAGCGCCTGGTGCCCCGCGTTGGCGGCGGGCGACACGCGCTGCTGGAGATCATGGGTTCGAGCCTCCGCACGCAGGAATCCATCCGCCTGGGCGAGGCGGAAGGGAAAAGCTTTTACGAGATCATTCAGGCCAGCCAGCCGTTTGGATGGCGGACGTTCGACTTCTCCGCCCTGGATGCCTACGAGCAGGGAATTATTACCGAGGAAACGGCCCTGCTGTTCTGCACCAAGCGCGGACCCGTGGCGCGCGGCATTGACAACATCAGGAAGAGCCGCGGCGATTCGAACGTGGGTCTCAACTTCCTTCGAATGAGAGAATTCGAGGACGCCAAAAAAGATCACAAAACGCCGTTGGCCATCAAAGTGAAGTAATCCTATGCCCTCGACCAAATTTGATTTTATCGGAGCGACCGACAAACCGGCGCTGCTGGCCTTTTCGACCCCGGACCTGCTGGACACCGCCCGGGGCGCGCTCGAGGAACTGGGCTACAAGGTGCACACCGCCGCGACACACTCGGACTTTGCCGTGCGCTTCAGCCAGGTTCGTTACCAGGTCGTGATCGTGGAGGAGTTGTTCGCCGCGAACACCATCGAGGAAAACAGCACGCTCGATATGCTTAAGAGCATGCCCATGGCGCAGAGGCGTCATGCGACAATCCTGCTCCTGGGCGATTCGTTTCAGACCTTCATGCCGATGCAGGCGTTTCAGCAAAGCGTCCACGCGGTTATCAACCGCTCGGAGCTTTTCCTGTTGAAACAACTGATCGAAAAAGCCGTTGCCGACAACGCGCTGTTCCTGCACAGCTACAAGGAAGCGCAGGTGCGCGCGTTTGCCGACCCGGTGAGGCGCTGATCCTAGCCGGTCAACACGCCGCCCTTGCTGGCGTTCGACACCAGTTTCTGGTATCTGGCGAGCCAGCCATTGAGGTCCCTGCGCACGGGCTCCCATGCGCGTTTCCGGTTATCCAGCTCGCCCGCCGGCAGCAGGATGTCCATGGTCCGATTCGGAAAATCAATCCGGATACGGTCACCCTCGCGCAGCAGGCCGATCGGCCCGCCCTCAACCGCCTCGGGCGAGACGTGTCCGATGCATGCGCCGGCAGTCCCGCCGCTAAACCGTCCGTCAGTGATGAGCACCACCTTGTCGCCGAGATCCATACCAACGATGTAGCTGGTCGGGGATAGCATTTCCTGCATGCCGGGTCCGCCGCGCGGGCCTTCGTTGCGGATGATCACCACATCCCCGGCTTTTACCTTGCCGCCGAGGATGCCGGAGCAGGCCTCCTCCTGGCTCTCGAAAATCACGCACGGCCCCTCGAAAACAAAAGCCGGCCCGCACGCCGCTTTGAAGGCGTCGCTAATTCCGGCGGTTTTGACCACGCTGCCTTCCGGGGCGAGCTGGCCGTAAAGGATGGACAGGCCGCCATCCGCCGTGTAGGCAGTCTCGCGGGTGCGGATGCAATCGCGGGCATCAAACCGGAACGCGGCGTCGTAAGGCATCAGGCCGCCGGGCTGGGCATCAGCCAATGGCCCGGGGCGATACTCGTGGTATGCCCTGGTGATCTGCCAGTTGCGCAGGCGGCCTGTTCGCACGAGGCAGCAGACTTTCTTCGGCTCGCCGCGGGCGTATTTCCAAATGACCAGCACAGGCGTTCCCTTGAGCTGCCCGAGCTCGGCGCGCAACATGCCGCGGAACTCGGCAAACTTTGCTTTCAAGCCCGCCTCGATTTCCGCGCGCCCTTTCCAGGTGAGCTTTTCATCCACCTGGAATTCGGCGTCGCTGGCGAAAAGCGCGGCGGCCACGGAGGCGTCCGCAGCGTTGAACGCCGCGGCGAATCGCCAGAGAGTGATGGCGCGCGGATCTGCCGGAAAAAAGAGCATGGGTTTGGGCGCCAGGTTGCCGCTGGCGGTGCGGGCTGCGGGCCCCAGTTTGTCGGCCGGGTCCAGCACTAGCGCGGAGCACCCGGACAAACGGGCGGCTTTGGCCCAGTCCGTGCACTTTTCCGAGCGGATATCCCATTCGTCGATATTCTCGCCAATGGACTTGCCGGTAACCGTCTTGCAGGACAGCGTCAAGGCGTTCATCCGCTTGAGCTCGCCAAGAATCGTGTGGATGCCGCCGGCACGGTGGACATCCTGGACGTGATAGTTTGACGAGGGCGAGACTTTGCACAAGCACGGCACGCGGCGCGAGATGGTGTCGATGCGTTTGATGTCGTAATCAATGCCGGCCTCGCGGGCCACCGCCAGCGTGTGTAGCACGGTATTGGTGCTGCCGCCCATCGCGACATCCAGCGCGAGCGCATTGTCAAAAGCTTCGAGGGTGGCGATGTCGCGCGGCTTAAGATCGGCTTCGACGAGCTTGATGATGGCGCGGGCCGCGCGTTCGTAGAGGGCCTCCCGCTCCTTCGAAACGGCCAGCACCGTGCCGTTGCCGGGCAGCGCCATGCCGAGGGCCTCACATAGGCAGTTCATCGAGTTTGCGGTGAACATCCCCGAACACGAGCCGCACGTGGGGCAGGCGCTTTGCTCAAGTTTCAGCAACTGTTCCTGGGTGATTTTTCCCGTCTGCAGCTCGCCGACTCCCTTGAACACGGAGATGAGATCGGACTTCTGGCTGACGGGACGCAAGTGCTCGGGCACGTCGTTCTCCGCGGTCTGCTCGGCCACGCCGGCAGCCATGGGACCGCCGCTCACAAACACCGTGGGAATGTTCACGCGCATGGCGGCCATGAGCATGCCGGGCACGATCTTGTCGCAGTTTGGAATGCAAACCATGCCGTCAAAACAGTGCGCCCGCACCATCGTCTCCACACAATCGGCGATCAGCTCCCGGGATGGCAGGGAATACTTCATGCCCCCGTGGCCCATCGCGATGCCGTCATCCACACCAATGGTATTGAAAATGAACGGCACGCCGCCCGCTGCGCGAACGAGTTTCTTGACCAGGCTGCCCACTTCGTTGAGATGCGCATGGCCCGGGATGCAATCCGTGTAGGAGTTCACGATCGCAATAAACGGCTTGTCCCAGTCGGATTCCGACTCGATGGAACCGGTCGCACGCAGCAAAGAGCGGTGGGGCGCTCGTTCAAAGCCCTTTTTGATGATGTCAGAACGCATAGAGGAATACAGGGTATCAGGCACAGGCGCGGTTGTCACGCCCGGCAAGGGACGATCGGAGACTCGGCAGCGCGTCTTCGTGAAGCACGATCTTGGATACGAAAGCCCTTTCGGGCTGGAGGTGTTCGTGATTGGAAGCGACAACCCAAGGACCTTCGCCCTCAGGGGATTTAAGGGCCAAAGACCCGCAATGAGGCGAAGCCCTCAGGGGATTCAAGGGCCGAAGACCCGCGATGAGGCG
>ERZ1645192.2597-NODE-2597-length-14895-cov-8.383423_pt1 | contig 14895 bp, 10 predicted proteins | sample MGYA00575354_ERZ1645192 | MGnify/ENA primary metagenome ERZ1645192 (study PRJEB40844, sample SAMN11349763) | freshwater sediment metagenome | isolation source: river sediment | host: Sediment | place: India: Faizupur Khadar , New Delhi | collected 2017-02-21 ... | reverse complement strand
CTCAACCCGAAGCTCAAGGCCCAGGCCCGCGGCGACAAGGACCTCTCTGCCCTGTCGGGCGACGCGGCCTTTGATGTGCTCGTGAAGTAGTCCATCTGCGTTACGGGAGCGAGCCTCGAGTCTCTAGCCTCGAGCCCCGATAACGATTACGATCACGATTACGAATTACGATTACGAGTACGAAAAACTCGTAACTCCTATCTCCTATCTCCGATCTTCCAACGGCACCGTGTACGCCACCACGCGGTCGTCGGCGAAGGTGGGGATCACCATCAGGCGCCGCTCCGGCACGTAGGCGAAATCGGCGATGTTCCAGCCGGCGGTGGTGGCGTCGAGGAGCCGCTCCACCGCGCCGTCGGCCCGCACCCGGAACAGCCGCCCCTCGTTGTGCGACACGAGCAGGCCGCCGTCGGGCAAGGCGCACAAGCCGTCGATGACGCCTTCGCCGAGGGTGACCCACGGCCGGAGCTCCTTTGTCTCCAGGTCCACCGTCAGCAAGCCGCCGCTGGCGACGCCGCCCACGACGAGGCGGCCGCCGGCGACACAGAGGCCGTTGGGCCGGCCCAGCCGCGGATCGGCGAACCACGCCTCCATGCGACCGTCGGCGAAACGATAGATCGCGTTCTTCGCCGAGTCGGAGATGTACAGCCGGCCGGACGCGTCGGCGGCGACGTCGTTGGGGAACACCGGCTGCGGGAAGGGGTGGCGCGCCACGATGGCCCGGCCCGGGATGTCGACCTCCACAAGGGCCTGCCGGCCCACGGCGAACAGCCGGTCGCCCACCACCGCCAGGCCGGTGGGATTCTTGATGCCATCGATCCACACCCGCTCGAGGATCCGGCCGTCGGCCGACACGGTGGAGATAAACTCCAGCCCCGGCTGCATCACCGCCCGGGTGTACCCGCTGTAGTTGCTCACGTAGAGCACCCTGCGGGCCGCGTCCCACACCGCCGACTCCGGGGTGACGAAGCGGCGCGGCGTCGCCCAGGCCGCCGCCACGCCGGGGGCGGAGAAGACCGCGTCCTGGTCGAGGCACAGGAAGCCCCAGCCGCCCATCGCCTCCACCACCAGGAGCGTCAGCTCATTGTCGCCCGCCGAGAGGGGCAGGTAGACGGTGTCGAAGGGACCCAGAATGCCGAGAAACGACGGGTCCCGGCTGGTGTAGGCGCTGTTGCCGGAGAAGAGCAGCCGGCCGTTGAGGAAGACGTACACCGCGTCGCTGTAGCCAAGCCCCAGTTTCATCGTCCGCGGCGCGGCGGCGCGGAGGGTCGTTCGGGCCAGCACGGCGGCCGGCGCGGCGCCGTCCCGCCGGCAGGCGCGGGACAGGTTCACCGTCCCGTCCGGCTCGGCCGCCACCGGGCGCCACTCGGGTTGCGGGAGGTCGGGCGTGGCCAGGAGCAGGTCCGAGTCGAACTGGCTGGCCTGGTACACCTGGGACACTTCCCACCGGGTGATGGCGCCGGGCCGTTCCGTCACCGTCGGCGCCGGGGGGAACACCAGCGTGTCGTCGGCGTGATAGCGGAAATTGGAGAAGTATGACGCGCCGTCGTTGAACGTGGTGACGCCGATGGCGCCCCGCGAAGCGCCGTGCCCAAGGTGGGGAATGATCAGCACCGGCTGGGTCATTTCGTTGAAGAACACTCGGGCCTGCTCCCCCTTGACCTCCAGGCGCAGCCGGTTCCACTGGCCCGCCGGGATGGCGCCCGCGGTGGTGGCGCCCGGTCCGTTGTAGAGCTGCCAGCACGTCTCGCCGTTGAAGGTGGCCGCGTACTGAAAGGCGTCGTTGTAGAAGGGCGCCCGGTGGGGCCGAATGTAAAACCGCTCGTTTTCCCCTTCGGACTGGATCCGGAAGACCACCCCGGGGTAGCCCCGGCGCCCCGGGACGCAGGCGATGTCCACCTCGATGACGCCGTTTTCGAACACGACGTCCTTGAGCGTGGCCGTGCCGCAGAGGCTCGGCCGGCCCAGGTGCTCGGCCAGCGTGGCACCGGACTTCTCCCACCGGTCCGAGGCGAATTCCACGGATTCGAACGGCGCCTCCGGCGGATCGGCCGCGAGGACGGGCACCGCCAACAGGCACACCCACAGCAGGCAATGAACAATAAGCGTCATGAGTCTTTCCTCCTCGGGAAGGCCGCGTCTCACGGCCGATCCGGGACGATCGCCCCGGACTGATTTCCCGCGCGGCGTCCAGCCAGATCGGCGCGGCGACGTGCCTGTCCCGGCTTTGCTGCAACGGTATACGGAAGCGAGCCACCCATGGTTTGCCTGCGGACGAATGCCTGTGGCCGGGCTCGCGGTCTTCACCCGGGCGCGGCGCGCCACCGCCGGGTGTCCGGGTGTCTGACCAAACTGGCAATTATTTCTCTCGGCTTGAGAACCCGGCGGCGTTCCGATGCGTACAAGAACTTTGAGCCGAATCAATCTGTCTGAAATAATCCTGTAAAGGACATCGACCATATCCGAGGAGGTTCCCATCCATGAGACGCATGGTGTTTCTCGCACTCGCGGCGGTTCTATGCGCCGCAGCGTTCGCAGCGACGGCCGACACGCGGCTGTTGCATCATCCCGACATCCACGGCGACCAGGTGGTCTTCACCTATGCCGGGGACCTGTGGATCGTCTCCAGCCAGGGCGGCGTGGCCCGCAAGCTGACCACCTACCCGGGTCAGGAACGCTTCCCCAAATTTTCGCCTGACGGCCGCAGCGTGGCCTTCACCGGCGACTACGATGGCAACAACGATGTTTTCGTGATCCCCACCGCCGGCGGCGAGCCCCGGCGCCTGACCTACCACCCGGGCGATGACGGCATGCTCGACTGGTATCCCGACGGCAAGGCCGTGCTGTTCCGCTCCGGCCGGGCTTCGTTCTGGAACCGGTTCAACCGTCTGTTCAAGGTCTCCGTCGACGGCGGCTATCCCGAGATGCTGCCGCTGCCCACCGGCGAGTTGAGCTCGCTCAACGCCGACGGCACCAAGCTGGCGTACAACCGCATGGGCCGGGAGTTCCGGACCTGGAAGCGGTACCGCGGCGGCATGGCGCCCGACATCTGGATCTACGACCTGAAGGCCAACACGGCCGAGGTGATCGCTCCGAGCGATGCCAACGACATGTTTCCCATGTGGCACGGTGACACGATCTACTTCGTCTCCGACCGGGACGCGGCCAAGGTGTACAACCTGTATGCGTACGACCTGAAGACGAAAAAGATGCGGTCGCTGACCAATTACACTGAATACGATGTCCAGTGGCCCGGGATCGGCCCCGGCGCCATCGTCTACGAAAACGGCGGCTACCTGTACGTCATGGACCTGAAGACTGAGAAATCCCGCAAGCTCACGGTCGAGGTGCGCAGTGAAAATCTGGCCGCCCGGCCTTCGATGCAGAGCGTCAGCAATTACGTTCATGGGTTCGGACTGTCCCCCACCGGTATGCGGGCCCTGTTCGAGGCCCGCGGCGACATCTTCACCGTGCCGGCCAAGAAGGGGGAGATCCGCAACCTCACCCGCACCCCCGGCATCCGCGAGCGGGATCCGGCCTGGAGCCCCAACGGCAAGTGGGTCGCCTACTTCTCGGATGCCAGCGGCGAATACGAGCTTTACATCCGGCCGGCGGACGGCAAGGGCGAGGCGACCCAGCTGACCCGGGGTTCCCGAATCTGGTACCAGAACCTCGTCTGGAGCCCGGACAGCCAGAAGCTGATGTTCTCCGATGCGGCGGTGAACCTGCTCTGCATCGACATCGAGAAGAAGGAACTGGTCAAGGTGGACCACGGCCAGTACGAGGGCTTCAGCAACTTCATCACCGGCGTCTGGAGTCCCGACTCCAAGTGGATCGCCTACGACAAGGCGTCGGCCAACGGCCTCGACTCCATCTACCTCTATTCCCTGGCTGACACCAAGAGCCACAAGATCACCGGCGACATGACCGACGACGGCTTGCCGGCGTGGGATCCGGATGGCCGCTACCTCTACTTCGTGGCCAACCGCGAGTTCAACTACTCGTTCAGCGCCATCGAGTTCATGCACTATCACTACAACCCCGGCAAAATCGTCGCCGTGACGCTCCAGGCGGACACCCCGTCCCCGTTCATCCCAGAAAGCGACGAGGAGAAGGTGGTCGAGGACAAGCCGAAGGACGGCGACAAACCGAAGGACGGTGACAAACCGGCCGAGGCCGGCAAGCCCGCCGAAGGCGAGAAAACGGCCGACGCCAAGCCGGCCGAGGCCAAGGACGGCGCCGCCAAGGCGGACAAGGACAAGCCCAAGACCGTCGAGATCAAGATCGACTTCGATGGGCTGGAGAACCGGATCATCGACCTGCCGGTCCCTGACGGCAACTACGTGGGTATCATTCCCGACAAGGAGCAGGTGTTCTTCGCCTCCGTCGGCGTGCCCGGCTCCGGGGCGCAGGGGGCCACCCTGCAGGTGTTCGATCTGAAGAAGCGCGAGCTCAAGACGGTCATCGGCGGCGTCAACGGCGCGTCGTTCTCCTTCGACGTGAAAAAGATCCTGGTCCAGCAGGGCGGCGGCTACGCCATCATCGACGCCAAGCCGGACCAGAAGCCCACGGACCGGCTGAACCTGGCCGAAATGAAGATGACCGTGGATCCGCGCGCGGAGTGGCTGGAGATTTACAACGACGCCTGGCGTATCACCCGCGACTTCTTCTACGACCCCAACATGCACGGCGTCGACTGGGCGCAGATCAAGGAGCGCTACGGCGCCATGCTGCCCGACGTGGCCCACCGGGACGACCTGAACTACCTCATCGGCGAAATGATCGCCGAGCTCAACAGCTCCCACACCTACCGCGGCGGCGGCGACTACCCGGATGTGCCGCGGCTGGGCGTCGGCCTGCTGGGCTGCGACTTCGAGCTGGACGCCGCCAGCGGCCGCTACCGCATCGCCCGGATCTATCCCGGGCAGAACTGGGATCCGACCCGTCGCGGGCCGCTGGCCCAGCCGGGCCTCAAGGTGAAGGAGGGCGACTATCTCCTCACCGTGAACGGGCAGCCCCTGAAACACCCCGTCAACCCTTACGCGCTGCTGGCCAATACGGCGGGGAAGGCGATTCCCCTGACCGTCAACGCGCAACCGACGGATGAGGGCGCTGCGGAGCTCATCGTCACCCCCGTGGCCAACGAGCTCATGCTGCGCTACCGCTACTGGGTGGACGCCAACCGCCGCAAGGTGGAAGAAGCCACCGGTGGCCGCGTGGGCTACCTCCACATGGCCGCCACCGCCGAGCCCGGCGTCGAGGGCTTCAGCCGCGACTTCTACCCGCAGGTGCGCAAGGACGCGCTGATCATCGACCTGCGCTACAACTCCGGCGGGCACATCCCCGACATGTACATGACCCGGCTGGACCGCAAGCCGCTGGGACTGTGGGCCACGCGCTACACCGACCCCACCGTCATCCCGTCGGCGACCCACTACGGCCCCAAGGTCTGCCTGGCCAACGGCTACTCCGGCTCGGGCGGCGACGCCTTCCCGTACTTCTTCCGCAAGTCGGGACTGGGCAAGCTCATCGGCACCCGCACCTGGGGCGGCCTCATCGGCTTGAGCGGCACGCCGCCGCTCATGGACAACGGCGGCGTGCAGATCGCCGACTTCTCCTTCTACAACACCGACGGCGAGTGGGATGTCGAGGGGAAGGGCGTCTCGCCGGACATCGAGGTGGACGACCGGCCCGACCTGGTGGTGGCCGGCCACGACCCGTGCCTCGAGAAGGCCATCGAGGTGCTCCTCGAGGAGCTGAAGGCATCCGCGCAGCCCAAGCTCCCGATCCGGCCGCCGAAAAACCCGATCCGCTGACGGCGGGTTCCACCGACCGCACCGTCCGGCGGCGCCCCTCCCGGGGCGCCGCCTTTTTTTTCGAGCGCCATGGCCGGGGGATTGGATATAATCCGGACAGATCGTGAACGGATCCGATCCTGTTCCGGAGTGGAGGTGGCGATGAAACGCGCGTGGGCTCTGTGGCTGACGGCGGGAATGCTGCTGGCGGGCGCGGCGGCCGGCCAGGAGGCGGCCGTCACGGTGACCATCAACGGCGACAATTATTCCATCGACGGGACGACCATCCGGCAGACTTCGTCATCGTTCTTCAACGACGGCGTGCTGCGGATCGCCGTGGTGACCTGCATCGAGGCGCACCACAAGAACGTCCAGGTGGTGGCTGAGAAAATGAAACCGGCCAAGCCGGACCTGATCGTCGTGGCCGGCGACACCTACGCGAACGACCTGACTGCGGTCCGGCCGGTCTATCCATCCTTCGACGCCGATGCGGCCGAGATGGAAAAAGCCCTCCGGCCGCTGGCGGCCCTGGGTGTGCCGGTGCTGGTGATCCCCGGCCACATGGAGATCCGGCCGGTCTACGCCGAAGCGTTCAAGCGGCTGCATAAGAAAGGACACCCCAACGTCCTGGACCTGAACGGCAAGATCGCCGATTTCCAGGGCGTGAACCTGGTGGGTCTCGGCGGCTACCACCTGCGGGAATTCAAGGCGGCCTCGGGCAAGCCGATGTGGATGCTGCCTGCGGAGGGGTTTCTGATTGAGAAGTCGCAGTACGAGGCCGCGGCCGCCTCAATCCGGCAGCTGCTGCCCCAGGGCGAACCCGTCGTCCTCGTGACCCACGGCCCGCCGCGCACCGAAACGTCTCTGGATCTCGTCGTCGGCGTCGGCCAGGCGGGCGACACGGCCCTGGCGGAGTTGCTGAAGGCTCTGCCGGCGGATGGGCCGCCGGTGATCAACGTGCATGGGCATCTCCACGAGCGGGGCGGCGAATCGTGCACCGCGTTCCCCGCCGGGCCGTCGTGGAACGCCGCCTCGGTCACGTTGACCAAGAACCCGCGGGCGCCGAACCTGCTCATGGTGGTGGTGACGCCGGACGGCCGGCTGGCCGCCAAGTACTTCTGACGCGCCCGGCTGCCGTCGCAGAGGATATCGGCATGACGACAGTTCAGGGCGTGTTTTCAGTGCTTCCCACGCCGTTCACCCCCGACGACCGGGTGGATACGGACAGTCTCAAACGGGTGGTGGACCTGTACCTGGCCGCGGGTGTGAACGGCCTGACCATCCTCGGCGTGACCAGCGAAGCGGTCAAGCTCACCGACGCCGAGCGGCGCCTGGTCCAGGACACGGTGCTGGCCCACACCGCCGGCCGCGTGCCGGTGGTGGTGACCGCCACGGCCGCCGGCACGGCCGCCGCCGCGGATTACGCCCGTGCGGCGAAGGCCGCGGGTGCCGCGGCGGTCATGGTCAGCCCGCCGCGCATGCCCAAGCTGAACTCGGAGACTGTCCTGCGCCACTACCGGGAGCTGGCGGCGGCGGTGGAGATCCCCATCGTGCTCCAGGACTACCCGCCGGTGTCGGGGTACGCCATGGAGCCGGCGCTGCTGGCCCGCATCGCCCGCGAGGTGCCGGCGGTGCAGGCTATCAAGCTGGAGGACGCGCCCACGCCGTTCAAGACGGCCCGCATCCGCGAGCAGCTCCAGGGGCACCGGACGGTGATTCTCGGCGGCCTCGGCGGGATGTATCTCCTGGAGGAGCTCCTCGCCGGCGCCGACGGGGCCATGACCGGCTTCGCCTATCCCGAGGTGCTGGTGGAGGTGGTCCGCCGCTTCCACGCCGGCCGGCGGGCGGAGGCGGCCGACGCGTTCTACGCGTTCGTGGCCCTGATGCGGTTCGAGTTCCAGGAGGGCGTCGGGCTGGCCATCCGCAAGGAGATCCTGCACCGGCGGGGCGCCATCGCCCATCCGGCGGTGCGGCCGCCCGGGGCGGCGCTGGACGCCGCCACCCGCGAGGCGCTGGACAGCCTGTTGCAGTGGATACGCGTGAAACAGGGGGCCGCATGGATCTAGGACTGGCCGGCAAGGTGTTCATGGTGGGCGGCGCGAGCCGCGGGCTGGGGTACGCGGTGGCGCGGGCCCTGGCGGCCGAGGGGGCGCGGGTGTCCATGGCGTCGCGCGATTTCGCGGCCATCGACGCCGCCGGCGACCGCATCCGCACCGAAACCGGCGCCGACGTGCTGAGCGTGCCGGCGGACCTGCGCTCGGCCGCGGCCATCGACGGCTGGGTGCAGGCGACCGTCGGCACGTTCCGCGACGTTGACGGGCTGTTCGTCAACACCGGCGGACCGCCGGCGGGCGGGTTCTTCGATTTCGACGACCAGGCATGGCAGGATGCCTTCGAGCTGCTGGTGCTCGGCGGCGTGCGCCTGGTCCGGGCGGCCGTGCCGTTCATGCGGACGCGCGGCGGCGGCAGCATCGTCTTCTCCACGTCGTCGTCGGTGCGCGAGCCCATCCCCAACCTGACGCTTTCCAACGTCGTCCGGTCGGCGGTGCCCGCGCTGGCCAAGACGCTGGCCGCGGAGCTGGCTCGGGACAAGATCCGCGTGAATAACCTGATGCCGGGCCGCATCGACACCGACCGGGTGCGCCATCTGGACCGGGTCAACGCCGAGCGGCAGGGCCTCGCCGTTGCCGACGTGCAGGCGCGGTACCAGACCGCCATCCCGCTGGGGCGCTACGGCGAACCCGGCGAGTACGCCCGGGCCGCAGTGTTTCTGCTCTCCGACGCGGCCGCCTACATCACCGGCGCCACGCTGCTGGTGGACGGCGGACAGATGCGCAGCGTGATGTGAGTCCGGAACAGTGAAAAGGGAACAGTGAGCTGAGATAGGAGATAGGAGATCGGGGGGGCAGGCTGCGTCGTGATCGTGAGACGTACTTGTAATTCGTAATCGTAATTCGTAATCGTCATCGTAATCGTGATCGTAATCGTCATCGAGGCTCGAGACTCATTCCCGTAATGCGGACATCGGACATCGGATATCGGACCTGGGATCTGGGTTCTGGGCCCTGGGTTCTGGGCCCTGGATCACAGAATCCAAATCGTTGTACCGATCCACCGATTCACCCATTCACCCATTCACCCATTCACCTGTTCACCCATTCACCGTCTCCGCAACGCGCCGCCCGAGCGGGCGTCTTCCCGCCACACCCACAAGGCGAGGACCAGGGCAACGGCGCCCAGCGCGGCGAACATGATCAGGCTCGCCTGGTAGGAGCGGGTGACGTCTCGCAGCCAGCCGTTGAGCAGGGGGAAGAGCGCCAGCCCGATGTTCTGGACCATCATGGTCAGGCCGAAGGCGACCCCCGTGCGGCGCTGGTCCACCACCAGCGCCAGCGACGGCCAGAACGCCGCCGGCAGGAGGACGAAGGCCGCCGCCAGGAGCGTCATCGGGCCGGCGGGATGGAGGCCGGTGAGACCCATGAGCAGGAACGCGGGCACCTGGAGAAGCGGCCCGGCCACGAGCAGGGCGACACGGCCGCCGCGGCGGTCCACCCAGGCGCCGGCCAGGGGGGCGAACACCATGGAGCTCAAGGTCAACAGCGAGGCCAGACCGCCGGCGGTGCCGAACAGATTCAGGAAGCCGGCGCCCAGGCGGATGGCCAGGCCACCCTCGGCCGCGGCGACTCGGGGGATTTGCCACCGGTCGGCGAACAGGTCGGTGGCCAGCGCGGTGAAGGGGAAGATCGCCGAGTAGAAGGCCAGGCACAGCAGAGTCAGCAGCCAGTAGAGGCGGGGCAGGGCGCGCAGGTCCCCCCAGGCGAGGCGTGCGCCGCCGCGGGTCGCCTCGAGCGTCCCGAGCCGCTCGGCGCGACGGTCCAGGAGGCAGTACGCCAGGAACAGCGCCAGCGACAGCCCGCACAGTCCGGCGGCCACGGCGAGCGCCGGCCGGTATCCGCCCAATGAAGCGGCCAGCAGCTCGCCCGAATTGAAGCTCAGGATACTGCCCAACCGACCGCAGGCGATCACGATGCCCATGGCCAGCGCGAGCTCCCGGCCGCGGAACCAGCGGGCGCCGATGGTGAGGAGCACCACGTGCACCGACTCGGCGCCGCATCCGAACAGGAACCGGCCGGCGAGCATCAGCGGGAGCGACGGCGCCGCCGCGGCCAGGCCCGCACCCGCGACCACCAGACCCAGGAACAGCAGCCCGGCGCGGCGCGGTCCCAGGCGGTCGATGGCCAGCCCCACCACGAGAAGCGACAGGATGGCCGCGCCCGAGTAAAGGGTGTAGAACGTGGCCACGGTGCTGCGGGCGGCGCCCAGCGCCTCCACCAGGGTCGGGGCGATGGCGCCGAAGATGTCATAGGCGAACGTGATGCCCAGCGGGACCAGGGCCACGATGCCGAGCACGGCGAAGCGATGCCGGCGGCTCGCCGGGTCGAGCCAGGCGCTCGTGGCGCTGGCACTCTGGTGATGGGGATTGCTCGGCTGGGGTTCGGATGCCATGGTCGTGCGGATATCACACCGGGGCCGGCCGGACCGGACCGCCCGTCAATCGATTCCCGCGTAGTAGATCCGGATGAACCGCTCCTGCACCGGGAACGACCAGTGCACGTCGCGCACGAAAGTGGCCGCGTCGTCGTGATCGCCTGCTGTCAGCAACTCGGTGATGCGCTGGTGCTCGTCAACCGATGCGTATTCCCACTCCTTGAGGAGTTGATCCCGCTTGGGGAAATCATAGAGTCGCTTCTTCAGGGTGTGGACGATCCGGTGCAGGGCGGCGTTGCCCGCCAGCTCGATGTAGGTGTCGTGGAAGGCCAGGTTCAAGCGGTAGAAGCCGGCGAAGTCGTCGGAGTCCAGCGCGGCCTTCATGCCCGCGTTGAGCCCGGCCATCGCTTCGGCGTGCTCGGGGCGGAACCGGCCGCGGCCACCCAGAACCGCGCCGCTCTCCAGCGCGCCGATGATCTGGTAGATGTCTCGGATGTCCTGCAGGGTCAGGGCGGTCACATAGACCCCGCGGCGGGGCAGGAAGCGGACGAATCCTTCTGTCTCCAGCACGATGAGCGCGTCACGCAGCGGCGTCTTGCTCACGCCCAGGCGGTGGCAAACGGCATCCAGATTGATGGCGTCACCGGGGCGCAATTCCTGCCGGCTGAGCTGGTTGCTCAAGTAATCGTACACCTGCTCCTTGAGTGTTTTCAAGTTCAGCTGGTATCCGTCGTCCATGGGTCAACCTCCTGCGATCGTCATTGTGGTGTGGAGATTGAGTCCAATACCATCAATAAGTTCCAAAAATTATTGTCGAATGAAATAGTACTCCATGTCTTTTCCAATGTCAAATATTGACTTTGGATCTAAAATCTGATATATCAGATATCAGAGATCATGGTTCAGATGATCTCACGCATGGGGTTGGAGGCGGCGATGGCGACGGACGGTGAGATATCCGGAATCATCTTCGATATCAAGCGGTTTGCCATTCATGACGGACCGGGGATCCGCACCAGCGTGTTCCTGAAGGGCTGTCCCCTCCGGTGCGCCTGGTGCCACAATCCCGAGGGATTGTCCCCGGAGCCGGAGATGGTCCTGCAGCCCCACAAGTGTGTGTCCGGCTGCCGGTTCTGCGTGGACGCCTGTCCCCGCGGCGCTGTCGCGGTGGCGTCGGGCGGTCCGGTCATCGACGCCGCGCGCTGCGTCCGTTGCGGGGCGTGCGCCGAGGCGTGCCCCACCGGTGCCATCCAGCGGATCGGCCGGACGGTGACCGCGGCGCAGGTCATGGCGGAGATCGAGCAGGACCGGATCTTCTACGTCGAATCGGGCGGAGGCGCCACGTTCACGGGCGGCGAGCCGCTGGCCCAGCCCGATTTCCTCTGCGCGCTGCTGGCGCTGTGCCGCGAGCGGGGCATCGACACGGTGGTGGACACCGCCGGCTGTGCCCCGGCCGGGGTGCTGGACCGCGTGGCGGAGCTGGCCGGCGAATTCCTGTTCGATTTGAAAGTCATTGACGCGGCGGCCCACCAGCGGTTCACCGGCGGATCGAACCGCCAGATCCTGGACAACCTCGAGCGCCTCGTCCACCGGGGCGCCCACGTCATGGTCCGGGTGCCGCTCCTGCCGGGAGTCAACGACGATCCCGGCTCGCTGGAGGCCATGGGCCGGTACCTGGAGGAGTTGGGCGGCATCACCGGAGTGGCTCTGCTGCCTTTCCACCGGGGCGGCGGCCAGAAATACATCAAGTTGGGCCGGTGCGACGCGTTCGCCGGCGCCGTGCCTCCCGAGCCGGAGCGGGTGGCGGCGGCCCGGGCGGCGCTGGAGCGCCATGGCCTGACGGTTCAGATCGGAGGCTGAGATGAACGAACGGATTCGCGCGCTGCGCGAGGAAAGCCTGAACGCCGTCCCCCGGATCTCGCCGGAGCGGGCACGGCTGATCACCGAATTCTACCGCAGCGCCGAGGCGCGCCGCGTGTCGGCTCCCATGCGCCGCGCGCTGGCGTTCCGCCACGTGCTGGCGCACAAGACGATCTGGATCGGCGACGGCGAACTCATCGTCGGTGAGCGCGGCCCGGCGCCCAAGGCCACGCCGACCTACCCCGAGGTCACCGCTCACAGCCTCGAGGATCTGCAGATTCTCGACAGCCGGCCCAAGATCCCTTACCGCGTGGACGCGGAGACGCTCCGGATCTACCGCGACGAGATCCTGCCGTTCTGGCAGGGCGCCACGCAGCGGGACCGCTTGTTCGAGGGGATGACGCCCGAGTGGCGCGCCGCCTTCGACGCCGGCGTGTTCACCGAGTTCATGGAGCAGCGGGCCCCGGGGCATACCGTGCTCGACGACAAGATCTACCGCAAGGGGATGCGCGACATCCAGACGGAGATCGACGCGCGGCTGGCCGCGCTCGACTTCCACGGCGACCCCGGCGCGTGGGACAAGCAGGAGGAGCTGCAGGCCATGCGCATCGCCGCCGAGGCGATCGGGATCTTCGCCGAGCGGCACGCCGCCAGGGCCCGGGAGCTGGCCGCCGCCGCGTCCGACCCGGCCCGCCGGGCGGAGCTGGAGCGGATCGCCGCCGTGTGCGACCGCGTGCCCGCCCACGCCCCGCGCGACTTCCACGAGGCGCTGCAGGCGTACTGGTTCGTCCACCTGGGCGTGATCACCGAGCTCAACCCGTGGGATGCCTTCAACCCCGGCCGGCTGGACCAGCACCTCTGGCCGTTCTACCGGCAGGGGCTGGCCGACGGCACCCTCACCGAGGCGGACGCCCGCGAGCTGCTCCAGGCGTTCTGGATCAAGTTCAACAATCAGCCGGCGCCGCCCAAGGTGGGCGTCACCGCCGAGGAGAGCGGCACCTACACCGATTTCGCCAACATCAACCTGGGCGGGCTCACCTCCGACGGCGGCGACGGCGTGAACGACCTGACGTTCATCCTGCTCGACGTGATCGAGGAGATGCGGCTGCTGCAGCCCAGCTCCAACATCCAGCTTTCCCGGAAGAGCCCCGACGCGTTCCTCCTGCGCGCGCTCAAAATCCTTCAGACGGGCTTCGGCCAGCCGTCCATCTTCAACGCCGACACGATCGTCCAGGAGCTGACGCGCCAGGGGAAGAGCCTGGTGGACGCGCGCTGCGGCGGCGCCAGCGGCTGCGTCGAGGCGGGCGCCTTCGGCAAGGAGGCGTACATCCTCACGGGTTACTTCAACCTGCCCAAGATCCTGGAGATCACCCTGCACGACGGGGTGGACCCGAACACCGGCATCCGCCTGGGCCCCTCCACCGGGGCGGCGGCGACGCTGGCCGACTTCGCCGCGCTCATGGCCGCTTTCGAGCGGCAGGTGCGCCACTTCGTGGACGTGAAGATCCGGGGCAGCAACGTCATCGAGCGGCTCTTCGCCGAGCACCTGCCCGTGCCGTTCCTGTCGATCCTCATCGACGACTGCGTGGCCCGGGGGCGCGACTACCACGACGGCGGCGCGCGCTACGACACCTCGTACATCCAGGGCGTCGGGATCGGCACCATCACCGATTCACTGTCGGCGATCAGGACTCACGTGTTCGAACGCCGCACCCTGGACATGGCCGGGCTGATGGAGCTGCTCCGGACCGACTTCGCCGGTCGCGACGACCTGCGCCTGCTGCTGGCCGAGAAGACGCCCCGCTACGGCAACGACGACGACGCGGCCGACACCGTCATGCGGCGGGTGTTCGACCTGTACGTCCGGGCGGTGGACGGCCGGCCCAACACCCGCGGCGGCACGTACCGCGTCGACATGCTTCCCACCACCTGCCACGTCTACTTCGGCCGGGTCACCGGCGCCACCCCCGACGGGCGGAAGGCGCGGCAGCCGCTGTCGGAGGGGATCTCGCCGGTGCAGGGCGCCGACCGCCGCGGGCCCACCGCCGTGGTGCGTTCGGCGGCCAAGATGGACCACCAGCGGACGGGCGGCACGCTGCTGAACCAGAAGTTCCTGCCGTCGCTCATGGCCGAGGAGACCGGCCGCCGCAAGGTGGCCCAGCTCGTGCGGGGCTACTTCCGCATGGACGGCCACCACATCCAGTTCAACGTGGTGGACGCCGCCACGCTGCGCGACGCCCAGGTCCACCCGGAGCGCTATCGCGATCTCATCGTCCGAGTGGCCGGCTACAGCGACTATTTCGTGGACCTGAACCCGGCGCTGCAGGAGGAAATCATCACCCGCACCGCCCACGGGGACGTGTAGTTCAGGCGTCCCGCCTGATGGGGATCGAACCGGCGAACCGGCGATGCGGCGAACCAGCGAGGTGAGCCGCCCGGGTACCCCGCCGGTGCTGACCGGGGAACGATTCGAGAACTCCGACGAGGATGGGAACGCCCTCGTCTCATGGGCCGCCGGTTAGACACCGGCGGCTTTTTTCCCTCGCCTTGAATGATTGTCGGGCTCACCCGGTCACGATCTGGCTCGGGCGAGACGTTCGAATGACCCGCAAGCGAGACGACAGAATCACACGACCAATCAGGTTGCCGTACTTGTCGATCCAACGGCATCGGGCTCGCCCCTCCCATTCAATATCTGAAATCAAAAACTCCCCGCTTCGCGTAAAATGGTGCTTCAACGGTTCATGACGGA
>ERZ1645192.2596-NODE-2596-length-14896-cov-8.100398_pt1 | contig 14896 bp, 18 predicted proteins | sample MGYA00575354_ERZ1645192 | MGnify/ENA primary metagenome ERZ1645192 (study PRJEB40844, sample SAMN11349763) | freshwater sediment metagenome | isolation source: river sediment | host: Sediment | place: India: Faizupur Khadar , New Delhi | collected 2017-02-21 ... | reverse complement strand
CACATCCAGTTTGGTCACCAGGGCGCGCACTTCCGCTACCTTGTCCGGCACATCCTTGACGATCAGACTGTTGGTGCGCTCATCCACCGACACGTCGCCGCGCGCCGACAAAATGCCGGATTCAATGATGGCGCCTTTTTCGCCGGCCGCCTTCCGCTTCAACAGTTCCGCCATATCCTTGGCCTTGGCGTAGTTGACCTGAATGATCTCGGTGCGCAGCGGGATCAGTTCCTCCACCGTCTTGCGCGACTCCAGGTCCAGCTTCTCACGCGCCGCCACTTCCTCGGTCGGCGCAATAAAGATCACATTACCGTTCTGGCGCATGGCCAGACCCTTGGTGCGCAGGATGATGTCCAGCGCCTGATCCCAGGGCACGTTCTGCAAGCGCAGGGTCAGGTTGCCCTTCACGCTGTCGCTGACCACGATGTTCAGGCCGGTGAAATCCGCCAGAATTTGCAGAATCGCCCGCACCTCGATGTCCTGGAAGTTCAGCGACAACAGGTCGCCAGTATATTTCTTCTTGGACGGATCGAACTGCGCCTCCTTGTCCTCCTCCTCCTTGGATTTCTGCGGCGGCCGCACCTCGACCACATACAGATCATTGGCCTGATAGGCCAGATACTCGAACGGTGGGTTGGGCCTGATGTTCAGGCGGGCGGCGCCGCCCCGGTTCAACGCCTCCACGGTCGTCACCGGCGTGGCGAAATCAGTCACATCCAGTCGCCGCTCCTGGCCGCGCGTCAGCGTCGCCCCCGGAAAATCGGCGACGATCTGATTACCCTCCTGGCGCACGTCCGCCGCGATGTTGGGATTGGACAGCTTGACGGTGATGACGCCCTGACCATTCGGCCCGCGCTTAAACCCGACATCGCTGAGCGTGCGCGGCCCGCCGCCACCCACCACCGGCGCCTTGACGTCCGGCGGCCGCTTGCTCGCCGCCGCCGCCTGGCCCGAAGTCACCGGCGTCTGCGCCGGGGTCCGCGCCGCGGGGGCGCCCGCATTCTCCAGCGTCAACAGCACCGTATTGCCCTGCACCTGCACCTTGTAAGGCACCAGCCGCGCCAGATTCAGCGACGCCCGGGTCCGGTCGGCCCCTTCCAGCACGCTGATCTTGTCAGCCACTCCGACATTAATCGGCTGCTGCCGGGCGCTCAGGCCATTGGCCGTATCCAGAAAATCCAGCACGATCCGCGCCGGCTCATTGATGGTAAAGCTGCTCGGCGGCCCCTTGGGTGGCCCCGACAATTGAAACCGCAGTTGCAGGCGGTTGCCGGCCAGCGGACTGATATCCACCGCCTGCAACACCACCGACCCGGCCTCGGCGGCCGCCAGCGCCGCCCCCCACACCCCGATCAACACGATCCCCCAGATCAGCCCCAGCACCGCCGCCCAACGCGGTAGCCGCCCCTGAGCCGACTGATGGTCCCGTTGGCTTTCGCTCGCGGACCTGCTCGTCATGACACCTCCCCCTCAATTATTGGGTAAGCGACAGGAACGCTTCACGCTCCTGCCAGCGCCCGGGACCCTCCGGAACGATTTCCTTCAACTCAAGCCGCTGCTCCGTGATCCCGACGATCTTGCCATGGTTAGTGCCCAGATAATTGTTTTTCCGCACCCGATGCACAACATTATCGGGAGCCAAAACCAGCGCCCACAACTCGCCATCGCCGCCGCCCATGCGGAAGGTGCCCATCATCTTGAGCGAACCGAGCGAGTATTTCTCCAGTTCCTCCCGCACCCGATTCGGATCCGGCCGCGGCCCCGTATAACTGGGGCTCTGCGCCATCAGCTCCTGAGGCAGTTCCAGTTCTTCTTCCTGGGCGAACGGCGCTAACACAAAGGGATCCTTGATCCCCTGGGCGGTATAGGCGAACGGCGTATACGGCTTGATCTCCGGCGGCGGATCGAGCTTCTTGACCACCGCAGTTTTCTGGGTGGTCGCCACAAACTGCTTGACTTCACTGAGGTCCGGCTGGGCGCACCCCGCCAGCACGGCCAGCGCCACCCCCAGCCCCACGATGCTCGCCGGTCTTACCCTCCAGCATCTGTTCATTTTTTACCAGCCCCCCCCTGCTGCTGACTGCTGGGCCCGCCGCTCTCCTCCATATAGCGATAGGTTTGCAAGGTCGCCTGAATGCTGAGCGGCGCGCTGGTCAGCTTGATCTCCTGCTTCCTCTGCACATCCCTGCCGGCCGCGCTGGTCAGCGTCGCACTCTCCAGAGTCACGATCCGCGACAGCGCCGCCACCCCGCTCACGAACGCGCCAAACTGATGATAGTTCGCGGTAGCCTTGATGGTAATCGGCTTGGCGGCGTAAAAATCCTTCGGCTGCTCGGCCTCGGGCTTGAACAGTTCAAAATCCAGACCGTTCTTTTTGCCGGTGTTGGACACGTCCTCCAACAGATCGGGCATCTCGGTGCCGGTCGGCAACTGGCGCAGCATCACCTCCAGGTCCTTTTCCATCTGTTCGATCTGCTTGCGAAACGCTTCCAGATTGGCAGTCACCCGCCATTTCTCCACATATTCCTGGCGCAGCGTCTGCTCCTCCCGGGTCACCTTGTCCAGCTCTTGCAGTTGATCGTCCGTGAAAAAATAATAGCCGGCGCCCAGAATGGCGGCGATGATCAGCACCATCAGCACCGCCTTGCCCGCCAGCGGCCACTCGCCAGCCTCGCGCAGATCGAAATCGCTCAGGTTGATCTCGGACAGATTCATATCGTGTTACCCCCCCGCTTTGGCCTGGCCGCCCGCGCCTCCTCCGAGTGTCAGGGGAACCGTCAGATCAAACACCCGGGCCTGTACGTTGTTAACACTGCGGGTTTCGATCACTTGTAATGCCGGTTCGCCGAACAGATGGCTCGGACTGTTCTTGAGGTCGCGCATAAATTCGGAAATGATATTGTCAGAACGGGCGACGCCGCTCAGCGTCACTTGATTGGTGGCGGCTTTAAAGCTGGTGATGTAGATATCCTGCGGCACCAGCCGCGCCAGTTCATCCAGCATCCTCACCATGCCAGGGCGAACTGTTTGCAGCTTCTGCACGACGTTCAGCCGGTCCACCAGCCGGCTTTTGACTTTTTGCAACTCCTGCATCTCCTCAGCCGCTTTCTTGAGCTGGGCGATTTCGTCACGCAGGTAGTTGTTGCGTTCCTGCTGATACTGGATGCGGTGGGCGATCTCGGTGTACACCCCGAACGCGATGCCGATTCCGACCAGCGCCGCGGCGACCAGCATCCCGATCAGTTCACGCTGTCGTTGCGCGCGGCGCGCTTCCCGCCAGGGCAATAAATTGATGCGTGTCATGTCAGTCGAAGCTCCTCAGGGCCAGCCCGCAGGCGATCAGCAACAACGGCGCATCGCGCAGCAGGGTGTTGCTGTTGACCCGCGCGGCGGTTCCCATGCTCTTGAAGGGATTGGCCACCACCGTCGCAATGCCCAGCACGTCCGCCACCACCCGGTCCAGCCCGATAATCGCGGCGCCCCCACCGCTCAAGACGATGGTATCTACATTATAGTGGCCGGAAACATATTGGTCGGAGGAAAAAAAGAACTGCAAGCCATGGCCAATCTGTTCCGCCAGCATCTGCTTGAACGGCTCCAGAATCATCGTAGGATAATCTTCGCTCACCGCGCCGGAGCGTTTGGCCTGCTCAGCCTGCTCGCGCGACAGGCCATAGGCCTCAGCGATCCGCACCGTCAACTGGTCACAGCCAAACCGCTGCTCGCGGGTGAAAATGACCCGATCCTGTTGCAAAATATAAAGGCTGGTGATCGTAGAGCCGATATCCACCAGCACCGCCAGACTGTCCCGGGACTTGCTCAGGCTCAATCCCCCCTCACCGCCGGCCTTGGGCAGATCGTCCAGCACCAACTGGAAGGCGTTCTCCAACGCATAGGCCTCCACATCCACGACGGCGGGCGTCAGCCCCGCCTCCTTAAGGGAAGCCTCCCGGGTATCCACGTTTTCCTTGCGCGTGGCCACCAGCATGACATCCTGCATGTCGCCGCTGACTGGAGACAGTCCTTTCGCCTCGAAATCCAGATAGACTTCCTCAATGGGATAGGGAATATACTGAACCGCTTCAATCGTAATATTGGTTTCGATATCGCTTTCCTTGAACTCCGCCGGCATGGGCACGGTGCGGGTGATCACACTGGAGGTCGGCACCGCCACAGCCGCGCGGCGCGCCCGAACACCCGCCTTGCGGCAGGCTCGCTTGACCGCTTCCGCCACCCCATCCGTGTCGGTGGGATTGCGGTCTTCCACCAGGCCCTCGCCCAGCGGTTCAATGGCGAAACCCTCGACCCGAAACCGCGATCCGGAACGGCTCAACTCGACCAGCTTGACCGCCGAGGGACCGATATCGATGCCCAGAATGGGTTCTTTACGCGTGAACAGAGCCACGTTACGCTTCCTCGCTGAATCGGGAGCGGACGATCGCACGCTCGCTCCATGGAATATAGTCAATGAATCGGAGTTCGCCCATGCCCCGCCGCTCCCGCGATGACCACCGTCTCAAAACCCTGATCGCCCAGGAATGCGCCCGGCTGATCGCCGAGGAAGGCGTTCAGGATTTCAGCGCCGCCCGGCGCAAGGCTGCCTTGCGGCTGGCGGTCAACAACCGGGCCGTCCTGCCGGATAACGTCGCCATCGAACAGGCTCTGCTCGACCGACAGCGGCTGTTCGACGCTGACCGCCAGGCCCTGCGCCTGCGCCGCTTGCGGGAAACCGCCCTGGAGGCCATGCAGTTTCTGGCGCGGTTTCGGCCACGGCTGGTCGGTTCGGTACTGAGCGGCGCCGTTGGCCCTCATACAGGCATCCACCTGCACCTGTTCGCCGAGTCGCCCGAGGAGATCGCGCTGTTCCTGATGGAGCGCCACATTCCCTTCGAGACCGCCGAACGCCGACTGAAAATGGCCGATGGCGTTCAGATTCGCTTGCCGGTCTTTCGCTTCACCGCCGGCGAAACCTGCATTGATCTCACCCTGTTCGGGCTGCTGGCCGAGCGGGAAGCCCCACTCAGCCCGGTAGATGGCCGTCCCATGCGCCGCGCCAGTCTGGCTGAGGTTCACGCCCTGCTGGCCGAACCCACGCCCTGAGCGCCCTCGAATCGGTGCGCTCACGCCAGAACCCCAACTGCGCTTACTCCTTGACCGGATGCGTGTCGACAAAGTGCTTGAGCACCAGCTTCAACTTCAAGACCTTGTCGTTATGACCGCGCCGGCGCTCTTCCTCGATGTCCTCCAGAATGATGCGCTTGATCATCGGGACGCCTTCCGGGCTATGCACCAGATAGCTGCCCAGCTCGAGCGCGGCCATTTCCGGTAGATGCTCATGTTCGGCGATAGCCTCGATCTCTTCCTCAGTCAAGTCGCTCAATTCCACGCAATCTTGATAAGACAACATAACGGGGTTCCCCCTGGGTGGTTTGATGGTTTAAAGCCCGCTATGGCGCGCCGCCAAGACAGGCCGGTTTACTCTTCATCCATTTTATACAAGGTTAAACCCGACCATGCGTCCATACAAGCGCAAACCCCATTGGCGCTGTACTTAATCATCCGCCATACCCGCCCATCGGCCATACCATCAGGTTATACCTTAGCCTGATCAGGGTTTATCCTAATCTCTACCCGCAATTCTCCTTGATTACGGTGAAGCATAAGATGGGTGGCACAGGGCCGGTTTATCCCCCATGGTTTTATTTGGTAAGATGGATCAGGCCAGGCTCGGTTAAACCGGTTGGCCGCGAAGACCACGGGAACGTCCATAAGCCACCACAGGATCGAGGGTCGGGCCGCCACCGCCCAACCAAAGCGCCCAGGCGCGTGCTCTGAACCAGCACACTCGATAAGCCCATCATAAATTCCTTCCCGCTGCTTCGCGGCCAACCGCCTCCCGAGCGAGCAGGTATCCCACAAGATCCCATGGTATTCTATGGATTCACGCCACCGCAGTGCGGTATCATGCGGCCCGTGATCCCGCGACCATCACCCAATCCGTCATGACCGCCGAACCCGCCGCTCCGTCCAGTGATCCGCCCTCCCCCTGCATCGGCGTCTGCGTCCTCAACCCGCACACCCAGCTTTGCGACGGCTGCTATCGCACCCTGAACGAAATCGCCGCCTGGTGGGACTACACCCCCGACCAGAAGCGCGAGGTGCTCGCCCAAACGGAAGCACGGCTGGCGCGTATCCTGGAAGGTGTGTTCTTTGACTGACACCCCCTCTGTGGGTCAACTTTAATTTACCTGGAGGATTCCATGCCGCTCTCCACTCCTGTTCCACGCCAGATGTTGCACCGGCGCGTCGTGCAATGCACGGGCTACCGCCGCGAGGATGGCTTGTGGGACATCGAGGGCCACATGGTGGACACCAAAACCTACTCTTTCCCCAACGAGGATCGCGGCGGGATCATTCAAGCGGGCCAACCGCTGCACGAAATGTGGATTCGCCTGACGGTGGATGATCATTTCCAGATCCATGATGTGGAAGCCTGCACCGACGCGGCGCCGTTCAATCTCTGTCCCGCCATCACCGACCGCTACCGGCAACTGATCGGGGCGCGCATCGGCCCGGGCTGGTCGCTCAGGATCAAGGAATTGTTTACCGGCGTGCAGGGTTGCACGCACATGACCGAATTGCTCGGTCCGGTCGCCACAGCCTTTCTCCAGACCCTCTACGGCCAGCGTTACGACGAGGAAGACGCCAAACCCGCCGCTGAGCGGGCCGCGCCGCCGGTGTTGAACACCTGCCATGCCCTGGCCAGCCACAGCCCGGTGGTGAAAAAACGCTGGCCCCGGGTCTACAGCGGACCGGACCGGGAAGTGGATGAGCACCATCAGCCGCTGCTGGAAAACATCACCTGATTCCCAGCCGCGACACGACCGCCACCGCCATCCGCTGAATCGGTACGCAGTGCGTACCCTACGGGTCTTGCGGTCTTGCCCCGGCTTCAAACCGCTTCCGGCTTCAGATCGCGCGCCAGCAAAAGCTCCACGGCCCGGCGCGGATCCTGGCCGTGATACAAAACCGCATTGACCTGTTCGGTAATCGGCATGTCCACTCCATGCCGATGGGCCAACCGCAACGCCTCCCGCGCCGTCGCGGCGCCCTCCACCACCTGGCCGATGGCTGCGCAGGCCGCCTCGGCCGTTTCGCCCCGCCCGATAGCCAGCCCGAATCGGCGATTACGCGACTGGTCGTCGGTGCAGGTTAATACCAGATCGCCGAGGCCGGCCAGCCCCATAAAGGTTTCGCGCTGGCCGCCCACCGCCCGCCCCAGCCGCGCCATTTCCGCCAGGCCGCGCGTGATCAGGGCCGCCCGGGCGTTGGCGCCGAAGCCCAGCCCGTCGGCGATGCCGGCGGCAATCGCCAGCACGTTCTTGACCGCTCCGCCCAGTTCGACGCCGATCACATCGCTACTGGTGTAGGCGCGCAGGTTGGAGCCGTGCAGCAGGATCGCCACTCGCCGGGCGTGCGCCGCGTCGGTGGAGGCGACAGTGACCGCGGTCGGCAACCCGCGCGCCACTTCCCCGGCGAAACTGGGGCCTGAAATCACTGCCGCCGGCCAGGCGGCGCCCAGAATTTCCGCAGTGACTTCATGCAGAAACCGCCCTCCACCGGGTTCCAGTCCCTTGGTGGCCCAGGCGAAGCCGGCACCCACCGGAAAGTGCGGCCGCAATCGAGCCAGGGTCATTCCGTAGGCATGACTGGGCACCACCGCCAGCGCCAGATCGGCGCCGGCCAGTGCTTCCACCAGATCAATCCCGGCGGTCAGCGCCGGCGGGAAGGGAATGCCGGGGAGATAGCGGCGGTTTTCCCGCTCCCGGCGCAGCGGCGCGATTTCCTCAGGGTCATGGCCCCACAGCCGGACTGTGTGGCCGTTACGCGCCAGCAGCAACGCCAGCGCGGTGCCCCAGGAGCCGGGACCGAGCACTGCGACCGTGGCCACAGCGGTCCGGTCTCAGTGCGTCGCCGGCGGCGCAGCCTCCGCGGCTTGCGCCTGCTGTTGCTGCAGACGCTGCAGGTACATGCCGTCAAAGTTGATCGGGTTGAGCAGCAACGCCGGGAATCCGCCCTTGCCGACCAGGGAGGCCAGTTCCTCGCGGGCGAAGGGGAACAGAATGTTCGGACAGAACGCGTGCAACATGTGACCCATCTGTGGCTCGTCGAACCCGCGCAGGGTGAACAGTCCGCCCTGCTGGACCTCGGCCAGATAGGCGGTGCGCTCGCCGACCTTGGTCGTGATGGTCAGGGTCAGCACCACCTCGAATAAATCCTCGGTCAGCGGCGTAGCGCCGGTTTCCAGCCGCACTTCGGTCTGCGGCTGCCATTGCTCGGTAAAAATCAGCGGGGAATTGGGCGTTTCCAGCGAGACGTCCTTCAGATAGACCTTCTGAATGTCGAAGTGCTGGGAAACCTGCGGTTGCTCGCTCATGCGCATACTCGGGGTTGAGGTTGAGGCGAAAAAACCCGCCAACCGGCGGCGGGTTCACGGGGTTTTCAGGAGAGGGTCCAACTCGCCGCGCTGGTCCAGCGCGACCAGGTCGTCGCACCCGCCGATGTGCCGGTCAGCGATAAAAATCTGCGGTACGGTGTTGCGGCCGGTGCGCTCGGCGATTTCAAGCCACAAGCGCGGATCGCGCTCTACATCCAGCACGGTGTAAACCGCGCCCTTGCGGTCCAGCAGGGCGCGCGCCCGCTGGCAGTAGGGGCAGGCGTCAAAAGCGTACATGATGATATTCGGCACAGCGGAACTCCGGCGCGGCGGCGGTCAGGATTTCTTGCGACTGATCGGCAAATGTGCGTCGAGCCAGCTTGGCAAGCCGCCCTTCAGACTGTGGACGTTGGCAAAGCCGTTTTTCTTGAGCAGCACGCAGGCCGACTGTGAAGCAGCGCCGGTGCGGCAATAGACAATGATCGGTTGATCCTTGACTTTCAGTTCGCCCAAGCGCTCCTGCAGGGCGCTGAACGGGAGGTGGCGAGCCTGCGGAATATGGCCCTCCTTGTAGTCGCCGGCGTCGCGGATGTCCACGATCACAGCGTCCTGGTCATTGATCAGCCGCAGGGCGCTGGGGGCGTCGAGCGTACTCACCCCACGCATCTTGCGCAGAATCTCGCCGCCGATCAACATGCCCAGAATGGCGAACAGCGCCAGAAACAACAGCCAGTTGTGCAGGACGAATTCGGTAAAGTCACTCATCGCTGTTCCCTAGGTCGAACAACCCGCCTGGTCGCCGGCTTTTTTGACGCCCAGCTTCCACAGGATCGTTTCCGCCGGACAGAAGCGGGTAAAGCCGCTTTGAAACAGGTTCAACCCAACGAAGGCAGTGAACCACAACCAGTAGCTGCTGTGATAAAGCGGGCTGGCCGGCGCTCCCAGCAGCAACGATAACAGGATGAAGGATCCGGCCATGATCCGGATGATCCGTTCGCTATTCATGCATGGACCTCATGAAGAGATAGTTATACCAATTCTCAGTAATTTTACTGGGTAGAGTGGATCAGCGGAGCGCAATCCACCTTCCTTGAAAGCCCCGCTACACGCGCCAGGATTCAAATCCGCGCACAGAATACTTCCCGCATCATGCTGATCAGACGCAGAGTGCGCGCGTCGCTTACCCGGTAATACACCCGATTGGCGTCTTTGCGGCAGGTCAGAATACCCTTGTCGCGTAGAATAGCCAGGTGCTGGGAAATATTGCTCTGGGAAGTGCCAACCTGTTCAACGATGTCCTGCACGCTAACCTCCTGGTCACCCAGGGTGCAGAGTATCTTGAGCCGTAAGGGGTGCGACATTGCCTTGAGCGAGCGCGAAGCCCGTTCGATGTCGTCATCGTGGGTCATCAGGGAATCCGGCGAGTTGCCGGAATGAACGCCACTTCGCGCCACACCAGCGCATTCGCCGCGCATCATGCTCCGACCACGCCTCGTCCAGGAATTTTGGTTTATCAGCATAGCGGAATATAGCGATATTGAGAAGTCACCAACGCCGGCCCAGCGGGGCGCGGCTGGCGCAATCGGCCGACCGGGCGTATGATTCCAGTGTGAAAATTCCCTGTCATCCGGACGGACTGGCCCGGATTTGATAACGACAACAACCCCGCTAGACGACACAATGAGGAGGCTTACCGCTCATGTATAAGCTCGTGCTGCTCCGCCACGGCGAAAGCCAGTGGAACAAGGAAAACCGCTTCACCGGGTGGGTCGATGTAGACCTGTCGGAAAAAGGGATCGAGGAAGCCAAGAAAGCCGGCCAGACCCTTAAAAAGGAGGGTTTTGTCTTTGATGTGGCGTACACCTCGGTGCTCAAGCGCGCCATCCACACCCTGTGGAACGTGCTGGATGTGATGGACCTGACGTGGATTCCGGTGTATCGGAGCTGGCGGCTCAACGAGCGCCACTACGGTGCGCTGGCCGGTCTGGACAAATCCGAAACTGCCGCCAAGCACGGCGAGGATCAGGTCAAGATTTGGCGGCGCAGTTTCGACATCCCGCCGCCGCCGCTGGATCCATCCGACCCGCGCTTTCCCACCAACGACCCGCGCTATGCTGACCTGGATCCGCGCGTGCTGCCCGCCACCGAGAGCCTCAAGACGACCATCGACCGGGTGCTGCCGTTCTGGCACGACGTCCTGGTGCCGACCATCCGTTCCGGCAAGCGAGTGGCGATTGCGGCTCATGGCAACAGCCTGCGGGCGCTGGTCAAGTATCTCGACGATATCGCTGATGACGAGATCGTTGGCCTGAACATCCCCACCGCCATCCCGCTGGTCTACGAGCTGGACGCCAACCTGCGGCCGATCAAGAAAGGCGGTCAGTATCTGGCTGATCCCGAGGAACTCAAGAAACTAATGGATGCCGTTGCCAACCAGGGCAAGGCCAAATAAGCGGAATCGCCCGCTCCTGCATTCACGCCGCCCCGGCGCCTGGTGGCAAAACCGGCGCGCGGGGCTTTCTTGAGGCCGTCCGCCCTCGTTGCAATTTCCTCCGTCTGTGCTGCGATTTTCAGGTTCGCCCTGTTGTCTTATGCCAGAAATGCGCTAAATATTCCCCGATAATTCCCTGGCCGCAAGCAAACATAGTTTTTGGAGTGAAGATGAGTGCTGCAACCCGACACGGTCTGGCGCTGGCGTTGAGTTTTCTGGCGGGCATTGCGCTGACGACAGTGCATACGGTCTGGGCCGAAAAGGAAACGCCGCCGGAAAACAAATTGCCGCTGGATGAGTTGCGCACGTTCACCGGCGTGCTTGACGCCGTCAAGCAGGACTACGTCGAACCGGTCAAGGACAAGGATCTGCTGGAAAACGCCATTCGCGGCATGTTGAGCAATCTGGACCCGCATTCGGCTTTTCTGGACGCCGAGGCGTTCCAGGATTTGCAGATCGGCACCTCCGGCGAATTTGGCGGCCTGGGCATCGAGGTCGGCCAGGAAGACGGTTTTCTCAAGGTCATCGCCCCGATTGACGATACCCCCGCCCAACGGGCTGGCATCCGCGCCGGCGATCTGATCATCCGGCTGGACGATGTCTCGGTCAAAGGCATGGCGCTCTCGGATGCGATCCAGCGGATGCGCGGCAAGCCGAACACGGCGATCACCCTGACCATCGTGCGGGAAGGCGTGCGCAAACCGCTCAAAATCAGGCTGATCCGCGAGGTCATTCAGGTCCGGAGCGTCAAGAGCCGCCTGCTGGAGCCGGGATTTGGCTATCTGCGCATCACCCAGTTCCAGGCCAAGACTGCTCAGAACCTGCGGCAGGCCCTGCAAGAAGTCGAACAGCAGAACAAGGGGCCGCTGCGGGGCGTGGTGCTGGATTTGCGCAACAATCCGGGCGGCGTGCTGAATGGCGCGGTGGATGTCGCCGATGATTTTCTGGAGGACGGCGCTATCGTCCAGACCAAGGGGCGCGGCGACGGCTCCGACCAAAGCTTCAAGGCGACGCCGGGCGACCTGCTCAAGGGTGCGCCGCTGGTGGTGCTGGTCAACGGCGGCTCCGCCTCGGCCTCGGAAATCGTCGCCGGCGCGCTGCAAGACCATCACCGCGCGCTGATTCTTGGCGAGCGCACCTTCGGCAAGGGGTCGGTGCAAACCATTCTGCCGCTGGGCAACGGCACTGCGGTCAAGCTGACCACCGCCCGCTACTACACGCCGAACGGCCGCTCCATCCAGGCCCAGGGCATCGAACCCGACATCAAGCTCAAGCCGTTCAAGGTTACCAATGGCGTGGAGGGCGCTGAGTCGGACACCGTCAAGGAGGCCGATTTGACTGGCCATCTGCGCAACGACAAGGCTCCGGACGAGAGCGCACCCGACGCCAGAACTGCTGGCGCTGAAGGCGATCTGGCCCAAAGCGATTATCCCTTGTATGAAGCCCTGAACCTGCTTAAAGGCATGACTCTGTTGCAAACCCGCAAGAATGGCTGAGACCGGCCTTGCCGCCCACCTGGAGGAGATTCTGTTATGGCCACCGTTCTCGTTCCCCTCGCGCAAGGTTGCGAGGAACTGGAAGCTGTGACTCTCATTGATTTATTCCGCCGGGCGGGCGTTACCGTAACGGTGGCAGGACTGGAAGCTGATCCCGTCACTGCGTCGCGGGGCGTCGTGCTACTGCCTGAAACCACCCTGGATGCGGTGCTGGATCAGGACTTCGACCTGGTGGTGCTGCCAGGCGGCCTGGGCGGCGCGCAGCGGCTGGAGGCGGATCAGCGGATCGCGGCGCTATTGCGGCGGATGACGGAACAGGGTCGCTATGTCGCCGCCATCTGCGCCGCCCCGAAAGTACTGGTCAGCGCCGGTCTGGTCAGCGGCCGCGAAGTGACCGCCTATCCCGGCGTGCTCGATGGTCAGCCCGACATCAAGCTGAGCAGCGCCGCCGTGGTGCGCGACGGGACGTTCATCACCTCGCGCGGGCCAGGCACGGCAATGGACTTTGCGTTGAGCCTGATCGAGATTCTGTGCGGGCGGGCCAAGCGCGACGAAGTGGAAAGCGCGTTGCAGCGGTCGTAGAAAACTCAGCCATCCAGCGGCCAGGCGCTGAGGATCAGGCCGAGCCCGATCCCGCCCAGCAACCAGCTCGGCAGTGGCGCGTGCCACAGGCTGACGCCGCTCTGGGCGTCGAACCCCAGAATGACCGCCGCGCTGACCACCAGCGCGGCGCCCGCCGTGGCGTGAAAACTGCGGCGGTTGGCCCGGCGCAGTTCCCGCCGCCACTGTTCCATCTCCTGCTTGCGCAACCGCACCGTGAGTTCGCCGTCGCTGGCGCGCTGGAGCAAACCATGAATCAGATTGGGTAAGTCCGGCGTCTGGTCGGCCCAGTGCGGCAGTTGGCGCTTGACGCGGTTGAGGAACGACAGCGGCCCCACCCGGTCGCGCATCCAGTTTTCCAGGAACGGCTTGGCGGTTTGCCACAAGTCCAGTTCGGGGTCGAGTTGCCGGCCCAGCCCCTCGATGTTGAGCAAGGTCTTTTGCAGCAGCACCAGTTGCGGCTGCACTTCCATGTTGAAGCGCCGCGCGGTCTGAAACAGGGTCAGCAGAAAGCCGCCGAACGAGATGTCCTTGAGCGGGCGGTCGAAGATCGGCTCCGACACGGTGCGAATGGCCGATTCAAATTCATCCACCCGGGTTTCCGCCGGCACCCAGCCCGACTCGATGTGCAGTTCCGCTACTCGCCGATAATCGCGGTGAAAAAAGGCCAGGAAGTTCTCGGCCAGATAATGCTGGTCGGTGGGACTGAGCGTGCCGATGATGCCGAAATCCACGGCGATGTAGCGCGGGTCGTCCGGATCGTCGGCGTTGACGAAGATGTTGCCGGGGTGCATGTCGGCATGGAAAAAGCTGTCGCGGAACACCTGGGTAAAAAATACTTCCACGCCCCGTGCGGACAGCTTCTTCAAATCCACGCCACGCCGGCGCAGTTCGGCCAGATCGCCCACCGGAATGCCGCGAATCCGCTCCATGACCAGGACGTCGCGGCGGGTCTCCGGCCAGAAGATTTCCGGGACGTACAAGATCGGCGAGTTCTGGAAATTGCGCCGCAGGTGGCTGGCGTTGGCCGCCTCGCGCACCAGGTCCAGTTCGTCGAAGATGGTCTTTTCATATTCCGCCACCACTTCCAGCGGTCGCAGCCGGCGGCCTTCCCTCCAGTAGCGCTGGGCCAGACTGGCGATGATGTACAGCAGTTCCACATCGCGGCGGATGACTTTTTCGACGGCGGGCCGCAACACCTTGACCACCACCTCACGACCATTCTGTAACCGGGCGGCGTGAACCTGGGCGATGGAGGCCGACGCCAGCGGTTGCGACTCGAATTCGGCGAACACCGCTGCCAGCGGCTGGCCGTAGGCTCTCTCGATGATGGCCCGCGCCTGTTCGCTGGGGAACGGCGGCACCTGGTCCTGAAGCTTGGCCAGTTCCAGGGCGATGTCATCCGGGAGCAGATCGCGGCGGGTGGACAGCATTTGGCCGAACTTGACGAAGATCGGTCCCAAATCCTCCAGCGCCAGCCGAATCCGCTCACCGCGCGACAGCTTCAGTTCCTGGCGCGGCGCCCAGTTCCACGGCAACAGATGGCGCACGAAGCCAACGGGCCGGAACAAATGGGTGGCCAAAACGATGTCATCCAGACCATGGCGCACCAGCACCCGGTTGATGTGCAACAAGCGCAAAACTTGGGCGGGGCCAAACATGCCGTTCTCGCGTCTCGGCGGAAGGAAGCAGGATCAGGTCGGTGGGGGCGTTCAGAATTTGTAGCCGCGATGCACCGCGACCACGCCGCCGGTCAGGTTGAAATACTGGCAGCGTTCGAAGCCCGCCGCCTCCATCATGTGCAGCAAAGTCTCCTGATCCGGGTGCATGCGGATGGATTCGGCCAGGTAGCGATAGCTGGCGGCGTCGTTG
>ERZ1645192.2591-NODE-2591-length-14918-cov-6.241068_pt1 | contig 14918 bp, 11 predicted proteins | sample MGYA00575354_ERZ1645192 | MGnify/ENA primary metagenome ERZ1645192 (study PRJEB40844, sample SAMN11349763) | freshwater sediment metagenome | isolation source: river sediment | host: Sediment | place: India: Faizupur Khadar , New Delhi | collected 2017-02-21 ... | reverse complement strand
CACCGCCAGCCCGGTGCCGCCGATGGCGATGAGCATCCCCGCCCCGAGTATCCCCGCCCCCTGATAGAGGTAGGGACGGCGCTTTTCGGGCATCGGTTTATCGGCCGCGAACGCCGCTGATTTGGCGTGACCGTCGGCGGCAACGGCGTCGAGTTCCCCTTTGAGGGTGGCCCGTATCTGATCGGTCTTATTCTCCTGAAGGTTGAGGTCGGCTTCGTATTTGTCGCTCTCCGATATGATGACGGCGAGTTTTTTACTGCACAGCGGCACGGTGAAACTGCCGGGCGCTTTCCCCACCTCGACACCGTCGACGAGGACGGGGGCCGGGACGGCGTTCCCCTGAGCGTCCTCCGATATGACCGACAGCCCCGCTTTGCGCGGTTCGGGGACGATCTCGATGCGCCGCTCTTCGCCGCGCTTCACGGCGAATTCGAGCCCTTTCTGGAGGTGGCACGGCGACGCGACGGTCACGCGGTGGAGTCCCGGCGGCACCCGCATGGTCAGCGGCGATACCCCCGCCGGTTTCCGGTCTATCTCGACCGACAGGCCGTCGGGGATGGTGCCGACGGTGATGAGGGCGAAATCGGGTTTGAGGTCGCGTTCCACGGTCACCGGGCCGACGACGGTCAGTTCCTCGGGGCTGTCGAGATACTGCGGCGCCTGCAGAAGTACCGTATGCTTCCCTTTGGTGAGGTTCTTGCGGCACGGGAGGGCGGTGCAGAGGAGTTTCCCGTCGACCGACACCGCCGCGTGGGGGGTGGCGCTTTTGAATTCGACGATGACCAGTTCCTGCCCGGCGGCGCGCCAGTCGCTCGCCTCGCCCACCGCCGTTTCGGCGAAACCGGCGATCTTGGGGACCAGCGCGTCGATCGCCCCTTTGAGTCCCGCCTCGGAGCCGTCGAACGGGGCGTTCTCGCCGCGGTCGGCCGCCACTTTGGCCAGATCGGTCAGGCTCATCGAGAGGTTGTACTGGCCGCCGAAATAGGATACGCGCGTCTCCAGCATGGTGTCGGCCGAGAGGCGCTGGGCCAGTTGTATGTTGCAGGTTTTGTCGTAGCATTCCTTGAACGATTCCTTCCGCAGGACCAGCACCGCCTCTTTCTGGCGGTCGCGCGCGATGACCACGAACGACTTCGCGGCGACGATGTGTTCCCAGAGATACTGGGTCGCCCGTTCGAGCGCCGCCGCGTCGATGGTGGCCGAATCGTCGATGAGGTCGATCACGGCGACCTTCTTTTTCCGCTCCTCGGCCGTAAGCGGCAGGACGGTGAGCAGCAACATCAGCACCAGAAGCGCGTTACGCATGGGACCCCCCGCTCAACGAAAGAGAGGACAAAGAATAACCAAATACAAAGACAAACACAAGAAAACACCGACTGGTAGGGGCGCCCCAACGGGACGCCCTGAACCCATCTCAACACCCTCCGTCGCTACGCGCCACCTCCCTGCGACAGGGAGGCTGGGATCGGAAGGCCCCCTGATGCAGGGGGCGTGCGGGGGTGTCGATTTTAGGGCGTGCCGTTGGCGCGCCCCTACGAATGCCGAAAATGCGGGCGTGCCGTTGGCGCGCCCCTACGAAACGGATGTTGATTTTTTTTGCCTTCCTCCCCCGTTCGGTCTATAACGGTGCGGAACTACGATGGAGAGCAGGCCGATGACCTTCGCGGAACTCATGGAAAAGGGCGGGGTGCTGATGTACCCGATCCTTCTGTGTTCGGTGATCAGCCTCGCGGTGCTCTTCGAGCGGCTCTGGGCGCTCCGCCGCTCGCGGGTGACGCCGAGTCTCGAACTCTACCTCCACATCGCCCAGAACGGGACCCGCGAGGCGATGCTGGCCGAGTCGCACAAACGGGACGATTTCCTCTCGCAACTCATGCGGCAGGTGCTCTCCGACGACGCGGCGGCCGATACCGCCCGGATGACCGGCATCCACGCCAAACGGCTCGGCAGTTCCATCTACCGCTGGGTGACCATTCCCGGCGTGATGGCGACCGTGTCGCCGCTCATGGGTCTGCTCGGCACCGTCTTCGGGATGATCAAGATATTCACCCGCTTCTCCGATATGGGGGGCAATCCGCTGGTACTCGCGTCGGGTATCTGGGAGGCGCTCCTGACCACCGCCGCCGGGCTGTCGGTGGCGATACCGTCGCTCATCGTCTACCGCTACCTTCTCTACCGCGCCGACCGCGCCGCCGGCGAGATAGAGTTCGCCACCGAACGGCTGCTCGCCTATCTGGACCGGAAGTAACGGCGCACCCCCATCCACCGCGCAATGGAGGAACCCATGCGAAGCCTTCTTAAAAAACTCTCCCTATCGGCCGCGGCGGCCGTTGCGATCGTCCTGACGCTCCACTCCTGCGGGGAGGAGGGGCCGATGTTCAATATCGCCACGGTCGGTTCGTTCCAGCAGAGCGCGGGGGAGCAGGTGCTGTTCGCCAACGACGACCGCCGGAGCGTCAATTCCCACGCGACGCTGGTGACGCGGAACGCGGCGGGCGAGACACGCCTCAAGGATATCGAGTTCTATGATGCCCACAGCGGCAAGGTGCAGTACGCCCTCACGGATAACGGCGACATCGCCGACTGGGGCGGCGCGGGGGCGACGGTCGTCGCCGCAGCCGAGTCGTTCTACATCCCCGACGCCTCCTACCTGCTGGTGATGGAAGAAGGGAACGGCAACCTGCGGCTCATCGATTTCTACGGCAAGACCGCCTACCCGCTGGGCAACTACAATTTCGGGGTCTTCTGGATCCACGACAACACCTACAGCCGCCAGCAACTGGTGGCGCAGGCGCTGGTGATGAACAGCACGGTCGTCACCGACTCCTACGGGGTGCGGACGGTCATCGGGATCAACGAGGCGGCCCTTTACCACCTCGACACGAAGGTCTCCGCCAGTTGGACGAAGATGGAGGGGGCGTTCGACAACCTGCCGGGGGGCGAACAGTTCTTCGAAGGGGCGAGCAATATCGTCATCGCCCAGCACAGCGAGGGTACGGCGGCCGATTACGGTTCGACGGTGGTCCTCATCGACGCGAACGGCCGGCTGAAGTATCTGGAGACCAACAATATCGCCAACAACGACCCGTACCGGTTCACCGACCGCACGACCGAACGCGTCGGCTTTTTCACGGCGCTCGATCTGCCGGTACGCCATTTCAGCCAGTTCATCGAGAGCGACGCCGCGAGTGTCTTCACCCGGTTCTGCCTCATCGCCGCTTCGCAGAAAAACCCGGCGCGCTCCGATCTCTACACCTTCGCGCCCAACGCCGACGGCTCCTCCTTCTCGGCGGAGGTGGCGGCCGAGGATGTCTATTCCGAGGGGACCTGTTCGGCGGCCCACTATATCCGCACTTCGTCGGTGACGGGGGTGCGGCAGTTCGTGCCGTGGATCACCTACCACAGCGCCAAGAACGAACTATCGGTGGCGGTCAGCGACCGCGCGACCGGCAAGTACGACTCCTTCGTGCTGGCCAAGGGGAAGAGCGCCAACTGGGTGTTCGCCGAGAAGATCAACAGCATCGCCAAGTCGGGCGGGAACAACAATGCGATGTTCATTCTTTTCAATGACGGCGAGGCGCTGAAGATCGCGGGCTGTAACGACCAGAAACGGTGCGGGTTCGACAGCAGTCTCTGACCGCCGCGGGAACGGCCTGAAAAAAAACGGGCCGGACTCGTTAGAATCCGACCCGTGGAAAAATGGTCGCGGGGTCTGGACTTGAACCAGAGACCTTCGGGTTATGAGCCAGAAAATAGCCCCCTTTCGATTCCGGTGACTTTTTGTTTCGATTCAAGCAAAAACAGTTGACTTCCCTAGATGAACAGGGCATTATGGATGTGTTGTTTTGTTTCGCTCGGTTTGCGTGTTTTACGCTTCGGAGTGTGACAAGAGTGTGACAAAAGTGTGACAAGGGGGGACAGGACCGCATGGAAAAAAGACCTCTCACAAAAAAGTTGGTAGAGAGCTTGCCGTTGCCAAAAGACAAGGCTTCAGTTGCTTATTATGACGGCGGCGACTCAAAAGGCAAGGTTAAACCCGCTCACGGCTTCGGCGTGATGATATTCAATAACGGGCGGCGTGCGTTCTTCATCCTTTATGGACCGCCGCACAAACGGCGGCGAATGTATCTTGGACAGTTGGGCGATTTGACCGTTGAAGAAGCACGAGAAAAGGCCCGCAAGTTACTAGCCGCCTATCGCACAGACGGCAAAGACCCCTTGGACGAAAAGAAAGCCCGAAGAGAACGGGAACGCATAGAGGACGGCAAACGGCGCAAGTTCAAGGTTTGGGCCGAGGAGCGTATTGAGTGGGCCAAGGAGAACCGCAAGTCACACAAAGATATAAAGTGCCTGCTTAACAAGGCCGTTGATAGGTTCGGCAATAAATACCTTGCGGATATAACAACGGATATGTTGAAGAAAGAGTTTGACCGCATTTCAAAGGACTCCCCTATTGTTGCGAACAGATGGATTGAGGCCCTGCGTGCCGGATTCTATGCCGCCGTTGAAGATGGTCTGATAGAGAAGAACCCGCTTGCCAAGTTCAAGAAGAACGCCGAACATGAGGGCCGCGCCCGTGCGTTGAGCGATGCAGAGTTTGCCGCGCTCCTCAAGGCGATAGATGAACACCCGAACATATATGAGCGGGCCGCATTCCTTATGCTTGTCAAAACGGGTGCGCGACTTGGCGAGGTGCTTCATGCCAAATGGGAAGACTTCGATTTTGACAGTCTCTTGTGGACAATGCCAGAGACAAAGGCGGGACGCAAGCAGACGATCCCGATACATGAGAGTTTGGTGGCAGAATTGCAAGCACTACCGCAAGACGGCCCCTATGTGGTGCGCGGCCTATCGCCATTCAAACCCCGCGCCGACTTGAAGAAAGGTTGGGCGAAGCTCCTCAAGGCTTCGGGGATAAAGAAACACACCACCCTGCATGACCTTCGCCGCACTTTCTGTGTGCGGATAGCGCGAACGGCGGGCCTACAGATAGCCTCTAAACTGCTTCGCCATTCTAATATCAAGGTCACAGAGAAACACTATTTGCCCGTTGAGGCCGAACAGATGCGCGAAGCGTTGGAACGGAACGAGGCGGCGGTGATAAAGTTCAAGAAGAAGTCAGCGTGACGGGGGCGGTGATGAATAAGAAGCAGACAAAAAACAAGATGACCCTCGCAGATGCGATGAGGGAGATAAAAGAGCTAAAGGCAGACATGGCTTTTTTAGTTGATGAGAGGAATTTTTATCGGGATATGGCGAGGGCATTCTACAATGGAAAGGCAGAATCAGCGAAGAGCGAAAAGGAAAAGAAATATTTTAACAGAGAACACCTCCGCACTTTGTTGAAGTTGAGAGATGAAGGCAAGGGCATTCCTTTTACAAAATGTCTTCAAGCACACTATAAGAATGATGCAACAATCATAAGAGGCATAGAGGCCTGCTTCTCTGGCAAATCCGGCAAGAGCCACTTTACCGATGCGCCGTTGTTTTATAGCGCGATGCGGGAGTGCGTTTGGTTTCATACGGGAAAGAAAAGGGATATAAGGAACAAGGACCTTTTCAATGCACTAAAAGCAGAATGGGTTGATGAGATATTCAATGTGATAGATAATTGCAGGGCAGACCTAGCGGGGACTGTTTCGCGCCACACTAACCCTCAAGAATAATTCACCCAAAAGTTCGGGATTTTCCCCGAACTAATTTGCTTCATTTATACAACAAATTCAGTAACATACGAAACAGAGCGCAGTGCTCTAGGTTCTTTTATCAACCGTCTCGATGGAGAGTGTCAGATGACACAGCTATTGACAACCCCAGAGTTGGCCAAGATGCTTGGCCTTGCAGAGCAGACAATCAGGATCAGAAGGATTTACCAAAGCGACTTCGTGCCTTACATTCGCTTGGGAGGGCCGAGGGGTCCGGTGCGCTATCGGCTTGAGGATGTGGAGGCATGGCTTGCCGCAAAGACATTCAAGAGCACTTCAGAAGAAACCTGCGCGGCGGGGGTGTGACATGAACGAACATAAAGGGAGATGCCCGTTTGAGCGCGAATTGCTTGCGATGCAAGAAGAGAACGCAACGGTTGAGACGCTCACCAAAGAGTATGCCTTTCGTCTTCTGGGCCTCATAGAAAGGGCGATAGATGCAGAGGCGGGAACTGTAGGCTATGCAAGGCAAAACAAAAGGGCCGTCTATGTCCGCTCGGTCGCTCATCTTCAAGAAGCTCACCTGATTCTTAACGACGAGGTGAACAAATGGAAGCAATAAAAAACGGGGGACCGAACATCGGCCCCCAAGAATCACCTAGCGACATTCTAGCCGATACCGCCGAAGAAAACAAGAGTCTTTTTTTGTTGAAGTCTGCTAACAAGTGGATGGAAATAGCGGCGACCATGCCAGACCCCAAGCGGCTATTCGATGCCTTCTGGAACGAGGGGGAACTGTGCATACTATTTGCCGACACAGGCGCAGGGAAGAGCTTGCTTGCCGTGCAAATCGGTGTGGGGATTGCAAGCGGCAAGGCGCGACTATTGGAGATGGACGCACAACCGCCGCAACCTGTTCTTTACTTCGATTTTGAGATGGGGCCGAAGCAGTTTGAGAATCGCTACAAGGACGGCAACGGCTTTACATTCACCTTCCCCGAAGACTTTTACCGTGTGGAGATTAACCCAGACGGAGAAATCCCTGCTGGGGCGAATGAAGAGGCACACTACTTCAAAGAACTAGAGCGTGCGATTGCCGACAGCGGCGCACGGGTGGTGATAGTGGATAATATCACCTACCTTGACTTGAGGAACGGGAACGAAAAGGCAAGAGAAGCGTTGCCCCTAATGAAGTACCTAAAGCGGTTAAAGAAGCGTCACGGCCTTTCTATCCTTGCCCTTGCCCATACACCCAAGAGAGACCAACACAAACCGATTTCCCAGAATGACCTGCAAGGTTCAAAGATGCTCATAAACTTCTGTGATGCCGCCTTCGCTATCGGCCAGAGTTGCCGCGAGGAAGGAATCCGGTATTTGAGGCAGGTGAAGCAGAGACAATGCGCCCAAAGATACGGCGTGGGGAATGTTGTTCTCTGCCAAATTGAAAAGCTCGGAGGCTTCACCGGATTCACCAAAAAGGGATTTGGTGACGAGAATGAGCACCTGCGCGAGAGGAAGAAAAAAGATGTGGAGCGGATGATCGTTGACTTGAAGAAGAGATGCCCGAACATTTCAGACCGAAAGATTGCCGAACGCTTGGGCACATATCCAATGGAGGTGGGCAGAGTATTGAAGGAGCACCGAGACGAACTACCGGCCCCAGACTTTGACCCCGCACAGATAGAATCACAGGCGGCAATGGACCTCAACGAAGAAGAAGATGAAACCGGCTAGAAGCAAACAACACCAACAGGGGGACGCAAGCAATACCACACGCTCACCCGCTATCCATGAACCCCTTGAGCGAAAGCAAGCGTCCCCTACTTCCACCGGATGGCCCGTGAATCGGACCAGACCAGAGGGTGTAACAAGTGTAAAGGGCGTAACCTCTGTAATGTTACAATCAGATGTAACTTATGTAACGGATATAACAACTGTAACAAGTGTAACAGATGTAACACCCAGAGCGGTGCAAGTTTACATAATGAACCTTATCGGAAGTAGCGAAATGAATGATTTCAAGCAGTTATATTTCCAAGAAAAGGCACACCACAACATATTGTGGTGGTGTCCCCTTTTTCGGGACCGAAAAACCGATGCGGGTGTTACGGGTGTAACAAGCGTTACGGGTGTTACAGATGTTACAAACCACACAAGAGGGATAAGATGCCAAAGGTGAGCGAACAAGAGATGGAGAGACGCATTGTTGAGGTGCGCGGCATGATACAGGCAGGCACACCCACAAATGATGTTGTGCGCGAGTGTTTCAAGCGGTACGGCGTTGGAAAGCGGCAGGCCGAGGGTTATATATCCCGCGCAAGAACGGCGGTCACAGAGCTAAAGGCGCGGTCTAGCGAAGAGGTGGTCGCGGGCATTTACTTGATGTATGAGCACCTTTACCGAACGGCACTAAAGAAGGGCGACACCCGCACCGCGAAAGAATCGCTTGACCGGATGGCCTTGATGCTTGGTGTGGGCGGGGCCAGCGTCCGCGATATTGCCGCCGAGATGAGGGGGGACGGCAAGGGCGGCGGCGGGAAGGAACCGGAGGTGCAGGGAGAGGTTGACTTCGGCACGGAGACCGATGGGGGCAAAGGCTCCGTCTAGCCTCTAGTATGTGTCAGTTGATACGCCGCGCAAAAATGGACTGTGGCACGGATGCCTTGCTTTATTCGGGCCGCATGATAGAATTGAGCGTCTTTACCCAACGGGGGCATTGTGAGAGACGCTTTATTTTTGTTTGTGGTGTCGGTCCTTTCACTTTTTGCGCTTGCGGGATGCAATCATCCGGCGCGGGTGGATATCGGGGCATTGGTCGAGGAGTTGCGGGCGCTTGATGCCGATGCTTCAGTTGATACCGACGAAGTGACCGACGATCTTCTGGACGAGGAACAGCAGGACTCTGATGAACCGGCAGAGAATGATGTGTTTGATTCTGCCGATGTAACTGACTCCGCCGATGTGATGACTGATAAAGAAGATGTTGAAACCCTGCCGGACGAGGATGTGGTGGAGCAGGAACCAGAGGACGATGCGGTAATAACTGAAACCGAAGCTAATGATGATGCAATAACGCCGGATGGTGATGACCCCTTGTCCGATGATGTTGTTACTGACTATGATTTTGTGTGTGGGAACTTCACTTTAGAAGAGGGCGAGACCTGTGAGCTTGACCAAGGCGGTATAAGTTGCGCCTCTGTTCTTCCCGAACTCCCTAGTGGCGTTGCCACTTGCAATAGCTCCTGTACGGGATGGGTGACTGATAATTGCTATTACTACAAAACGGCAGGGATTCAGTCACCGACCGCAACAACGGATGCGCGTTGGAGCAACGGCAGTTCTTATTTTGTCGGCGGGTATGCCGATGTCAGTTATGATATTATTGCCGTAAAACTCGACCTAGAGCTAGAGACAGATTGGACAAAATCATGGGGAACCGCCTCTGAAGATTGGGCATGGGGAGTTGATGTTGATGCCGATGGCAATGTTTTTATTGTCGGCTCGACCGGTGGCGACCTTGACGGCAATGTGAATTCAGGCATTCCGGGACAGGACCCATTCATTGCCAAATTGGATATGTTCGGGAACAGGGAGTGGACAAAGCAATGGGGACCGCATGGGATGGCAAGAAGAATCCTTGTGGAGAACAGCGGTGATATGCTTTTGTCCGGCGAAACGACAAGCCAACTATTATTGAGAAAAACGGACTCCCTAGGAAACATGAAATGGGAAAGAAAGTGGAACGCACAAATGACGGGTAGTGGAGACAGGGCAAATGCGATGACTGTTGATGGTGACGGAAACATTCTTTTGGCAGGATATACCTACGGGTACTATACGGGGTTCACCACCGCTTCCGGAGCCACGCTACTTTGTAAAAGAGATGCGGATGGATATGAGGTTTGGAACAGGCAGTGGGGCAATAACACAGGAACGCATACTGCGAACGGCGTTGCAGTGGATAGCACGGGGAACATATATGTGACAGGGACCGCTGGCGGTGCTTTTGATGGATATGCAGTCGGGGCAGGAGGCTATTCTATTTTCCTCACCAAGTGGGATTCAAGCGGAAATAAATTGTGGACAAGGGTGTGGGGCAGTTCGGATATTAATGAGGGGAACGGCGTGGCGATTGATCCCGTGAATGGGGGCATTTTTGTTGTGGGGCGTGCTGATGACACGATTGATGGTGCTGTCGGCAACGGAGCGGCCTTTATTACAAAGTGGAGTCCCTCTGGAACAAAGATGTGGACAAAACAGTTCGCCGGTGTACCGGCAAAGACAGTCTCTATTGATAACACCGGCAAGGTGTATGTGCAGGGCATGACGAATAGCACGGTCTTTTTTGCAATCTTTCAGACAAAGTAAGTTTTGACTGTTCCCCCTCACCTATCGTCTTTTTCCAATTCCCGCCTAGGGATTCTGCGAGGTGATTAATTTACTTCTAGGTGTGACAGGAGTGTGACAAAACAACAAACGGGTTAGCCCCCGAAAGGACTAACCCGTTGAGAATAATGGTCGCGGGGTCTGGACTTGAACCAGAGACCTTCGGGTTATGAGCCCGACGAGCTACCATCTGCTCTACCCCGCACTACCGGAAGCTCGAAAGCAGGCCCAGTATATAAGTCATGCCCGGTTTGTCAACCTTAATTTTCGCCTCGCGCGCGGATTGTTCCTCTATTACTTGATTTCGCGGGTCTATTTTACTATAACTGCCGTGCACTTATTCGCGTATCCGAGGAGCGCACATGGCTACTATCGACATCGTCATCTCCGAATTGAGAAACCTCTTCCCCGACTGGGAAAGCACCGTCCCGAGCAAGATATGGCCGGTCATCGAACAGACCGCCTACGAGACCTCCGTGGACGAACTGGAGGATTTCCTCGAAAAGTACCGCACCGTCGGCAAGGAATGGGGTTTCCATCCCTACGCCCCGTTCGCGCGGCGCATCCTGAAGAATGTCCTCTATGTCATCACCGAGCCGGTGCTGGGAGGGCTCGGGAATCTTGAAAAGGGACTCGACATGGTCCGCGAGGGAAAGGCCGACCGGCTGATACTCCTCACCAATCATCTGAGTTACGCCGACGCCAATCTGCTGGCGACCCTGCTTCAGCCGACGCTCATCGCCAAGGGGTTCGGCGACGATTTCTCGGTGGTGGTGGGGCCGAAGGTCTACAATCAGCGGTTCAAGGCCTTCTCGTCCCTGCAGTTCAACTCCCTGCTCATCGCGCAGTCGCTGACGGTCGCCACGCAGGAGGCATCGCTCTCCATCCGCGAGATAGCGCGCGCCGCCAAGAAGGTGATGGTCGATATCCATGAGCGGGTGAAGGTGCTCCTGATATTCCCCGAAGGGGGCCGCAGCCGCACCGGGAGCCTGAACCGGTTCCTTCCCGGCGTGATCAAACTCATCGAGGCGGCGGGGAACGCGGTGGTCGTCCCGGCGTCGATCATCGGCGGCAATGTGCTCCTTCCCATCAACGACAGCACGCTCCATTACGCCCGGGTCGATGTGACGGTGGGCGAACCGATACTGCTGGGCGATATGCACGCCCGCTACGGGACCGCCGATCAGGCGAAGCCCGATATCATGGATCACTTCGGCCGCCGGGTGGCGGCGACCATGCCGCCCGAGCGGCGCGGGATATACGCCGGGGAGAGCGAATGACCAAACGGCTCGACGCGCTGCGCCAGCAGTATGAGAAACAGCCCGAACTGGCGTCGCTGACCGAATATCTCGAACAGGCCTACAAGGAGAACGAGTGCCGCCTGATCATCGACACGGTCGGTTCGTGGCAGGGCGACTCGACCCCGGAGATCGATTTCTATGTCGGGGCGGCGCTGCTCACGCTCGGCCGCAAACCGGAGGCGGTGGCCCGTTTTCAGGCGGTGCTCGCGGTCAATCCGAACCACTTCCGCGCGAAGAAGAAACTGGAGGAGGCCGGGTCCGACGAGGAGACCCCCGACGGCGCGCCGGTCCGGCGGGAACTGCGCCAGATACGCCTGCCCGATTTTCAGTCGCAGGAACCGGAGCACTATCAGCGCCTCGGCCGGCGCAATCTCGCCATCATCGCCGCCCTAGTTGTGGCGGTCGCGCTGGCGGTGGCGATACTGGCCGGGGAGACGAAAAGCGGGCTGGAGAAATTCCTGCCCGATCCGCAGGCGGCCTTTTTCTCCTACACCTACGCCGATTTCGAACGGCGCGCCGGCGAACTGCGGACGGTGGAACAGCAGTTCCCCAACGAGGACGCCCCGCGCAAGGCGCTGTTCTTCCTGTCGGCCTTCGCCCTCTTGGACTACAACCTCTTCGAACGCAAGGAGGTGGCGACGCAGGCGCGGTTCTACTTCACCCTGACGGTGGAGAAGGATGAGTCGATGATCCGGCTGATGAACTATATCGACAGCGGCGACCCCTCCTCCCCGCTGGCGCAGGGCCATCTGCTCGACCGGGGCTGGCCGGGCAACCAAAAGAGTCTGGCGGAGCGCGTCCCCGAACAGCGCGGACAGCCGACCGGCGCGGAGCTGCGGGCGGCGTGGTACGACGCGCTGCTGCTCTACCGCGGCGGCCGCTACGACGAATCGGTCGCGCTGGCCGACACCCTGCTGGCGGCGTTCCCGATGTTCGAACTGCCCCAGAAACTGCGCATCGCCGCCCTTGCCCGGAAGGCGGCGCAACAGGAGGCCGCCGGGTCGGCGACCGCCTTTTCGAAAGAGCAGTTGCGGACCTTCACCGACACTCTGTCGCGCTGGCGGGTCGACAGCGAGGAGCGGTGGCTGCTGGCCGAGGCCTATGTGACGCTCGGCGCGGCGGCGCACGATCCGGCGCTGGAGCGCGAGGGGTTCTACCTCGGCTGTCCCGGCCGCCATTTCTGCGCCGATATACTGAACCGCTTCATGGATACGGGCCGCGCCGAAGAGGCGAAGCGGATGGCGCTCTATGTCCGCGAGAAAAAAGGCCCCGCCCGCGACGCCGCCGATCTGCGGATGGTAATGCGCGCCTCCTATCTCGACCGTGACTGGGGCAACTGCTATTTCTCGTTCAAGGAACTGCAGCAGATATTCCCCGGCACGCTCGACCGCGCCGCGCTGGTGGAGGGGGCCGAATGCTGCGAGCGGGAGAACTATCTGGAAGAGGCGTACGATATCTACGAGAAGACCACCGACGTGGCGGGCGATCCGGTCCGCGCCGCGAAACTGGCCGAGATGCGCTATCTCCTGCGGCACGACGCCGAAAGCGCGCAGGAACTCAAGGCGCTGGCCGACAAGCACCCGCAGTCGGCGCCGGTGCTCGATTCCTATCTGACGGTCCTGCTCAAAACGGGCGATCAGGCGGCCACCGGGCCGGTGCTCGACCGCATCTATGCCCTGACCGCCCCCGAAAAACGGCTCGCGGTCATCGAACGCTACCTGCAGGCGGGGCTGGTGATGCAGGCGGCGACCCTGCTGGGCGAGAACCGCGACCGGCGCGAGATGCGCGAACGGCTCTACAACCTCTACAACCACCACCTCCTGTTCGACCGGGCCGACGCGGTGGCCGGGAAGGAGACCTTCTCCACCACCCTTTTCTGGAAGGAACTGCGCGCGGAACACGACCGGCTGACGGCCGACACCGCCGCCGCGGTGGGCGAAAAACTGGAGAAGATGGAAACGGCGCTTCAGCAGAAATGCTTCCCGCCGCTGCTCTATCTCAAGGCCGAGGCGTTCCGCCGCGCCGGCAACACGCAGAAGACCTTCGCGATGATAGACGGCCTGCTCGAATGCGACCGGACCTACCTGCCGGGGCTCATCTTCGCCGCCGAGATGGCCTACTATCAGGGCGATACGGCGCGCTCGACGGCCGGGGTCAAGTACCTGCTGGAGCGCGAGAAGTTCCTTTCGCCCGGGGAACTGATCTACCACAACTATCTGGTCCTGCTCATCGCCGAATTCGACATATCGAAGGGCAACGAGGTGCGGGCGCTCAATTTCCTCACGAAGCATCTCGACCGCACCCTCCCGTTCGGCAAACGGGAACAGGAGAAGGTGCAGGATATCTACGACAAATCAAAGATCGTACTCAAGAAGCGCATCGAAAAACTCATCATTGAGCGCTTCCGCTAGATCCACAAGGAGGCAAACCCCATGGAGTACCGTCCCGCAGAGATCGAACCGAAATGGCAGAAACGGTGGGTGGACGACCGCGTCTTTTCCTACCTCGGCACAAAGAGCGATAAGCCGAAATACTATATGCTCGAGATGTTCCCCTACCCCTCGGGCCGCATCCACATGGGCCATGTCCGCAACTACTCCATCGGCGATGTGGTGGCGCGCTACTTCACGCGGCGCGGCTACAATGTGCTCCATCCCATCGGCTGGGACGCCTTCGGACTGCCGGCCGAGAACGCGGCGATAGAGCATAAGACCGCGCCGGCGATCTGGACCTACAAGAACATCGACAATATGAAAAGTCAGCTCAAGAAGCTCGGCTTCTCCTACGACTGGGAGCGTGAGATCGCGACCTGCCGCCCCGAATACTACCGCTGGGAACAGCTCTTCTTCATCGAGCTGTGGGAGAAGGGGCTGGTCTACAAGAAGGAGTCGGAGGTCAACTGGTGCGACAAGTGTGCCACGGTGCTGGCCAATGAACAGGTCGAAGAGGGGCAGTGCTGGCGCTGCGATTCGACCGTGACCAAAAAGAAGATAGACCAGTGGTTCTTCAAGATAACGGCCTACGCCGACGAACTGCTGAACGATCTGGACAACCTCCCCGGCTGGCCCGACCATGTCAAGGAGATGCAGCGTAACTGGATCGGCAAGAGCGAGGGGGCCTACATCGACTTCGCGACCGAGGAAGGCGGGAAACTGACCGTCTTCACCACCCGCCCCGACACCCTCATGGGGGTCACCTTCGTCTCGATGGCGGTCGAACATCCGCTGGCGGAAGAGATACTGGCGGGCGCGGAGGACAAAAAGGAGATGGCCGCCTTCATCGAAGAGGTCAAGGCGTTCCACGCCGCCAATGTCCGCGACGACAACTACGAGAAGAAAGGCTTCTTCACCGGCAGACATCTCCTCCATCCGGTGACCGGCGCGAAAGTGCCGCTCTACCTCGCCAACTTCGTGCTGGCGGGCTACGGCACGGGCGTGGTCATGGCGGTCCCGGCGCACGATCAGCGCGATTTCGAGTTCGCGACGAAGTACCGCCTGCCGATCAAGGTCGTCATCGAACCCAAGGATCAGAAACTCGCCCTGCCGCTCACCGCGGCCTACACCGAACCGGGCATCATGATCACCTC
>ERZ1645192.2590-NODE-2590-length-14925-cov-7.837727_pt1 | contig 14925 bp, 15 predicted proteins | sample MGYA00575354_ERZ1645192 | MGnify/ENA primary metagenome ERZ1645192 (study PRJEB40844, sample SAMN11349763) | freshwater sediment metagenome | isolation source: river sediment | host: Sediment | place: India: Faizupur Khadar , New Delhi | collected 2017-02-21 ... | reverse complement strand
ACGATCGCGCCCTGCTCGATGCCGTGGTCACCAGTACCCTGGTCTTTGAGGGCGATGGCAGGGTCAGCGAATACGTCGGGGGCTACGAGGATTGGCTCCACCAACGACCGCTGCCGCGGGCGCAGGCCGAGCCGACGCGGATGCCTAAATCCGGAAAGTCCCCCAAGCTGGCCGGGACCGGCACGGACGAGGCGGCTAACCCCCTGAGGGCGGAGAAGGTCCCCGACATGCTCCTAACGAGGCGCGACAAGCTGAGTTTCAAGGAACTGCGGGAGCTGGAAGCCCTGCCAGCCCGGATCGAAGCCCTGGAGATGGAGATCCAGTCCCTTCAGACCCGGATGGGGGAAGCCACTTTCTACCAGCAGCCAGGGACGTCCATCGCCCAGACCCGCGCGCGGATGGCCGGTCTGGAGGCGGAACTGGGCATGGCCTATGCGCGCTGGGAATCCCTGGAGACCCGCAAGGCCTGAGAGCTAGAGGAGCATTACGTCCTCTTTACCGCTCCAGACTTGCCATCTCGTTGTTGTCGTTGGGAGTGAAAATCTCCAACTACCGCATTGAGAAGTTTCTTTCACGGCCGCTGAGAACCCAGCGTAATGGAAACCGTCGCGATGATGGCAGTCGCCAGATAGGCTTGCGGCAACGGTCCACCGGGAATGAATCCAGCGATAGCCAGAAATGATACCGGTGGACGCCGGCATGAGGTACGCGCTATTGCAGTCGGTACTTCCCGCTGATGTTTTCGGCAACCTTCGCGCTGTCATACATGAAACGCAAGACGCCGGGATTCTCCTTCAATCCCCATAGGGTTATCCTCACCCACCGATCCGAGGTCAGGGGTTCCGGATGGCCCTCGCTGGTTTCGATGAATTCCGGCTCCAACTCGACAAAGTAGGGGTAACCATTGCCCAGAGCCCATAAAATGGCATTCAGGGTACAGATGTCCCTATCCTTTTCCGGATCGCCAAAAATCTTCAAGCACTTGACCTCGAAAATATCATCCGCCAGGCGAGTTCTCTCATAATTCCTGTCTGGTCCATCCTGACGACCGGCCGGGGCCTCCCGCTGGGGTTGGGACTGGGGCTGGGTCTGGCAGGCTGCCAAAAGCATCCAGAGCAAGACGAAAATGGTCTTCTTCATGTAGATAACATCGTCCCCGGGGCTTGTATTTTGTCGATCGTTAGTCCCTTTTTTCATCATAACGGATGCGTGCATATTCGTTTAGACCCCGGCGCCCCAGGGGGACTTCGGCGGCACAAGCCGCTGATTCTCCTACTCCACCCTGGCGGGGGAGGGCGGGGGAGAGGGGGTCTGAACGGTTTCATGCCTGCATTAATTGGATCGCGAAGCGACGCAAAGGGTTGGCGGGCATCGATACCATGGTCGCGGGTCCGCATCCGCTTGAAGGCACGCGCGATGGTTGGCGGCTTTTGTGCCCGACCCTGATACCGGGGCGCGGGTAGGTCCCTGTGGTGATGCGCGACTCACCCCGCGGCCCTGACTCGACACGGGGGCGGAAGGCGCCTAAAGGTGGATCTTGTGGTGGTGCAGCGGATACCCCCGGTCGCGGTAGTAGCGATAGCGCTCGCGACCGGCGGCGGTAACGGCTGGGTCCAGGTCAAGAGGTTCACACAGACGTTCGAAACGGGCGAACCAAGGGGGGACGTCCGGGTCCAGGTTGATGAGCACCAGATCCGGCCCCGTCAGGGGCTCGGGGCCGATATGGATGGGGGTCAGTTCCGGGTCGCCCTGGCCGAGCCGGGCGTGGGGCAGGAAGCTCTGGTCGTCGTAGGTCCATAGGAGGCGGTCGAGGTGCTCGGCCTGGCCCGGGTCCGTGACGCGGATGTGGATCCGCGGGGGGAGTTGGTCCTCCAGGTCACCACCAGGAGAAACGCTGCGGTAAATGCGCTCGGCCAGGCGGCAGGTGAGGAGGAAGCGATCTCCGCGGCTGCCTTCCTCCAGGGAGTAGAAGTCGATCCGGGTCATGATGGCGGGCCCTCAGGCCCGCTCCTGGTCGGCGCCGGTCTTGCTCACCCGGCCGCCTCGGCGCGCTGGAGCAGAAACTCGACCAGCAGGGGGACGGGCCGGCCGGTCCCGCCCTTCTCCTTGCCGGTGAGCCAGGCGGTGCCGGCGATGTCCAGGTGGGCCCAGGGGAATTTTTTGGCGTAACGCGACAGGAAGCAGGCCCCGGAGATGGCCCCGCCCTCCCGGGGACCGACATTGGCCATGTCGGCGAAGTTGCTGTCCAGGAGGGGCTGGTAGTCGTCCCAGAGGGGCAGGCGCCAGGCGCGGTCGTTGGCCCGTTCCCCGGCGGCCAGCAGGTCGGCGGCCAGTGCCTCGTCGGCGGTGAAGAGGCCAGAGGCGACCTTGCCCAGGGCGATGGCGCAGGCGCCGGTGAGGGTGGCGATGTCGATCACGGCGGCGGGCTCGAAGCGCTCGCAGTAGGTGAGGGCGTCACACAGAATGAGCCGGCCCTCGGCGTCGGTGTTGAGGATCTCGATGGTCTGACCGGAGAGGCTGGTGACGATGTCGCCGGGCTTGTTGGCGGCGCCGTCCGGCAGGTTCTCGCTGGCGGGGATGACGCCGATGAGGTTGAGGGGGAGCTTGAGCTCCAGGGCGGCGCGCAGGGCGCCGAGGACGCTGGCGGCGCCGCACATGTCGAACTTCATCTGGTCCATGTCCGGGCCGGGCTTGAGGCTGATGCCCCCGGCGTCGAAGGTCAGGCCCTTGCCCACCAGGACCAGGGGTTTGGCGTCCTTCTTATCCCCCCGGTAGTTCATGACGATGAGCTTGGCGGGCTGGCGACTGCCGCGGGAGACGGAGAGCAGGGCGCCCATGCCCAGCTTGGCCATGTCGTCCTCTTCCAGGATCTCGACCTTGAGGGCGGGAAAGGCCTTGGCCAGGACCCTGGCCTGGTCGGCGAGATAGCCGGGGGTGCAGATATTACCGGGGAGGTTGCCCAGTTCCTTGGCCAGGCTGACACCGGCGGCCAGGGCCTGACCGCGCCGCAGGGCCTCCTTGGCCAGGGACTTGGGATTGTCGGCCGCCAGCCAGAACTGGAGCTCCGCGAGGGCCAGGGGCGGTTTCTTCTCGCTCTTGGTGGCCTCGTAGCGGTAGCCCTTGTCCAGGGTGACGGTGACAGCATCCCGCAGGGCGAGGGCGAAGTCCAGGCTTGGGGGGGCGCTGGCGTGGAGGGTGCAGAGGGCCTCCTTCACCCGAATCTCGGCGAGGCGGAGGAAGGCGGCGGCCAGGGCCTTGTGATAGGACTTGCGGTCGAGTTTGTCCTGGGGGCCCAGGGCCACCAGAAGAACCCGATCGGCCTTGAGCCCGGGGACTTCGTGGAGTAGGAGGGTGCGCCCCGCCTCGCCATCCAGGTCGCCCCGGGCGAGGATCTGGGTCAGGTAGCCGCCACTGGCTTGGTCGACGAGCCGAGCGGGCTCGGTGAGCTGGCGTTCACCGATGACCCCCAGCATGAGGCAGGGGGTCCTACGCGCGGCCAGGTCGCCGCTTTTGATGCTCAATTCCATGGTAGAGGTCTCGTTTTAGCGGTGTCTTGCCCGCTGGTGATAACCCATCGCCAATCGATCTTCGGTGCTCTCCGACCGGATAATCATACTCCCTCCCCTGGTTAGCTCTGAAGGACATAGGTCCCCGGGGCGGGGCAGAGGGGTGGCAAGCCTTGGGCGGGGGCGCCCATGGGCGGGGGCGGCACCTGGGACGGCATGGAATGGCGCGCCAGCCAGGCCTGCCAGGCGGGCCACCAGGAGCCTTCCTGGCGGGGGGTGTTGATGCGCCAGGTCTCGGGGTCCACGTAACGGTCTTTCTCGATGCGGCAAGTGATTTGGTAATGCCGGCCGGGATGACCGGGCTCGCTGACGATGCCAGCGTTGTGGCCGCCACTGGTCAGGACGAAGGTCACCTCCTCGGCATCCGCCAGGAGGTGGATTTTATAGACCGAGCGCCATGGGGCGACGTGATCCTTGGCGGTGCCGACGGCGAAGAGGGGGACGCGGATGTCGGTGATGGCGATCGGGTGGCCATCGACCCGGTAATGACCCGCAGCGAGGGCGTTGTCGAGAAAGATGTGGCGCAGGTATTCGGAATGCATGCGGTAGGGCATGCGGGTCGAGTCGGCATTCCAGGCCATCAGGTCGTTCCAGGGCTGGCGCTGGCCGAGCAGGTAGTCATGCACTAGGCGGGACCAGATGAGGTCGTTGGAGCGCAGCAACTGGAAGGCGCCGGCCATCTGCTGGGCGTCCAGATAACCCTGGTCCCACATCATGTCTTCCAGGAAGGCGACCTGGTTTTCGTTGATGAACAGGAGGAGCTCTCCGGCCTCGGTGAAATCGGTCTGGGCCGCGAGCAGGGTGAGGGTGCGGAGGCGGTCGTCCCCGTCCCGAGCCATGGCCGCGGCGGCGATGGCCAGGAGGGTCCCGCCCAGGCAATAACCGACGGCGTGGACCTGGCGTCCCGGCAGAACCCTGGTCACCGCGTCCAGCGCGGCCATCACACCCTGGCGACGGTAATCCTCCAGGCCCAGGTCCCGGTCCCCTGGCTCGGGGTTCTTCCAGGAGATGGTGAAGACCGTATGCCCCTGCGCGACCAGGTAGCGGATCAGGGAATTGCGCGGGGTCAGGTCGAGGATGTAGTACTTCATGATCCAGGCGGGGACGATAAGGACAGGCTCCGCATGGACCCGCTGATCGGCGGGCTGGTACTGGATCAATTCGATCAAGGCATTGCGATAGATGACCTGGCCCGGGGTCACCGCCAGATCGCGCCCGACGACAAAGGTATCCCGCAAAGCGTCTGGCCGGGCGCCCAAGAGCCGGTTTTCCAGGTCCGTCAGAAAATTGCTCCAGCCGCGGACCAGGTTTTGGCCGCCCTCTTCCCAGGTCGCCCGGAGGATTTCTGGATTGGTCAAGGGCGAGTTGGAGGGAGAGAAGATGTCCAGGATCTGCCGGGTAACGAAGGCGACGATGGCCTCGTGTTGTTTCGCCACCCCCCGGTTCTCGGTGGTGGCGTTGTGCCACCATTGCTGGGTGAGCAAAAAGGACTGGTAGAAAAGGTTGAAGGGCCATTGCCGCCAGGCGGGGGCACTGAAGCGGGCATCCTGGGGGAGGGGATCGATGCAGGGGGGCGTGGCCGAGTCCTGGAGGGATTTGGCGGCGTAGAGGGCGAGACGGAGCCCTTTGCGTACCGCCTTTTCCGCCAGGAGGGCTTGTTTACCCGGGGCCAGTCCCAGGTGGATCAGCCAGTCCAGATAGGCCAAGGTCACGACCGTCGGGGAGATGCCGGCGGTGGCGCGAGCCAGGTTGGCATTGACCATGCGGTCGAGGGTGACGGGGATCTCGCTGCCGAGGAAGGAACGCTCGATGCCTGTGGCCTGACGCTCCGGGATCGGGGCGGAGGCGGGGACCGGGAAGTCTGACATGGTGTCGCTCACGGAGTGGCTTGGGAAACTTAATTATATCGGCATCGCGCAACGGTTCTCGTTTATGAGCGGGCCGGAAACTGAACCGCCTCGGCTATACTAGCGAAAACCAACATCCTTCGAGGGACGGGCGGCGAAACGCGCATGAGGATCCTGGATCGCTATCTGGGACGGGCCGTGATCGGTGGCACCCTGTCGACCCTGGCGGTGCTTCTGCCCCTGATCGCCTTTTTTCTCCTGGCCGACGAGGCCAGCGACCTGGCCGATGGCTATAGCCTGACCGATGCCCTGGTGGTAGCCAGCCTGGGGTTGCCACGCTATGCCTATCACCTCTTCCCCATCGCCACCCTCATCGGCGCCCTGGTGGGTCTGGGGGCCCTGGCCAGCCAGTCGGAACTGGTGGCCATGCGCGCTACGGGGATGTCGATTGCCCGGATTCTTTTTTCCGCCCTCAAGGCCGGGCTGGTACTCGCCCTGCTGGCCGTGGCGGTGGGGGAGTTGGTGGCACCGCGGGCGGAACAGGCGGCGTTGCATTGGCGCAACGACCACAAGTCCGGTCAGGTCACCCTACGGACTTCTCAGGGCCTGTGGGCGCGGGATGGGAGTTCCTATATCAATATCGGGGAGATTCTGCCAGGTTCCCAGCTCAGGGACATCAGCATCTATGAGATCGACCCCGAGTTGCGTCTGGTCCAGGCGACGCACGCGCGCGGCGCCCTCTACGTGGAGGGGCAATGGATGCTGGAGGGCATCTCCCGCAGTCGGATCACCGAGGAAGGGGTGGAAGCACGCCCCCTGGGAAGCGCGGCCTGGTCTTCGCTGCTCAATCCCTCCCTGTTACGGCTGGTAGTGGTGGAGCCTCAGGCCCTGCCGGTGTGGGACCTGGCGCGTTATGTCCGGCACCTGACGGCCAATGGCCAGGATCCGGGCAAGTACGAGACGGAGATGTGGACCAAGCTCCTCCATCCCTTTTTAATTCTGACCATGATCCTGGTATCCATTCCCATCCTCTTTGGCACCGCGCGCAGCGCCGGTCTGGGGGGGAGGATTTTCCTCGGGGTGATGGTGGGTCTCGCCTATTACCTGGTCAGCCGGGCCTTTTTCTTTCTTGCGGTCCATTTCGGCCTGGCGGCCTGGCTGGCCGCCACCCTGCCGGTGGCCCTCTTCGCTCTCACCGGGGTTGGGGTGCTCCGGCGGGTGAGTTGAGGGTTGGCAGGGTCGGGTGCTGTCCGTCTTCAGTGGGTCCAGTCAAAGGTAGCGGTGGCGAGGCCATAACCGGGAACCCTCATCTCGCGCCGGACTTCCTGGCCGGCGTAAGTGATGGTCACCAGATACTGACCCGCGGGCAGCCGGGCCAGAAAGAGGGGGCCTTTGGCCTCGATCTCGACCAGGTTGGCCTGGCTGGGGATGTCCTGAATCCGCACCTGGATGACGGGGGATTTGTTGCTGGCGTTGTGGATGGTGAAGTTGAGTCGCAGGTTGAACTGGAGCAGGGAGGCCTCCATCCGCGACAGTTCCTCGGGATCCTCGCCGCCACTGAGGTAGGGGATGCCCGTGCGGGTCATCTGCGGGCTGAGGGGGAGGGCCGTGGCTGGCGCCGTGCCTAAGCCACCCGGCCCCATGCCGGCGGGTGGCTGGAGATTCCATCCGGGCGGGGTGCCCGCCTGGAGGTCCGGGGCGGAGGCGGTCCAGTAGACTTTTTCTTCCGTGGCTCGCTGGGGCGGTATGCTGACCTGGCGCTTCTGGACCTGTCCCTGGTTGTCCAGGGTGATGTTGTAGGTGCCGGGGGGCAACTGGGCGAAGAACCAGGGGCCATTGGAGACCGTGTCCAGCAAGGTGTTGCCCTGGGTATCCTGGATGAGGACCTTGACCCCGGAGAGGTAGCTGCCCGCTCCGCTGATGGCGAAGAGCAGTCGGAGGTTAAATTGGGATTTGACGGCTTCCATGCGGGTCCGCTCGTCATGGCCGACGCCCCCGCTGAAGTGCGGTACGCTCCCGGCGCTGGCGGGAGCGGCAGGCGGCACGGGAGTGGCGGCGACGGGGGAGGGGGTCGGGGCCGGCGGGGGCAGGGCCCGTGGGGCCGGGGCTGGAGCGGGGGCGATGGCCCATTCCGTGCGGGGGCCGCTGGTCTGACCGGCGTTGATGGCCTGTTCCAGTTCGCGCTCGTCAAGATCGAGGGGCGCGGTGCGGAGAGATGGGGCCGCCGGAGCCTCCGCCACGGGGGCGGGTTGGGCGTGGGCTCTAGTGCCGTCCAGGCCCAGGATGAGCAAGGCCGGGATCACTGTGGCGAGGAGGGTCTTTTTCATCTTGTTCCTCTTGGGGAATGCCCCTGTGATGAAATATACAAACCAAGGCCGATCATAGTGGAGGGGGAGGAGTCTGCCAACGTCCAGCCGTGCGACCCGCGCGAAGGTCGCTGGCTTGCAATCCCTGGGAGAATGCCTAAGATCCGTCCGTTTCCCGCCCAGGTCACTCCCCATGCCTGGGCCACCCGACACGAGGTGTTGCCATGCCTTTTTACGAATATCGGTGCGAAAGCTGTGAGTACCAGTTGGAGGCCCTGCAGAAGATCAGCGACTCACCTTTGATCAGTTGCCCCCAATGTGGCCAGCCCAGCCTGAAGAGGCTGATCTCTCCCTCGGCCTTTCGCCTCAAGGGCAGCGGTTGGTATGAAACGGATTTCAAAAAGTCCGGTAAGAAAAACCTGCACGAGTCGGGAGCCAAGGAGCAGGGCGGTAAGGAAGGCAAGACCGAGGATGCTGGGGCCAAGGAAGTCAAGGTTGGAGACGCGGGCGCCAAGGGTACGGGTACCGGGGGTACCCCCAGGATCGTCACCAAGGGCGCGGGAGGCCGAGCCGCATCGAAGGGAGATGCGGCAACCCGATAGGCGGCTCCTCGTCCCCCCGCCAGAGCGCCGCGCTCCCGGCGCCTAACCCCCCAACCGTTCCGGGTGATCAAGTCCGATCCCGCTTAGGGTCCTGAATGCCTCGCCGGCCCCGGCCAGGTAATGTCCGCCTCCCGCATTGCCGGTCAGAAGGCGGATTCCAGATGGTGGACCGTGATCTCGGGGGGGCAGTTGAAGCGCACCGGTACCACGCAGGAACCCGCCCCCACGGAGGTATACCCCTGGAGTTCTCCCCAGCGCCAGGGTCCCGCCCCCAGGTGACGGGGACAGGCGGCGTTGTAGGTGAGGGCGAACCCCCCGGGCAGGCAGATCTGGCCACCGTGGGTATGGCCGCAGAGCATGAGCCTGAAGCCGGCATAGGCGGCAAAGCGATAGATCTCGGGCGAATGGCTCAGGAGGATGGCCGTGGCGCCGGGGGGTATGCCGTCGGCGGCCTTCTCCAGGTTATCGGCGCGGTAATAGTGCGGGTCGTCGATGCCAGCCAGGTAGATCCGTGCACCCTCCCGCTCCAGTTCCTGGCATTCGTTGAGCAGGATGCGTACCCCCAGGGCCTCCAGCCCGGGCACCATCTCGATGAAATCGTGATTCCCCAGGATACCGAACACCTCCTCGCTCAGATGGGGTCTGAGCCTGGCCATGGCCTCCAGGGTGGGCTGGCTGTCGCCATGGGTGCGGGCGCGAAAATCCCCGGTGATGACGCAGAGGTCGTGTTCCGTGGCCGCCACCCGTTCGATGAGGGCCTGGAAGATAGCTGGCGCCATGTCGAGGTGGATGTCGCTGAGGTGTAGCAGGCGCAGGCCCCAAAAGGGCGCGGGCAGACCGGGCAGGAATACCCGCTGATGCCGGACCTGGATATCGGTGGCGTTACGCTGGCCGCGGCCATAGAGGCCCGTGAGCCGCAGGGCGAGCCGCATGAGGGCATGGACGGAATACCAGTTTTCGATATGGAAAAAATTGCGGCCGCGGCCAAAGATCTGGTCGACATGGTCGCGTTGGATGCCCTGGCGCACCCAGAGGTGCAGGCGCCCGACCCGCCCCGCGAGCTGGGCCTGGGTCTCCTGGCTGGGTTGGACGTAGCGCGTGGGGGATGCCATCGGGAGGTCACCATCGCCGAAAATCGACGGGGAAGGGTAGGACGATGCATGGCTTCAAACAAGGGTTAATTCTGCCCGGCGGTCCGTCATGTTCGGCTTGTCATTCTCGGCTGGCCTTGCTACCTTGAGCGCCCGGTCTGGCGCTGGCCAGTCCGGATGCCATGGTGGACCCGTCGGTCCCCTCGCAACGCCAAGCCGTGAATCCGGTCAGGCCCGGAAGGGAGCAGCCGCAGCGGTGGATGCGGGTGCCGGGGTGCGGCTGGCGGGTCCGCCGCCCCTCCCCCTTCTGGACCCCGCGCTTGCCGGGCGGACCCCTGACCCGTCTGGGACATCATCGGGGTGATAGCCCCAGAGTCTTGGGTTAAACTCCCGTTTTCCCAATCGCCCAACCCTAAGCTTACACCCATCACGGCATGTCCTATCAGGTTCTGGCCCGCAAGTGGCGCCCCCGTTCCTTTGGGGACATGGTCGGTCAGGCCCATGTGGTGCGAGCCTTGGGCAATGCCCTGGATCAGGATCGCCTGCATCATGCCTATCTCTTTACCGGCACCCGGGGGGTGGGCAAGACCACCCTGGCCCGCATCCTGGCCAAGGCCCTGAACTGCGACCGGGGCGTTAGTTCCAACCCTTGCTGTCAATGCCCTTCCTGCCGGGAGATCGATGAGGGTCGTTTCGTGGACCTGCTGGAGGTGGACGCCGCCTCCCGCACCCGGGTCGATCAGACCCGCGATCTGCTCGACAATGTCCCCTTTGCCCCGGTCAAGGGGCGTTTCAAGGTGTACCTCATCGACGAGGTGCACATGTTTTCCACCAGCAGCTTCAATGCCCTGCTGAAGACCCTGGAGGAACCGCCCCCCCACGTCAAGTTCCTGCTCGCCACCACCGATCCGCAGAAGGTGCCGGTGACGGTGTTGTCGCGCTGTCTCCAGTTCAACCTCAAGCGCCTGGTGCCGGAGGAGATCGCCGCCCAGCTCGCCCATATCCTCACCGTTGAGGGGGTGCCCTGCGAGGAGCCGGCACTGGCCCTGCTGGCACGGGCGGCGGACGGCAGCATGCGCGACGGCCTGAGCCTGCTCGACCAGGCCATCGCCTTCGGCGGTGGCCGGGTGGGGACGGAGGACATTCGCGCCATGCTCGGCACCGTGGGGCGGGATATGAGCCTCAACCTGCTCCAGGCCCTGGCCAGGATGGATGCCGCCGCCTTGCTCCAGGAGGTAGGCCGCATTCATGAGCTGACCCCGGACTTCGGGGGCCTGCTCCAGGAACTGCTGGGCTTTCTGCATCGCATCGCCCTCTTTCAGCAGGTCCCGGCCACCTTGGCACGGGATGACCCGGAACGGGAAATCCTGGAGACCCTGGCTCGGGAATTGACGCCTGAAGATGTTCAGCTTTACTACCAGATCGCCCTGATGGGCCAGGCGGACCTGCCGCTGGCCCCCGACCCGCGCACGGGCATGGAGATGGTGCTACTGCGGATGCTGGCTTTTCGCCCGCTGGAGGGGGGTGGCCAAGCCGCCGCGCCAGTGGTACCCCCCCCAGCCGGGACCCGGGACTGGCGCCCCCCCCACCGACCTTCATCTCGACGGCCACCTCCGGGCAGGTCCCGCCACCCGCAGCGGGTCGCGCGCATCCGGCCAGCGCCGCCCTGGCGGCGGCCAAAAGGGCCACGGCCGAGGCCAAACCAGGCCAGTCGGCGGTCAGAACGGGGCAGCTACCCGCCACACCGGCCCATCAACTCTCCGCCAAACCCCGGGTGTCACCGCTCCTTGAAGACCGGTACGGAACCCCGGTTGACCCGATACCGAGCGCTGAGGGCGGGGGCGAGTCCCATGCCGCCCGCCACGGTACGCTGACCGCCGCCCCCGTTCCTCTCCCACCGGACGCTATAGACGCTATAGTGGTCGCGCCCGCTCCAGGTGCCATGGCCACCTCGTCCGCCGCGCCAACCCCCCCCGTTCCGCCGCTGACAAACGCGGAAGACTGGCATGGCCTGGTCGCGCGACTCGACCTGGGTGGGGTCGCCAGCGAACTGGCTCATAATTGCGAACTGGTGTCCTGGGATGGCCAGTGTTTACGCCTGACCCTGGATCGAGGCTCAGAGCGCCTGCGGGTGGCCGCCGCCGAGGAACGTCTGCGCGCCACACTGGCCAGACTGCTGGGCGATGATTGCCGGTTGGATATCCAGGTGGCGCGCCCGGAAGGTGAAACGCCCTCCCAGCGCCGCGCCCGGGAGGGACGGGAGCGCCAACGCGCCGCGGAGGAGGCCTTGGCCGCGGATCTGGTGACCCAGGCCCTTACCACCACCTTCGGTGCCCGCCTCATCCCGGGAACCGTTCGGCCAACCGGGTAAGATTTCGATCGATTGACGGAGGTAACGCAAGCGTGAAAGGCGGATTAGGCAATATCCTCAAGCAAGCCCAGAAGATGCAGGAAGACCTGCAGAAGACTCAGGAGCGGCTGGCGCGGGAGGAGACCATCGGCGAGTCCGGCGGCGGGATGGTGAAGGTGACCATGAACGGCCGACACGAGGTCCGGCGCGTGGAGATCGACTCCTCCTTGCTGACCGATGACAAGGAGATGCTGGAGGATCTGGTGGCGGCGGCCGTCAATGCCGCCGTGCAGAAGGTGGCGGAAAAGACCCAGGATGGTATGGCTAGCCTCACCAGCGGCCTGGGTAACCTCCCCCTGCCACCGGGCTTCAAGCTGCCCTTCTGAGGGCAGGGCGGACGGCCGGATTAGGAGGACTGTCATGGCGAATCGACCGCTGGTCCAGCAACTGACGGAAGCCCTGCGCTGTCTGCCCGGGGTGGGGCCCAAGTCGGCGCAGCGCATGGCCTTCCACCTGCTCGAGCGGGACCGGGAGGGTGGGCGTCACCTGGCTCGGGTCATGGCCGAAGCCATGGAGCGGGTGCGCCGCTGTCAGCGCTGCCGCACCCTGAGCGAGGAGGCCTGGTGCGCCCTCTGCGCCAATCCCCAGCGGGATCCCAGCCTGTTGTGCGTCATCGAGCAACCCTCGGCCATGGTCGCCATCGAACAGGCAACGGGTTACCGGGGCCTTTACTTCGTCCTGGGGGGGCGCCTTTCTCCCCTGGATGGCATCGGACCCGGCGAACTGGGGCTGGACGCCCTGGAGGCGAGGCTCGCCGAGGGGCAGGTCAGGGAGCTCATCCTGGCCGTGAGTCCCACCGTAGAGGGGAGCGCCACGGCCCAATACATCGCCGCGGTCTCCGCCGAACGGGGCGTGCGGACGACCCGTATCGCCCATGGCGTACCCTTGGGTGGTGAACTGGAATATGTCGACAGCGGAACCCTGGCCCATGCCTTCGCCGGGCGCCAGGGCCTGTGACGCGAAACGCGAGGTGACGACATGATGGACACCATTTTCGGTAAAATCGCCCGCGGCGAGATTCCCGCGGATATCGTCTATGAGGACGAGGACGTGGTGGCCTTCCGGGATCTGCATCCCCAGGCCCCGATCCATATCCTGGTGATCCCCCGCAAGCCCATCCGCACGCTCAACGACCTGGAGGCGGCCGACGCGGAGCTCGTCGGCAGGCTGTTTCTCGCCGCCCGTAAGGTCGCGGAACGGGAGGGTATAGCCGCCGCCGGCTATCGCACCGTGATCAACTGCAACGCGGCGGCGGGCCAGACGGTGTTCCATCTGCATCTGCACCTGCTGGGGGGAAGACCCCTGCGTTGGCCGCCGGGGTGACCTAGGTACCCGAAAGGTCGCGCCGTACCCCTGACGAAGAAAGACCCTAGGGGTGTTGTTTCAGGCTAATTTTCCGGAGCTCAAGGATTACCTCGACCCGATGGCATCTCATCCGACATCTGGGGTTGACAGCCCCAAACCAGCCTTCGAACTCAAGGCCGCCACCTTCACCCTCCCCGTCATCCGACTGCTGGAGGTCGATATGGACAGCGTGGCCGATCAATTGGGAGGCAAGGTGGATCAAGCACCGGACTTCTTCCGCAATACCCCGGTGGTGATCGACCTCTCCGGTCTTCCCGCCGGGGCGGGCCGGATCGAGTTTCCCTTGCTCGTGGGCCTGATGCGCGGCTTCGGCATGATCCCGGTCGGCATCCGTGGTGGTACTGACGAGCAGCATGAGGCCGCCCAGGCCATGGAACTCGCGATCCTGGGTGATGCCTTCGTGCGGCGGAGCCCCACGACCCGAGAGGCCCCGCGCCAGCCCACCCCAGCCCCGGCACCTGCCTCAACCCGGCCCACCCCCACGCCAGTCCGGCCCACACCGGCCCCAGCCCGGCCCGTCGCCGAGGATCCCGCCGTCGCCAGCCAGCGCCTGATCACCCGACCGGTGCGCTCGGGTCAGCGGGTCTACGCCCCGGGCGGGGATCTGTCGGTCATCGCCCCGGTGAGTAACGGCGCCGAATTGATGGCGGACGGCAACATTCACATCTATGGTCCCTTGCGCGGTCGCGCCATGGCTGGCATGAAGGGCGATACCAGCGCGCGCATCTTCTGTCAGGACCTTCAGGCCGAACTTATTTCGGTGGCGGGACATTACCGCATCAGCGAAAACATCCCGGATGAGGTGAAGGGCGTCCCGGTCCAGATATTCCTCGACGGGGACGTGCTGCGTGTCGAAAAAATCTGACTGAGTTGAAACGAGATATCCCGGCGCCTGAGGGAGGGCGATAAATTGGCGAGAACAATCGTTATTACATCCGGCAAGGGCGGGGTGGGGAAGACCACCACTAGCGCCGCCCTGGCCATGGGCCTTGCCCAGCGCGGTCATCGCACCGCGGTCATCGATTTCGACGTCGGTCTGCGCAATCTGGATCTGATCATGGGATGCGAGCGGCGGGTGGTCTATGACTTTGTCAATGTCATCAATGGCGAGGCCAACATCAATCAGGCCCTGATCCGTGACAAGCGCTGTGACGCCCTTTACGTCCTGCCCGCCTCCCAGACCAGGGACAAGGATGCCCTGACCAAGGAGGGTGTCGGCCGGGTGCTCGAAGAGTTGAGCAAGGGCTTTGATTACATCGTCTGCGACTCCCCGGCGGGTATAGAGCATGGCGCCCACATGGCCATGTACTATGCCGACGATGCCGTGGTGGTCACCAATCCCGAGGTGTCCTCGGTGCGGGACTCCGACCGCATGCTGGGCATCCTGTCCAGCAAGTCCCGTCGCGCGGAGCGCAATGAGCCTCCGATTCGTGAATACCTGCTGCTCACCCGCTATTCCCCGGAGCGGGTCGCCAAGGGGGAAATGCTAAGCGTCAACGATGTCCGCGAGATCCTGTCTCTGGACCTGCTGGGTGTCATCCCCGAATCCAAGGCCGTCCTTAATGCCTCCAACTCCGGCGTACCCGTCATCCTGGACGTCGAGAGTGACGCCGGCCAGGCCTACAGCGATGCCGTGGGCCGTTATCTTGGGGAAGATCTGCCGCACCGCTTCCTGGACATTAAGAAAAAGGGCTTCTTCAGCCCCTTGTTGGGAGGTTAAGGCATGGGTCTGATCGAT
>ERZ1645192.2587-NODE-2587-length-14936-cov-4.861434_pt1 | contig 14936 bp, 15 predicted proteins | sample MGYA00575354_ERZ1645192 | MGnify/ENA primary metagenome ERZ1645192 (study PRJEB40844, sample SAMN11349763) | freshwater sediment metagenome | isolation source: river sediment | host: Sediment | place: India: Faizupur Khadar , New Delhi | collected 2017-02-21 ... | reverse complement strand
CGAAAGGTTGCAGAAAGGCTGCGCCAAAGTGAAGCCCCAAAAGTCTATATTGCAAATCTCATGACGCAACCTCAGGAAACCCAAGGATTCAACATACTTGATCACGTCCGCTGGATCAGCGCGGCTATGGGGGTATCTCCGGATTACGTCCTCGTGAACGAGGGTGTGATTCCTCATCTTCTCGAAGAAAAATACCGTGTAGAGGGTGCGGAACCTCTTTATATTACTGAAAAAGAGGAGTGGGAGCTGGAAAAAATGGGGTGCAAGATACTACGGGGAGACTTTGTTCGAATCATGGACGGTAATGTAGTGCGACATAACGGACAAGCGCTCTCCGAGATTCTGATACGACTGTGCCGGGAACTGGATGAGTGATGAAACCGATAGATTCCCGCTCAACGCTGACGTCAAGCATGTGGGACGAATGGACATCGTCAATAGCCTCCCCCGGTCGTGCTGTCGAGGATGAAATCAGAGGGATAGTGTCCGGTCTTTCAGAGGTGGCATCTCATGAAAGGGAAACTGTTTTTTCGAGTGGACGCCTTTGGATTTTTCGACGCCTCAGAATGCTCTGGTCTGCATGGGAAAACACACGGAATTATGAATTCGCTTCGCTCCTCAACATCCCGCGTTCAATGAAAGGACGCGTTTTTTTCCGTCTTCCTTCAGAAATTTATGCGACGTTCCGCGAACGAGAATCTGAATCTCGAAATACGCCCTGGCTGAGGGGGTTGTGGGGAAGTTGCGGCTCTTTGTATTTGCCGAAGACAGGCTACTATCTCTGTTTTCGAATCTCCTCCCGGATAACGGAGGAGAAAACTGCACATCTTTTGCAGAGGAACGGATTTACAGCTGGAAGAAGAAAAATTCAGGGGAAATATGAAGTCACTCTCAGAAACCAGCAGGAGATTGCAGACATACTTGCGAGTTTCAACATGGTAAAGACAATGCTCCATCTTGAGGAAAAGGCGATCTTCCGATCGTTGAGAAACCAGGCAAACAAGCTGGTGAACTGTGACGCCTCGAATATTCGGAAGAGCCTGGAGGCATCGTCTCGTCAGATCGAAATATCGCGCAACGCACTCGAACTCCCTGATTACGATGATTTCCCAGCCGTTCTGAAAGACCTTATATCCACACGTCTGGCCAATCCAAGTATGACGTTGGAAGAACTCGGCCGTATCCAGTCTCCCCCTGTAAGCAAAAGTACTATAAAATATCGCTGGAAAAAAATAGAAGACCTGGCAACCCCTTTATGGCAGCGGCGAAAATAAAATTTCTCTAACTTCAGATCCCGCGATGCCAAAGTGAAGGGGTACGCCATATAATAGAAATGCTCACGACAAAGAAGCTAAAGGAGGTCGGAAACACATGAAACTGCGTACGTTTTCAGAAAGCGATGTCCGTGGGAAAAATGTGCTTGTGCGGGTTGATTTCAATGTTCCGTTGAAAAATGGGAAAGTAACGGATTCCACGCGAATCCTTGCCCACAGGGAAACTGTTTCTACGCTTCTGGGATGGGGAGCCCAGGTTGCGCTCTCTTCCCATCTTGGCCGACCAAAAGGGAAAAGAGTTCCCGAAATGTCTCTCGAATGCGTTTTGTCGGAAGCGGAAAAGGCGTTCCGTGTTCCAACCAGATTTTGCAACGACTGCATTGGACCTTCAGTCCAATCTGCAGTTGACGGAATGAAAGCGGGGGAGTTGCTCCTGCTCGAAAACCTTCGTTTTTACGCGGAAGAACAAGAAAATGACACGGCGTTCGCCGGCAAGCTCGCCGCTCCCTTTGATGTCTTCGTCATGGACGCGTTCAGCGCCTCGCACAGAGCAGACGCGTCGACAAACGCTATTATGGGGATTCTCCCCTCCTTTTCAGGCGCTCTGCTTCGTAGAGAAGTGGAAATGCTGTCAGCCGTGAGCGAGAAGCCTGAATCTCCGTTCGTCCTTATCCTCGGAGGCGCAAAGGTTTCGGATAAAATCGGCGTGGTCGAGCATCTCATGGATAAGACAAGTACGATACTCATCGGAGGCGGTATGGCCTTCACGTTCCTTAAAGCAGCCGGGAAACCGATTGGACGGTCCCTTTTCGAGGCGGAAAAGAAAGACTTTGCCCTCGAGATGATGGAGAAGGCACAGCGCTCAGGAGTCGAAATCCTCTTACCGACAGACGTTGTTGTAGGAACCTCTCTAGAAATGACGAGCGGTGAAAAGATTGTGTCTGCCGACGCTCTTCCTGACGATACCATGGGATTGGATATCGGACCGAAGACCGTATCCCTTTTCGCCGAAAGAATCGCAGGAGCCAGAACTGTTCTCTGGAACGGGCCGATGGGCGTCTTCGAAAATCCTCTCTTTGCCTCGGGAACGAAGGGGGTGGCTGAAGGGGTGGCCGCATGCACCCGCAAAGGTGGCATTACCGTCGTCGGAGGAGGAGATACTGCCGCAGCGGCAAAAATGCTCGGCTTCGACCAGAATGTCTCTCACGTTTCAACAGGAGGCGGGGCAAGTCTTGAGTTTTGCGAAGGGAAAGACCTTCCGGGAATCAAACCGCTCGAAGAGTAAACAATAAAGGAGGCCGATGAGCATACCATGAAAAAAATCTATCTTTATGGCAACTGGAAGATGAACATGCTTCCTTCCGAAGCGGAAGCTTTTTCAAACGAACTTCTTTCTGAAACAGCGGGGGAACTGTATAGCACACGTTCGGTCGACATCGCTCTTTTCCCGCCCTACATATCGATAGCGCCAGTAGTTCGCATGCTCCCGGAGAAAAGCTTCATCAAAGCGGGCGCTCAGGACGGCTGGTTCGAAGACCGGGGCGCCTACACCGGTGCAGTATCCATGGATATGATTCGTGAAATAGGGTGCACGCATGTGCTTGTGGGTCATAGTGAAAGAAGGAGCATATTCGGTGATACAGATGAGATCGTCGGGCGAAAACTGAAACAGGCCATCCAGAAAGGACTTATACCCGTACTTTGTTTCGGAGAGACGCTTGAACAGCGTGAAGCTGGACAAACGCTCGCAATTCTTGGGAAGCAGCTTCTGGCGGCATGGAAGGATATCGAAGCGGACGAAATCAAAGGTTCGGATAACCTTCCCGGTATTCTGCTTGCATATGAACCTGTATGGGCTATCGGCACAGGACGTAACGCAAAGGCTGCGGATGCTCAGGAGGCATGTGCTTTTTCACGGAATCTTTTCAAAGAGCGATTTGGTAAGCAGATGGATTGTCCCGTTCTGTACGGAGGCAGCGTCAAAGAATCAAATGCCGCGGAGCTTTTATCTCAGCAGGATATCGACGGCGCTCTTATCGGAGGAGCTTCTTTGAAGGTCGGTTCGTTCCTTGGAATTTATGAAAACTACCGGAAGTCGGCGGACTGAAAAAGAGAATATGTAACATAAGATACATTATAGGACACCTCAAAAAGATAACTGAAAAACCGGGCAGACTTCGTTTCGGTCTGCCCGGTTCTCTTTTGAATCTCTTTATAGAAACGAAAAAAACGCAGCGTTCTCAATCATGGTATGCATAATGATACGAGCGCGCGTCTCTCCACATCTTCTCTAGGTTATAGTGATCTCTCCCGGCTTTACTGAACACATGTACCGTCAGGTCTCCGGCGTCAATAAGACGCCACCGCATACTGTCGTTTCCCTCGACGGTTGTCTTGATTCCCTGCACGTGAAGCGCCTCCAGAGCTGCATCCCGCAGCGTGTCCATATGTACGTCGGAATTTGCCGTCACCAATATGAAAACATCTGAAATCGCCGAAGAGCCTTCCAGGTCAAGCGCCACGATATCAAGCCCTCTCTTGTCCGCCAGCGCTTCGTACAGAAATTCATACTCCTTGAGCCGGTCATCCTGTTTCTTCAAGCTGTCACCCTCCCCTACACTTACTGTTTTTTTTCAGCTAACTCTTCCAATCGCTTCAACACAAGCGCGTGGTCCTTTCCTATGATTATTGTAGCATGCGAAACATTTGCAGTTCGTGAAATTAGACGAGGGTTCACGCTGAGAAGCTCCGCCAGCGTCTTTCCAGTCTCTGCAACCGGATCGGTTGTTTGTTCCGGAAGATGTATCGTTGTTGTACGATAATCAAAGTGACGCGCATTCCCAACATGGGTAACATCAATCCCAATCTTTTGCAATGCCGTCGCCATTGTCTTTCCAAGACCTGAGACGCCGGCGCCATTTAAAACAGCCACAGGCGTATTTATTGAAGAGATCAATGCCGGAACATCCGTTGTAGAGAGATCAAGCGTTCCCATATCGGTCTCTTCTTTCGCCACATCTCCGGATAGCGTTCCGTGTCCTTCCGGAACCCCCGTTAACAGCGCGGAGGCGGCTGTGATGTCGCCAACCCAGTAGCTGATATTCGAGATGTACGCGGCCTTCCCGGGCATGGTAAAAAAATGTATGTTTTCACTCGGCATCGAAACAAGGTAGGACGCAAGCTGTAACCCCTGAGCAGGCGTCATATCCGAGTTCACCAACTCAATCGCTTTATTCGCCAAGTCAGGTATCTTCGGTATCATGTAAGGGCTCTGCAATTTCGCCAAAACAGCCTTTATAAAGTCCTGCTGGCGCTTGACACGACCAATATCCCCCAGCGCGTCATGACGGAATCGAACGTAATGGAGTGCATTCTTCCCGTCGAGCACCTGCAAACCCTTTGGGATATTGATAAAAAGTTTGCCCGAATAGTCATTGTAGACCATGCGTTTTGGCACGTCGACTTCGACGCCTCCGATAAGATCAACTATAGAGGGGAAAGTATCATAATTCACTAGAACGTAGTAGTTGATCGGCATGCCAAGGTAGTTTACAACTGTTTCACGTAGAAGTTCGACCCCTCCATATGCATACGCATGGGCAATTTTTTCCCAGCCTCTTTTCGGCAGCTGGACACGCGTATCGCGCGGTATTGACATGAGACGAACAATCTTATTATCGATATCGATGGTTGCATATGCGATCGCATCCGCGCGTCGCCCTCCGTCGACATCGTCAATACCGATGAGGAGGAGATTTATAGATCCCGACTCCTCCGTAAAAGAGATGGACTCCCTAATTGTCTGCGGTTGAGGCTCTACGAACGTCTTCACCTTGAAGGCTGCCCCTGCGAAAGCCGCTCCCATTGCCAAGAGAAGAATTGCCACTATGCGCAGTATTTTCATTGTTTATCGCCCTCCAGTTTTTCCGGTAGAGTCCTTTCTTGTATATATACTGCTCCACCGTTTCAGGAAGAAGGTATTTTATGCTCCTCCCCGTCTCTATCCGCTGGCGGATTTCCGTACTCGAAATAGAGAGGAGCGGAATTTCGAGTGGAATGATTGCATCCCGGAGAGTCGGCGGAAGCATATCCAACGCGTTCTGGGCATATCCGGGCCGATTAACCGCCACAATACGGCATAACTTCGGGAGTTCAGCGTATTCTTTCCAAGTCGCCATGCTCAAGACAGCATCCAGCCCCGTAATGAAGAAAAACTCTACAGTTTCGGGAGCATACCAGTGACGCATCTCCCGAAGAGTATCGACAGTATGACTCGGTTCCTTTCTGTCGATCTCGATCCGCGAAGGCGTAAAATTAGGATTCTCCAACGTCGTTAAGAGGGTCATGATATACCGGTCTTCACAGAAAGCAACTCGACGCTGACGTTTATGCGCCGGGTCTCCAGCAGGTACGAAAATCACCTCATCAAGACCGACAGCAGTCCGGCTTTCTTCCGCAGCTAATAGGTGGCCGAAGTGAATTGGATCGAAAGTCCCGCCCATAATGCCTATTCTTCGCACATCATTGCGTACAGAATACGACACGTCGTCAACTCCTTCGCTTCCGACTCCCCTGCTTCATCTGTTCTCCGAACGAGAAGCCCCTGCCATATCCGGTTCAAAGTCGAATTCGTGATCGCCTATAAATACCTTATCACCTTTTACTGCGCCCATTTCCTCAAGACGTTCCTCAATGCGGAACTTTTTCACGAGCCGGGCAAACTTAGGAAGCGCGTCCTCCTGTTCAAAGTCATACCGAAGAAGCGTTTTCTCGAGATTCGCATGAACAACACGGAATCCCGCTCCGTCGCCGAGCTTTATGATTGTGACAGGTTCGAGCTTGCGTCTCCAACGACGAGGCTCCTGAATTTCAACTACAAGCGGCGCAAGCCTGGTCTCGCCTTCATGCCGCTGGTTTTCTCTCGCGTACTCCGCTATGAGCTGTATGAATTCCGGTATACCTTCTCCGCTAAGAGCGCTTACTGAAAAATAGGGTATCCCCTGCTCCTCCATAAATGAACGAATATGCATATCGTTTTCCGCAGCGTTTTCAAGATCTATTTTATTCCCTACTACAATATACGGTCTCAGTAAAAGATCCTGTCTATGGTATCCGGGAAGACCGCTCTCTTCAGAATTGCTGTAGGCCTCAAACTCGTTGCGGATGATGCTCCACTGTTCGATCACTTCATCAGCAGTCCCGGCGCTCAAGTCGAGAACATGAACAAGAAAACGCGTTCGCTCAACGTGACGAAGGAAATAGACGCCAAGCCCCTTGTTCTCATGGGCCCCCTCAATGAGTCCCGGAACATCGGCAATCACAATCTTTTGATCGTCGACTGAGAGAACCCCCAGATTCGGTGAAAGGGTCGTGAAAGGGTATCCCGCAATTTTAGGGCGTGCAGAAGAAATCGCTCCTAGAAGGCTGGATTTCCCGGCATTGGGTACGCCGACAAGACCAACGTCCGCAATCAGCTTGAGCTCGAGCAGCAGCGTCCGCGCCTCGCCTTCATCGCCCTTTTCCGCGAAACGTGGCGATTTTCGCACCGAGTTCGCAAAGTGCGCGTTTCCTTTTCCGGGGCGCCCGCCCTTCGCCGCTATAAGGCGATCTCCAGGCTCGACAAGATCGGCAAGTATCTCGCCGGTATCGTCGTCATAGACAATGGTACCGCAGGGAACGATGACAATTTTGTCGTTCCCCGCTCCGCCTGATTTCATACCGCCCTTGCCCGGTTCTCCGTTTCCGGCCTGGAATTTCTTTTCATATTCAAAATCGGCAAGCGTCAACGCTCCCGGAGCCGCCTCCAGAATGATGTCGCCCCCTCTTCCTCCGTCGGCGCCGTCAGGACCGCCTTTCGGGATAAACTTTTCCCTACGGAAGCTAAGACACCCGTTCCCCCCGCGACCTCCGCGGACAGATATTCGTGTAAAATCAACAAATTTCATGTGATCACCGGCCGAAAGGCCTTTTCCTTTATCATTTCAAAAAATCAAGGGCCTTGATGATCCCCTAAGGGCGAGAGCCGACGTAAAAAGCAGACGGTCTGTTCTTAAGGTGATGCGAAGGCCCTTGTTGAATGCGTCGTGTTCAAAAAGTCCGGAGAATTACTCTGCCGCTTGCAGAACTACTGAAACTATTTTCCTGCTCCCTTTTGTCTCGTAACGCACGGTTCCAGCGCTTGTCGCAAAAATCGTATAGTCCTTACCAAGACCGACGTTCTTGCCAGGATGGATTTTTGTTCCTCTTTGGCGAACCAAAATGTTGCCCGCCTGTACCGTCTGGCCGGCATATATCTTTATCCCGAGCCTCTTTCCTTCGCTGTCTCTTCCATTCGTACTGCTTCCCTGCCCTTTCTTGTGGGCAAAGAGCTGCAGGTCAAAATTCCATTTCATCAACAGGCACCTCCAGAATACGGACATGCTCCGGGTATACCCGGGCTATTTCCTTCAAGGATCCCACTATAGTTTCCACGAGAACCGCCGTCTGTTCCGGAGGGGATCGTCTCCAGTCCAATACCATTCTCGCGCTGTCCTCATTGATGCTGAAAGAAAAACCGGGAGAAGAAACAACCTTCTCAAAACCGAAAAGAAGCGCCTGTAAAAGTGCGGAGACGCCCGCACATACAATATCTTCGCCCCGTTCGGCATACCCCGAATGACCTTCTGCGACAAGAGCGACAGGGCGCTCCTCGTCGAAGGAAACGGAGATCTCGGTCAAAATCAAACTCCAGCAGTCAGAGTATCGATTCGTATCTCAGAGTAATTCTGTCTGTGCCCTCTCATACGCCGATAGTTTTTCTTGCTCTTGAACTTAAAAACGAGGATCTTCGGTTCTCTGCCATTCCCCGTCACCGAAGCGGTCACCGTAGCTCCCTTGACATAGGGGGCGCCGACTACAACAGCGTCATCCTTACCTACAAGAAGTACCTTATCAAAAACCACCGAGGCGCCTTCTTCAAGACCGAGTGATTCGACTTTCAAAAGATCGCCCTCCTGAACACGGTACTGTTTGCCTCCTGTTTCAACGATCGCGTACATTGTTTTCCTCCTCCCGCCGGGAAGACCAGGCGCTGCTCAGCAGCTTCAACCTGTCCCGTGCGATTTAAACATCCAACCGTAGTATTATACGGAGCGAAAAGGTTAAAGTCAAACTTTTCCTCGCAGGGCAGCGAGATCACCCTCTCCGGCAAGGACGCTTATATTGCCTGATTGGCTGCACTCCGTACTCTCCGCGGAGTAGAGAAGCCGTTCGGCATGTTCTCGAGCCTCCTGCAAAGAGGCGTCTCCTGAGAGCATCCGTGCTACTTCTCCGATGCGGTCGTCTCTTTCCAGCTTTTTGACTTCTACACAATCCGTCGTTTTCTTGACGAGAAAGTGATGATCCGCGAGCGATGCAATCGTTGCCTCGTGCGTTACAAGGATCACCTGTGTTTTTCTGGAGAGAGCGAGCAGCTTGTATCCGGCCAGAAGCGCAGCCTTTCCGCCAAGCCCGGCCTCCACTTCATCGAAGATAAGAGTCGGGGGGAGCGTTTCCTCAGGCAACGCAAGCTGGAGCGCGAGCAATATTCTACTCAGTTCGCCTCCGGAAGCAGATTTATTGACAGGCATTTCTTCAGAGCCTCCCGAGGAGAGAGTAAATGAAATTTCGTCAGCCCCGCTGCTGCGTATTTTGTCCAACGGCAAAAGTTTCACCGAAAAAACGCTCTCGGCCATGCCGAGCTCCTGAAGGTGCCTATTCACTTCTTTTTCCAGTGAATCCGCTGCCCGTTGCCGGAGTGCGCGCAGCTCCATCGCCAATGAGCTTGCCTCGCGGCGTAATTTTTTCGCACATAGAAGCAGCTCCGAAGAGAGACGCCCTTCCTCCCTCAACCAGCCGATAGCCTCTTGCGCGTCCGAAGTCCAGGAAACAAGCTCTTCGGCGGTGCGGGTTCCTGTCGTTCGTTTAATCTTCCGAAGTATTCCTAGTTTTTTCTCAATGAGATCCCTTTCGCGCTCAATTTTTTCCGGTGAGAGAGCGGAGGCCTTCTCTTCGATGGAGCTGATAAAAGAGTGCAGGAAAGACAACCCTTCGTTGAAAGACGCTTCGACGTCGGTCTTCTCCAGAAAGAGACGGCGTATGAGTTCCAGCGCACACGATTCGAGTCTGTCGATCATTCCGTCGTTGGAAGCCCCTCCGGTCAATTCAAGGAGATTTTCCCTGACTTTTCGGGCCTGTTGGAAGGTGCGGTTTTTTTCATCAAGCTCTCTTTCCCAAAGGAGGTCGCAACCCGGGGAGATTTGCAACGGGCGAAGAGCTTCTACTATTGCCTCCGCATCGCGAAAACGCAGCTTCAACTCTTGTTCTTTCGATTTCACCGCTCTCAATTCCCGGTCGCAACGGAGCGCTTCATCAAATGTATTTTCGAGCGCGGCACGCAAATGCTCAGCTTGAGCGCCGCAGCAGAAGTCGAGAATATCCATCTGACGCTTTGGATCAAGAAGCTCTATTTGGGCAAACTGGCTTTGAATCCTCATCCTGTCGTTCATTAAAGATGCAAATGTAGAGAAGGGAGTCGCTTTGTCTTGAAAGAAACATCGGTTTCTTCCTCCTCTTGAAAGAATACGCCGCGCAAAGAGCAGTCCGTCCTCGTCTCGCGGTTGCAGCGTTTTCGAAACTCGTTCGGCAGATCCGGAAAAGACGGCCTCCACCGACGCCTCTTCCTCGCCGGAGCGAATAAAAAGCGCTTGACTCCTCTTCCCGCCGATCAGTTCCAAAGCCCTGACAAGGCTGCTCTTTCCGGCGCCGCTCTCTCCGGTGATCACTGTGAAGCCGGTCTCCAGGCGCATCGATATGGAGGCTATACCTCCTACGTTCTTAATGGAGATCTCTTCGATCAACCCCGTCACTCCTTCTCAAAGGTGACAATGCCCTGTCCCCAGCGGAGTTTCTCCTGAAGCAGATCGAAGTAATTCCGTGACGGGAGGAGAAGAACATCGATCTTTTGGGTGCGGCTCAACGAGATTTCTATACGATCCCCCGGAAGGATCTCATAGCCTAGCTGACCATCCTGAGTAAGAAGCAAATCCCTGTGATTTCCTCTGGGAACCAGGGTAACTGTGTCATCCTCTCCTGCGACTACTGGTCTGGAATAGAGCGTATGAGCGCATATTGGCACGACAAGCATGCACGGAACGTGCGGGGGGATAATCGGACCGCCTGCGGAGAGGGCATACGCGGTCGATCCAGTCGGCGTCGACACGATTATGCCGTCGGCCGGGAGCGTGTTCAGAAGTTTGTCGCCAATGTGCACTTCAATATGCATTACCCTGGCAAGCGCTCCTTTAGCCAGGACAAGATCATTGAGAGCGTACAAGGAATAGGTATCGTGTCCATCTCGTGAGATTCTGCCGTCAAGTAATCTGTGCGTCTGCACGGAGTACTCCCCGCGGAGGATGCTTTCCACATCCTGTATCGCCTCCTCGGCCTTTCCGGAAGCCAGAAAACCGAGATGCCCCAAGTTGATTCCGTAGAGGAGAATCGAGGCGCCCAAAATATACCGGGCAGCTCGCAAAAACGTCCCGTCGCCCCCGATAACCAAGGCGATTCCGACAGTCTCTTTCCACTCTTCGTCGCTCACCCCCTGGACTCCCAGCACCGACGCCTCATGCGGAGGGAAGAGGAACGCGATTCCTTTGTCCATCCCCCACTGCAAAAGCATCCTTGCCATTTTTATCGCCCCGGGTTTTCGCGTATTGACAAGCATGCCAATATTGGGAGTGTTCATGATGCCGCCCGTCCTTTCGTGAAAAAACTATGCGCTTCTTCAACTATCGAGACTGGGTGTGGAATCGAAGGCTCCGAGTCTGACTTCGAGAGATAGAGGAGATACTCGATATTCCCCATAGGACCGGTAATGGGTGAATATGTCATACCGCATGGCGTGAACGTCGTTTCCCGTAAACAGAAATTCAGAATCTCCTCCAAAACGACGATGTGATCCTCACTCGAACGGACCACGCCTCCCTTCCCAACTTTCCCTTTACCGACTTCGAACTGCGGCTTAACAAGGACAACCGCTTCTCCTTGGGGGGAAAGAATTGTATCCATAGCCGGCAGCAATAACTTCAGAGAAATGAAAGACGCATCAGCAACCGCCCTGTCGGGTATATCAGGAAAATTGTCCGGAAGCAAATTCCTGGCATTCGTACGTTCCATTACAACGACTCTCTCATCGCTCCGAAGCGACCAAGCCAACTGCCCATACCCGACATCGACGGAATATACCCGAAGAGCGCCCCTTGAAAGGAGAACTTGAGTGAACCCTCCCGTTGAGGCGCCGATATCGACGCAAATTCTGTCTTTGGGGTCAAAAGGAAAGACATCGAGAGCTTTCAGCAGTTTGAGTGCGCCGCGGCTGACCCATTCGTTTCCGGTTCCGATCACTTCCACAGCCGCGTCAGGAAAGACAAGCGCGCCCGGCTTGTCCACCCGATTCCCATCGACTGTAACTTTCCCGGCCATCAGAAGGCTTTGCGCTTTTGTTCTGGTTTCAACGAACCCCCTGGATACCAGAACCTTGTCGATGCGTTCTTTTTTGATACTCTTCATACATTGTCACCACTTTACGGGGGGTAAGGCCGCAGTACTCGGCCTGTTCTGAAACCGTCCCCTGGGGAACGAAAAGATCGGGGATGCCCATCGGAAGCACCATGGCTGTTCGGGACGACGGCCTGAGTTTTTCGGCAAGGGACGCGATCGCCTCGCCTACTCCGCACTCTTTGTAACCGTCTTCGGCAACGATGACAAGTTCATGGCTTTTCAGGAGCCCCTCCATTACCGGAACGCACATGGGTTTGACACATTTGATGTCCACAACAGAAGGGGGAACGCCGCCGTCGCGAACAATTATTTCGCGCGCATCCAGCATCAGTTCGACGGTCTTTCCGTAACCCAGGAGCGCGCACTCAGTTCCCTTTTCCAGGATTTCCGGAACAGGAAGGTCGTCCAGAAAAACTTCGCCCCGAATCCTGTGAAGGGAAGGAATCGCCTCGCCCCTGGGGAAGCGGATCATCATCGGCCCGTTTCGACGAAGCCCCAGATCGAAGAGCGCTGAAAGCCCTATCTCGTCCCTTGGAGCCGCCACGACAAGGTGAGGTACGGAACGCGACCACGAAATGTCGAGCAATCCTTGATGTGTCTCTCCGTCGTCGCCGATGAGCCCCGAACGGTCAACTGCGATGGTAACCGGGAGATTCTGCATAGCGATATCATGGACGAGCTGATCCATTGCTCGCTGGAGGAATGTCGAGTAGATAAACACTACCGGCCGTAATCCTCCAGCCGCCATACCAGCCGCCATAGTGAGCATGTGCCCCTCGGCTATGCCTACATCAAAGAAACGATCAGGGAAACGCTCCGCGAACGTGTCAAGCTTACTGCCGCACTTCATCGCCGCAGTAAGGCAGACCACCCGCTTGTCGCGCTCCGCAAGAGCGCACACTGCGCTTGAAGCAGCGTCGCTCCATGATCTTCGAGAAACGGTTGCCGGAACGGCAACAGCTTTGCAAGGAGGAACGCCGTGATACTTCGTGGGTTCCTGCTCCGCTTTTTCATACCCTTTTCCCTTCACTGTTAGAAGATGAATGAGCACTGGTTTATCATATTTTTTCGCAAGCTCCAGGACATTTTCTATTTCTTCAATATTATGTCCGTCAAAAGGTCCCCAGTAGTTGATATCCATTTCATCGAAAATATTGATCGGCTTGACTATGGATTTGATGTGATCCTTCAGCTTTCCAAGCACATTCTCAAGAGCCTGTCCCTTCGGTAGCGAGGCGCAGGACTCCTTGATCGCCTTCTTCAAAGAATTATAGGCGGTGCTCGAGCTAAGTTTCGCAAGATGTGTGGCAAAGCCGCCTACTCTTTTACTGATGGACATTGTATTGTCATTGAGGATATAGATGACTTTCGTGTTCGAATCCTTGGTGTAGTTGAGCGCCTCGAATGCCAGCCCGTTCAGGAGCGATGCGTCTCCTATCACCGCTACGACATGGTTTCCCGCGCCCAGGACATCTCTCGCTTTCGCATAACCAAGCGCTGCGGAAAGCGATGTGCTGCTATGCCCCACGTCAAAATGGTCGTACGGACTTTCGGAACGTTTCGGAAAACCGCTGATACCGCCCCACTGCCGCAGCGTCGGAAAACGGTCCCTGCGGCCAGTAAGAATTTTATACGCGTACGCCTGATGTCCGACATCGAAGAGTATTTTATCGTCTTCAGGATCAAAGGAACGCAGCAGCGCAAGAATGAGCTCAACCGCCCCCAGCGAAGAGGCCATATGACCCCCGGTTTTTAAAACTACCGAGACTATATACTCTCGAAGTTCAGCGGCGAGCGTATCGAGAGTCTCTTTTGAGTACCCCTTCAGCTCCGAATAGTGCTTCATACGCTCCAGAACAGGCATATCTACCGCGTCCTTTCCACAAGATTTTCGGAGAGAGCCGCGAAAAATCCAGTGTCTCCTTCTATCGTACGGAGTGCATTTATCCCTTTTTCGGTCTCGTTATGAGCTAACCGGCGAGTCTCTTCAAGCCCGAAAAGGGAAACAAACGTCTTTTTGTTCTGAGTGGCGTCTTTGCCTGGTGTTTTTCCCAGTTCTTCTGCCGAAGACGTGACATCGAGAATATCGTCGACCATCTGAAAGGCCAAACCCAAATGATTGCCGTACGTACGGAAAGCGTTTGCGGCTGCTTGGTCGGCCCCTCCAAGGACGGCGCCGCTTTCCACGCAGGCGGCAATAAGGACTGCGGTTTTCCGGGCAGCAACCTTGAACGGGAAATCGCTTCCCGTCTCCATGCTCTCGGGGTCGGTATCGAGAACCTGTCCGCCGCAAATACCGAACGGCCCCAATGAGTTTGCCAATATGCGCATTGCCTCACAGATTCTCTCAGCGGGAACATTCGACTTCGAAAGCGCAGAGAGAGGGTATTCAAACGCCCAGGCCATCAACGCATCTCCGGCGAGTATGGCGAGGGATTCGCCGAAGAGGACATGATTCGTTGCCTTCCCTCTCCGTAAAACATCATTATCCATAGCGGGGAGATCGTCATGAATGAGAGAGGCCGTATGAATCATCTCAAAGCCAAGTGCCATAGGTATGGACACGTCCCACGACATACCGAAAACCTCCGCGGCCTTCAGGCAGAGAATGGGACGAAGACGTTTCCCACCGGCAGTCAGTGAATAAATCATCGATTCCCTGAGCCTGCGGGGGGCAGGGACGGGAAGCATCTCGGCAAGTTCTTGCAAGCGCGCCTCGACAAACTCCCCGGCTTCCGAAAAAAGCGCTTGAAAAGAACGTGTATTCTGGGTCATCGGCTTGACTCCTCATCGTTATTGTAGGTCGCAACAAAAGGTACGGTACTGCTATCCTCCGTAAGGAGAAGAATTCTCTGTTTTGCTTCCGAAAGATATTCCCGGCACTCCCGTACCAACCCAACCCCCTTTTCAAAGAGGGCGAGGGCATCTTCCAAAGGCAGGGCTTCCTTCTCTATGCGGGCTACCAACCCCTCTAGTTCATCCATTTTCGCGCTAAAACTCATTTTGTCCAATCCTCCCCGAGGAATTCTACAAAAAAAATTTGCTCCATGCACCCCTCTGTGCTAAAATTCTTCTGTTTTATCG
>ERZ1645192.2584-NODE-2584-length-14939-cov-8.226216_pt1 | contig 14939 bp, 15 predicted proteins | sample MGYA00575354_ERZ1645192 | MGnify/ENA primary metagenome ERZ1645192 (study PRJEB40844, sample SAMN11349763) | freshwater sediment metagenome | isolation source: river sediment | host: Sediment | place: India: Faizupur Khadar , New Delhi | collected 2017-02-21 ... | reverse complement strand
TGACCGCTGGCGATGGGATTGAAGAAACCGATGCGTTCGATGTAGCGGCCGTCGCGCCGGTTGCGGCTGTCGGTCACGACCACGGTGTAGAAGGGGCGCTTCTTGGCGCCGCCGCGAGACAGGCGGATGGTAACCATGCGCTGCGAATACCTCTTGCGAATTCGGACAAGAAAAAGCCACCCTGTCCGGGGCGGCTTAAGGAAACAAAGAATGTTACCCGAACTTTCGGGGATTTAAAACAACTGTTAAGCCCGCTTATAGTTTGAACGGCGGCAACGCGCCCGGCGGCAGCTTGCCCTGCAAGCCGCGCAACATCTTCATCATGCCGCCGCCCTTCATCTTCTTCATCATCCGCTGGGCCTGATCGAACTGCTTGAGCAACCGGTTCACATCCTGAATCTGATTGCCAGAACCGGCGGCGATGCGGCGCTTGCGCGAGCCTTTGATAATGTCGGGAAACTGGCGCTCCTGCGGGGTCATCGAGTTGATGATGGCGATCAGCCGCTTGACCTCCTTGTCGGCCGCCTGATCCTTGAGCGGTCCCGCTGCTGCATTAAAGCCCGGCATCTTGTCCAGCAGGCTGGCGATGCCGCCCATCTTCATCATCTGCTCCATCTGCTCGCGGAAATCCTCCAGGTCGAAGCCTTTGCCCTTCTGGACCTTCTTCGCCAGCTTGAGCGCCTTTTCCTTGTCAACTTTCTGCTCCATCTCCTCGACCAGGCTCAGCACATCGCCCATGCCAAGAATGCGGGACACCACCCGGTCAGGGAAAAACGGCTCCAGCGCGGCGGTTTTCTCGCCCACGCCCAGGAACTTGATCGGCTTGCCGGTGATCTGGCGGATGGACAGCGCCGCGCCGCCGCGAGCGTCGCCGTCGGTCTTGGTCAGCACCACCCCGGTCAGCGGCAGGGCGGTGTTGAACGCCTGTGCGGTGTTGGCGGCGTCCTGGCCGGTCATGCTGTCCACCACGAACAATGTCTCGACCGGATCGAGCGCGGCGTGCAGCCGCTGGATTTCCGCCATCATGTCCTGATCTACGTGCAGCCGGCCAGCGGTGTCCGCGATCAGCACCTCCACGCCGTGGCGGCGGGCGTGATCCAGCGCCTGGCGGGCGATGGCTTCCGGTTCCTGCCCGGACTCGCTGGGGAAAAACTCCACGCCGACCTCGCCGGCCAGCTTGCGCAACTGCTCGATGGCGGCGGGCCGGTATACGTCGCAGCTTGTCACCATCACTTTCTTGTGCTGACGCTCCTTTAGCCAGCGGGCCAGCTTCGCGACGCTGGTGGTCTTGCCGGAACCCTGCAAGCCCGCCATGAGCACCACCGCCGGCGGCTGAACCCGCAAGTTCAATTCCGCGTTGGCCTCGCCCATGGTCCGGATCAGTTCCTCATTGACGATCTTGATCAGCACCTGACCCGGCGTCAGACTGAGCAAAACCTCCTGGCCGACCGCCCGCTCCCGCACCCGGGCGATGAAGTCCCGCACCACCGGCAGCGCCACGTCTGCTTCCAGCAGCGCCATGCGCACCTCGCGCAAAGCGTCCTTGATGTTGTCCTCGGTCAGGCGGCCCTGACCGCGCAGATTCTTGACGGTGCGCAACAGGCGCTCGCTGAGATTTTCGAACATGGGCATTAACCTTCACTGCTGCAATCGGAGTGGGCCGAGATTATAGGGGTATCCGGCGCATTGCCGCGAATGGGGTGACAAACCCGCTTCAAGCCGGCCGCATTCCATGCCATGATTGCTAGAAGAAAAACCATTCGCGGAACGTGATGATGAACGCGGTGATCGGCGGCCTGGCTGTCCTGCTCTATCTGCTCGCTAGCGGCGGGCTGGCCATGCGGCTGGCCCGCGCCAGCGCCGGCGCGGCCAGTGCCAAGGGTGGCCCGCTGGCGCTGGGTTGGGGTGCGGCGCTGCTGCACGCCATGATTCTGGCGCAGACCGTGTTTCAGCCCCCCGGCCTCAATCTGGGCTTCTTTAACGCCCTGTCCTTCACCGGCTGGCTGATCGGCGTGGTGTTGCTGGCGGCGGCCATGGTCCGCCCGGTCGAGAATCTCGGCATCGTGGTGTTGCCATTCGATGCGCTGATGCTGGTTTTGGGGTTGTTGTTTCCTTCCGAGCGTATCGTCGCCGATGCTGGCCGGTGGCCGCTGGAACTGCATATCCTGATCGCTATTCTCGCCTATGCGCTGCTGGCGCTGGCGGCGGTTCAGGCGGTGCTGCTGGCCATTCAGGATTACCGCTTGCGCCACCGGCAGCCAGGCGGCTTCCTGCGTGGCATTCCGCCCCTGACCACGATGGAATCGCTGCTGTTCCAGATGATCGGCGCCGGTTTTATCCTGCTCAGCATTACCTTGGTCAGCGACCTGTTTTTCCTGCATGACCTGTTCGCCCAGCATCTGGTGCACAAGGCGACGCTGTCGTTCATTGCCTGGGGCGTGTTCGGGGTGCTGCTGTGGGGCCGCTGGCGCTTCGGCTGGCGCGGGCGCACCGCCATCCGCTGGACCCTGAGCGGTTTCGTTTTTCTGGCGCTGGCCTATTTCGGCAGCAAGCTGGTGCTGGAACTGATGTTGGGGCGGTATTGATCGCCTTGGTTTTCAGACTCTCCCGGGCAGCGTCACTGCGTCGGCCTTGCCTGCCTGCCACACCCAGTCCTCGATGCCATTCTCCGGCTGATACTCTGCCACCGCTTCCCGCAGAATGGCCCGCACCGCCGGATAATCGAAATTCCGCGAGGCGGCCGCCAACCGCTCAAGACAATCCTGCACCGTTGGCCAAGGCAGCGACTGCTCGCGGGCACGCCGGATCATCGGATGCTCAGTCGGCAGGTCATTGGTTCCGATCAACAGTTCCTCCCGCAACTTCTCGCCGCTGCGCAAGCCGGTAAACTGGATTTCGAGGTCGCCGTCGGGATGCTCGTCGTCGCGCACCGTCAAGCCGGACAGATGGATCATGCGTCGGGCCAGATCGAAAATTCGCACCGGTTCACCCATGTCCAGCAGAAACACCTCGCCGCCCTGGGCCAGGGCGCTGGCCTGGATCACCAGTTGCGCCGCTTCCGGGATGGTCATGAAATAACGCTCCACGTCGGGATGAGTCACCGTCACCGGGCCACCCTGGCGGATTTGCGCGCGAAACAGCGGCGCCACCGACCCGGAGGAATCCAGCACGTTGCCGAATCGCACCATGCACAGGCAAGTGGCCACACCCTCGCCCGCCAGCCCCTGAAGGATCAATTCCGCCAGCCGTTTAGTCGCGCCCATAACGCTGGTCGGCCGCACTGCCTTGTCGGTGGACACCAGCACGAAGGTTTCGACCCCGGCGGCGATGGCGGCCTCGGCGGCGCGCCAGGTGCCAAATACATTGTTCTGCACGCCCTCGATCGGGTTGTGCTCGACAATCGGCACATGCTTGTAGGCGGCGGCGTGATAGACCGTCTGCACCTCGAACTGCTCCATGGCTGCTTGCAACCGCCGGCGATGCGCCACCGAACCCAGCAGCGGAATCAGCTCGACGCCACCTTCGCCCGGCATGGAGGTGGAATCAGAGCCAGGAGAGTGAGACTGCGCCATATTGGTCAGCATGGCGTGCAGTTCCTGTTCGATAGCGTACAAGGCGTATTCAGAGCGTTCGAACAGTACTAGTCGACGCGGCTGCAACGGCAGGATTTGCCGGCACAGTTCGGCGCCGATTGAACCGCCTGCGCCGGTGACCATCACCACCTTGCCGCTCACCCGTGCCTGCAACAATGCGGCGTTGGGCTGAATCGAATCGCGGCCAAGAATGTCCGCCACATCAATCTCACGGAATTCATCAATGCGCCGGGCGCCGCTGGTCAATTCCGCCAGGGTGGGCAAGTCCATGACCCGCACCGGCAAACCCGCCAGCGACTCCAGAATTTCCCGGCGGCGGCGATGCGGCGTCGAGGGCAGGGCCAGCAGGATCAGTTGCGCCTGGTGTTTGGAGATCAGGCGCGGCAACTTGGTCGGCGCCCGGACCTTGAGGCCCCAGACGATGCTGCCCCACAATTGAGGGTTGTCATCTACAAACACGACCGGTTCGAATTCGGCGCTGTAGCGCAAAGCGTTGACCAGTTGCGCGCCGGCCTCACCCGCGCCATAGATGATGGCCGGGGTGCGCACCGCCGCCCGGCGAAACCGCCGTCGCAAAAAGCGGCGCAGCAACAACCGGCCTCCGCCCACCAGCGCCATCAGTACCAGCCAGCAGATCAGCCAGAATGAGCGCAGCCACAAGCCATCGCCCGCCAGCACCCACACCGCCATCATCAACAGTACGCCAGCGCTGGCGCCGAACAGGATGGTGTAGAGCAGGCTTTCGTCGGCGTAGCGCAGGATAGGCCGGTATAAGCCGACCGCGGCGAAGGTGGGGATGACAATGACCACCGCCAGAGGGAACAGCCACGCCACGTCCGGCAACAGGTCTGGCCACCACTCACCCACGCGAATGGCGAACGACGCCCAGACCGCAACCAGTACGGCGAGCATATCGCCCGCGATCAACAGAGCGCGGCGAACCGGAGTGGGCAGATTGAGCAGAGATTCGAGCTTCACGGGGCGGATACTGTAGCACGCCGCCGCTCCAGCCGACCGACTCCCCACAGCAACAGGCCATAGATCACGATCCAGCCCAAGGCCAGCATGAGCTGCCCGGCGGGCGGCAGGCGCACCGCCAACAGGGCCGATCCTGCGCAAGCCGCCATCAGGGTGTACTCGACCAGCACCGTTCGGCGGTGTCCCCAGCCGAGCAACACCAGCCGCTGGTAATAATGGGTCCGGTGTGCTTCCCAAATTTTCTCGCCATGCCATAGACGACGCAGCAAGGTCACGGTGGCGTCCACGATGAACGGCGAAAATATCAGTAACGCGGTCCAGAGCGGGAACAGCCCCGCCCGGCTTCCCCCCAGGCTGCACGCCGCCGCCAGGAAACCCAGCGTCGTGGAACCGACGTCGCCGAGGAAAATTTTGGCCGGCGGGAAGTTATGGACCAGAAACCCTGCGCTGGCCGCCGCCACGCTCAGGCAGAAGGCGGCGAATCCAGTATTCGCCTGTCCCAGCCAGGCCAGGGTTGAGAACCCGATCAGCGCCATGCCGCCGGCGAAGCCGTCCATCCCGTCCATAAAGTTGTAGAGATTGATCATCCAGACAATGAACAGGAAAGTCAGGAGGAGGGCCGTCCAGGCGGGAATCGTCCCGGCGAGACCGGGCAGTTCAAGAGAATCGGGAGCGAATTCAGCGATCAGCAAACTGACGGCGGCCCAGCCATGGGCCAGAACCCGCCATTTGACCGGAACGCCATGGCGGTCATCGAGAAAGGACAGCGTGGCCAGCGGAACGAGGCCTGGCAGCAAAAGCGCCAGGGTGGAGCCGGCGACTGGCGCGACCACCAGGCCAGTCAGCACACTGCCTATCAGCCCGCCCGCCAAGACCGCGAGTCCGCCGGTACGAGGCGTCGGTTGCTGGTGCAGAGAACGTGGGTTGGGTTGATCCAGTATCGACCAGCGTGAGTTTAATTGGGCCAGACGACAAGTCAGGATCAGGGTAGTCATAAATACAAGTAATGTTATGTAAAAAACAATCATCTAGCACCGATGTTGAATTTTCTATTTCGGTTCTTCGAGGGTTCTTGTAGAGGCTGGCCCGGCCAGCACGCCGGCCACCCCATAGTTTATAGGTGGGAGCGCCCTGGTCGGACAGCGCCAGCAGCGCGATTAACTGAACGCCGGAGGAACCAGATTGGCAGCGCGCTTGCGCAGTTGCTGGCGGGCACCGCGTTCATACAGGCCGTTGACGGGCCAGCGACAGTCAGGCGCGTACCCGACGCTATCCGCCGCCGAAAATCAGCCGCCAACGGTGCTGGCGTTTGCGGACGGGCAGTCATGCAGCGGTGGAACCCGCGCCGAGCGATCTACCGTTCATGCAGGCATGGTCAAATAATTTCCTGCTAGAATCAAGCACCCATTCGGAAGGATCACGCCCGATGAAATTCTGTAGCCAATGCGGCGCCCCGGTGACGTTGCGCGTTCCCGCCGGCGACAACCTGCCCCGGCATGTCTGCGATGCCTGCGACGTTATTCATTATCAGAACCCGAAGATCGTCGCCGGCTGCATTCCTGAATGGCAGGGCCGCATTCTGCTGTGCCGGCGCGCTATCGAACCACGCTACGGCTTGTGGACATTGCCCGCCGGCTTCATGGAGAACGGCGAATCGGCGGTCACTGCAGCGGTGCGCGAGGCACTGGAGGAAGCCAACGCCGTAGTCGAAAATCCAACCCTGTACGGCTTATACTCGCTGCTGCACGTCAGCCAGGTGTACTTGATGTTTCGTGGCCAACTCCGGGATGGCGCCGCCAGCCCCGGCGAGGAAACGCTGGAGGTGGGGCTGTTCGCCGAAGCGGAAATCCCCTGGGAGCAACTGGCCTTTACCGTGGTGCGGGAGACCTTGCGCCAATATTTCACCGACCGCCCGACCGGCGTGTTCAACCTCCATGTTGGCGACATCATCCGCGAGTCGGATCATCAGTTCCGTATTCAACGCTATACATGATTCGCCCGTGCGGGTCAGCGCCCGCCTGAACTAGCCGTTAACCCAGAACACCATCGCCAACACTCAACCCCAACTGCAAGGGAGTATCCATGAAACCGTACCTCATCGTGGTGGAAGACCCCAGTTCCGATAAACTGCTTAACGTCGCGCTTGTCCTGGCCGAAACTGAACAACAGGCGGAAGACAAGGCTCAGGCGCTGTTTCCCGATCTGCCCGAACAGGATTTTTGCGTCTACGATGTCCATGGGGTCAGCCACGACTTTCCTGATGGCTGGACCTATCAGGATTAAAGACCCGGACGAACCGCCGCGCGATTTCCCCCGGAACTTTTACCTTGCCGACTCAGGAGAGGCTCAGCGTGGAGACTGATCTGATTCAAAACGAAGAAGAGGCGGCGCCGGCAAGTCTCTCCTACGTGTTGAAGGAAGGCGCGATGATGGCGCAAACCTGGAGCGTACAGGATCGGGTGGTCCACGAGCGGAACGTGCGGGATATCCTGGATCGGGTCGCTGGATTGCGCCAGGACCTCGAACAGTTGCGCGCTCAGACGGATACACTCTGGGAACGGTTCAGCACGATGGCGCTGGAGCGAGTTCTGGCTGGAGAACTGCGCGATTTTCTCGACGGCCTCGACGTAGAACTGCAAGACTTGAATTTGCGCCTGATCGGGACTGACTGCGAGATCGACCGCGTGCGGGCGCGCGTGCAGGAGCAGCGGCGGGTTTTAGAGGACAAAATAGCGGTCCTGGAGCCACTGGCGCACCGCACCTCCACCCAGAGTCACATCGGCATGATGCTCTCTCGGGTGGAAGGGCTGGAAGCTTTGTTGCTGAACCTGAAAGACCCATCGCCGGACGAAGGTGCGGGGCAAGCCCCCCCTCAAACCAATGTGCCCGGTGATTTACTGTATCTGCGCATTCGCCTGTTGACCACCCGGATCGCTCTCGTCGCTTCCAATCGCAGCAAGTATCTCAGTGAACTGAATACCGGTCTGTCTGCCTTGTTGTCTGACGTTGAACGGATCAAGACCGATATGGCTACGCTGCTGACCCGGGCGGATTGCATCAAGGATTTATCCCGCTACTGGCTGGCGTATCTCGACATCGCACAGAACATCAAGAGCGAAGGATAAAGGGCAGGGGGAAAGGTCATTTTAACCTTGTCCCCCGGTCTTCCGCCGCTTCTTACAGCGCCCGCACGCTTAGAACTCCCTGAGTATCGGCGATTTGCGCCACCACCTCGTCCACCACCGGGTCGGCAGTGTCCACCAGAGTGCAGGCAATATCGCCGCGCGATTTGTTGAGCATGTCCAGGATGTTGATGCCGGCCCCGGAAATCGCCTTGGAAATGCGCTCGATCATGTGCGGCACGTTGGCGTTGACGATGGCCAGGCGCGGCCCGCCATTGCGCGGCATGACCATTTCCGGGAAGTTGACCGAATTGTGAACCGTCCCGCTTTCCAGATAATCGCGCACCTGATCGGCGACCATGACCGCGCAGTTATCCTCGGCCTCGGCAGTGGAAGCGCCCAGATGCGGCAGCATGATGGCGCGCGGATGATCCTTCAGCCGGTTGGTCGGGAAGTCGCAGACATAGGATTTCAGCTTGCCGGCCTGCAAGGCGTCGTAAATGGCTTCCTCGTCCACCACGCCCTCGCGGGAGAAGTTCAGCAGGATCAGCCCAGCCTTGGCGTTCTTCAACAGAGGTGCGTTGATCAACTGGCGGGTGGCGTCGTTCAGCGGCACGTGCAGGGTGATGAAATCGGCCTGCGCCGCCATCTCGTTGACGCTCAGCGCCTGTTCGACCTGCGAGGAGAGTTGCCAGGCGTTGCTGACGGTGATGTGCGGGTCATAACCGATCACCCGCATCCCCAGCGCACGGGCGGCGTTGGCCACCTTGACGCCGATCGCGCCCAAGCCAATGACGCCGAGGGTGCGGTTGGGCAGCTCGATGCCAACGAATTGCTTCTTGCCGGATTCGACCTGCTTGGACAGTTCGGCATCAGTCCCTTGCAGCTTGCGGGCGTAGTCCCAGGCCGGACAGATGTTGCGGGCGGCCAGCAACATGCCGGCCAGCACCAGTTCCTTAACGGCGTTGGCGTTGGCGCCGGGGGCGTTGAACACGCAAATGCCTTTGGCGGTCATCTGCGGCACGGGGATATTGTTAACGCCGGCGCCGGCGCGACCCACCGCCTTGAGGCTGGCGGGAACCGGCCAGTCGTGCATGCTGTAGGAACGCAGCAGTACGGCGTCGGGATTCTGGATTTCGGAAGCGATCTCGTAGCGGTCGCGGGGGAGGCGCTCCAGGCCGGAAACGCTGATGTTGTTCAGGGTCAGAATTTTGTACATCGTCTTCAAATCAGGTTGGGTAGGAAACACGTCCTCCCCCTTGGCGGAGGAGGGTAGGGGTGGGGATGATCAGCCGCGCCGTTTCTGGAAATCGGCCATGAAGTCCACCAGCGCCTTGACCCCTTCCAGCGGCACAGCGTTGTAAATGCTGGCGCGCATCCCGCCGACCGAACGGTGGCCGGACAGGGTCAACAGCCCGGCCGCCTTGGCTTCGGCCAGGAACGGCTTGTCCAGCGCCTCATCAGGCAGGATAAACGGTATGTTCATCCACGAACGGTAAGCAGGATCAACGGGATTCTTGTAAAAGCCGGATTCGTCAATGGCCTTATAGAGCAAGTCGGCTTTGGCCTTGTTGCGTTCGCCCATCGCCGCCAGCCCGCCCTGCGCCTTCAGCCACTGGAACACCAGCCCGGCGATGTACCAGGCATAGGTCGGCGGGGTGTTGTACATCGAACCGTCCTTGGCCATGGCGGCGTAGTCGAGCATGGTCGGCGTGCCGGCTACAGTTTGGCCAATCAGATCGTCGCGGACGATGACGATGGTCAGCCCGGCCGGGCCGATATTCTTCTGGGCGCCGGCGTAGATGAGGCCAAACTTGCTCACGTCCAGCGGGCGCGACAGCAGGGTGGAGGACAGATCCGCCGCCAGCGGCGCGCTGACCTCGGGAATGGTGTGCATCTCGACGCCGCCGATGGTTTCGTTCGGCGTGCAGTGCAGATAGGCGGCTTCGGGGTCGCACTTCCAGGTATCGCGGGCCGGCACGGTGGTGAAGTTGACCGCTTCGGAACTGGCGACGACGTTGACCTGGCAGAACTTCTTGGCCTCGGAGATGGCCTTTTTCGACCACTGTCCGGTGTTCAGATAATCCGCCCTGGTTTTGCCGCGCAGCAGGTTCATCGGCGCCATGGCGAACTGGCTGGAGGCGCCCCCTTGCAGGAACAGCACCTTGTAATTCGCCGGAATGTTGAGCAGTTCGCGCAGGTCAGCTTCGGCCTGTTCGGCGATGGACACGAATTCCTTGCCGCGATGGCTCATTTCCATCACGGACATGCCGGAACCGCGCCAGTCGAGCATCTCGGCCTTGGCTTGTTCCAGAACCGCCTCGGGCAGCATGGCGGGACCCGCACTAAAATTGTATGGACGTGGCATTCGGGTAATCCTCGGTTTATCCGCGCCCGCTGGTGAGAACGGGCGAAAAAAAGCATCACATTAAAAAATGCGGCGCATTTTAACAGCTTCCCGATGTGGCCGCGCGCTTTACCTGATCACGGCAGCAATAGTCGCCCAGCGCAAACCGGGCCGGGTGGAATCTCAAAGCATATTCAATTCCAGCTTCGCGCGCATGGACATGCGCTCCGGCGTCCACGGCGGCTCCCAAACCAGTTCGACGTTGACCGATTCAACCCCCGCAGTGTGGCGCACAGCGTTTTCCACCCATTCCGGCATCGAGCCGGCGACCGGACAGCCGGGCGCGGTCAAGGTCATCTGAATGTCCGCGTGGTTGCCCAGTGGATCGACGTCCAGCCCGTAGATCAGCCCCAACTCGTAGATGTCCACCGGAATTTCGGGATCGTAGACGGTTTTCAACGCCGCGATGACCTTGGCCTCCATCTCGTCGGCGTCGGGCAGGTTCGTGGTGGTGGTCATGATCAGTCTCCTCGGCGGATTCAATTCACTCAGTAGCTACGGGTTCCGCATGGCGTTCCAGCGCGGCGCGCACCGCGTGCCAGGCCAGGGTGGCGCACTTGACGCGGCTGGGATAGTCACGCACCCCGGCCAGCACGCCGAGCTTGCCCAGTCCGCGCGGACATTCGCAGTCGGTGGTGACGACGTTGTGAAAGGCTTCGAACAAGTGCTCGACCTCGGCGACCGGCTTGCCCTTGAGCGCTTCCGTCATCAGCGAGGCCGAGGCGCTGGAAATCGCGCAGCCAGCGCCCTGAAAGGCAATATCCCGGATGATTCCGTCTTCGATGTCCAGAAACACGCTGATCCGGTCGCCGCACAGCGGATTGACGCCGTCGGCGTGGTGGGTCGGTTGCGGGAGGATGCGGAAATTCCGGGGCCGCTTGTTGTGGTCCAGGATGACTTCCTGATAGAGATCGCGCAAGTCGTTCATTATTCGAATAACTCCTTGACTTTCCAGAGAGCTTTGACCAGCGCGTCCACCTCGTCGCGGGTGTTGTAGACGGCGAACGAGGCCCGCGCCGTGGCGGGGACGCCGTAACGCTGCATGACCGGCTGGGCGCAGTGATGGCCGGCGCGGATGGCGACGCCTTCGCGGTCGAGGATGGTGCCGATGTCGTGGGGGTGAATGCCCTGAATGGTGAACGCCGCCAGCGCCGCCTTGTCCCGCGCCGTGCCCATGATCTTCAGGCCGGGAATCTCCTGCAGTTGGGCGGTGGCGTAGTCCAGCAATTCGTGCTCGTGAGCGGCGACCGCGTCCAGGCCGATGGCGTTCACCCAGTCCAGCGCCGCGCCCAGCCCGATCACGCCGGCGATGTTCGGCGTGCCGGCCTCGAATTTGTTGGGCAGGTCGGCGTATTCGGTCTTCTCGAAGGTGACCAGCCGGATCATGTCGCCGCCGCCCTGATACGGCGGCATCGCCTCCAGCAACGCCTGTTTGCCGTACAGCACGCCGACCCCGCTCGGCCCGTAAATCTTGTGGCTGGAAAAAGCGTAGAACTCGCAATCGAGCGCGCGCACGTCCACCGCCACATGGGGGATGGACTGCGCGCCGTCCACCAGCGTCGGAATGCCGCGCGCATGGGCCAGTTCGATCATCCGCTGGACCGGATTGAGGGTGCCGAGGGCGTTGGAGAGGTGAACGAAGGCCGCCAGTTTCACCCGCCCGCTGTCCAGCAAGCGTTCGTACTCGTCCAGGATCAATTCGCCCGCGTCGGTGAACGGCGCGACCTTGAGCCTGGCCCCGGTTCGTTCGCACAGCAGTTGCCAGGGTACGATGTTGGAGTGGTGCTCCATGCCGGTGATAACGATCTCATCGCCGGTCTTCACCGTGCTGCCGCCGAAGCTGCTGGCGACCAGATTGATGCTTTCGGTGGTGTTGCGGGTGAAGATGATCTCCTGGACGCTGGCCGCGTTCAGAAAGGCGCGCACCTTCTCCCGCGCACCTTCGTAGGCGGCGGTCGAGCGTTCCGACAGCAGGTGGACGCCGCGATGAATGTTGGCGTAGTACGTGCTGTAACACTCGCTGATGGCGTCAATGACCGCTTTCGGTCTTTGCGCCGAGGCCGCGTTATCCAGATAGACCAACGGTTTGCCGTGGACCCGCTGACGCAGGATCGGAAACTCGGCGCGGATGCGGGCGAGGTCCAACCCGGCGCTGGCGGTCGGCGCAATGGCAAGAGTGGGCGAGGCGCTCATGTGGTGATTACCCCTCGGTGATATCCAGCGCCAGCCGGTCAGCCAGCAGGCGGGCCAGGCGCTCGCGCAAGGGCGTCAGGCGGATCTGATTCAGGTTGTCGTTGGCGAAGGCGTGAACCAGCAACGCTCGGGCCTGCGCGGCGGGAATGCCCCGGGCGCGCAGATAAAACTCGGCGTCGGGATCGAGAAAGCCGGTGGTGGAGCCGTGGCCGCATTTCACGTCGTCGGCCAGGATTTCCAGCCGGGGATTGGAATGGGCCTGGGCCTGCCGGGACAGCAGCAGATTGCGGCTGGTCTGGCGGGCGTCGGTCTTCTGGGCGCCCGGACAGACGTAAATCATGCCGTCGAACACCGAGCGCGCCTTGCCGTCCAGCACGCTCTTGAACCGTTGCTCGCTGGTTCCGCGCGGCTGGGCGTGCTCGACCCGGACGTGATAGTCGCCGTACTGCTGGTCGCGCGCCAGGGTCAGGCCGTTGAGGCTGCAACTCGCGCCTTCGCCGTCGAGCAGCACAGCCAGATCGGTGCGGGCCAGTTGGCCGCCGACCGAAATCAGATGGAGATTCGCCTCGCTGGCGCGGTCCTGCCGCACCCGAATCGCCCCAAGGTGGAAGGCTTGTGGCGCTTCCTCCTGAATCTGGTGGTAATGCAGCAGTGCGCCTGCACCAAGATCCAATTCAGCGAGCGGCGCGTTCAGCGCGCGGCCCGCGCCGCGATACTCCACGACTACCGTGGCTTGCGCGGCATCCTCCAAAACCACGAGCAGGCGCGGATGGAGGCGCATGTCGCCGGCGGCGGCGTAAAATACCAGATGAATCGGCTCCTCGATCACGGTTCCGCGCGGCAGATGCACGACTGCGCCATCTTCCCAGAATGCGGTGTTCAGGGCGGCGAACGGGTGCTGTTCCAAGCCCGGCAAGCGATCCAGATGCGGTTCGATCCGTTCGGGATGAGTCATTAAGGCTTGGCCAAGGCTGGCAATCAGCGCCCGGTCGGGTAACTCGCGCACGTGGGACAGGCCCGGCGCGAAACGGCCGTTGACGAAAACCAGCCGGTGCGTTGGCCCGTCCAGCGTCGGCAGCGTCCCGGCATCCACCAGCGCGTCGGCGGGCGGTTGGAGAGCGAGGGTTTGCAACGCGCTCAGATCGGTCAACCGCCAGGCTTCCTGCTGGCGGGTGGGCCAGCCCAGCGCCTCGAAGCGGTCGAACGCTTCCCGGCGCAGGCGGGCGATAGCGTCCGGCTCGCGGCGGTTCGCCACGAAGTCGGCGAAGGCCGGGCGGTAGGGGTCGGAGAACAGCGGCGCGGCAGCGGTCATGGCTGGTCTCTCACGCGGCGGCCCGGCGCGCGCGGCCCGGCTCCTCGTTGTACAGCGCGTAACCCTGCTCCTCCAATTCCAGCGCCAGTTCCTTGCCGCCGGAACGAACGATGCGGCCATTGAACAGCACGTGCACGTGATCCGGCACGATGTAATCCAGCAGGCGCTGATAGTGGGTAATGACCAGGAAACCGCGTTCGGAATTGCGCAGGGCGTTGACGCCATCGGCGACGACCTTGAGCGCATCTATATCCAGCCCGGAATCGGTCTCGTCCAGCACCGCGAAACGGGGTTGCAGCACCGCCATCTGAAACACTTCGTTGCGTTTCTTCTCGCCGCCGGAGAAGCCTTCGTTGACCGAGCGCTTCAGCATGGACTCGTCCATCTTGACCAGTTCCATGCGCTCGTGGACCAAATCCCAGAAGTCCATCGCGTCCACCGACGACTCGCCGCGATACTTGCGGGTGGCGTTGACCGCCGCCTTGAGGAAATAGAGATTGGCGACGCCGGGGATTTCCACCGGATACTGGAACGCCAGGAACAGGCCCTCGCAGGCGCGGGTTTCCGGGTCCATCTCCAGCAGATTTTTACCGTCGAAACGGATTTCGCCCTCGGTGACGACATAGCCCTCGCGGCCGGCGATGACATTCGCCAGCGTGCTCTTGCCGGAGCCGTTCGGCCCCATGATGGCGTGCGTTTCGCCGGGATGAATGGTCAGGTCAATGCCGTTGAGGATTTCCCGGCCCTCGACCGTGACGTGCAGATTGCGGATTTCCAGCATGGCGTGTTGGCTTCTCTCTGGTTTCAAGATGGTTGGAGCGTCGCTTTACAAGTGCCTGATTTCAAGATCGCCCCAGCGGTCGCGGAGATACTCGGCGACCAGCCGACGATGGCAATGTTCGGGCGTGGGTTCGCTGCACAACAGGCAACTACCATCAATCAAATAGTGTGGGACCTTGTTTTCAACCTGGCGCTGGTTGATCAGATCAATAAATGCACGTTTATAAATATCCCAGCTTCCTCCATTCTCTTTATAGTCATCCAATATGCTTTTATTCGGAGCCAGCTCAGGAAGATGGATATAATCAATGCCGCAAATGCTTTTCAGAAAAAAGCGTAAATCATCTTTTTTAGTAAATCCTGCCAATTGTGATACGTTTTTCAGGCGTATATCTACCACCCGGCTTAATCCAGGTTGTTTGAGCAATGTAAAAAACTGCTCGGCGCTTTTTTTAGCAAACCCAATCGTGAATACGATCATGGACCGATTCCTGTTGCGCCATTTGACGATCCTGATACGCGAGCCGCTGGCCTTGAACCGAATAGGCTTCTTC
>ERZ1645192.2583-NODE-2583-length-14941-cov-3.990931_pt1 | contig 14941 bp, 14 predicted proteins | sample MGYA00575354_ERZ1645192 | MGnify/ENA primary metagenome ERZ1645192 (study PRJEB40844, sample SAMN11349763) | freshwater sediment metagenome | isolation source: river sediment | host: Sediment | place: India: Faizupur Khadar , New Delhi | collected 2017-02-21 ... | reverse complement strand
CACCCCGTGCCCAGCGACGCAACTCGATAGCACCGCCCAGTGCACTGTACCGTTCTTATACGTAACTTAATGAAAGGATCCGCCTGCAATGCCGGATCAGCGCCAAGGAGAGCATGAACTGACTGAGAGGAGAGAACGGTGCCTGGCGCGGGGAAACATCCAGAGCACCCATACGCCTATTTAGGCCAGGCAGATTTCCTCGCGGCCTAGAGGAACACGAGTTTACACGCATCGATGAGATCAGGCTGGAGCAGGCAAAAAGGCAGGGACTTCCCTCAGGGACATGAATGCGCAGAAACACATAGACCGTGCACGGTCCAGCGACAACGATAGGCTACCGCACACCGCCCTCAACGCGGGCGCTCGCGAAGGTGGCCGCAAACAACTCCACCATGGCACGCACTCCTTTTCGCACCGCGTCAGACACTTCGTCCTTCGGCCCATATCCAAGAATGGCTTGATTCCAAAGACTGCCGGGCATCTTCTGTGCGGTATAGGATCCTGCATTGCAATCGACGTGATAGGCGGCGATATATTGATCTCCCACCGTCCACACCTCGCAGGTAAAAAACCCGAGTTGATTGAGGCGTTCTGACGCATCGGGAGACGGCCCACTTGAGCCTTCGAGTGCGATCCCGGGCACCTTATTCAGCAGCGTCACCCGTGTCAGATCCGTCAATTCGGCACCGCTGATGCCGAGTTTCTCGGCAGTCCCCTGGGTCTGGACTTCCACTGCGACAAACTTCTTAATGTGTCGCATGTCGGTCACAGGAACTATCTCCGGACTGGCTATCGCTACGGGCAGGAAGGTGAATATACTGATCCCGAGCAGCATGAGCACTGACATACGACGTATCACACTCGCACAGTTCCCCATGATTCATCCCCTCTCACCACAGCACCGCTATTCGACCACCACGTGTTAATACCGCCTGATATACCTTAGGTAGGCATTCCATATCCAGTTCGTCACGGCGGTCCGTCGCCGGCGACGACCAGAAAACACCTCACAACGACTCCGACATAGGCTGCGGATTCTAGGAGTGTCGGCCAATACCGCATGGTGCACGCCCCTGCTTCATACTCGGGAAACACGCACTCAGCCTCTTCCGCCAATACCGGCACCTTAGGGATGTCGCGTTGCTGCGAGGAACAGGTTAATTGTCGGCACAACACTTCGTCGTCGAAGCCGATTACGGCTGCACCCTTCACGCTGTTTCCATAAAACACCCGGTCGAGACGCGCCCAGTAAATGGCCCCGAGACACATCGGACAGGATTGGGCACTTGCAGACAGGTCGCAGCCCGTGAGAACAAATGAGCCCAATGACCCAGTTGCCGCGCGGATCGCTTCCATTTCGGCATGCGCCGTGGGGTCATTGGTCGCAAAGACGCGATTCCCCCCTTCGCCGACAATCACTCCCCCCTTCACGATCACGGCATCGAACGGGCCGCCTTTCACGGCCCTCATTCCCTGACGGCTCAACTCTATAGCTCTCTCCGCATCATCCGTTCTGCAGCGACCCGCTCAAAGGCTCGACCTTGCTGACTCACATTGGCACCAGGCCCCTCAGTCTTCAGAACGGCTTCCCCTATGGTAATCTTGATGAGACCGCCCCCTCTCAGGAGCCGACGACGAGTCCACTTGTCACCACCCTGGTCCGGCAGATTATTGGCTGAATCATGCCCCGTACGGCTCATTACACGACTCCTTACTGAAATCTCACACCCGCCCCCCGGTCTCTCATGACCACCTTTCCCCCTCATGAACGTACCATCTCTGCCATTTCCTGCAAGGTGAGTTCTCGCCACTGACCAGGCTGAAGCTCCCCTAATGTGATCGGCCCAATGGCCAGCCGCACGAGCCGCAACGTCGGATGACCAACCGCAGCCGTCATTCGCCGAACCTGCCGGTTCATCCCTTCGCGCAGGGTAAGCTCCAGCCAGGCCGTCGGCACATGCTTGCGAAATCGAATCGGGATGGGTCGTTCTGGCAAAGAAGGCGGAGTCGGCAGCAACCTGGCCTGAGCAGGCCTCGTACGGGTTCCGGCAATCACGACACCGCTCTCCAGCTGTGCTAACGCGGCAACATCCGGCACCCGCTCCACCTGCACGAGATAGACTTTGGGGAGATGGTGTCGAGGATCGGTAATGCGATGGGCCAAACGTCCGTCGGAGGTCAGCAGGAGCAAGCCCTCACTGTCCAGGTCCAAGCGGCCGGCAGGGTAGACATCGGGAACATTGAGATACGCGCTGAGCGTGGGGCGCCCCTGGAGGTCCGTAAAGCAAGGCAACACGCCATAGGGTTTGTACAGGGCGAGAGTCCGACCGACGCGGGGCGGCGTCATGACCATGCATCGCTCAATCGCCTGCCACGTTCGGATCGCGGACAGGGGGTCGTGGGTGAAAGTGACTGGCCAACCAGCGGTCTAACTGAGAGTGACTAGTGAAGCGAGGCCTCGAGGCTCGGACTAATCGAGCCGCCGGAAACGAGCCACATATTCTTCGGGAGGGATCGGCGTACTGAAAAATGCCGACTTGCTCTGATTGATGATACGCGTCTTGACGAGCAAGCTTCCGTCCCCTTCTACGGTAAGTTCCTGCGCATACTCGGAAATATTGCGGAGCGGCTCCTCAGCCATGCCCCCTTCATCCCGAGTCCGATGGATCACGATCTGATTCCCACGGCACGTCACGCGGTCCTCCGGCTGCAAATCCAGCTGATGCGCAGTAATGGCGCCATCGTAGCGATTGACCAACTCCAGCGTATCGTCGTGAACCAGTTCTACCCGAACGGCCTCACGCGTCGCTTCTGCCGGTACCGGAACCCCCAGCATTGCATTCAAGGTCAGTTTGTTTTCTCGGTTTCGATAGAAACCCACCGTGCCAGGTAACGCCTCGCCATGCAATTCATACATTCCGCTCAGTTTGGGACAGTCCGGCCAGGCCAGGCTTGGCTTCAAAGCGGGAGGCAACGGAGACCCTGAAGGTGATTGACACCCGCTAAGCCCAAAAATCCCTGACAGAGCCAGGACCATGGGACTGAACCACCTGGAGTGTTTCCAATGCATGCCGCTCAATGCTGACCACATACAGGAGGAGTCTATCGAAGCCATCGTCCACCTGTCTAGAACCTATCTCAAAATAGTTGTGTCGAGGTAAGAAGTGCTGATAGTGGGCCGCGCGGGCTGATGGTGCGCGACGACCAATGAGCACCGAGATCGCCGTCGCTGCAGAGAGTTGGCGAGACTGTCCCACTGCCGCACAAGCCTACCAGCGCGACAGATCTGCGCGTATTTCCCGGCTTGCTCACTTACTGGAAATGTGTTTCCATCGAGCGCATCGTCGTCACGGCTCCAGCGAGCGGCAGTTCAGCCCCCGGGAAGGAGTTGCGTCATGAGATGGGAAGGTCAACGGGAAAGCCAGAATATTGAGGATCGCCGAGGAATGGGCGCTGCGCGATCCGGCGCAGGACTTGGACTGGGCGGGCTCGTCCTGGTCCTCGCCGTCAGCTACCTCACGGGGACCAATCCGCTCACCCTACTCAATCTCCTCAACGGGGTTCAGGAGATTGCCGTGCCTCACGCGCCGGATCGAACGGTACCGACCGGATCACCTCGCGATGAGCTTGGAAAATTCGCCGCCGTCGTGCTCGCCGACACGGAAGACACGTGGCGAACATTGCTCCCTCGCATGGGTCGCCCGTACGAAGATCCATACTTGGTGCTCTTCACCGGAGCGGTGCGATCTGCCTGCGGCACGGCCTCCTCGGCGGTCGGCCCGTTTTATTGCCCTGGCGATCACAAAGTCTATCTGGATCTATCCTTTTTTCAAGAACTGGCGCAACGCCTCGGGGCACCGGGCGATTTTGCCCAAGCCTATGTAATTGCGCACGAGATCGGCCACCATGTCCAGAACCTGCTCGGTATCGCAGAGAAGGTCACCCGACTACAACAGCGCAGTTCGTCTGCGGAGCGCAATGCGCTCTCCGTCAGGATGGAACTGCAAGCCGACTGTCTGGCTGGGGTCTGGGGCTATCATGCCAGACACAACCGCAACCTCATCGAACCGGGTGATTTCGAAGCCGGTCTTCAAGCGGCCGCGGCGATTGGTGACGACCGGCTGCAGACAATGGGGCAGGGGCATGTACAACCGGAGAGTTGGACTCACGGCTCATCCGAGCAACGGATGATGTGGCTCCGGCGAGGCTTACAATCGGGAGAGCCCGCTGCCTGCGACACGTTCACCGAGAGGCGTTCCTAGCGTCATGGTGCTGCACCATACAGCATCGACGCGCTGCAGCGTGGCAAACAACGGCTTAGACAGTTCCCGACCGACTCCCCGCGCCCCGTCGGTACAACCGCAGCCGGAGTAGTCGTCGGATTCAAAAGAAACTAACCGGCAGCAAGAAACAGGTCAGTACGCAGAACGGTGTGCATGAGCATCGAGGACATATGGCGGCCGAGGTTCGAGCAGAACGCCTTTCGGATCGTCGGAAGCACCGTCCGCACGACCGCACTCACGGCACGAATTCGCCCTGTCAGGCTTTGCCTAGAATCCGATACTGATGCCACCACCGCTACGGCTACCGCCACCACCAAATCCAACACCTCCGAATACACCCCACCAAGGACCGGAGGCCCGCGGCTGATCATCCCGCTTGCGATCCCATCGGTGAAGATGTTTCACGTCCAGCATGGGAAATCGGTAATCGGCCTCATCCATTTTCTCAACCGACGCACCCGTGACCTCCCCGACAAGGGTCACTCGTGTGCCCTCTACGATGGTCGCCGGATCAAGGAATTCTTTGTGCAAAGCCAGGAACCGCCCCTTTGATTGCAGACGATCCCGCTCAGGCTCCTGATCGTCGTCCAGGGGGAGTTGCAGGATCTCCAGTTGGGTCCCCCCTTGCATGACCTTCGCCCGGAGCACTTCCCCACCCAGCAAGACGATCTTGCCCCGATACGGATCGGGGGACGCCACGATGTGACCGAATGTCACTGCGTTGTCGACCTGCGCTTCTAACGATGCCGGGATCACCCGCGTGGAGGCACAACCGGCCGTCGCAACCAAGAACCCGATGGCAAGATATCCCAACACACCTTTCATATGAGCAGTATAACGAAGACCGCTCAGCGATACCACGTCCACGGTGACACAGCAGCATCGCGAGCTACGGCCCGGCCACAATGACATTTCTTCAGACCTCGACTCTGGTCTATACTGAGATTCTGACAGTGGCTCTATCGAAAGGAACGGCTTTCTATGTCGTGCATGCCTCTTCCCTCCTCGCATCCGCTCGTCGCCCGTGCCCTATTGATTCTGGCCTCCGTGGCGTTCCTGGCTGCCCTGTACCCGGGCACCGCCGCCGCCGTCGACGCCACCAGACTGGAACGCGCCAAACTCGCCACCATTGGAGTCCTAGAAGACACGCAGGATCAACGCACGCCGGACAAGCCGGGGATGATCCTGGTACGCGGCACCGGCTTTCATCTGCGCGACGGCTACATCGTCACAGCCCGCCACGCGGCCGAAAAGCAGGACGTCACGACAGGCGTCATCATTCAGAAACAGATTCGGATTCTGACCACAGATCTCCATGAGTTGACGGCCGATCTCGTGGGCGACAGCGCGTTCATGGACGTCGTCGTGTATCGCGTAACCGAGGCTCATCGCCCCAAGCTGCAGGCATCGGTCGCCTTTGCAGCCGGTGATGTTCAGCCGGGCCAGGAAGTGTTCACCGTCGGCTACCCCATGGGATGGGGACCAACCATGTCATTCGGCCATCTAGGCAACACGAACACCTTCCTTCAAACGGTGGACACCCGCCTGATTCAGGCCGATGTCGCCGCATGCAGCGGCAACTCCGGCGGCGGACTCTTCAATGAGAAGGGCGACGTCGTGGGAATCATGCATGCGATCATCCAGACGGAACGGGACGACTCCACCGCTCATTGCAGCCGCATGGCCTTCGCCATCCCCGCCTTGTTGGCCGAACGTATCGTCACCGCCGCGCTCGACGGCCAACCACTGACCTTTTCGAAGATGGGCATCCACATGGTCGCAGTGAAGGACGGCACCAGGTGGCGGATGGCCGTCAAGGATGTGATGGAACCGGCCAAATCCGCCGGTATCCAGAAACATGACATCATCATTGCGGTGGATGACACCGACGTTCAAGATGCGGCGCATTTAAAAAACTACCTGATCGAACGTACAAGACCAGGGCAACAAGTGAGTGTCAAAGTCCGCCGCATCGATACCAATCTGACATTTACGGTGACATTGGGAGGGGGATAAGCATTTAGGCAGGATAGCCGAGGAAGTTGTCAGCGTGGCGAAAAATCCCGCAGCCAAGGAGCCTATACCATCCGCTACCCCGGCAAGGCCTGATACCAACCGTTGGCACGCGCAAGTGTCACGGGCTGGTCGAAGAGGCGGCTGAGATTCACATCCGTGAGCAGATTCGCTTTCGCACCGTCAGCGATGACTTCCCCCTCCTTGAGCAACACCACGCGTTCAATCTCAGGCGGAATTTCGTGGAGATGGTGCGTCACAAGCAGAATGGTCTTCCCTTTGCGGATTTGCCCGCGCAGCAGATCGAGATACTGAAAACAGGCCTTGAGGTCGAGCCCGCTCGTTGGCTCATCCAGCACCAACACCGACGGATCATGCACCAGCGCGCGCCCGAGAAGAAACCGCCGTTGTTCCCCGGTCGACAAATGCCCAAACGTGCGGCCGGCTAGCCCATCAATCCGCAGTTCCCGCATCACCTCCTCAGCGCGAGCCACCTGCTCCTGGCTGAATGTTTGATGATCATACGTGTCGTTGCTGGCATAAAAGCCGGACAAAATCACATTCACGCCTTCGGCGCAAATCAAATAGTCCCGCTGCAGATCGTGCGACACAATCCCCAGCTGCTTCCGCACGTCCCATACACTCCAGCATTCCTGGCCGAAGAGCTTGACCTTCGTGTCATCCAGTGCCAGGGGATGCACGTCACCGGACAATAGCTTCAGCAGCGTAGACTTGCCCGATCCATTGGGGCCGACGATCGCCGCATGTTCCCCTTCATGAAGCGCGAAGGACAAATCTGAAAAGACGCGGGTCTCTCCCCGATAGACGGTTGCATGTTGAATATCGAGAATGGGGCGGGAAGTACCGGTGACGTGAGGCGCCTTGAGGAGCGCAGGAACAGGGGCCGCAACCGGACGCGTAACCGGCTTCCCTGCTCGACGCGACTGATCGAGGCCGGCGCGAGCCAGCGCGTCCACCCGTTCGTTGTCGACGTGACCGTTGTGCCCCCTGACCCAATGCCATTCGATAGTGTGGCCGGACGCCAAGGCGTCGAGGCGACGCCATAAATCTTCGTTTTTGACCGGCTCTTTCCCGGCCGTTTTCCAGCCCCGACGCTTCCAGCTATGGATCCATTCGCTGATGCCCTTTTGCACATACTGAGAATCCGTGTAGACGCGAGCCTTCATCGGATGTGTAAACCATTGCAGCGCTTCTATGACCGCGAGCAACTCCATCCGGTTGTTGGTCGTTGCCGGCTCTCCGCCACAGAGTTCCGTTTCCTCGCCATCCACGCGCAGCAATACGCCCCAGCCTCCAGGACCGGGATTTCCGCTACAGGCGCCGTCTGTATAAATTTCGATCATGTAATCACATTTCTCAACGCGCGAGCGCAAGGTGTCGATATGAATTCTCTCGACAGGCATCTCCGGATACAGATCCAGCGGAAGAACGAGCAAAAGCACGGCGGACCTACACAGGCTTGCTGCGCCGCTACGCTTTGGCCGGACTTGCGTTGCTCTTCGAAGATGCTTTTGGGCTGGCTGAAACACCGACCTTGTTGATCGAGCCGGCAATCTTCGGAGTCGCAGTTTTCACATCGGCGTTTTGGGCGCGATGCAGGAGGGCATGGTCCATGAGCACAAGGGCCATCATGGCTTCGGCAATAGGAGTCGCACGGATACCGACACAGGGATCGTGACGGCCATTGGTTTCGACGGATTGGGGCTTGCCGGCCTTATCGATCGATCGGCGCGGCACACGGATACTGGAGGTCGGCTTGATGCCGATCGTGACGATAATATCCTGCCCGGTGGAAATGCCGCCCAGAATACCGCCGGCATGGTTAGTGACAAATCCCTCCGGCGTGAGTTCGTCGCCGTGTTCGGAACCTCGTTGCGCGACCGAGGCAAAACCCGCTCCGATTTCTACCGCCTTGACGGCGTTGATGCTCATCATGGCGCCGGCTAGATCCGCATCCAGCTTGGCATACACCGGGGCACCCCACCCCACCGGCACATGTTCCGCTACGGTCGTGATTTTCGCGCCGACAGAGTCACCCGCCTTCCTGAGCTCATCCATGTAGGCTTCCAGCTTTCCAACTACCTCGGTATCGGCGGCAAAAAATGGATTGGGCGCCACTGTCGCCCAGCTTGTGAACGGAACGTCAATCGGGCCCAGTTGACTGACGTAGCCGCGGATAACGACGCCGTGTTTTTCGTGCAGCCATTTTCTCGCGATCGCACCAGCCGCCACTCGCACCGCGGTTTCACGGGCGGAGGAACGGCCCCCGCCACGATGGTCGCGGATGCCGTACTTCTGCCAATAGGTGTAATCGGCGTGGCCAGGGCGGAACGTGTCGATGAGGTTCCCGTAATCCCGGCTGCGTTGATCTTCGTTTCGGATGAGGAGAGCGATCGGCGTACCAGTCGTTCTTCCCTCGAACACACCGGACAGGATTTCAACGCGATCGGACTCCTGCCGCTGCGTGACATGACGGGATGTGCCGGGTTTCCTGCGGTCCAGATCCTGCTGAATATCTTCGGTGGAGAGTGCCAGCCCTGGCGGACAGCCATCGACGACGCAGCCGATGGCGGGTCCATGGCTTTCGCCGAATGAGGTCACGGTGAAGACTCGGCCCAACGTGTTGCCGGCCATGAATGCGAAGGCTCCTGCTATTCGACAAGATCCAGCTTAATGCGAAGTTCCTTCAACTGATCGGCACTCACGGCAGATGGCGCCTCGGTGAGCGGGCACTGCGCGCGTTGAGTCTTGGGGAACGCAATGACATCACGAATAGAATCGGCCCCGCCCAGCAGCATAATCAACCGGTCGAGACCAAACGCAATTCCACCATGCGGCGGCGCGCCATATTCCAGGGATTCCAGCAGGAAGCCGAACTTCGCCTGCGCCTGCTCCTTGCCGATGCCTAGCAAATCAAGAATCCGGAACTGAATGTCGCTGCGGTGGTTGCGAATACTGCCGCCGCCGATTTCGCTGCCGTTGAGGACCATATCGTAGGCCTTGGCCCTGGCTCTTAATGGCTCCGTATCCAGAAACGGCAGATCTTCGTCCATCGGGGCCGCAAAGGGATTGTGCATGAAGATATAGAGCTTCTCTTCCGGCGAATAGTCCAGCAAGGGAAACTCCGTCACCCACAACGGCTTCCAGGCCGTTGTGTCGATCAAATTCAGTTCCTCACCCAGCAGCAGCCGGATTCGCCCCAGCACATCATGCACGATGGCCGGCTTATCCGCGCCGAAAAGAACGAGGTCCCCGGGCTTTGCTTCCGGCAGCGCTGCCGCAAAGGCTTGGGCATCGAGGAACTTGGCGATCACGGACTCCAACTGCCCTTCCGCCGTGATCTTCAGCCAAGCTAATCCCTTGGCTCCGAAACTTTTCGCCGTTTCACCGAGCGCATCGATACGGCTCCGCGCAATGGTCGCTCCACCGGACACGATGAGGGCCTTGACGAGCCCGCCCTTGGTCGCCGCGTCTTTAAACACTTTGAAGTCGCTCTTCGCCGCAAACGCCGTGACATCGTGCAACGGCATATCGAAGCGCAAATCCGGCTTGTCGGAACCGTAACGTCCCATCGCCTCGGCATAGGTCATCCTCGGAAACGGCACGGGTAATTGCACCCCGCCGGCATCCTTGAATACTGAGACGATCATCCGCTCCATGAGCGACATGACCTGCTCGCGATCGACAAACGACATTTCGAGATCGATCTGGGTAAATTCCGGTTGGCGATCGTTGCGCAGATCTTCGTCACGGAAGCAGCGGGCAATCTGATAATAGCGGTCGACACCGCTGACCATTAAAACCTGCTTGAACAACTGCGGCGACTGCGGTAGCGCATAGAACATACCCGGATTGACGCGGCTGGGCACTAGATAGTCCCGCGCGCCTTCCGGAGTGCTCTTCGTCAGCACCGGCGTTTCCACTTCGAGAAACTGTTCGGCATTTAAAAAGGCGCGCACGGCCTGCATGATCCCATGTCGCAATCCCAGCAACCGCTGCATCCGTGGACGCCTCAGGTCGAGATAGCGATACTTCAACCGAAGCGACTCGGTGATTTCAATGTCGTCTTCAATCATGAAGGGCGGCGTTTTGGCCTCGTTGAGGATCTCGACTGCATCGACAAAGATCTCAATCTCGCCCGTCGGCAAGTGCGGATTGCGGGATTCCTCGGGGCGGGCCATCACCTGGCCGGTCACCGAGACGACGCATTCACTGCGGAGCGTATGCGCTGCTTGATGGACGGCGGCATTCCGCTCGGCATTGAACACGACCTGTGTGAGTCCGGTGCGATCACGCAAATCGATGAACAGCACCATGCCGTGATCCCGCCGACGTTGCACCCAGCCGTTCAACACCACTTGTTGACCGACCTGCGCCTTGGTCAACTCGCCGCACCGATGGGTCCTGATCTTCATGCTCTTCTCCGCGTTGAATTCCGCGACTGCCTTGCAGGGCCCCGCTGTCCCGGACGCGACGACTGAGACCCACCACGCCGGTTCTGTTGAAATTTCTGCCCAGCACCCGGACGGCCTGGCGCCGCACCACGACCGGATCCTTGGGACTTCTCGCCTGAGCGTAACGGTCGGCCCCCACGTTCCCCCTGCGAACGTTGACGGCTTCGTGCCTCTCCGGAGACGCGCCCCCCGAACTCTCCGACCTCCCGCTTGGGCCCTCGTTTTACTTCGCTCGATGTGGTGTTGCGCCGGAATTTCGCGCCGTGACTCATGGGGCGCTTCCTACCCCCGGCTCCTGGGCGTGAGGCTGCCCGGCCCTCCCGGTCCGCCTTCGACCGGCCTCCCGGTTCCGTTCGCTGCGATCGTGGCCCCCGCCCTGTTCGTTCAGGCTTGGGTGGTCGTGGCGGGGCCGGCTCGGTCGGCGGCATCCAGCGAACCGGTTTTCCCGACGCATCCAGTTCCGGACGTTCCGCACGGGCAATGCGATCTCCCACAAGCTCCCGCAAACGATTGGCCTCACGGTCGGTCAAGAACCGGTACTCTCCCGCCGCCAGATCCCCCAACAGCAGCGGCCCCATCCTCACCCGCGTCAGTTTAATGACTGCATGGCCGACGGCTTCGAGCATCCGCTTCACTTGATGTTTTCGTCCCTCATGGATCGTGACTTCCAACCAGGAATTGCTCTCGGCCCGGCTGATCTTCTGCACCTTCGCCGGAGCCGTCAGTCCCTCTTCCAGCTTCACGCCCCGCTCCAGCGTCCCGATTTCGGCATCGTTCAGCACGCCCTTGACCTTGATCAGATAGGTCTTCGGCACATGATAGCGCGGGTGAAGCAGCGCCTGCGCCAAATCTCCATGATTCGTGAGCAGCATGAGGCCTTCGCTGTCGAAATCCAACCGGCCCACAGGGAAGACCCGCACCGTCACGCCGCGCAAAAAATCCTTCACGGTCGGGCGACCTTCCGGATCATCGAGCGTGGACATGACGTTCTTCGGCTTATTCAAGATCACATAGACATAGGGCTGGGGGGCGCGCAGATGTTTGCCGTCGACCTTGACATGGTCACGGTCGGGATCGACCTTAATACCAAGCTCTTTGACCACACTCCCGTTGATGGTGACGCGACCGGACGTGATCAATTCTTCGGCTTTGCGCCGAGAGGCCAGGCCGGTTCCGGCAATCAGCTTTTGAAGACGGACTTCCATTCTAACCTTTCGTGAAGCGTATCTCGTATCTTGTCGTTCGTCTGATCAGACACATGGCCGTTTTGGCGCTGTAACAGTCACAGCGGACACCCCCTGTCCGGCTTATTCCCACTCAATCGTGGACGGTGGCTTCGAGCTGATGTCATACACGACCCGGTTGACGCCCTTTACTTCGTTGATGATTCGACTCGACATTTTTCCCAACACCTCGTTCGGGATCTTAGCCCAGTCGGCTGTCATCCCGTCCAAGCTGGTGACGGCACGAATCGCGATCACATGCTCATACGTACGCTGATCACCCATCACGCCGACGGTTCGAATCGGCAACAGCACAGCAAAGGCTTGCCAGATCTCACGATAGAGCCCTGCAGCCCGAATTTCCTGATCGACGACGGTTTCCGCTCCGCGCAGAATCGCCAAACGTTCCTTGGTGACGGCTCCCAGGACTCGAATCGCCAACCCAGGACCTGGAAACGGCTGCCGCCAGATGATGTCATCCGGCAACCCCAACTCCTGCCCCAAAGCCCGCACTTCGTCCTTGAATAATTCGCGAAGAGGCTCGACCAGCTTCAACTTCATACGTGTCGGCAACCCGCCCACATTATGATGCGTTTTGATCGTCGCCGACGGCCCCTTGAAGCTGACACTTTCAATCACATCCGGATATAACGTGCCTTGGACAAGGTATTTCACACTCTTGAACTTCTTGGATTCAGCCTCAAAATTCTTGATGAACAGGCGTCCGATGATTTTTCGTTTTCGCTCCGGATCATTCACACTTTTCAGCGCTGTGAGAAACTCACTCGTCCGGTCGAGCACCCGCATATTCAGATGCAATTGCGAGGCGAAGGTCTTTTCCACCTGGTCCCGCTCGCCGGCTCGCAACACCCCGTTATCCACGAAGATACAGGTCAATTGGTCGCCGACGGCACGATGCGTCAGCGCAGCCGCCACCGACGAATCCACCCCGCCACTCAACGCACAAATCACGCGCTCCGTCCCGACCTGTTCTCTAATTTGCTCCACCGCCGTGTCGACGTAGGAGCGCATGGTCCACGTCGGCTGACAGCCGCAAATATCATAAACGAAATTCTTCAGCATCGTGGCGCCCTCGGTCGTGTGCGCCACCTCCGGATGAAACTGCAGGCAGTAGATGCGTTGTTTGGCATCATGCCGCTTCATCGCGGCAATGGGAGAGTTGTCGGTGTGCGCGATAGAACGGAATCCGGGAGGCATGCGTTCAATGCGATCGCCGTGCGACATCCAGACAATCGTCGAGCCACTCGTGCCAATGCCCTTGAACAGATCCGACCGATCATCAAGCCGAAGCTCAGCCCGGCCGAATTCCCGATGCTGAGCTTTTTCCACATCGCCACCCTGCAGGTGGGTCACCAGCTGCATCCCATAGCAGATGCCGAGAATCGGAATGCCCTGGTCGAACAACTCCTTGGATACTTTGGGGGATTTTTTGTCGTAGACGCTGGAGGGCCCACCGGAAAGCACGAGGCCTTTAGGACGGTAGGCTAGAATGGTCGCGAGCGAGACCGTGCAGGGCAGAATCTGTGAGTAGACCTGCGCTTCGCGGATACGCCGGGCGATCAGCTGTGTGTATTGAGAGCCAAAATCGAGAACGAGAATTCGATCGTGCCAAAGTTCCATACGCGCCTGAGATGTAACACGTTAGAGGTTCAGTGCGGGGGATGAAGAACAGGGGAAGGAATGATTCACCTTTCACCTGTGCGAGGACTACTCCCAATCAGTGCGATAATTGGGCGCTTCCTTGGTGATGATGACGTCGTGCACATGTCCCTCGCGAAGACCGGCCAGCGTTTGACGAATGAAGGTCGCTTTTTGTTGCAGCTCGGGAATGGTCTTGCACCCGCAATAGCCCATGCCGGACTTCACACCACCGACCATTTGGTAGATGTGCGGAGCCAAAAGGCCCTTGTAAGGAACTCGCCCTTCGATGCCTTCGGGAACCAGCTTTGGGGGCGGTCGCCCCCCCTGTCCGTATCGATCGCCGCCGCCTCGCTCCATTGCTCCGATCGAGCCCATTCCGCGGTAGACCTTATAAGTTCGAGCTTGGAATAGCACCGTCTCACCGGGGGCTTCTTCCGTCCCTGCCAGCAAACTGCCCAACATGACAACTGAGGCACCGGCCGCCAGGGCCTTCGTAATATCGCCGGAATACTTGATCCCACCATCGGCAATCACCGGAATATCTGAGCCTACCAGAGCCCTGGCACAATCGCCGATCGCAGTCAATTGCGGCATTCCTGCCCCGGAGACCATGCGGGTGGTGCAAATCGAGCCGGGCCCGACTCCGACCTTAACCGCATCGACACCGGCTTTGACCAAATCCTTCGCCGCTTGGGCGGTCGCAATATTTCCCGCGATGATGTCCAGGTGCGGATACGCCTTCCGGACCATCTTGACCGTATCGAGCACCGCCTGAGAATGCCCGTGCGCCGTATCTACAACCACGACGTCCACGCCCGCCTTAACGAGCAAGGCCACTCGATCGGAAGTCTCCGGCCCCACACCCAACGCGGCCCCTACCCGAAGGCGCCCATGAGCATCCTTACAGGCATTGGGATACTTAATCCGCTTCTCAATGTCTTTAATCGTGATAAGGCCCTTGAGTTCGAACTGCTTGTTGACGACCGGCAGTTTTTCAATCCGGTGTTCGTGCAAGATCTCACGAGCTTTTTCCAGGCTGGTTCCTTCAGGCGCCGTGACGAGCTTATCCCGCTTCATTACCTGGGAAACCTTCAGGTCCATTCTGGACTCGAAACGGAGGTCACGATTCGTGAGAATACCGACCAACTTTCCAGCCTTGGTCACCGGAATACCCGAAATCCGGTACTTGGCCATCAGATCGTGCGCATCACGTATGGTCTGATCCGGGGAGATGGTAATGGGATCAAGAATCATCCCGCTTTCGGACTTCTTAACCCGGTCGATT
>ERZ1645192.2582-NODE-2582-length-14955-cov-7.137785_pt1 | contig 14955 bp, 11 predicted proteins | sample MGYA00575354_ERZ1645192 | MGnify/ENA primary metagenome ERZ1645192 (study PRJEB40844, sample SAMN11349763) | freshwater sediment metagenome | isolation source: river sediment | host: Sediment | place: India: Faizupur Khadar , New Delhi | collected 2017-02-21 ... | reverse complement strand
AAAGAAAGGCAAATTTGCATTTGATTGTGAATAATGCCAGATTCCTTATTTTGCCGGGCGCATTCCCATTTTCCCGGTCGACTGACTACCTCTTTAAGCAGGAATTAAATACTTAAAAATCAAGCAATTAAAGCGAGCGTAGTATTGTATATTTTTAACGAAGGCCTTCCACTATGCCCCAAACAGACAAAAACTTTAACATAAATTGTCCGGGAGCCTTGATTTTCCTTGCTTCTGCGCACCGGGAAAATGGGATTGCAGTGTCTCTTTTCAGATATAACCAATTGTTTTTATACATATTATTAAACAACCGTTATATTCCAGAATTTACGGATAATATGCCTACGCTAACCGGGAAAATGGGAATGCGCCCCAGTAAAAGAATTAAACTTATTGCTCTTTAGCCTGGCAGTCGCTGCAAATGCCAAAAAAATCCAGTCTATGATTAAATATTTTAAAACGGGTCTCCCTGGCAACCTCATTTTTCATCTCATCCAGGCTGTCCAAATCCGGGTCAACAATTTTGCCACACTTGGTACAGATAATATGGGGATGCGGATAGGGTTTCTTCCCGTCATACCGGTTGGACCCGTCGGGAAAACCAAGTTCAAGAACTTCACCAAAGGATTTGATAACGCAGATATTTCTGTACACAGTTGCAAGACTCATGGTTGGAAAATTTGCTTTAAGTTGTTCGTGTATCATTTCAGCACTGGGGTGATCCACGCTTTTCGCCAGGATTTTTATAATGGCGAGCCGCTGGGGCGTTATCTTGTGACCCTTATCTTTTAGTTTACAAAGAATGGTGTCAACTCTGTTTTGGTTGTCTTTCAATAAGAAACCTTCCAATTCAATAAGATGAATGCTAATGAATTAACACTAAACACCCTGTAAATCAAATTGTATCATCCCCGAGCATTTTAGCCACCAGCTTCATATGTGATTTCTCCATCTGGGCAATGGAGAGAAAGGCGTCCTGTGCCTCACCCTGACCCCGACGGTCTGCCATGGTGCGGTAAAGATCATAGGCCTGTATTTCAATGCTCAACGCCATCTCTATGACATCTGTCCATGTGACTTTTTTATTGGCGTACAAATCGGTCATCACGTCTGAAAGGGGACGGCCATTTTCAAGGATGTCCCCTTTCAGAGATCCATAAAGCTCTTCAAAGGGTACCGGGTTTTCAACGCTTTTTTTCCAGTACGAATAAATAGTTCGGGCATGAGCAATTTCAGCCTTTGACAGTTGTTCAAGCGGGGCTATAAAATTTTCATCCGGGGCAAAGGAGAGAAGGCTTTCATAAAAGCGTTCTGCGGCTTTTTCCAGTTCCATTGCCTGGTAAAGCAGCCGGTCATCGCTTTCTTGGTAGTCAAACACCTGCAGCCGGGGAAATCCTTCCAGGGAATGGCCCTGGTAAGAGAGAAATCCGCCGGTGATATTGTAGGTTTTCTGTGCGTCTCTGCCGCTTTCTGCCGCCATGATGCCGGCCACTTCGGATCGGGCACCGCTATGGCAGTAAAAAAACAGGTCCTTGTCCAGAGCAAGTTCCGATAGATGGTTGCCCAGGGTATTTAAGGGGATCAGTTTGGCCCCCGGAACATGTCCGGCCGCATATTCTCGTTCCTGCCGGACGTCAACCACGATAAAATCGGCTTCCTTGTTTGCAGTACGGTATTGTTCAAATGCGTCAAATGAAATTTCTTTAAATTCGTCGTCTATAATCATAATCTACCCACTCCTAAAAAGCGCTGTTGTTTTTCATACTCCCTATAATTTTCATACTCCCTATAAAATAAGTCGATATGGTTTCTTTTTCAATATCAAACGGGCGATAGCCTATGCTGATTCCGGATCTGCCGGGGAAGAGTGCGGCATGCCGGAAATCGAATTGGCTTTAGAAACATGGATCAGATAGTGCTCCGTGGTCAACTGCTCTTCCAAGGGAGGATCTCCCAGCCAGCGGCGGTGACGCATCCAGGCAGCCACTTCCAGAGCGCCGCGGGCAGAACGCAGGCTGCCGTCAGATCCGATCTCCCGGAACTTGAGACGGCGGCTCTTTACATCCACGCCTCTGCTTGAAAACAAGGTCTGGATACCGTCAATATGAAGTCCGTAGCGATCTGCATATCGGGCAAAATGGGTCCGCTCAAAAAGGGCAAAGGCACTGGCCGTGAAACTGTGGACATAAGGGTAAACCTCAGTGAGGAAATCCAAAGTCCGGGTCAGATCCTGATCCGTTGAGGTCGGCAGTCCGAAAATCATGAGTGCGGTGCTGGCAATGCCTACGGCTGCAGCATCCTCAAGGACCTTCCGGATATCCCGGACATTTGTACCTTTGTTGATAAGATCAAGCAGCCGCTGGGAACCGCTTTCCACCCCCCATCCGATCCATCGGCACCCCGCAGCAGCCCACAGCGCCATTCGTTCCCGGGTACAGCCGACCACAGGTTTGCTTAAAATATGCAGGTTGATGGAGATGCCTTTTTCAAGAATAACGGTGGCAATATCATCCATATCCTCTGCCGTAATGAATTCATCGGCTGAATAGAAATGGTGGACATGGAATTGCCGGCACGCTTGTTCCATCTCGGAAACAAAGGCCGCCACCGCTTTTTTTCGGTATCCGCCAAAGGAAACGTTATGGGTGCAAAAACGGCAGCGCCGCCAGGCGCACCCCCGGGAAAAAAGCACGGGCAGTACCGGCACAGGGTTAAAATAGGCATCCAGGGGCAACCGTGAAAAATCCGGGGCAGGCAGGCCATCCAAGCTAATGGATCTGGCTTTGGGATTGGCACGTATTTCACCGTGGTCCCGGAAAATTAGGCCGGGCACAGATTCCAGGCTTTTTCCGGCACAAAGAGCTGCACAGGCCGCTTCCCCCTCCCCTTCAACGACTCCGTCAATTTCCGGCACACCCCTTAGCAGTTCACGGATATTCAATGCTGACATCATAGCTCCGCCCAAGATAATCCTACAGGCGGAAACCTGCCTGACTGCCCTGGCCAGGGCAGCCGCAAAAGGCACCTGCTCAGGAAAAAGAACGGAAATACCTAACAACTCCGGATCAAAATCCAGCAACTGGCCTGTCAGAGCGCCCAGAAGATTCAAAAACAGCACCTCTGCTTCCCTTCCTGCCAGAAAAGCTTCGGCCTGATGTTCCATATTCGTCATAGTTCTTCGAATCTGGTCCCAGATCTGTTTATGTGCCAGAGTCTGCTCTTCATTAAAAAACTGCCCCTTATTTCCCGAAAGGAATGCTACCAGGTTCATACCTGACGGATGGGCACCGGCCAGCCACATCCAGGTTGCCAGGTTCAAATCGGCAAGGCGGACAGCCGTGCCGGGAACGGCGGCTTCGATATAGGGCGCCAGGGTTGCAATGCCCAGGGGAACATAGGTAGCACTGGCCCTGGGTGGAAAGGCAAGAACAACCCGCATGATGCTTATCTCCTGAAATTGAGTATGTTTATACCCTGAATACCATACCAGGGCGACATCATTTAGCACCATTTATAAAGAGTTTCAAGCCTAAAACCCAAGGACTTCGCATGTAAAAACAAGGCGGGAGTACAGAGTGTGAATCTCTTGAATTTCCGATTTGGCGGTAACTTTTATGCTGAGACTATGTTTTAATCAGGGGCATGGGTTTGCAAACACCAAAGCCTTGAGCAAAATCAACACCAATCTCATTCAATATGTCAATGATGGGTTGGTTTTCCGCGAATTCAGCAATGGTGATTTTTCCCAGAAGATGTCCAATTCGATTAATTGTTTCAGTCATTGCCCTGTCCACCTCATCCTGTTCAATGTTTTTTACAAAGCTGCCGTCAATCTTCAAATAGTCAACCGGTATGTTTTTCAAATAACTAAAAAAGTTTGCACCGGTGCCAAAGTCATCAATAGCAAATTGGATACCAATTTCCTTACATTCATTTATGAAATCTGTTGCGGCACGCAGATTTCTTACAGCAACCGTTTCAGTTATTTCAAAGCAGATAGATGTCGTATCAATGTTGTATTCGGTAATTTTTGCCTTTATGAAATCGCATAACTCAAGACAGTTGATTGAAGCTCCTGAAAGGTTGATATTCACCATCAGGCCGGAATCTCCATGATCAGCACGTATATTATGAAATTCTGAAAAAACTTTATTGATCACCCACTGATCAATCTGTGGCATTAAATTATACCGCTCCGCAGCCGGAAAGAACCGACCTGGAAGGATAATCTCCCCACTCTCAGATACCATTCGTAAAAGAATTTCCAGATGCTGTCGGGGGCCGGTACGTTCGCTCAATGTCTGGAACGTCTGATAGTAAAGAGAGAAGCGATCTTCCTCCAGTGCGGATTTTATACGTTCCACCCAACTGACTTCATCTCGCCTGGCTGTCAACTCCGCCTTATTGTCCTGAAAAATACAAAGGCGGTGGCGGCCGGATTCTTTTGCCCAATAACAGGCCGAATCAGCTTCACTGATAACATCCTTGGCTTTACGACTCCTGCTGGTGACAGATGTCATACCGATGCTTATCCCAACGGTATTACTCTTGCCATTATAAAAAAAATGGAAATTTTTGACGGCGCTAAGAATACTGTTGGCGATTATTCGGCCGCGTTCTTCATCGCATCCGTCCAGGAGAAGGCCGAATTCATCTCCGCCAAGACGTGCCAGTGAATCACTGGTCCGAACCTGGGCGCTTATGATCCGTGATAATTGTATAAGCAGTTCATCTCCGGCATTATGACCACAGGTGTCATTAACAATTTTAAATCCGTCAAGATCCATAAAACAAAGCAATCCTGATCTTCTCTCAACTTGAGCCCGCTCAATTGCCTTTGCAACCCTTTCCTCAAATTCACGGCGATTAATCAGCCCGGTCAATGAATCGTGGGATGCCTGCCAGGATTGTTGTTTCAGTCGTTTACGAAAAATGGTGACATCGCTCAAACAGAGCACGCCACCAATCAATTTTCCGCTGTTATCCAGTAAGGGAACGGCCTGCTCTTCCACAGCTATTGTTCGATTGTCATGGGAAATAAGAGAACAGCGCCCTTGGCAGGAGGCAGATCTTTTTGTATTAATTGCCTTGTAGAGTGCACTCTCAACTTCTGAATTGGTTTGCTCGTCAATTAGTGTCAGAATTTCAGATATGGCTTTCCTGTTTAATTCGTAAAATGAACGGCCAATGAGTTTCTCTGCAGCAGGATTAAGATAGACAAGGCTTCCTTTTTTATCCGTACGGAGGACGCCGTCATGAATTGACTGGAGTGTAACCTCTGCCTGTTGTTTTTCTTCAGACAATTCAGTGGAAAGTCGACGAAGTTTTTTAACCGGGATGAACCAGAGCACCAGCAAAACTAAGGATCCCATAAACAACCCAAGAACACTGCTGACCAAAGTGTTGTGAATGACATGGGAAAGACTCGTACTCACAACAACCCTTCCTACGATCCGATCCATATCATAGAGCGGGTAGCTTCGCTGTATAAAACGGCCCTTTATGGGTTCCCCGGCTGAAGTCAGTTCATTTCCTTGATCATCGAAAATCTGCACAAATTCGTTTTCCAATAGAACGGGTTCCCGGGCAAGGATTCCTTGCATCCGGTTTTCCGCAAACATCCATGTTTGCGGAAGTGTTGTGATCATTTCTTTTTGCGCATTGGCTTTGATCCGAGCCTTGAAAGTGAGTTCTTTTGATAAATCACTATATGCAATAAAAGCGGAAACTGCCGGAAGGCCGAAGACCACAACTATGGATATGGTCAAGGATAGATGGAGGAGGACTCTATCAAGCTTATCCGGGATGGAAGGAGTCATCAGTTTCGTGTTATTGAGCCGGATAATTGCCGTTTTGTTTTAAAATATCGGACCCTTTTTCAGAAAAAACAAACTCAAGGAATGCATCGACTTGAGCAGAGCGCTCCTTTGGAAGAATAAAGTAAAACCGTTTGATAATCGGATAATCACCTGCAATGCAGGACTGAATGTTAGGCTCCACACCGTCAAGTGTTAATGCGTGAAGATCTCTTTTTTCAGAAATAAGCAAAGCCAAAGATGTCACCCCGATGCTGCCGGGTGTGTTCTCAATCTTGTCCACCGCTTCTTGATCCGTTGAAGCGAAAAGAAATCCCTGCTGGTTTTCGGCAATCTCTACCGCTTTTTTTAGTTCAGGAGAAAGGGCTTTTATCTGTTTGGTATTATCGTCTCCGGCCTGGCGGATAATGGGACGAATGGTGGAGCCGTCCGGCCATTGTTTTAAAACACCTTTATAAATGTCCACGAGTTGTGTTTGTGTGACGGCATCAATTTTTGTCCTGTTTGATACGGCAAAAACCGTTGGTGTACGGGCGTATTCAACGGCAACAAGTCCTTTTTCCAACTCAGCATCTTTTAAAGGCCGGGCACTGAGGCCGATCTGAATAGCGCCTTTAGGGACTGCTTTTATGGCACCGCTGCTTCCGATACTTGGCAGTAATGTAATTTGAACGTCTGGATTTGCTTCTTGATATGCTTGGGCAATCCATTTCATTGTGCCAAGGGCATTACCGGTTCCACCTATTGTTATGGCAGCTGAGCATGCAGCTATAGTGAAATAAAAAAATGTAAGTGTTAAAACGAATACGGACAAGGAACAGTACTTTTGTTTTAAATGGAGCATCACTTTTTCCTCTTTCTTTTTTTTTTTATTATAAACAGAGTTGAAAGTATAGCTCAGACCCAATTAATTTTCTATGAAAAATGGGAATTTAATATTCTCCCATATAATCGACAAGCATCCCTGTGGTCTGACGTAACCGCTGACTGATAAGCTTGGAAATTTTCCACAGCAGTTGGACCCCTAATTGTGGATCGTCCTGGGTCAGGCGAATCAGATTGTCCTGGGTCATGAAAAAAATTACGGTTTCTTTTACGGCGATGCCCGAGGCAGAGCGTGGCTCACCGTCGATCAAGGCCATTTCGCCAAAAGTCTGGGAACTGGTCAGGGTGGTGACCCGGGTGTTTTCCTTGATAATGTCAATGGCACCCTTGACGATAATTCCCAGGCTTTTGTCCGTATCCCCTTCCTTGAACACGATGGCACCCGGTTTAGCTATCACCGGTTCAATATATAAACATATTTTTTTGGTATGTTCCCAGGAAAATTCTCTAGCCCATTTTGTTTTCTGGAGTACATGGGCATATCTGGCATATTTTTCCTGGGGCGGGCCAGCTGCATTCTGTCGATCATTAGGTTTCACGCTTTTTCCGATCATTTGAGAATTGGATTTGTTGAGTATAAATTCCAGATCGGTTGAACTCAATGAATCCAACAGGCACTATTCCTTAGTGATAAATTCGTCCAGTTTGGTGAAAAGACTTTCAGGCCATTCTTCGGCTGTCAGAAACAGTTCCTTTTCTTCGGGGGTCAGACTTTCTTTAATAGCGGGGGGCAGGCTTTCATACGCCTCTTGTCTGACTGTTTCTGTTTTTTTATCCATTTTGTTCATCTCTTTTTTTATCCTCTGAATACAACAGCTTAAAAATTTAGGTAAAAAGTCTGGAAACCAGCGCGGTTACTGCAGTTTCCACCCGTAAAATCCGGGGACCCATGGTCATGGATTCAAACCCTTTGTCCACAAGGGTCTGGACTTCAAGATCAATAAAGCCGCCTTCCGGTCCGATCACAAGCACTGTATCAGAATTCAGACCCACCGGACAGAAGGAGTGCGCTTTGGGATGGGCAAGAATTCTTTTTTTATTTCTACCCAGTTCCGGCAGTTCCTCTTTAACAAAGGGAGAGAAAAAACGTTTCAGGTGTACCCGGGGTACAAGGGTATCCCTGGCCTGGCAAAGACCTATGGCAAGATGACGCTGGATATCGGCTTGAGACAATACGCCCGAATCCCAGAAACTTTTTTCCACCCGCCGTGAATTAATCAAAAAAATCTCTTTCACGCCGAGGCTTGCAAGGCTTTGAAGGATACGTTTAAGCATCTTGGGGCGGGGTAACGACAGCACTATGGTCAGGGGCAAAGGTGCCGGCGGGTCCTGGTCAAGATTGACTTCCATTTCAACGGACTGCATATTTTCCGACACGATTAGACCGGTGCCCATTTTTGCATTTTTTCTTCCGCATACAAGGGTATCACCCGGTTTTGCCCCGAGCACCCGGATAATATGTCTGCACCGGTCATCCTGGAGCCTTACCCGATCAGGGCTTATGAAGTCGCGATCTTCCAGCAGTATAAGGTTCATGTCAGAAAGTAACGATTTCCATGTTTCTGATCAATGCCCGGAACTGTTTCATCCAGTCCGCACCGCCTGTTAGCCGTGCCAGTTCCACGGCCATGTGTACGGCAGTCACCTGGTTCTGGCGGCCTAAACCCTGAACACAGGAAGGGCAATTGGTCAATATTCTTGGCTTTACCGTACCCAGGCCCTGACGTGCCGTCTTTATGGCATCCTGTTTCCTTAAAAACATGTTGTAACTGATATCCGGCCGCGACAACGCCATGGTTCCGGCTTCGGAACAGCAGTAAGGCACGTCCCGGGCCTCAATTCCGGCCTGGGCCAACTTTGCAACTGCCATACCTTTCAAACTGTCATGGCAGGGGGCATGATAAAGGCAAACTTGGGGCGTAGCTGCTGTCAGACCATGTTCAAACAGATATCCTGAGATATCAAACAGGCGTGCATCAAACAGGTCTGTTATGCCCTGATCGGACAACGATTCCATGCAGGTGCCGCAGGAAACAATGCAGCCGGAAAACTCAAGGTCATTGAACATATCCCGAATCTGGGTCATGACAATGGTGTTCTCAAGCGACACTTTTTGGGCCTCCTTTTTCCGGGCATTGACCTTCAGCGGGTACCCGCAGCACATGTATGGCGGCGGAAGCACCACCTGGTGGCCCTGGCAAAGCAGCAGAAAAATGGTTGCCTTTGAGATATCGGAAAACATGCGCTCACTGCCGCATCCTGGAAAATAAAACACCGTGGAAACAACTTTTCCGGGAGGATTTATTAAAATGGCCTGGTTTCTGTCCGCAGGGGGCAGGTATGCGCGAAGCGTGGTCAGTCCTGGTCTGGAAACCGGAGCGTGCAGCAACTGCAGCGGTCTTGTCTCCTTTAACGCCGGTATTAAAGAGATGGGTTTTGCAACTTTCACTGCCGCACGCTGGACAGAACTGCCGACAGTCAGCAGTCCTGTACGAATGATCGGATTCAGTGCCTGGTTGCGGGTACCCAGATAGCCAAGGGTTAATTTAGTGGATACGGGCGTATGCTTGAAATCCATTTTTTTAAGGATTTCACGTTCCTCAATGGAAATAACCCCGGAATCAATATTTACCGGACACTTGTCAAGGCACTTGTGGCAGATGGTGCAGTGATCGGCAATCTGTTCAAGATTTTTGAGTACCTTGAATTTTGTGGACTGGATCCGCTGGGTAATGTAAAGCAACGCCTCGATCAAAGCGCCCAGGGCCAGGTTTTTATTCCTGGGATGAAAAAACATGTTCCTTGCCGGATAAAATACCGGGCACTGGGGTTTGCATTTGCCGCAGCGAACGCAATGGGAAATGTTTGCGGCAAGATCGGACAAAGATCCGTGCTTGAGGATCTTGGCCTCAAGTTTCATAAGATTAAACGACGGGGTGAACACTTTATTCAAAATATCAGGCTCGGACAATTTTCCCGGGTTCATCAGCCCGTTGGGGTCCACTTGTTTTCGATATGCGTCAAATTTCTTCACCTGATTCTCATCCAGGTATTTGAATTTGGTGATGCCGATACCGTGCTCGCCGGAGACCACACCGTCAAGGGCCACAGCTTTTGCCATGACCTTATCCGCGGTCATGTGGGCCCGCGCAAGCATCTCCTTATCATTGGAAAACACCGGGATATTGACATGTACGTTGCCGTCCCCTGCATGCATGTGTGTGGCAATGACAACGAGACGGCTCAAGGTGTCATTGTAAATGCGTTCCACATTGGAGAGAACAAGGCTGTATCCATGCAGGTGATCCTGGATCTGGCCGTGGAAATTTTTGGTGTGAATAAAGGCTTCCAAGGCGTCCCGGGACGCAATGTCGAGCTTTTTACGGATACCGTAGGCAATATCCTTGATCCGGCCCACCTTTTTTCCTAACCACTGGGGATCGGAAAGGGGAATGGCCGTCTCAAGATATGTCAGGATATTTTGAATAATCCGGCCCTGGGTGTATTTTTTCTCTTCAACATTGGTTTGGTCAACAAACCTTACAAAATCGGCCAGACTGTCAATGGGCAGAACAATATCTTCGTTGAGCTTGAAGGCATTGGTATGAGCGGCAATGGCACCAAGCCGTTTGCGGTCTTCCCAGTAACGGGCCGCTTCGGCCCGGTCCTGGGCAATGGAGAGCCCGGTCTTGTCATAGGCTTCCAGGATTGTCTCTATACCACGCATACCCTGATCAAGGAGGGCTTGATCATTGGAAACCATATCAATGAGCAATACGGCTTTCAGTCGGTCTCCCACGGACCGCTTGGTCTTGTATTTGATGGCTTTGATATATTCTTCGTCAAAATGTTCCAGGGCCATCAGCGCAGGATCACTGTTGTCAAACCGGGTACAGATTTCCGTAATCACCTTGCCTGCCTCGGTCATGTCATTGCCGAAAAATTCAATGCAGCAGGTAGCCTTGTGTGCAAACTCAGGGTAGAGGATAAATTCGGCCCAGGTGATGATGCCGTCACACCCCTCTTTCTGCAACCCGGGCAGCCCGCCTAACACCTTATTGGTGACATCCTTGCCCAGTCCCTTTTTGCGGACATCCGCCCCGGTCAGCTCAATGGTTTTAAGGATTTGCCCCTTTTCATCTTTGACCACAAAATTAAGCGTATCCTCGTACCGGATTTTGCGTAAGGGGTGGTCCTGGCGCGCCACGGTAAGCAGGTGACCGTTAGGCATGGTGATTCTGAAAGACAAGACATTGTCAATGGCCGTGCCGTAGAGCACGGCTGTCTTGCCGCCGGCGTTTTCCGCCAGATTGCCGCCAATGGTACAGGCCCAGGCAGAGGTAGGATCTGTGGCAAAAATATAACCCTGGGCAGCTGCCGCATCCTTGGCATCCTGGGTAATGACGCCGCCGTCCATGGGCATCACGGCATAATCCTTGCCGTCTTTTGTTTTACGGTATTCAATGGGAAAAATTGTGTTCAGTTTCTCCGTATTGATCATAACGCAGTCCGGTGCCAGGGGTGTGGCCCCGCCGGTCAGCCCGGTGCCCCCGCCCCTGGGAATGATATGAAATCCTAATTTTTTTAATTTTCCGACCAGTTTGGGGATCTGGCCTTCCCGGTCCGGCCGCAGTACGGCTGCAGGCGCGTATCTTCGCCAGTCCGTGGCGTCCGTGGCATGGGATGTAATGTTAAAGGGGTCAAAGCAGATATTGGCCTTGCCGATCACAGGGGAAAGTCGCCGTGAAATCCTTGCCTGTTCCTTTGCCACGGAATTTATTTGTGTTTTAAGCTGCCGGAGTGCGGATCTGCAGGCGTCAAGCACGAGGCGGACCTCGTCGTGTTCGGCATGTCCGGCAATATTGAAAAGGTCATTTTCGAATTCGGCAAACAGCCGCCGTCTCAGCATGGGATGTTCCACCAGTTCCTGGAACAAAAAAGCATTTCTGCGAATGATGAAAAGGTCCCCCATGAAACGGTGGAGAAGGCGGGAGGAGCGTCCTGTGCCTTTAAGCGTTTCCAGAAGGTGAATGGTGCTTAGGATTTCATTGCCGAATAAATGTACAATGATCTGATCGTCACCGGCCGAGGTATAGTTAAACGGTATTTTTCTAAAAGGATCTCGCATAATACTTCAAAGATGGTCATCTTTACCACCAAGTCAAAAATTAAATATCTTGCAGACGGGCCTGGACGTCAATTCTATTCATTGTGTTCCCGGGTTTTGTGGAACTCGATGTCCGGCCAGTCCTCCTTGATAAACCCAAGCTGATATTCACTGGTGGTCATAAAGGTCAAACGCCCTTCGGCATCCCGGGTCAGGCTGGATTCGTTTTTTCGTATAAAGTCCTTAAAATAAGATTCGTTTTCGCATTCCACCCATCGGGCCACGGACAGGTCAATGGGCTCGTATCCTGCATTGACATTATACTCAGCCTTCAGCCGTGCCATGGTTACGTCAAACTGGAGCACACCCACGGCACCGATGATGTGCATGTTGCCATGCAAAGGGCGGAAGACCTGAATGGTACCCTCTTCGGCCAGTTGGGTCAGCCCCTTTGTCAGAGACTTGGCTTTCAAAGGGTCTTTAAGCAGCACGCGCCTGAAATGTTCCGGGGCAAAACTTGGAATGCCCAAAAATTTCAAGGGTTCTTTGGTGGTAAAGGTATCCCCTATCTTGATGGTGCCGTGGTTATGAATGCCGATAATATCCCCCGGATATGCCTCTTCCACATTGGAACGCTCCTGGGCCATGAAGATGGTGGCATTGGCAATTTTGATATCTTTTCCAATGCGGTGGTGCCGCACCTTCATGCCTTTTGTGAATTTTCCCGAACAGATCCTGAAAAATGCGATTCGGTCCCTGTGCTCGGGATCCATATTGGCCTGAATTTTAAAGGTGAACCCTGAAAAAGCAGCTTCTGCCGGGTCCACATCCCGGGTCGCTGTGGGCCGCATTCCGGGGCATGGTGCAATCCGGACAAATGCGTCCAGCATCTCACGGACCCCGAAGTTATTGATGGCGGACCCGAAAAACACCGGGGTCTGGGTACCGTTGAGATAGAGATCAATATCAAAGGGCTCTGCAGCCACGGAAAGTAGTGCCACATCCTCGCGCAATTGATGGGCCAGGCTCTCCCCGATCATTTCATCCAGCATGGGGTCATCAAGGTCCTTAATCAATACCCCGTCGTCATTTTTAGGGGTGTATCCCGGTGTAAAAATTCCCAACTGCTGTTCTTCCAGATTATACACCCCTTTAAACCGCTTGCCCATGCCGATGGGCCAGGTCAAAGGTACGCACTCGATTTGCAGCTTATCCTCAATGTCCTGAAAAAGATCAAGGGGCTCAAGCCCCTCACGGTCGAGTTTGTTGATAAAAGTGATAATCGGCGTGTTGCGCATCCGGCATACTTCCATCAGCTTCTGGGTCTGAGGTTCCACCCCTTTGGCAGAGTCAATGATCATCACGGCACAGTCAACCGCAGTGAGCACCCGGTAGGTATCCTCACTGAAATCCTTATGTCCCGGGGTGTCCAGAAGATTGATTTCGTAATCTTTATAATTAAACTTCATTACGGAAGACGAGACGGAAATACCTCTTTCCTGCTCAATGGATAAAAAATCGGAGGTGGCGGCCCGGGCCGCTTTTCTGGATTTTACGGCACCGGCCTGCTGGATGGCACCGCCGAACAACAGCAGTTTTTCCGTCAACGTTGTTTTGCCGGCATCCGGATGGCTGATAATACCGAATGTTCTGCGTTTTTTGATCTCCGGTAATAATGTCTTGTCTATTTTATTATCTATGGGGTTTGTCATGGATATGTCTTTAACCTGCCCGATTCATGCACACGGCATTGAAATAGTAAAAATTAAGGGTGGAAATGTAACAGCATTTGGGCATAGAATCAAGCCTTTAAACGATTTGTAGCACAATAATATTTTAGCATCACAGAAAAATAACGCGGGTAACGTGCAGATTGCATATCAGGATATACAATTTTGACATGCTGACCTGTATTATCGGTGTCTGCAGTATATGAAATCTTTCCGTTCCCTCCACCTGTGGCCAAAGATAATCCGCTTTCAGACTGCGGTTCTGCCGATCCGTTTGAAGCGTTTATGATTGGATGTTTGTTGTAATTCCCATAAGCCCGGTATTGCCCGCCACACTATCTGCAGTGTTGCCGGTACTGTTTATTGCATACAGTCTCCTTTTTATGAACCATGTACCCGAAATATTATTTAGGAGTTGCAAAAAATAGGTTTTTAGCCAATTTTTTATCTTGCCAAAACCATATAGATCTGTTAGAAACTTCTCCTGTTGCGCCCGTAGCTCAGCTGGATAGAGCAACGGACTTCTAATCCGTAGGCCGGACGTTCGAATCGTCTCGGGCGCGCCACACCAAGAAGCAAGAGCCACAAGGCTTTCAAGAGGCATTCTCGATCATCCGCGGGTGCCTTTTCGTTTTAAAATTGAGCGATTGTGCCCGTCTGATTATCCAGGTATTTTTCCTGTTTTGTTCTTGCTGCCTCAATTCCAAGAGTCCGGTTGAGCGACGAAGATGTACTTTGGGGATATAAAGGTCAGTCTAAAGTCGAGAATGGCTTGCGATTTATCAAAGACCCTTTATTTTTTGCATCTTCGCTGTTTGTTAAAAAAACATCTCGTGTCGAAGGGCAAAAAATATCATCCAGTTGCCCTGACTTTGAAGGCAGTATCCCAGGCAGCTTATTTCTCCCTTTCTGATGTTCGTTGGAGCGGATCATGGAACCCGCCCCGGTTATATTGTTCAGGGAGTTTCCATTTAGTAGATGTCGTGGTCCATACCTTTCCCGGCAGACGGGACTCCCCCTTTCTTCTTTTTAGGTTTTTCACAGATCATGGCCTCGGTGGTCAGCATCAGGCCTGCGACTGAGGCGGCGTTTTGAAGGGCGAAGCGCACCACCTTGGCGGGATCAATTACACCGGCCGCCAGAAGATTTTCATAGGTATCGGTCTGGGCGTTGTATCCGAAGTCGCCAGCCCCTTGCAACACGGTGTTCAGGACAACAGATCCCTCCATGCCGGCATTCCTGGCAATCTGCTTCAACGGCTCGGCCAATGCCTGCTTCAATATCTTGATCCCGTGTTGTTCCTCGGCCTCGGCCTTGATCTTTTCCAGCTCTGGTATGCACCGAACCAGGGCAACGCCGCCGCCGGGGACAATACCTTCTTCAACAGCCGCCCGTGTGGCGTTTAATGCGTCTTCAA
>ERZ1645192.2581-NODE-2581-length-14956-cov-12.983827_pt1 | contig 14956 bp, 12 predicted proteins | sample MGYA00575354_ERZ1645192 | MGnify/ENA primary metagenome ERZ1645192 (study PRJEB40844, sample SAMN11349763) | freshwater sediment metagenome | isolation source: river sediment | host: Sediment | place: India: Faizupur Khadar , New Delhi | collected 2017-02-21 ... | reverse complement strand
CCTCCTTTTTCCCCTCCATCACCCTTGAAGGATTATTCAATGGCTTAGACCTAATTTCGTCTCCCATATATTTAAAATTACCGGCAATTATCCGGATTATAGATTATAATATTACACATATCGCAAAATTTACCCCTCCAATTTACAATCATTTACGATATGAATCACCTCTGTCCTATATTAGCGCCTCCTGTCGAGGTATTTTATCCATCAACATCGACGATAAAAGATAAGCCCCTTTCCCAACCATCGTTAATGGCAATCTCTTTTAAGGTGAATGGAGAATATGGGCGGAGGTGGTACCAATATGTTTAAGCTGAGCCCCAAGACATCATGGAACAGCAATGAATGCCTGCCCACGATTGCAAATACAGCTTACGTGGACGAAATGGCTGCCATCATCGGCGACGTGCGTATCGGAGAGGAGGTATACGTCGGACCCTGCGTCTCTCTGCGGGCGGATGAGGCCAGTCCCATCATCATCGGCGACAAATGCAATATCCAGGATGGTGTGATCTTCCACGGCCTGATGGGTAGCTCCATCGAACTGGGCAAGAAGATCTCCATAGCTCACGGCGCGGTGATTCACGGGCCCATGAAGATCGGAGATGAGAGCTTTGTGGGCTTCAACTCCGTGGTCCATGCCTCGACCCTGGGCAAGAAGTGCTTCGTGGGGCACGCGGCTGCTGTAATCGGCGTCAAGCTGCCGGACGGAAAGTTCGTGCCGCACGGGGCAGTGATCGACAGCCAGGAGAAGGCAGACGCCCTGGGCGGCGTGCCTGAAGCCCTCAAGCACTTCAATGATGAGGTGGTCGAGGTCAACCGGGAGTTCGCCAAGAGCTACGGCGTGCGGAGCAAGTCCTGCGTGGGGCATTGAAGGTGATCCAAAAAGCCTGAAATGGTTATTCGCGCGAATGAGGAATTTTTAGGAATTGAGCTAAAGCTTCAGCGGATAGCAATATATACAACCCTGATCCTAAGCCTCAATTTAGCTTCAAGGTGATTTGACAATGGCCAAGAAGATTAAAGCTGGCGTCTTGGGTGCCACCGGTGCCGTAGGACAGCGCTTCATCGAAGGACTGAAGAGACATCCCTGGTTTGAGCTGACCAGCCTTGCTGCTTCCGAAAGGAGCGCAGGCAAGAAGTATGGAGAAGCCGCAAAGTGGCGCCTGGAGAGCGAGCTTCCCGATGACATCGCGGAGATGACTGTGGTCAATGTGGATCCGCGAGAGGTCGATGCCGACATAGTCTTCTCGGCCCTGCCCGCCGCCGATGCCATGACCGTAGAGCCGGCCTTCGCGGCGGCAGGCTGCGCGGTGGCCAGCAACACCAGTTCCTACCGCATGGTTGAGGACGTCCCTCTGCTCATCCCGGAGTGCAACTTCGAGCACCTGGACCTGATCAAAGTGCAGCGGGAGAAGAGGGGCTGGGACGGCTACCTCACCACCAATCCCAACTGCACCACTGTGATGTTCACCCTGCCCCTCAAGCCCCTCATGAAGTTTGGCATCAAGAGCGTCCACGTGGCCTCCATGCAGGCCGTCTCCGGAGCCGGATACGAGGGAGTTCCCTCCATGGCCATACTGGGCAACGTCATCCCCTACATCGGCGGCGAGGAGGAGAAGGTGGAGACCGAGCCGCAGAAGATCCTGGGCAGCTTCGACGGCGAAAAGATAGTCAATGCCGAGTTCTCGGTGAGCGCGAGTTGCCATCGCGTGCCGGTCATGGACGGGCACACCGAGGCCGTCTGGGTGGTCATGGAGGACAATCCCACCCCCGAGGAGGTGAGAGCAGCCATGCTGGACTTCGATCCGGGCCTGGGAGACCTGCCCACCTCCCCCAAGAAGGCGCTCATCGTCAAGGACGAGGTGGACCGGCCACAGCCCAGGCTGGATAGGAACAGGGGCAACGGCATGGCCATTTCAGTGGGACGGATAAGGTCGGGCATACGCTTCATCTGCATGGGCCACAACACCGTGCGCGGCGCGGCGGGTGCCAGCATACTCAATGCCGAGCTTTTAGTCAAGAAGGGCCTGCTCTAAAATGCTCATCGTAGCCTGGGAGGCGACGGCAGCCTGCAACCTATCCTGTGGCTACTGCCGCGCCTCTGCCTCGCTTCATCCGGACCCGGAGGAGTTGTCCACGGAGGAGGCGGAGGCATTCCTGGAGAGCATCGCTCCCATGCAGCCCATGCTCATTCTCAGCGGCGGCGAGCCGCTTCTGCGGCCGGATATCTTCCATCTGGCCCGGCATGCTGTGGCCCTCGGTATGCGCGTCTCCCTGGCCAGCAACGGCACGCTTCTCACTCCTGAGATCGCAGAGCAGGTCAGGCAGAGCGGCATATCCAGAGTGAGCATCAGCCTGGATGGCTCTGCCCGCGAAAACCATGACGCCAGCCGCGGCAAGGGGAGCTATGATGCCTCCATGAGGGGAATCAGGAGCCTAGCCGGGAGGCTGCCCTTTCAGATCAACTTCACCCTCACCCGCAGAAATGAGCAGGATGTCTCTGCCATCTTCGATCTGGCGGAGCGGGAGGGAGCCGCTGCCCTGCATTTCTTCTTTGTGGTTGCCACGGGACGGGGCAGGGAGGAGGACCAGATCTCACCGCAGCGGCAAGAGGAGCTGCTCTACGAGATCGATCGGCTGCGGCAGGGGCGAAGCCTGGAGGTGCATGTCACCTGCGCCCCCCAGTACGCCCGCATCGTCGCACAGGGCAATGGCACCGCCGGGTCGGGCGTTGCAGTTGTCAGGGGCCGCCGGCCGGGCGGCTGCCTCGCCGGCAAAAGCTTCGTCTTCGTCTCCAGGAAGGGCGAAGTCTATCCCTGCGGCTACTTTCCCCTCTCCGCCGGGAGCATCAGGGAAAAGAACTTTATAGAAATCTGGCAGAACTCTCCGCTGCTGCTCGCTCTGCGGGAGCGGGCCCTGACCGGCCGGTGCGGGCGCTGCGGCTACTCAGCTATCTGCGGAGGATGCCGGGCGCGGGCCTATGCGTACAGCGGCGATTTCCTGGGAGAGGACCCGTCCTGCCGCCTGGATGCCGGGCAACTCTGAGGCAGAAATCATGGACGAGACGGATCTTCGGCTGCTAGCGGCTGTGCAGGACGGCTTTCCCGTCACAGTCAGGCCCTATCTGGATCTGGGCAGGATGCTGGGCCTCTCCGAGGATGAGGTGATAGAGCGGCTGGGGGGGCTGCAGAGGGATGGGCTGGTGCGCAGGATCGGTCCCATCCTGGACCTGCGCAAAATGGGAAGAAGCGGCATTTTAGCGGCTTTAAAAGTGCCTGTGGATGAAGCGGATGGGGTGGCTGATGTTGTCAGCGAATATCCTGAGGTCTCCCACAATTATCTGCGTCCGGATGAGAGCGGCTACAACATCTGGTTTACCGTGTCGGCAGAAGAGGATCGGATATCTGAGATATTGCAGGAGATCAGGGTGCGGACAGGAAGAGAGATGCTGGTCCTGCCCACAGTCAGGATATTCAAGATCGGCGTCAAATTCGATATAATTTGATATAGCAGTAACGTCAAGGGCAATTGAGATTAGGAGACTATAGATCATGGCTAAATTGATTCTGATGGACTTTTATGCGGACTGGTGCGGCCCGTGCAAGATGCAGAGCCCCATCTTCGAGGCGCTGGCCAAGGAGTTAGACGGCAAGGTGGAGTTTCGGAAGGTCAATGTGGACAAGGAGGGCGACTTCGCGGCTGAGAAGGGCATAATGGTCGTGCCCACCATCATCCTGGAGAAGGATGGAGTTGAAGCCGCCCGGTGGATGGGCGTCACCAGCCGGGAAGAACTGATCAAAGCCATCAGCAAAGCAGGCGAATAATCTGCAAGACAAAGCAAGAAAAAAGCATTCGGGGTGGGCATTGATAGCAGGAGGGGTGGGGTGCCTGGAGGCGGTGCGCAGGATCAATAGCCGGGGGGGCTTGGCTCCCCACCTGGCACTGAGCTTCGACTCCCATCTATTCTCCGTCGACACCAGCCGATCCCCCAAGGGCTGCCTGCAGCCCGATGCCTATCTCATCACCCATGCCCACAGCGATCACTACGGCAAGTCGGCCATGCTCTCCCCGCGGGCGGTGGCCTCGGTGCAGACGGCCCGGGCCCTGGAGATACGCTACGACCGGGAGTATAATGGCCGGACGTTCCAGGTGGGGGAGAGCATAATGGTGGGCGGCGTCCGGGTCGACACCCACCCTACCGGCCATACCATCGGATCCTGCGCCTTCTCCTGGCAGACGGAGGCCGGGGAGAGGGTGCTGGTGACGGGGGACGTCAAGGACTATCATCATCTGCCCAGGAGCGACTTTTTGGTGATGGAGGCCAACTACGGCGACCCTTACGATCCGTCCTGCATATTCGACGACGACCTGGCCGGCTTCTCCGAGGCCCTGGATGAGCTGTCGAGCTTTGGTGCCTATGCCTTCGGAAAGGCACAGAGGGCGGTGGCCCTGATGAGGGCTATGGGCTATAAAGATGAGATCGGCATGGATGAGAAGAGCCTGGTGCTCACCCGCGAACTGATGGGCCAGGCCGCCGGGCCGCTGGCTGAGGTCAATGGGGGTGGCATCAATGTGGTCACGCCCTGGAACCTGCACCAAGTACCCTGCCGGAGCAAGTACTTTCTCACCGGCAGGAGGGATTCGTCCTATCCCACCATTCAATTGAGCGATCACCTGGACTTTCGTGGCCTGATGAGGATGATTGAGCACGTATCCCCCCAGGAGGCCCTGGTCTACCACCCGGAGGGAGAGAGGGCGAGCCTGCTCGCCCATCACCTCCAGGAGTGCGGCCTGGAGGCGACTTCTCTGGACCTGATTGAGAAGTTTGTGCGTTGATCAGGCATGGACGACGGCCTCAGGTCGTTTCTCTGCCCATAAAGTCATCCAGCGTCGTCTCCCTTCGCCTCTGCACCAGCCGCAGGCCCGCGCTCTCCTGGTCCTGCCGGGGCATGTTCCTCTTGAATGCCTCGACGTTCTTTCTCTCCCGGCAGTACTGGCTGTCGTAGTAGACCTGCCACAGCCTCTCCACATCGCTTCCCGGCTCCATCCCGCCTCCGCAGTCCGGCAGAGCCTTTTTTAGCCTCTCGACAGTCTCAGTGAGCCCCGGCCCCTGGTCCCGGTAGATCCTGCCACCACAAAGCAGGGCGGTCCAGCTCTCGCTGCCGCTGCCGAGAACCACAATCGTCCCCTCATTTCGCCGGGCGAAGTGCTCGCAGATAAGCTCTCCTATCCTGTGCCTGGGCTGCAGAAAGCCGTAGAGGACACGCTCTCCCAGTGGCTCCAGCCGGACGAAGGCCTTCATGCGGTGTACCTCTCCCATGACCTCAAAGACCATCTTCCTGATGCGAGCCTGTTGGGGCAGGACAGCCAGCTCAATCTCCCCGGCCTGAAAAGCCTGGGCTTCAGATAGCAGCCGCTGCCCTGACTGCCGGTGCAGGGAGAGGTAGTGGAGGAAGTTGTCCGGAACCCTCAATCCGACCACATCTCCAGGGTGCTGTCCCGCCAGCCGTTGATCTCGAGGAAGGGTGAGGCCCTTCTGATGCGCACCCCCAGGTCAGCAATCTGCGATCGGCTGGCAATGGGCCTGATCTTGCGCAGCGCCATGATCCTCTGTGCGCTCTTTGGGCCGATGCCGGGAATGCGCAGCAGCTCCTCATAGGTGGCTGCATTGGGGTCGAGCGGCCCGTCCAAAAGCTGCCGGGCGATAGAGGCTTTGGGATCTGAGTTGGGCAGAAAGCCGCCCTCGTCAAACGCCCTGCGGATCTCTTCGGGACGGAATCGGTAGACCCGGAGGAGCCAGTCCATCTGGTAGAGCCTCCTCTCCCTCCAGAGCGGCTGGGGGCTGCTCCCCTCCAGAGCTGTGCCCGCCTGCGGGGAGAAGGCGCTGTAGTAGGCCCGGCGAAGGCCAATCTCCCGGTACTCGTAGACGATCCTCTGCAAGATCTCCTCATCGCTCTCCCCTGCGGCCCCCACCACCAGTTGGGTGGTTTGGCCTGCTGGCAGCAGCCGCCCCATTCCCGGCAATGCCGAATCCTCCCTGCACCCAGCAGCGAAGTCGCGGATGTACCTCTGCCTCTGCACTATGTCCCTCTCGTAGTCCTTGGTGGTGCAGATCTCGCTCAGGTGCGAGGCAGACGCCGCCTCCAGGTTGATGCTCACCCGGTCGGCGAGCATCATGGCCTCCTGTATGTGCTGCTGCGAGGCTCCCGGCAGGACCTTGAGGTGGATGTATCCGGAGAACGCCCACTGCTCCCGGAGCAGCCGCACCGTCTCAATCATATCCTCCATGATGCTCTCCTCGTCCCTGCCCGACCCGGAGCTGAGAAAGAGCCCCTCGATGTAGTTGCCCCGGTAGAGTGAAGTGGTGATCCTGGCCAGCTCCTCCGGGGTGTAGGAGAAGGCCTTCGCCTTTTTGCTGCAGCCGCTGGCATTGGTGCAGTAGGAGCACTGGTGAGTGCAGTGGTTGGTGTAGAGGGTCTTGAAGAGGGAGACGCACCTGCCGTCCTGGGTGAAGGCATGGCAGATTCCGGGCAGGGGCCTCTCCCGCGGCGAGAAGGTGGAGGCGCAGACGTCATGCCTGGTGCCCTCTCCCAGCCGGCGGAGCTTTTCTGGATCGATGGCTGCGGCTGCCGGCGGGCCAATGGAGTCGAAGCGGCAGTCGTCCGCCAGGTGGGCGATCTTCTCCAGGCTGACCATCGGGATGAATATTGCATGCTCTTCGGTTATAACCTGTATGCCTGCGGGGCGAAAGTGATCGAAGTGTTGCGAAATCTTTTTCATCACTTCCGACTAAACCACAGAGACACAGAGGCACAGAGCGATTGAATGGTATCGATGAGTTTGACGCAAGTTTTGTGAAAAATGGACCGAAGATATTTGGCGAGATGATCATGCCCGAAGATATATTCAAGATGCCCCGCATGGGAAAGGAGGAGTACGACCGGCTGGTCGAGGAGCAGTACGTCTGCCGCATAGCCTTCCAGGGCGAGGTGCGCCCCTACATCGCCCCATTTATCTACGTCTTCGACGGCAGGTACATGTATTTCCTCTCCACAAAATACGGCAAGAAGGTGCAGCACTTCAGGAACAATCCCCTGGTATCTGTGGAGATCGAGCACTACTCCTCCGACCTCTCCTCATTCAGCTTCGTCTCCCTGCCGGGGCGGCTGGTGGAGGTGGAGGGGCCGGAGGAGAAGAGAGCAGTGCGGGTGAGGTTTATCCGGCTGATTCTGGAGAAGGGCCTCTCCTCAAATGTGCTGTCGGCGCTCGGCCACCATCCCGACGAGCCGGTGCAGGTGCTGGTCGAAGCGGAGAACAGCTCCGTCTGGAAGCTGGTGGGGGTTCGGGTCAGGGACATCATGGGGCTGAAGAGCCACGGGCAGGCGGAAAGATGACTGCATCATTCTTATCGGAGAAGCAGACCAAGTGCACTTTTGGGAACTTTAAAGGCAATATGATTGTTTGGTATTAATCTCGTCTCTGTGTCCTCTGTGCCTCTGTGGTGAAAAACGTCGTTAGCCGCTGGCTACACTCGATAGTCTACGAACGTCCACCACAGAGACACTAGAAGCGCACAGAGGACTCACAGAGACGAAAGTGTCAATAATCCACAGAGCCAACTACCTCTTCCCCGCCTTCTCCGCCGGCAGGCTGCACAGCGGCCCCTTGAGGTAGACATACCAGTAGAGCGCAGCCACGAACAGCGCCGCTCCCACAATGTTGCCCAGCGTCACCGGGATGAGGTTGGTCACGAAGAAGTTGTACCAGCCCGCCCCGCCGGCAATGTTCGCCGTGGCAATATTGGCCTCGGCGAGCTTGGCAGCAATGGCCGGGTTGTTGGCTGCGAATATCCCCAGGGGGATGAAGAACATATTGGCCACGCTGTGCTCAAAGCCGATGGTAACGAAGGCCATTATGGGAAACCAGCAGGCAAAGATCTTGCCGATGACGTCCTCCGAGGCCATGGCCAGCCAGACCGCCAGGCAGACCAGCCAGTTGCAGCCGATGCCCCTCAGGAAAGCCGTCTCGAAGTCCAGGCTGCACTTGGTGTTGGCCACTGTCGCCGCCCAGCCCGCCCAGGGGAGGCTGTCAAAGAATCCGCATTTGTAAGCCAGGAAGAAGGCCACAAAGATCGAGCCCAGGAAGTTGCCTATGTAAACCAGCGTCCAGTTTTTGAACAGGCCCTTTGCGGAGGCTTCGCCGTTGAGCAGGCTGATGGGAGCAAACATGCAGTTTCCTGTGAACAGCTCCGACCCGGCAATGACCACCAGCATCAGGCCCACGGGAAAGACCGCCCCGGCGGCGAACTTGACCAGGCCCGCAGGAAGGGCGATCTTCCAGACGGCCCCGTCCGGCCCGGTGATGCTGCCGCTCGACAGCCCTCCGGCCACAATCTCGCTGAGAAGGGCTCCGAAGGCGATGTAGGCTCCTGCCAAAAAGCCCAACACCAGCAGCTTTTGCATGGTGATATTGCATTTCGTGCACCCGGCAGCAATGGCTGCCTTGGCTATTTCCGCGGGGACTTTAAACGCCATGATCTATCTCCCGAGCAGGACTCTCCTGTTGATGATAATAATATGCAGCCTGCCAGTTGGCAGGTGAGTTCCTACATATTGCGTAAAAAGCTTGCGGTAGGGATCTATTTTTAACGAAAGACTATTAAGAAAAGGGGTTGAATTGAAAAAAATGCTCAAACCCCTGCGATCTTGCAGCTTCCTTCCTGGTGCTCCAGTTCTTCGACTGCCGCCCTGGTTGATGGATAAAAGCTCTTCTTGCGCTTGCAGTCCATCAGCTTGTGCCAGTTGTCCCTCTCCCAGATGTTGAAGGACTTGTCCTCCTCCGGGATCAGTTGGCGCAGCCTCAGGACCAGGCCGTCCCAGTTGATGCTATGGCCCAAGAAGTCCGGTCCGTCCACGCAGGCGAACTTGGTCTTGCCATCCACCTCCACCCGGCAGGCTCCGCACATACCCGTGCCATCTACCATAATGGGTGTGAGGCTGACCACTGTCTCTACATCAGAAGGCCTCGATGCGTCCGAGCAGACCTTCATCATGAAGGGGCAGCCGTGGGCGAAGATCCTGTCGATCTTGCTGCCGGAGGTGAGCTGCTGCTCTATGAAGTCGTTGGCCCAGGCGATCTTTCCGCAGCCCGTGACCACGTGAACCTCGTCGCTTAACTCGTCGAGCCGGTCCGTCCAGAAGACGAAGTCGGGGCCGCGCCCTTCCACCACCGTAATCACATAGTTGCCCTTCTCCTTCAGGGCCTTGATGAGGGGCAGAGACGGGCCGACTCCAAAACAGCCGCAGGCGCAGATTACTCTGCCGAAATTCTCGATTTCAGTGGGCTTTCCCAGGGGGCCGGCGATGTTGGCCACAGATTCGCCCTCTCCCAGGGTGGACAGCTTGGCGGTGCTGGTGCCGAGGACGTAGAAGACGATATCGATTGTGCCCTCCTTTTCATCCCAGCCGGCCAGGCCCATGGGGATCCTCTCTCCTTTCTCGTCGGCTCTGATGATCACAAACTGGCCAGGCCTCGCGGATAGAGCGATCTTGGGGGCTAAAAACTTTATATGAATGATATTGGGTGCCACTGTTTCCTTCTTTACGATCTCGTACATTCTCTTCGCCTCCTATTATGCTGCTTTTACCTCTATTCCTCTGGTCTCTCTTCCCTCTGCCTGGCCTTCATCTATCTTCTTGATCTTGACGGCGCAGACCTTCAGCTCCGGGATCTTGGCAATTGGATCCAGTGCCGGATTGGTGAGGACGTTGGTCGGCGTCTCTGAAAAGTGGAAGGTCATGAATACCACACCAGGCGGCGACTTTTCTGTGATCCTGGCTTTGACCCGCAGCACTCCCCGGCGGGAGCAGACCTCGACAGTCTCTCCATCCTCAATTCCCAGGGAATCTGCGTCCTGCAGGCTCATCTCCACCAGCTCCTCACCCCGCAGGACGTTAAGGTCACCCACCTTTCTGGTCATGGTACCGGTGTGATACTGGCAGAGCACTCTGCCCGTGGTGAGTATGAAGGGATACTCTTCATCCGGCAGCTCCATGGACTCGCGGTAATCCACTACATTAAATTTGCCCCTGCCCCGGGTGAACTGGCCTTTATGCAGGAACTGGGTTCCGGGGTGGCCGGCGTTGGGGCAGGGCCACTGCAGCCCGTCTCCCTCCAGCCTCCCGTAGCTTATGCCTCCGTAGCTTGGTGCCAGAGCCGCCGCCTCGGCCATGATCTGGGAGGGATCGGTGTAGGAAAACTGCTCCGTCCAGCCCAGCCGGGATGCCAGTTGGCACAGAATGGTCCAGTCAGCCCGGGCCTCACCCGGCGCAGACACAGCCTTTCTGAACCTCTGCACCCGCCTCTCCGTATTGGTGAAGGTGCCGTCCTTCTCCAGGCTGGCCGCAGCCGGCAGCACCACATCGGCCAGGGCCGCCGTCTCAGTGAGGAATATGTCCTGGACCACCAGAAGGTCCAGGGCTTTGAGAGCCTCGACAACGTGGCTGCAGTCCGGGTCGCTGACCACTGGATTCTCCCCCATGATGTACATAGCCCGAACGCTGCCCGTAAATGAGGCATTCATCATCTCGACCACTGTGAGACCGGGTTTGTCCGGCAATTTTGAGCCCCAGGCCTTTTCGAACTTTGCCCGCAGCTCAGGATTGATCACCGCCTGGTAGCCCGGCAAAAGGTTAGGCAGAGCGCCCATGTCACAGGAGCCCTGCACATTGTTCTGGCCGCGCAGGGGATTGATTCCTGAAGAGGGCTTTCCTATCTGGCCGGACATCATGGCCAGGTTGGCAAGAGCAAATATGTTGTCCACGCCGTGGGAGTGCTGGGTGATGCCCATGGAGTAGATGATGGATGAGCTGCTGCTGCCTGCGTAAAGCCTGGCCGCCTCCTGGATCTGCCCGGCAGGAACGCCGGTGATGCGGGCGGCCTCATCAGAAGAGAGCTTTTTCAGAGAGTCCCGGAACTCTTCATACCCCTCCGTCCTATCCTTGACGAAGGGCTCATCCACCAGCCCCTCGTCGAGGATGGTCCGGCACATCTCCAGCACCAGGGGCACATCGGTTCCCGGAGTCTGGCGCAGCCATATGTCTGCGATCTTGCACAGGTCTATCCAGCGGGGATTGGCCACTATGATCCTGGCTCCGCGGCGGCGAGCCTCCTTGATCTGCAGGGCTATCACCGGGTGCTGCTCGGATGTGTTGGAGCCTATGATGAATATGCATTTGGCGTCCGCAATCTCGGCAATGGAGTTGGTCATGGCCCCGCTGCCGAAGGCCAGAGCCAGGGCGGAGACGGTTGAGGCATGGCAGAGCCGGGCGCAGTGGTCCACGTTGTTGGTCTGCATGACGGCCCGCGCAAATTTCTGGGCCAGGTAATTCTCCTCGTTGCTGCATTTGGCTGAGGAGAGAAAGGCAAAGCTGTCCGGATTGCTCTTGCGATAGCCATCGAGCCTGGAGGCGATCAGGTCCAGCGCCTCCTCCCATGAGGCGGGCACCAGCCTGCCGTCTTTCTTGCCGCCCTCTCTGATCAGAGGTGTAGACAGCCGCTCCGGGCTCTCCACGAATCCCAGGCCGAAGCGGCCCTTGACACACAGTTGGCCGTTGTTGGGCAGCTCTCTTTTGCCTCTCACCCGCACGATCCTGTTGTCAAGGACGCCGATATCGATGCGGCAGCCCACGCCGCAGTAGGGGCAGACCGTGGAGACAGTCTTCTCAGGCCTCTGCCACTTCTCAAACCTGGCAAAAAGAGCTCCGGTGGGGCAGATGTCCACGCAGGTGCCGCAGAATCTGCACTCCGAGTCCATCAGTGACTCCGGGCCGATCCAGTGCAAGCGGTGATAGTCTGGGTGGCTGGAGAGGACGCCCTCGCCCCGCACCTCTTTGCAGGCCCGCACGCACCGGCCGCAGAGAATGCAGAGGTTATAATTCCTGTCGAAGAACGGCTCCCTCAAAACCGGCCTGTCCTTAAAAGTGGTCTCATAGCGGATGCTCGTCAGGCCCACGAACTGCACCGCCTCCTGCAGCTCGCAGTCGCCATTCTTGGGGCAGTATTTGCATCCCACGGTGACCGGAAACTTCCTCATGCAATCCCGCAGGTCGTTGCACTCGTCCTTTCTCTCGCAAAAGAGGCATGAAGTGGGGTGATTGGTGAGGGCAAGCAGCATCTCCAATGTGTGCCGCCTCATCTCCTGCAGCTCTTCCGTTTTAGTCTGCACCACCATACCCTCCTGCGCAGGGGTATTGCAGGCCGTGGGATAGCAGTCCATGCCCATAACCTGGACTATGCATAGCTTGCAGGATCCTACGGGCTTCAAATCGGGATGATCGCATAAAGCCGGCACATAGGAGCCCGCCTTGCGGGCTGCATCGAGAATGGTAGCGCCATACGGCACTAGAACCTCTCGGCCATCAATGGTCAGTCTGATCTCGGGCATGTCAACCAGCCGCGCCGCCAACCGCGCCGGGCAATGATGAGGATTGATTGTATTAGAAGGTTGCTCCTTAAGAATTATTCATAATCGACCTTCTCAATCCTTATGGCGCAGGCCTTGTACTCCGGGGTCTTGGCCTGGGGGTCCAGGGCGGCATTGGTGAGCAGATTGGTGAGCACATCCCGGAAGTGGAATGACATGAAGGCCACACCGCGCTGAGACCTGTCCGTAACCTTTGCCCTGGTCCTGACCTCTCCCCTCCTGGATCTGACCAAAACAGTCTCCCCGTCATCGATGCTCAGCTCTTCTGCGTCCATGGGGCTGATCTCAATTACCTCCTCCGGAGATATCCACAAGATTCCCCTGGAGCGCCGGGTCATGGAGCCGCAGTTATAGTGTTCTCTCCTCCTGCCCGTGGTTAAGGTCAGGGGATAATCAGGGTCGGGCCTCTCCACCGGGAACCGGTGCTGCACGGCATTGAATTTGCCCAGGCCGCGGCTGAATTTTCCGATGTGTAGTGTCTCTGTTCCAGGGTGGTCTTCTGCCGGGCAGGGCCATTGCAGGCCGGAAGAGCCCAGCCGCGAGAAGCTCACCCCGGCGAACATAGGCGCCAGGAGGGCAATTTCGTCCATGATCTCGGAAGGGTGGCTGTAGCTCATGGGATAGCCCATCTTCCCGGCTATAGCGCAGGTGGTCTGCCAGTTCTCCCGGCCGCAGAGGGCGGAAATGGCTTTGCTCACCCGCTGGATGCGCCTCTCACCGTTGGTGAATGTGCCGTCGCACTCGGCAAAGCTGGCAGCGGGCAGGATGACATCTGCATAACGGGTGGTCTCTGTGGGAAAGATCTCCTGAATGACCATGAACTCCAGGGCCTCCAGAGATTCCCTGACCTTGTTGGTATCGGGATCTGTCTGGGCCAGGTCCTCCCCCAGGATATAAATGCCCTTTATCGCTCCTTCTCTCATCTGCTCCAGCATCTGGGTGGAGGTCAGGCCGATATTGTCCGGCAGCTTGACATGCCAGGCATCTTCGAATTTGGAACGAACTGCCGCGTCGGTGACAGGCTGGTAGCCGACGAATGCATTGGGCAGGGCACCCATATCGCAGGCCCCCTGCACATTGTTCTGCCCGCGCAGGGGCATGACTCCCGTGGACCGGCGGCCCACGTTGCCGGTGAGCATGGCCAGGTTGCCTATGGACATGACGTTCGCCGTCCCTGTGATGTGCTCGGTGATCCCCAGGCTGTATATGATCATGGCCTTCTTGCCGCAGGCATAGATCCGGGCGGCCTGGATGATCTTGTCAGCGGCGACTGCGGATATCTCCGCTACCTTCTCCGGGGGATAGTCCTCCACAGCCTTGCGGAATTCCTCGAAGCCCTCCGTGCGCTCCGCGATGAATTCCCTGTCCTCTCGCCCCTCCCGGAGTATGACATTCATCATGCCGTTGAGAAGGGCGATGTTGGTCCCAGGCAGCATGTTCAGCCAGACATCCGCATTGTCCACGAGCTCGATCCTGCGGGGGTCGGCCACAATGACCTTCGCCCCCTTCTGTAATGCCTTGATGATCTTGAGGCTGACTATGGGGTGGGCCTCGGTGGTATTGGAGCCGATTACGAACAGCACATCGGCTTCCTCAATCTGGTCGAAGGAGTTGGTGGCGGCACCGCTGCCAAAGCACGCCGCGAGGCCGGTTACAGACGGAGCGTGGCAGACCCGGGCGCAGTTGTCCACATTGTTGGTGCCGAAGACTGTGCGGGCAAACTTCTGCATCAGATAGTTCTCCTCATTGGTGCAGCGTGAGGAAGAGAGCACGCCCAGGGAATCGGGGCCGTATTTTCCTTTGATTTCGGCGAATCTCTTGGCGATCAGGTCGAGAGCCTCATCCCACTCCGCCTCCTGCCAAACGGGCTCTTCACGCTTGCTGTTCCGTCTGATCAGGGGTTTGGTTATGCGGTCGGGGTGGTGGACGATCTCATCCAGGCCGAATCGGCCCTTGACGCATGCCTGGCCCCGGTTCACAGGGCCTTCTCTGTCCGGGTGGATGGAGACTATCGTGTCATCTTTGACACCCAGTTCCAGCCGGCAGCCGACACCGCAGTATGGGCAGATGGTGGAGACGGTCGCATCGGCATGCATCCATTTCTCGGACCGGACGAAGAGGGCTCCGGTGGGGCAGGCATCCACACATGCGCCGCAGAACTTGCACTCCGAGTCCTGCAGAGATTCGGGGCCTATCCAGTGCATGCGGTGAAAATCGGGATTGCTGGATAAGGCGCCTATTCCCCTCACCTCCTGACAGGTCCGAATGCAGCGGGTGCACATGATGCAGAGGTTGTAGTTTCTGTCAAAGAACGGCTCTCTCAATACAGGCATATTGCGGAAGGAGAGCTGATATCTGATCTTGTCCAGGCCGACGAAGAGCACCGCCTCCTGCAGCTCGCACTTACCATCCTTGGGGCAGTACTTGCATCCCACGGTGACCGGAAACTTCCTCATGCACTCCCGC
>ERZ1645192.2579-NODE-2579-length-14960-cov-6.600067_pt1 | contig 14960 bp, 12 predicted proteins | sample MGYA00575354_ERZ1645192 | MGnify/ENA primary metagenome ERZ1645192 (study PRJEB40844, sample SAMN11349763) | freshwater sediment metagenome | isolation source: river sediment | host: Sediment | place: India: Faizupur Khadar , New Delhi | collected 2017-02-21 ... | reverse complement strand
GAAGTTCCAAAAGCCATACCGCCTTCTTTCACATTAGGACAAGAAATATTTAATTCGATGGCTGGAATTTTCTCCAAGTTATTTAATTTTTCCGCAACAGCAACATAATCTTCTATCGTAGAACCGGAAACGTTTACAAGAATGTGCGTTTGGTAATCTTTTATGCGAGGATAAATATGTTCGATAAAATAATCAATGCCTTTATTTTGTAATCCAACTGCATTTAGCATACCGGAGGCAGTTTCTGCCATTCGCGGGTAGGGATTGCCTTCTCGCGGATGTAATGTTGTTCCTTTGACAATAATACCTCCTAAACAATTTATGTCTAAAAAGTCGCAAAATTCTTCTCCGTATCCGAAGGTTCCTGATGCAGTTAAAACAGGATTTTTAAACTCTATATTATTGATATTTACTCTTAAATCAGCCATATGAGTAGGAATATATTTATTGCGCAAATATCGTTATATTTTTCTAATTATGCAAGAGACATCTAAAATAAAATATAATTATGCAATAAATTGAAAAGAATAATCAAAACCCAAATCACTATCAATGAAATAGAATGAGAAATTTGATTTGGACCTATGTTTTTTTTGTGTACTTTTGCATCTAATTTTTTCTGCTATTTTTATCAACACACAAAACTATCGGAAAAAATGGGCTAATAAAAAAATATTATTATATCATGGCATTAAAGCAATCATTGGAAAGAAATGGAAATTTTTTATTCCGCTATCGGGGACAAATCCCTTTGTTCGTTTTTATTTTAGGTTTGCCTTTCATTTATTTTACTTATTTCACCGATAATTATACACGTTTTGAGGACTTTTTCGGTTCTGCGTTGCCTTATTTTTGGATGATAATTAGTTTTGTTTCGATTTTTGTTTCTATGCTTGGTTTACTTATTCGTGCGTATACCATCGGAACCACACCTCGAGGTACCTCAGGCAGAAATACCAAACAACAAGTAGCCGAACAGTTAAACACTAAAGGTATTTATTCGGTGGTACGTCATCCTTTGTATGTCGGTAATTATCTGATGTGGGCGGGTCTGTTGATTTTTGTTGCCAATATATATTTGTTTTTTATAGCTTCTTTGTTGTATTGGATTTATTACGAACGCATTATGTTTGCTGAAGAATGTTATCTTGAAAGTAAATTCGGCGAACAATTCATTAATTGGTCTTTGGGCGTGCCGGCCTTTATTCCGGCTTTGAATAAATTTGTAAAAGGAGAGGTGTCTTTTTCATTTATAGCGGTATTACGTAGGGAATACTCCGGCTTTTTTGCAATTACTCTATGTTTTACTGTGGTGGATTATGTTCGTTATTATGCATTTGTATTGCATGAGAAACATGCGAATCCCGAATGGATACGCCTTTCTCTTGTTTGTTTACTTACAATGGGGTTGATAATGATTATTTTACGAACATTAAAACATCATAGCCGTGTATTACAGCCGGAAGCAAATAGGGATTAAATTTTTTTAATCACTTTCTTACTGCTATATTTTTTCTTTTTAGTGCGAACATATACATGCTTTATGGTGGCAGAAGTAGTTTGTCGTTCATCAATATCAAAATAGGTTTTAAGTGATTTAACAAGGGGAGTTAATTTTTCAAAACCGTAATTTCTAGGGTCGAAATCTGGTTTTTTCTTGATTAATAAATTACCTACATCTCCTAAGAAAGCCCATCCGTCGTCATCGGCAATATCGTGTATGCTTGAAGCTATCAATGCAATGGTTGCATTATTAACTTTGTAAATGGATTTCTTTTCTTCTGCTTTAATAGATTCGGCAGAAGTATTTTCAATTCCTTCATTGGGCTTTAATATTTCCAAGTAGATAAATTTATCACAAGCAACAATAAAGGGAGGAGGTGTTTTTTTTTCACCAAAACCAAATACTTTCATTCCTGATTCTCGTAAACGTAGTGCTAAACGAGTGAAATCGCTATCGCTTGAAACAATGCAAAAACCATCTACTTTACCGGCATATAATATATCCATGGCATCAATAATCATGGCTGAATCGGTTGAATTTTTTCCTGTAGTATAACTGTATTGCTGAATAGGGGTAATGGCATTTTCAAGTAAAACACTTTTCCATTTGTTTAAATGCGGTTTAGTCCAATCACCATAGATTCTTTTAAAGGTAGGAGATCCATATTTTGCAATTTCTTCCATCATACTTTGGATGTGTTCGCTGGGAACATTGTCAGCATCAATGATTACTGCTAGTTTTAAATCTTTTTTTATTTCCATAAACTATTTAAGTAGTATGTTAAAATTTACGTTTTTCAGAATTAAAATTGTTTTTTAGTCCTGACGAATTGTATGTGCAAAAGTACACTAATTAAATTAAAAAGTCTTAAATAAAAAAATAAAAATAATATATGTATATAAGTTACTTAGAATAAAAAAGAAAAAAATATTTCAAACATGATAGGCTAATTTAAAAAAATAGCCTACTTTTGTGAAAAATTTTGCAAGGAGAAAATTATTAATAAATTAATCATAAAATACGTAAGATATGACAAATATAGATTGGAAGAATTTAGCTTTCGGTTATATGAAAACCGATTATAATGTTAGATGTTACTATCGTGATGGAAAATGGGGTGAATTAGAGATTTCCTCCTCAGAAGAAATAAGTATGCACATGGCAGCAACTTGTTTACATTACGGGCAGGAAGCTTTTGAAGGCATGAAAGCGTTTAGAGGTAAAGATGATAAAATACGTCTTTTCCGTATGGATGAAAATGCCAAGCGTTTGCAGAAATCATGTGAGGGAATCATGATGGCAGAATTTCCGATGGAAAAATTTAAAGAAGCCATACGTAAAGTAGTTACATTAAATGAAAACTTTATACCCCCTTACGGTACGGGTGCGTCTTTGTATATTCGTCCTTTGATTATTGGTACCGGAGCTCAAGTAGGAGTTAAACCAGCAAATGAATATTTATTTATTGTTTTTGTATCTCCGGTAGGTCCTTATTTTAAAGGCGGATTTAAAACCACTCCTTTTGTTGTTACACGTAAATACGATAGGGCAGCACCCTTGGGAACTGGAACTTTCAAAATAGGAGGAAATTATGCTGCTAGTTTGCGTGCCGGTCAAGAAGCACATCAAATGGGCTATTCCAATGTTTTTTATTTGGATGCTATTGAAAAAAAATATATTGATGAATGTGGAGCAGCAAACTTCTTTGGAATCAAAAACAATACGTACATAACTCCGAAATCGCATTCTATATTACCGTCTATCACAAATAAATCATTACAACAGTTAGCAGAGTATTTAGGTATGAAAGTAGAACGTCGTCCAATTGCTTTGGAAGAATTAGAAACTTTTGAAGAAGCAGGTGCTTGTGGTACTGCTGCCGTTATCAGTCCGATTGAACGTATTGACGATTTGGAAAACAATAAACATTATATATTTTCTAAAGACGGACAACCCGGTCCTTGGAGTACAAAATTATTTAAATTATTACAAGGCATCCAATATGGAGAAGAAAAAGATGTGTTTAATTGGTGTGAAATATTGTAAATATTAAGTATAGAAAGGAATCATTATTTGATTCCTTTTTTTATGATAAAAAAACTAAATAGTTGTAATAAAATATAAGGCAGTTTTTTATACATAAAAATAAAAATATTAGAAATAAATAATAAAAATAATTCGAAAAGGAGCATAAATTTATGTAACTTTGCACGAATATTTTTAGAATAATAATAATATTAAAAATACATGTAATATGATGAAGAAAAAAAATGTAATTATCATTGGAGCAGCAGGAAGAGATTTCCATAACTTCAATACGTATTTCAGAGGGAATACAAATTATAATGTCGTAGCTTTTACAGCTGAACAAATTCCGGGTATTGATGGAAGACCTTATCCGAAAGAATTAGCAGGCGCAGATTTGTATCCGAAAGGGATTCCAATTTATAAAGAATCAGAACTTCCAAATTTAATTAAAAAATTGAAAGTGGATGAATGCGTGTTTGCATATAGCGATAAACCTTATAATTATGTAATGGGGATTAGTGCTATTGTTAATGCTGCGGGAGCTAATTTTGTATTGATGGGACCGAAAGATACTATGGTCAAATCTACAAAACCGGTGATAGCTGTTGGTGCTACTCGTACAGGTTGCGGTAAATCGCAAACTTCAAGAAGAATCATCGAAATTTTAGTAAGAAAAGGATTGAAAGTGGTTGCCGTTCGTCACCCTATGCCCTATGATCCTGATTTAAATAAACAAAAGGTACAACGTTTTGCAACAGTAGCAGACCTTAAAAAACATAATTGTACCATTGAAGAGATGGAAGAATACGAACCTCATGTTGTAACAAAACGTAATGTAATATATGCAGGTGTTGATTATGAAGCTATCCTTCGTGAGGCCGAAAAAGACCCCGATGGCTGCGATATCATTTTATGGGATGGTGGAAATAACGATTTCCCGTTCTATGTTCCTGATTTATTTGTCGGCGTAGCCGATCCTTTACGTCCGGGTGCTGAAGTTAGTTATTACCCCGGTGAAGTAGTAGCTCGTATGGCTGATGTCATCGTTATTAACAAAATTGATTCCGCTTGTTTAGATGATACCAATAAAGTTAGAGCTAACCTTGCAAGAATTAATCCTAATGCAACCATTGTCGATGCAGCTTCTGTTTTAACTGCTGATAAACCTGAATTATTAAAAGGTAAAAAGGTATTGGTTGTAGAAGATGGTCCTACCTTGACTCACGGTGAAATGAAAATCGGAGCCGGTACAGTTGCTGCTTTGAAATATGGAGCAGAATTGGTAGACCCAAGACCTTATGTGGTTGGTGAATTGGCCGCAACTTTTAAAACATATCCCAATATAGGCACTTTACTTCCTGCGATGGGTTACGGTAATAAACAAATCAAAGATTTGGAAAAAACAATTGCAGCAACACCATGCGATGCAGTAGTAATTGCTACGCCAATTGATTTACAAAGAATTATTAAAATTAAACAAGCCTGTGTAAAAATTGGATATGAACTCCAAGAAATAGGACAGCCTAATCTTGAAGTAATTTTAGATGAATTTGTAAAAAAGCATAAGCTTGGAAACAAAAAGAATGTTAAGAAATAAATGAAATTGAAAGCGACTTTCTCTGAGAGTCGCTTTTTTTTTACTTATTCCGAAAATTATATGAATAAAATAAAGGAAATTAGTGCTTTAAAGTGAAAATTTGTAAAAATATCATTTATGAAAAATAAAAATCTAATCTCAATTACCGATTTTAGTAAGGAAGAGTATTTACAAGTACTTTCCCTAGCGGAAGAATTTGAAAAAAATCCGGTACAGAAAATTGCCGAAGGAAAAGTAGTTGCCAGTTTGTTTTTTGAACCCTCAACACGTACACGTTTGAGTTTTGAAAGTGCTGCTAATCGACTAGGAGCTAAGATAGTTGGCTTTGCCGATTCTGCCAGTTCCAGTACATCCAAAGGTGAAAGTCTTGTTGATACCATTAAAACTGTTTGCTGTTATTCCGATTTAATCGTTATGCGTCATCCATTAGAAGGATCTGCTCGTTTGGCAAGTGAAGTCGCTACAGTTCCGGTTATCAATGCAGGTGATGGGGCTAATCAACACCCAACTCAATGTATGCTAGACCTTTATTCCATAAAAAAAACACAAGGAACACTTGATAATTTACATATTGCTTTAGTAGGAGATTTGAAATATGGACGTACCGTTCATTCTTTAGTAGAAGCAATGTGTAATTTCAATACTACTTTCCATTTGGTCTCTCCCGTTAGCTTGAAATTACCGAGTTCCGTTAAAATGCATATCAAAGAAAGAAATCTTACCTATTATCAATATACCGAAATTCAAGATGCTATTGATAAAGTGGATATATTGTATATGACTAGGGTACAACGTGAGCGTTTTTTGGATATTCAAGATTATGAAAAAGTTAAAAATTCATGCATACTTGAAAAATCTCTTATGGATAATGTAAAGAAAAGTATGAAAATACTTCATCCGCTTCCACGAGTGAATGAAATTCACTCCAATGTAGATAGTACACCTCAGGCTTACTATTTTCAACAAGCTCAGAATGGAGTTTATGTACGTCAAGCATTAATAAGTTTAATTTTAGGTTTAAAATAATTAATACAATGAGTAAAAAAGAATTAATTGTTTCAGCAATAGAGAATGGAACTGTAATCGATCATATAGCATCTGATAAATTATTTCAAGTAATAAAAATTTTAAATCTTGAAAATTGTTCCAATCAGATTTTATTTGGCACTAATTTAAATAGTAGTAAGTTTGGAACAAAAGCAATCATAAAAATTCAAAATAAATATTTTGAAAGGTACGAAATAAATAAAATCGCCATCGTAGCACCAACAGCGACTTTAATAAAGATTGCAAATTATGAAGTCATTGAAAAATTTAACTTGAATTTACCGCATGAGATTGAAGGTATTGTGAAATGTTTTAATCCCAAATGTATTACAAATCACGAACAAGTAATGCAAAAATTCACGGTATTGGATGCAAACCAAATAAAATTGCAATGTCATTATTGTCAGAAAATTACGAAAGAGGAGACCTTAAATTTTCTGTAATATTATAACTGAAGTGTTTTTTCAATAATATGCCATACTTGAGAAGCAGTATGGTCCCATGAAAATTTTTCACGTTGATATTTTCCTTTGTTTATTAGCTCGATGCGTAAATTTTCATTGGTGAAGATTTCTACCATTGCATTGGTAATTTCTTCAGCATAATAGGGATTTACTAAAATCGCTGCATCGCCTGCCGTTTCAGGCATAGCGGTAACATTAGAAGTAATAACCGGAATATTACACGAAAAAGCTTCTAAAATTGGAACTCCAAATCCCTCGAAATAGGATGTATAAAGTAAACAATAAGCCGATGAAATAATCTCGTTCAAATATCGGGTTGAGATATAACCTGTAAAGACAACATCTTTGTGGTATTTCATGGAAGCATACGCTATTTTCATTTGTTTGGTCCAATATTTTTGAGTGCCGGCAAATACTAATTTGGCAAGAAAGCCCTGATCTCGAAATAAGTCAAATGCATGTAATTGGTTAGTAATATTTTTCCTTTGATTTCCGCTGCCTACAAAAACAAAATAAGGGATGCCGTCTGTTAATTCTTCTCTAAGTGTTTGTTTCTCTTTATCGGGAATTTCAAAAAAATCTTCAGCGGCAGCATTATAAACAACTTCAATTTTATTTTTCGAGATACCGTAAGTGTGTACAATATCGTTTTTTGAAAAATTGGAAACTGTAATCAATGTATTGGCTTTACGTGCAAAACGAGGAAAAAAATGGCGATAATACCAACTAGATACGGGGGGTAAAAATTCAGGATAATGCTCAAAATTTAAATCGTGAATGATGTTTATGGTTTTTACCGAGGTGTTTAAACATATCCACCCATCCGGAGAAAGGAAAAGGTCTATTTTTTCTTTTTTTAATGCGCGTTTGATACCCCATTCGAAGAAAAAATACCATAATATGGGATGTCTAGCCGGAGGAAATACAATTACCGGTTTTACATTATCAGCAAACAAAAACTCATCTAAGTATTTTCTGTCAAAGAAAAAAATAAATTCATGTTCAGGATGTGCTTTTACCATGCGGTTTAATACTTCAAAAGAAAACCAGGCGATACCGTCCATTTTTCCTTTTACAAATAATCGTGTATTTACACCTATGCGCATAGTTTATTTTTTTCTTTTTGTGGATTTGGGTTTATTTTTTGTAATGTAAAACATATCTTTTATATCATTGTAATTCAGTGTGATTATGTCTCCTTCTTTTAGCGTTTCATTTATGATTTCTTCAGAAAGTAAATCTTCAACATATTTTTGAATGCTGCGTTTTAAAGGACGTGCTCCGTACTGAGCACTCCAACCTTTCACTATCAAAGCATCTTTTGCTGCTTGTGAAAGTGTGAGTTGGATGTTCAATTCTTTTAAACGTTGATAGACATATTGTAATTCAATTTCAATGATTTTATGAATGTCTTCTTTTTCCAAAGGATTAAAAATGATAATATCATCGATGCGGTTGATGAATTCGGGAGCAAATTGTTTGTTTACGGCATCTTCAATTACTTTTTGAGCATTTTTAGTTTGAGCTTCCTTTCGGGCAGAGGTCGAAAAACCTACACCCATACCAAATTCTTTTAGTTGACGACTGCCAACGTTGGATGTCATGATTAGGATAGTGTTTTTAAAATCTACTTTTCTTCCTAAGCCATCGGTTAAATGTCCGTCATCAAATACTTGTAATAAAATATTATATACGTCAGGATGTGCTTTTTCTATTTCGTCAAGTAATACGATGGAATAAGGCTTTCTTCTGACTTTCTCTGTTAATTGTCCGCCTTCTTCATAGCCTACATAACCCGGAGGGGCACCAACCAAGCGAGAAATACTGAATTTTTCCATATATTCACTCATATCTATGCGTATCATTGCATCATAACTATCGAACAAATATTTAGCCAATACTTTGGCTAAATAAGTTTTTCCAACACCGGTAGGTCCTAAAAAGATAAATGTTCCTATGGGTTTATTTGGATCTTTCAACCCGACTTTGTTTCTACGGATAGCTTTTGACATTTTATGAATTGCTTCACTTTGTCCAATTACTTGATTATTTAAGTCTTCTTCCATAGAAGCTAATTTATGGTTGTCTTCTTTTGCAATACGCTTTGCAGGTACTCCTGTTATCATGGCAACTACATCCGCAACGGTTTCTTCGGTAACTTCTTTTCGATTTAACTGAATTAACTCTTCCCAATGTTTTTTTGCAATGCGTATTTCTTCTTCCAGATTCTTGGATAAGTCTCTGAATTTCGCTGCTTCCTCATAAGATTGTTTTTGAATGGCTAGTCGTTTTTCTTCAGTAAGTTCATCTAAACGGGTTTCCATTTGGATAATCTCTTCCGGTACATCGATATTATGAATATGTACTCTGGCGCCTGCTTCATCCAAGGCATCAATGGCTTTATCGGGCAAACAACGGTCGGTAATATAGCGCTGTGTTAGCATTACACATGCTTTTATGGCTTCGTCTGTATAGTAAACCAAATGATGATCTTCGTATTTGCTTTTGATATTATTTAAAATTTCAATGGTTTCTTGTGGTGAAGTGGGTTCTATCAATACTTTTTGAAATCGACGTTCTAGGGCACCGTCAGATTCAATATGTTTACGATATTCATCTAAAGTTGTTGCTCCAATACATTGTAAATCACCTCGAGCTAACGCAGGTTTAAACATATTGGAAGCATCGAGTGAACCTGATGCATTGCCTGCCCCAACAATGGTATGTAGTTCATCGATAAACAAAATTATATCAGAATTTGCTTCCAATTCGGAAAGAACAGCTTTCATTCTTTCTTCAAACTGTCCTCGGTATTTGGTACCCGCAACCATTGATCCAATGTCTAATGTAACAATTCGTTTATTAAATAAAATGCGTGGCACCTTGCGTTGCTTAATACGTAAGGCTAATCCTTCGGCTATAGCTGATTTGCCAACACCCGGTTCTCCGATAAGAATAGGATTATTTTTTTTGCGGCGACTTAAAATCTGAGCGATACGTTCTAATTCTTTTTCCCGACCTACTATCGGATCTAAACGACCTTCCTCGGCTGCTTTGTTTAAATCTCGTCCAAATGCATCTAATACAGGAGTGTTATTTTTTTTTGGACTAGAAGTTTTTTTCTTTCCGGTAGCTTCCCCATAATTAAATTCATAATCAGAATCTTCAGGATCCATGTCAGCATCCATAGCTGAGGTTTTGTCTTCCGATGAAGAAGTTTTTCCCGATATCAACAAACTTTCAACTTTTTTATAGGTTATTCCGTAATCACCTAAGAGTTTTTTTATATAATTATCATCTTTCCATAACATGGCAAGAATCAAATGTTCAACATCAATATCTTTACTATGAAACTTCTTTGCAAATAATCCAGCTAAGTCAATGATGCGTTCCGTTTGTTTGTATAAGGGAAGAGAATTTGAACTTACATTTGGTTTAGAATCATATAAATTTGCAATCTTTTGTATTAAATGTTCTTTTGTAGCGTTTATGTCTACCTCAAATTCAGCAAAAATGTGTTTTAATACGGGGATGTCATTATCAATCATGCTTAAGAAAAGATGTTCTATACCAATAAATTCATTTCCCAATTGTTGAGCTTCGGTAGAACTATAACGAATTACAACCTCCAATTCATCAGAAAAAGTCCAGTTATTCATTATTATATGTTATTGTTTATAAATTGTTTATAGAGAATTCCTTAATTTAATTATTATTTTTCAAAAATATAAAAAAAAACAAGATGGATTATAAAAAGCATGGAATAATTTTAAATATTAAAATGTTGAAATAGGAAATATCATTTTTTTAGTGAAAGAAATTTGAAAATCATACAATCGTTGCGTATGTATTTTTCACTAGCTAGAAAATACAAAACAAAGTATAATAAGACACAAAGGTTATTTGATGCGGAAAATCAAATATTTAGAAAATTTAAAGTAAATAATCTGCTTTTTTCTTGCTTATTTCAAATTTTTTTTATTACTTTTGCAATATAAAAAATAAATAAGAGGATTTTATGCCAACGCACAAAATATTATTTGTAAATCAGGAAATTACCCCTTATGTCGAAGAAACCTGTATTTCAAAAATTGGAAGATATTTACCTCAAGCCATTCAAGAAAGAGGAATAGATATTCGAACCTTTATGCCACGATACGGACTGGTAAGCGAAAGAAAGAATCAATTACATGAGGTTATTCGTTTATCCGGTCAGAATATTATCATTAAAGACACAGACCATCCATTAATAATCAAAGTTGCATCCATCCAATCAGTTAGGATGCAAACATATTTTATCGACAATGAACTTTTCTTTCAACGAAAATTTATCCTACAAGATAAAAACAAGAATTTTTTCACTGATAATGATGAAAGAGCCATTTTTTTCGCCAAAGGCGTATTGGAAACTGTGAAAAATCTTGGATGGAGTCCCGATATTATTCATTGTCATGGTTGGATTTCTTGCCTAATACCGCTTTATGTGAAAACAGTTTATAGAGATAATCCTTTGTTTTCACATTCAAAAATCATTTACTCCGTCTATAACGATGCTTTCCAACGTAAATTAAATCGAGGTTTAGTAAATAAATTAAAATCTACAACAGTACCTCCCAAAGATGCAGCTAAATATAAGCAAGCAACGTTTGAAAGTACTACTAAATTAGCTATTGAATATTCAGATGCTGTCGTTTTAGGTCAAGAGAATGTAAATGATGAAGTAAAATCCTTTATATTCGGAAGCAATAAAATTACGTTTCAACATCCGCAAGATAATTTCGGTCCCGATTATATTTCGTTGTATGAAAATGTTTTAGAATAATCATTGATTTGAAAATCATTAAAATGAATAGCAAAAAAATAGTGTTGGTGTGTTTATCTATGTTTGTTTTTTTTGGATGTAAAGAAGAAGATAATATTGTAGGATTAGATGTGCAACCCGATAGTGATAAACTTTCACTTCTTTTCAATGATACTACAAGCATTTATGCTTATTCTGTTTTGGAAGATTCTATCCCGACAGATGAAACTTCATTAAGTGTTTTGGGTTTTGTTTCAGATCCTATTTTTGGGAAAACCCAAGCCGGTATTTATTCGCAATTTCGATTAGCAGTTACAGCCCTTGATTTTGGGGATAGTGCCGTCCTTGATTCGATTGTACTTAGTTTGGCGTATGACGGTTATTTTGGCGATACTCTCAAACCCTTTATAGTAAAAGTCTATGAACTAGACGAAAGTATTGATATTAAGAAAACATATTATAATACTTCTTCCCTAAACTATTACCCTACAAATCTTACTGAAACAACTAATTTTTATGTTTACCCTAAGCCAAAATCCATTAATCCGATAGATTCTACACAAAAAAAACCTGTTATTCGTATTCCCTTGAGTAAATCCTATGGAAATGAAAAGTTTATTGCCAAATCTGGTACGTCTGTATTGGCAAATAACGATAATTTTCTTGCTTACTTCAAAGGTTTGTATATTCATGCAGAAGGTGTTTCAAATAATGGTTCCATGGTTTATGTAGACATGCTTAATGCATGGTCTTGCTTAACATTGTATTACCACAACAAAGAAAAGAAAGGATTAAAACATTCCTTTGTTATTAAAGATGCGGCAGCACGTTTTGCTTCCATAAACCATTTCAATTATGCCGATGCTCATGCTTCATTGAAAAAACAAATTTTAAATAAGGATTATTCCGAAGTAAAAGAAAAACTTTATGTTCAAGCATCGGGAGGAGTGAAAACATTGCTTCATTTCCCGCATTTGAGAGCAATGTTCGATAGTGCTCAAAAAGTTGTTATTAACAAAGCCGAATTAGTTATCACTCGTTCAGATGATGATTATTCGGTGTTTTTTCAACCTCCTGCTTTGGATATGTACTATAAAAAAGATTCTGCTGCTTCCACCTCTTATTATCTACCTGATTTTTTGTTAGGAAGCGATTATTTCGGTGGTACTTATAATGCAAATAAAAAAGAATATAGATTTCGTATAACACAATATGTACAAAATATAGTCATGGGAGAAGCACAGAATTATCCACTTCATCTGGTTGTAAAAGGAGCTGCAACAAAAGCCAACAGAATGGTGTTTTATGGAATCAATCCTACGAATTATAACGACCGTCGGTTGCGTTTAGAAATAACGTATTCAATAATAAATTAACTATCAATATAAGAAATGTATGTGTGGAATAGTAGCTTACCTCGGAAATAAAGACGCCTATCCTATTCTGATTAAGGGATTGCATCGTTTGGAATACAGAGGATACGATAGTGCAGGGATTGCTCTTTTACAAGACAAAGTTAATGTTCTAAAAACAAAAGGCAAAGTAAGTCAATTGGAAGACTTTTGTGAAAAAGAAAATGTTTCCGGCACTTTAGGTATTGCACATACACGTTGGGCTACTCATGGGGAACCTAACGATCAGAATGCACATCCTCATCTTTCCAACGATAAAAAAATGGCTCTTATCCATAATGGCATTATAGAGAATTATCAGGTGCTGAAAGCTGAGTTGATACGAAGAGGTTATGTTTTTGAAAGTAATACAGATACTGAAGTGTTGATTCACTTGATTGAAGATATCAAGAAAAAACATAAGGATATGCAACTATCAGAAGCTATTCGACTGACATTGTCCCAAGTAGTAGGTACTTATGGTATTGCAGTCATTTCTATTGATGATCCTGAAACATTAATAGCTGCTAAAAAAGGGAGTCCTTTGATAGTTGGTATTGGAGAAGATGATTTTTTTGTTGCCTCTGATGGTGCTGCTATTGTTGAATATACTAAAAAAGTAGTGTATCTGAAAGACGGCGAAATGGCCATCCTCCGAAAAGGGAAAGAATTGGCATTGAAAACTATTGAAGACCAAGTAATCACTCCTTATGTGCAGGAATTGGAAATAAGTTTAAATCAATTGGAAAAAGATGGATTTGAACATTATATGCTCAAAGAAATCTACGAACAACCGAACTCTATTGCCGATAGCATGCGTGGTCGTTTGAATGTTAAAAAAGAAGTTGTTTCATTAGGAGGCATAGTGGAATATGAAGAAACAATCTTGAATGCTCGAAGAATCATTATTGTAGGTTGTGGAACTTCTTACCATGCAGGTTTGTTGGCAGAATATATGTTTGAAGAATTGGTCAGAATACCGGTAGAAGTAGAATATGCTTCGGAATTTATTTATAGAAATCCAATTATTTATGAAGATGATGTGATTATTGCTATTTCACAATCAGGGGAAACTGCCGATACACTTGCTGCTGTTGAATTGGCAAAACTAAAAGGAGCAACTGTTTTGGGAATATGTAATGTGGTCGGTTCTTCCATAGCACGTGCTACCAATGCCGGCTCTTTTACTCACGCCGGTCCGGAAATAGGAGTGGCATCCACAAAAGCTTTTACTGCTCAGGTAACGGTTTTAACACTGATGGCACTTTGTTTGGCTAAAAGAAAAGGAAAAATATCCCGTACGAAATATTTTGAAATTATTGCCGAACTGGAAAGAATACCTGAAAAAGTGAAAAAGTCACTCGAGACAGATGCTATAACGAAAGAAGTAGCGAAGTTTATTCAACATAGTAAGAACGCATTGTATCTGGGGCGTAAATACAATTTTCCTATAGCTATGGAAGGAGCACTCAAATTAAAGGAAATTTCCTATATCCATGCCGAAGGCTATCCCGCTGCTGAAATGAAACATGGTCCCATAGCCTTAATCGACGAAGAAATGCCTGTTATTGTAGTAGCTACTAGTAGAGGTACCTATCAAAAAGTAATCAGCAACATAGAAGAAGTGAAATCAAGAAAAGGAAAAATTATTTCTATCGTTACCGAAGGGGATGAGGAAGTGAAGAAAATATCCGATTTTATCATTGAAATTCCGGATACCCTCGAAATGTTTATTCCTTTCCTCGCAATTATTCCATTGCAACTTCTTGCTTATCACGTGGCGGTTTTGAGAGGCTGCAATGTTGATCAACCCAGAAATTTAGCTAAGTCTGTTACTGTCGAATAAAGAGTATCTTTTTCTTGCTGTTGAAAACGAATACTAAATAGAAAATCTATTTTAAGATGAATCAATATAAGTTAATCTTTTCTTTCATTGTTTGCAGTATATTATTTGCTGCTTGTCAACAAAAAAAATCTTTCTCCGACCAAGAATACCTTACGTTTATTGAAAATGTATTGCAGGAAATTTATCAGGAGAAAGGAGATTTGTTAAATGAATCTATTGATTATGAAGTATATATTGAGCGTGTAATGTATGAAGAGACTGAGTTAAAATAAAAAGAACTTT
>ERZ1645192.2578-NODE-2578-length-14975-cov-6.457172_pt1 | contig 14975 bp, 14 predicted proteins | sample MGYA00575354_ERZ1645192 | MGnify/ENA primary metagenome ERZ1645192 (study PRJEB40844, sample SAMN11349763) | freshwater sediment metagenome | isolation source: river sediment | host: Sediment | place: India: Faizupur Khadar , New Delhi | collected 2017-02-21 ... | reverse complement strand
GGTCGAACACGGCGTCGACGGCGACGCCCGCCAGCCGGTTCCTCTCGTGCAGCGGAATGCCCAGCTTCTCAAAGGTCTGCGCGAGCTTCTCGTCGACCACGCCCGGCTCGCCCACCTGCGCGCGCGGCGCGGAGAAGTAGCGGATGTCCTGGTAGTCGATCTGCGGGTACACGAGGTTCGCCCACCGCGGCTCGGTCTTCTTGAGCCACCAGCGGTACGCCTTGAGCCGCCACTCGAGCATCCAGTCCGGCTCGCCCTTCTTCTGCGAAATGAGCCGGATGACGTCCTCGTTGAGGCCCTTCGGGACGGTGTCTTCCTCGATCTCCGTGACGAAGCCGTACTTGTACTCGTCCGAGACCAGGTTCTGTGTATCGGGCTTGTCCATTTTCTATTGAACGTCGAACGCTGAACGCTGAACTCCGAACGTCGAAGTCGGCACTTCGGCGTTGGACGTTCGACGTTGGGCGTTCGGCGTTCCCTTCTTCATACCGCCAGCACTTCCTTCCCAAACTTCTCCCTCACCCAATCATAGCCTTTCGATTCCAGTTCCTTGACCAGCTCCGGCCCGCCGGACAGGACGATCTTGCCGTTCATCAGGATGTGGAGGTGGTCGGGCTTGATGTAGGTCAGCAGACGCTCGTAATGCGTGATGACGAGCAGGCCGAGGTCCGGCCCGACCAGCTTGTTCACGCCCTTCGCCACGACCTTCAACGCATCGATATCGAGGCCCGAATCGGTTTCGTCCATCACGGCAATCGCCGGCTTGATCATCAGCATCTGGAGAATTTCCATGCGCTTCTTCTCGCCGCCGGAGAACCCATCGTTCAGGAACCGGTTGAGGAACGACTCGTTCATTTCCAGGTAAGCCATGTTATCGCGCAGTTCCTTGAGGAACTCGGCAGGCTTCACTTTCTGCGCGCCCTTGATGGAATCAACCGCTGTCTTCAGGAACTTCGCTGCCGTAACCCCCGGAATGGCAACAGGATACTGAAACGCGAGAAACAGCCCTAGCCGGGCCCTTTCCTCCGGCTCGAGTTCCATGATGTTCTGTCCCTTGAACAGGATTTCGCCTTCGGTCGCCTCGTAGCCGGGATGGCCCATGATCACGTTCGCTAGAGTGCTTTTTCCGGATCCGTTCGGGCCCATGAGCGCGTGTGTCTCGCCGCGGTTCACCTTAAGGTTCACGCCCTTGAGGATCGGCTTGCCCTCCACCGACGCGCACAGGCTCCTGATCTCAAAATCGGGTGCTTTCTCATTCATAAGCTGACCTCTGACATCTGATTTCTAGCCTCTGTCCGTTACAAATCCAATCCCAGCTCCAACCTCGCCTCCTCGCTCATCCGATCCTGGCTCCACGGAGGCGAGAACACCAGGTCGACCTTCACATACTTCACGCCCTTCACGATCAGGAGCATCGTCTTCACACTCTCAATCAGTTCCGGTCCATACGGACACGCGGGCGAGGTCAACGTCATCTGGATGTGGACGGAGTTGTTCTGGCCCAATTGCACGTCATAAATAAGGCCCAGGTCCACGATATTCATGTGAATGTCCGGATCGAGGACATTCTTCAAAACCGCGATGACGTCATCCTTCGTCAGGGCTTCCTGCTTTGCGTTTTCTTCTGTCACTTTTGCCCCTCCATCGCGACCAGCGGAGTGCGGAACGAAGACAACGGCAGGCCGTACATGTAATCGCTCAGTTGCTTCTGCACCTGAAACACCGGCCGCTTGATATTGCACGTCGAATACTGCTCGCAGCAGGTCGGGTCGCCCTGGCAGGCCGTGATGTGCATCGGACCCTCGACCGCCTCCACGACTTCGCCCAGCGTCACGCGGTCGATGGACCTTGCCAGCCGGTATCCGCCCTTCGCGCCCTGAGCGGAGACGATCAGATGGGCCTTGGCGAGCGACTGCAGGACCTTGCCCAGCAATTCGGCGGGGATATTGTAGAGTTCAGACAACTCCCTCGCCGTGGCCAGATCCCCGCTGCGCACGGAATCCATATGCATCATCGAGATCAGGCCGTATTCGATTTTCTTGCTCAGCTTCAGCATTTTTTTAAACCCGACCAAACAAGTCCGGTTTCACGTCAAAAAAAATCGCCGCCACATTCGGACTGTCCATGAGCAAATTAGCACAACTCCCGCCGATGTCAAATGACCCGGGAAGCGGGCAGTCCCTTAGGTCCCGACCCTCAGCGGGTCATGTCTTCCGTACGGCGAAGGACATCGATCTTCACCGACCCCTGCAGAGAATACAGGTCGACCACGCTCGACAGATCGAGGAGCACCCACGGCCGGTGCGCCGTGCCGCCGTTCTTCGTGAAAACAACGCCGTCAGCAATGTAGTTGCACGTGTGGATCACCTGGTCATCGGCGCTCTGGAACACGAACACATCCCCCGGCAGGTAGTTCGTTCCCGTGACTACGGTGTAATTGGAGACAAACATATCCGTGGCGTACTCCCGGTCGGCAAAGCGATCGTCGGGCGCCACGAGGAAGTAGTTGAGCGAGGTCCAGTGGCAATCGCGGAAGACGGTATTTTCAGGGCGCGGATACGAGTAAAGGAACGTCCTCGCCAGCGGCGGCAGCAAAAGAGAAACGTCCAGGTCGCCGCCGCCGGCGTCCGCCATGGAATCGATGAGCGGTTGGACCGCCGCGACCCGGCCGCCACTGCCCCAGTACCGGGACAACGCCTCGACATCGTCACCGGGCTCGATATGGATGGAACAGAACAACGCCCGCTGTCGGAACAGCGTGCGCATGGCCTGACGGCGCTCGGCCGGCGACGGCAGTTCGGCCATCAGAATCCCCGGATCGGAGAACATCAGGAAGGGACCGCGCCGGTAAAGCATCCGCTCCATCATGGCCACGACTTCCTTGCGAAGCCCGCACCCCTGGAACCAGGTGTCCGCCGAAGTCGTTCGCATCCGAAAAGGCTCCCGCTGCAGGGCATTCATCTCGCACTTCGCCAATTCAGCGTAGATGGTCGCGCGCGTCTCGGGGTTCATATTGAGAAGCATTTCGCGATCAGGAAACAAACGGAACTGACGGACATCCGCGTTGTACTCCGCGCTGGCCATCAGGTTCGTAACCTCCTCCGTCGACAGCCCCGCGGAACGGAGAAAAGATTCCAGATTTGTCGCCATCGCGTCGGTCAGGTACCAAGCGTCTGCAAACGGCTCGAAGTAATCCGGGGTGAGAATGGTGTCGGCCGGCTCGATCATCACGGCACGGCTGGTCAGTCTCCCCCAAGGCCCCGTTGAATTCCCCGTGGGGTTCTCGAGATCCTGCGCGGCATGCGGCATGCCCCGGGACGGGAAGAAAAAACGGCTCGCGGACCCGCGGTTCTTCACGCGATGCAGCTCGAAAGAAAGCACAACCACCGCCGCGGAGAGCAGGACGATCGTCGCAATCGCGAAGGGTCCGCGCCAACCCCGGGAACGCACCGGGGGACTCATCTCGTCGTTTTGGGATCGCACTGCCTTGCCGCGCGCTTTTTTCATGAAGTTTTCCCGTCGCCAAGCGACAGAAGATACGGTCCCGGGGAGTTGCGGTCAAATGATTCCCGGAAGACTGCATACCCGCGCGTTTTCCCGGGGGCACCACCCCGATTTTCCGCGCGTGCGGGCTGTCCGATCCCGGGACGTCACAGGTTGGTCAAGGTTTTGAGCGCGGTTACAACGTCGGCCAGCGCCTCGCGCGTCCGGCAGTTCAGGATAATACCTTCCTTCTCCCGAACGCGGCTGGAGCCGACCAGCGCGATGGCGTTGTATTCCAGACGAACGCGGTAGCGGATGTGGTGGAAGGGCGCTTTATACTCCTCCATGTAAGGCATCAGGCTCGTGATCGAATTCCAGGGGACGTTCTGCGTCTGCGTGACCGTGCTCTTGCTCGTCACCGGCTTCCGGTCCTTCCACTCGGTCTTCTCCTCCTGCGTGGTTTTTCTGAAACTGAAGCCTTCCTCGTCCATGACAAAGCTTCCGTAATCGGCGATCTCACCACTCACGCCAGCCTGCGATTTGATGAGGGCAACGGCCTCAGCCTTCCCGATCTTCCCAAGCTGGGAGCTTTCCTTCGCGATCTCCTCGCCGTACGGCGTGACGGTCGAACACCCGGCGGAAACGAGAACCAGCAGAACCAGCCCAACGAGCATTCTTGCATTCATCATATTCACCTGAGCTTTCTCACTTGAACCGGCCGATGACACGGACTTCGGGCGACAGGTCGAAGCCGAACTTTGCCTTCACCGCCGCGGCCATCCGCTTCGACAGATCCATCACATCCTGTGCCGTGCAACCGTGTTCGGCCACGATGATGTTGGCATGCTTCTCGAAAAGGCGCGCCCCCCCCACCCTCAGCGACTTGGCGCCGGCCTGCTCGAGAAACCACCCGGCGGCCGGGCGGCGTTCCGCGGCGGCCGTCGGCTCGAGGGTCTTGAAAAAACTGCCTGCGGTCGGCTGTTTCCGCCAGTCGGGATGTTTCTCGCGCCGTTGCTGAAGAATGGCCGCCCGCTGCTTCTTCAACTCCGCGGCGTCGCCCGGCGGCAATCGCAGGATGGCGGTCACCAGGATCTCGCCACTGTCCTGCAGGCGGGAATGCCGGTAGGCGAAACCGAGGCTCTTCCCGGCCTGCCATTGTTTGCGCCCGGACGGATCCACCAGCAGGACCGATTCAACCCGGTCGCCGATCTGCTGGCCAAACGCTCCGGCGTTGCCCGCGATTGCGCCGCCGACCGTGCCGGGGATCCCGCTCGCATAAACAAGCCCATCCAGCCCGTGCTCGACCGCAAACACGGCAAGATCGTCAAGAAGCGTGGCCCCGTCCACCTCGAGCACATCACCGTGGCACCGGATCGCGGGTTCCTCGGAATAGTAGCGAATGATCCCCGCATCAAGGCCTTCGTCGGACACGAGCAGGTTCGAGCCGCCGCCGATCAGCAGAAACTTCCTGCCCGCCGCGGCGAATTCACCCACCGCCACTTCCAGTTGCCGCGGCGTTGTACACGATACAAGACACGGGCACGGCCCGCCGAGGCGGAACGTGGTGAAATCGCGGAGAAGAGGCTTCTCAAGGACCGAGATGCCGCGTGTTTGAAGCAAAGACAGGTCCATCCGTGTAGTCCAAAGTCTAATGTCCAATGTCCAAAGTAAAGAAAACACCCAAGATCATGTCTACTTTGGACTTTAGACCTTGGACTTTGGACTCTTTACCATCGTCGACTTCCCCTCCTCCAGCCGCGCAAGATACCAGAGGTAGTTGGAGAGCCGGTTCATCCAGACAAGAAGAAGCTGGTTCCGAACCGCGCGCCCCAGGACAAGACCGGCCACCTTGCGCTCGCACCGCCGGGCAATGGCCCGGGCCAGATCAATATGGGCTGCCGACGAACTACCGCCCGGAACAATGAATCCCTCCAGCCGCTTCATCCTGGCTTGAAGAGCCTGGTGCCTCCGATCGAGATCGTGAACCATGGCGGCATCGACCCGGACAAGAAGGCGCTTCGCCTTGTCCGCCGTCGTGGCAAGCTCCGATCCGATCACGAAACAGTTGCGCTGGATGTCCAGGATTGCCTCACGAACGGCCGAGTGCCGGGACGACGCGCGGGCCACGCCCAGAATGCTGACCAGCTCGTCGAGATCGCCAAACGCGTCCGTCCGCTCCGAATTCTTCGGTACGCGCTCCCCGGAGAAGAGCTTGGTCATCCCCCGGTCGCCCGCGCCGGTCGCCCGGGAATTCGTTGTCTTCATGCCGTCAACGTTCTCGCAAAACGGGAGGGTTGTCAATGAGTAGACGCGGCGCACCACGGGAAGGATCTAGACGCGCTGTACTTATCCGCCGGGATCAGGACGCGCAGGACTCAGGATACCTTGACATCATATGCCACACTTTGCAAAGTGTGGCACATGGATAGACGCGCTTCGCATAGTGCTCCCAACCCGAGCGAGCTGACCCCCACTCTCTGGAGAACATGTCGGGCGCTCGCCAATCGCCGGCGGCTTGAGATGCTCCGATATCTCATGACCCGCCAGGCACCGGTCCGCGTCACCGATGTTGCCGCGGAGCTGAGGCTGTCCGTTCCGGCGGCCAGTCAGTATCTACGGACGCTCAACTCGCGAGGGCTCCTGAAAGCCACCCGCAGGAGCCGGCACGTATTCTACGAGCTCCAGAGCGACCCCACCCTGCCGTCGACAGAAGCTCTTCTCCAAGCCCTGCGATGCGCCCTCGGTGCGCGAGACAAGTCGGCGGAATCCGTATTCAAGGACTTGACCGGATTCACTCACCCGCGCCGGGTCGCCCTGCTCCGAGCCGTGGCCCAAGGCGCCTATCGGGTCGAAGACATGCGCAACCGGATCGCGGCCTCCCAACGGGCGACTCTTCGCCATGCGAGAAAACTGGTTCACCGCGGCTACCTCGTGAAGCACAAGGATGGTTATCGCGTCGCCAAACCCAGATCGAGGTTTGCGCAGACCCTGATGAAGATCGCCATGGCGAGCCATTGACCGGGAGCCATGTGCCACACTTTGCAAAGTGTGGCACATGGGTAGGCCGCCTGTCCGCTAAGCTGCGCCCAGGCAAACGCAGACCGCTCCCGTTCACGCGGGGGTCCTTGCGAGGCTCACGCCGGGAACCAGGACTTCGGCAGGAACGCCATGATGATCTCGAAGAGGATCAGCAGGATGATGATCCACTCCAGGACTTCGAGACGCCAACTGGCCGCCCGCTCGTGCATCTGCTTGTAGATGCTCTCCATCGCGTCGAGCTTGCGGAGAATGCTGCCGTTCCATTCATTGAGGTGAAACCGCTGCGCCGCGAGCCTGTACACCCGCGCCAGATACTGGTCACCCAGGAGCTTCGGCGCGTTGCTCACGCGTTCGAACAGGATCGCACCATCCACCTGCATCTGCGAAATCCGGCGGATCACCGTCCCGGACGTGCCCGGCAGAAGGTTCCGGATCAGCGTGTGCTTCGGGACCATCTCGTAGGACTGGTCCAGCGCGTCGTCGAGCTGTCGGTCCAAGCAGCGCATCTCCAGCAGCTCCATGTTGGCAAACTCGAGCACCGCGCGCACGTCGTCCGCATCGCGGTCGAAGATCAGCGCCGCGTTCCAGTCAATCATCGTCACGTCGTCGGTGCTGAACGAAATCCGGCATGCCATCGCGTCCGCAATCTCCTGGTCGGACAGGATTCCCCGTTCCGCGCGCAGGACCTGAGCCAGCTCCTGCGCGCATTTCACGTGAAACTCGTCCGGGCTCCATGCGGCGCTGTAATCCTCGATCTGGAACAGCGTGTAATCCTCGACGAGATCCGCGACCTGCGCGCGGTCGATCGCGTCGCCCACCACCTTGATCAACTCCTCGACACGGCGCCTCGAATCGTCCAGGAGCGCCGAGCTCTCGTTCAAGTCGCAGCTGATCGACCGGAGCTCGTCGAACGAGCCGGCCATCGGAAACTCGTAGCTGACCGAAATGCCGCCGAAGTCATACAGAAGGAGGTCCACTTCCCCGGTCGTCTGGAAATTATTCACCCGGCACGGGGCGATACTCTGCGTCACGAGAAGCGGGGCGGGGCGATAGTCAAAGTACTTCGGCGCGCGTCGATGAGGCTGGATCGAGGCCTTGAGTTGACCGGACTTGATGACGTTCTTGCACTTGTCGAGATCGATGGACATCCCGACATCGTAGGCATACAGCGCGTAGCAGACGCCCTTCCTGACCTGCAACGACGTTCTCGCATCCTGGGTCATCAAACGCCCTCCGGTTTACTCCTTCTACTTAACCCTGAACCGCAGACCCGTCAAACAGATACCCACACCACCGCTCAGACATATATCGGACTCCGATACATCTGACCCGCGCAAGGAGGGATGGATGCCCGAAAGATATCCTGTCGTGTCGTCAGGGACGCGCAAGCGACGGAGGAAGGGACGCCAGAAGCCGGTTGATCGCAACAACGAATCGTTCCCACTGGTTCCTGCGGTCACGCAACTCCGCCAGGCCGCGGGCGGTGATCGCGCAGCGCCGGAGTTCCCGAACCTTGCCTGTCTTCACCCACTCGGATCGAATCAGCTTCCGGCGCTCCATGGAGTTCAGCAAGGGATACAGCGTACCGAAGGAAAGCTGGACGAACTGGTGCGACCGGTCCGCCAGCTCTTGCCGGATCTCATAGCCATGCCGCGCCTTTCCCGCCAGCAACGCCAGCACCAGCATCTCCGCGCTCCCCTTCAAGAGCTCCGTTTCTCTATCTGTGATCGTAAGCATGATATATCGGACTCCGATATATGACAGCCCCGCATCGCAATCAACAACAAACTCCCCTTTTTTCCGATTGATCGCCCCATGTGTCGGCTTCCTCCTTCTCTCTCAAACAGAACCACGAGGAGTCTTCCGCAGCATCACCGTACCCGAGCGTATCAACGCGTTCAGCTTTCTCCTTTCCACATCCACGCGTCCCGGTTTACATTCCAGTCCATGTTCAATCTCGAAGAGTACCTCCACGACACGCAGCAAGTCGTCGAGCGCTCGCTGGATTTCCATCTTCCTCCGAAAACGGAGCGCCCCGTTTCTCTTCACGAGGCCATGCGGTACAGCGTCTTCGCCGGCGGGAAGCGGCTCCGCCCCATCCTCTGCCTCGCCGCCGCCGAGGCTGTCGGCGGGTCGGCCGACGCCGCGCTGCTGCCCGCGGCCGCCATCGAGATTCTTCACACCTACACGCTGATCCACGACGACCTGCCGGCCATGGACGACGACAAGCTTCGCCGCGGCAAGCCGACCTGCCACATCGCGTTCGGCGAAGCCGCGGCCATCCTTGCCGGCGACGCCCTGCTGACGATGGCGTTCCAGTGGATGGCCGAATGCAGCGCCCCGAAACCGTACCTCCCGAACCAGTTCTCCATGGAGCTTGCCGAGGCCGCAGGCAACCGCGGCGTGATCGCCGGACAGGCCGCCGACCTGGAGGCCGAGGGCAAGGATCCGTCCGCCGGGCTTGTCGAATTCATCCACCTTCACAAGACCGCCGCACTGATCCGCGCGGCGGTCCGCATCGGCGCCATCGCCGGCGGCGCGAAGGAACAGGATCTCAATGCTCTGACAATCTACGGGTGCGACATCGGGCTCGCGTTCCAGATTTCGGACGACATCCTGAACGCGACTTCGTCGGCGGAAGTGCTGGGCAAAGCGTCGGGAAGCGACGCGGCCCGGAAGAAAATGACCTACGTTTCCGTCCACGGGATCGAGGGGGCCGAGCAAAAGGCGAAGGACCTGATCGATCGCGCCGTCGATGAACTGGGCAAGCTCCGCGGAAACATCGAACCGCTGGAAGCCATTGCGAGATACGTGGTGGAGAGAAAGAAGTAGGCCCGCAGTCGTCCTCGTCGTCGCCCTCGCGCTCGTCCTCGATGTATCAGAATTCCGAGTACGACGACGAGATCGAGGACGAGGACAATTAGCTCAACTCTTTCAGCAGCACATCCCCCGCCCTCTCCGCCGCTCCGCCCTGACCCAGCGCGTCCCGCACCTGCTCGAGCCCGGCCAGCATCGCCTTGCGTTCCGGCGTGTCGTCCACCAGGGGGATCAGCGCGGCGGCCAGCGCTTCCGGCGTCGCGGCGTCCTGGATCAACTCGGGACAGAGTTCGCGGCCGGCAACAACGTTCACCATGCCGATGTGCGGCACTTTGACCAGCAGGCGGCCGAAGAAGTACGTGACCGGCGAGGTCTTGTACACGACGATCAACGGACAGCCCATCAACGCGGTCTCGATCGTCGCCGTACCGGAAGCCACCATCGCCGCGCGAGCCTGCCTCAGGACCTGCCGCGTTTCGCCGACCACGATTTCGCAGTGGGCAGGCTTGTCGGCCTGCGCCGAGAGAATAGCCCGGGCCCGGTCGGCAATTTCCTGCGACGGCGACGCCAGGATGAAGGACGTGCCCGGCTTCCGCTTCTCGATCAAAGCCGCCGCGGAGAGCAGGACGGGCAGGATGCGCTCGATCTCCTGGCGGCGGCTGCCCGGCAGCAGGGCGATCCGCGGTTCGCCCGTCCACGGCAGGCTCCTGGCCGGTTCGCTCAAGGCGGCCCGCGTAACGTCCACCAGCGGATGCCCGACGAAATCGACCTTCAAGCCCGTGTTCCTGAACACGTCGGGCTCGAACGGGAAGATCACGATCAGCCGGTTGACGATCCGCGCCATTTTCGGGATGCGCGAACGGTGCCAGGCCCACACCTGCGGGCAAACATAGTAGACGACCTTGAGGCCCATCCCGTGGGCTTTGGCGGCAAAACGCAGGTTGAAGCCGGGATAATCGACCAGCACGACCGCGTCGGGCTTGCGGGTGCGCGCGAGATCAAGCATGGAGGCAAAGACGCGCTTGAAGAAGCCGTAATGCCGCACGACTTCCGCAAGTCCCATCACGGCCATGTCGCGGGCATCGACCTTGATCTCCATCCCGGCCGCGCGCAATTCGTCGCCGCCGATGCCGAAAAAATGAACGTCGGGATTCTTTTTCCGAACGGCCCGCACGAGCCCGGCGGCATGCATGTCGCCGGAGACTTCCCCGGCAATCAGGAGGACGGATTTTGTCACGAAGCACCCTCGCGCATGCGGCGCGTGATCTCTACGGCCAGCTTCAACGCTTCCGCGGCATGCTCGCCGGACACCACCGGCTTGTCGCGGCCGGCGACGCACCGGACAAACGAAGTGAGCTCGTTGGCCAGCGGCTCGCCCTTCTCGATCGGCACTTCCTCGCGGCCGATTCCCGCCTGCGTCTTGCGGTACAGTTCGCCGCTCTGGTTCTGATAATCGAGCGACACATACGCATCCTCGAGGAAAACCCTGATCTTCCGCATCCGCTCGGGACTGATCCGGCTCGCCGTCACGTTGGCCACACAGCCGTTTTCGAACAGCAGACGGACGTTCGCGATGTCCTCGCTCCGGCTCAGCACCGGCACGCCGACCGCGCGGATCTCCTTCACCGGCGAACCGACCAGGTGAAGGATGACTTCCAGGTCGTGAATCATAAGATCGAGCACGACGCTCACTTCCGTCCCGCGCGGCAGAAGGCCCTCGCGCGGCGGCGGGTACGGCGCCAACCGGTGCGCCTCGATGAACCGGGGCTTCTTCGCGATGCGCTCAAGGAAATTCATGACCGGATTGAACCGCTCGACGTGCCCGACCTGCAGAATGACGCCCTTCTTCTGGGCCAGCGCAACCAGTTCCTCCGCCTCCGCGGTGGTCGCGGCGATCGGCTTCTCAACGAGCAGGTGGATCCCCTTCTCGATCAGCCCCCCCGCCACCTCGCGATGCTTGTCCGTCGGAACGACAACGCTCAGAGCCTCGACCTGGCCGGCCAGTTCGTCCACCGACGTGTACGCCGTCGTCCCGTGCTGCGCGGCCAGCTTCGCGACGCGTTCGGCGTCCACGTCGCAAATGCCGACCAGCTCCGCCTCCGGCATCTGCGCGTAGATGCGCGCATGGTGCTGGCCGAGACTGCCGACGCCGACAACGCCAATCCTGACTCTACGATTCATAAGCTCCTCTGGAATCTCTGGGGTACTGGAGTGTTGGAGTGCCGGGGTCCGAACGAAGAACCCAACACTCCATCCCTCCACCACTCCATCACTCCGTCGTTTCTTCCGTCTTCACCGCCACAAGGCACAGCCCCTGCCGGTCGGCTTCGCCCACCACGACCTCCCGGTCCAGGAGGATCGTCCGCTTCGCCTCGACGGCGAGGACGGACGCCCTGATCCGGCGGAGGGATTTCATCGTGTGCTCGCCGACCACGGGAATGTCGAACCGCATGTCGTGTCCCCTCTTGGCGACCTTCACCACGACGGCGCCGGCGCCCCCAAGTTCGCCCGCACGCGCGATCGCCGCGTCCGTCCCTTCGAACGCCTCGACCGCAAGAATCGTCCCATTCTTGATGACCACCGTCTGGCCGATATCAAGCCCGCTGGTTGTCTTGGCCACCTTCAGTCCGAGTTCGATGTCCGCCGATTCCTGTTCCGTCGGCGCGCGGGCGCTCAACACGCCCGCCTCGGGCATCGTGTGCTCCATAAAGAGGCTCGCGGGCAGCAGCTCCACGCCGATCTTCCTCAACTCATCCCCCACCGCACCGAAGATGGTCTCGGCATTGCGGACGCGCAGGCGCGAGAGGAGCGAAATCATGGGGCCGTCCATGCGAATGCGGAAGAGGTGCGTCGGCGTGATCTGCCCGGCCATCACCACCTGCTTGACGCCGCTGGCCTTGAACGCCTCGAGCATGGCGCCAAGCTGGCCGAGGTACAGCCAATCCACCTGGTCCGCGTATTTCTCCAGCACCGGGTCCGTTTCTTTGCGGAACGCGACGGCGTAAAGCCGCTTCACGCCCTGTTTGCGGGCGGAGTCGGCGAGCAAGCGCGGATAGACGCCCTTGCCGGCGATGATCCCAAGGGATTCTGGAATAGGAATATCCATGCGGGGCGAGTGTAGCGGGGCGATTTTCAAGTTTCCAGTTTCAAGTTTCCTCCGCAAATCTTGCCTTTCAGACCGAGGGCCCCTATCCTGTGGGCAGTTGTCCAAGGGCCCGTCCGCATCCGTGGGTACGCGGCGATGGGCAGTCGGGATGAAGCAAGGGCGGAAAGGTGTTTCATGAGGGCCGTCATGTCCGGCGCGGCAATAGATCCGGAGCTCGCGGGATTCCCCTGCCGTCCCTTCCCATCCTCTTTCCTCCGGTTCATCCCTCCAGAAAAGAGAGGTCACCATGAGCGCTAACGCATCACGTCGGTATTCGCGCATCGGGGCAATTTTGCTGGCAGGACTCGCCGCGGTCTCCGCGTCGCAGGGGCAGGTCAACGTCTCCGGCCACGTGAGTTGCGAGGACGCCGTGATCCCGGAGATGATTCCCATCTACGCCTACGACCTGAACGGCTCGGACATCGAGGTGCGCCACACGGATGCGGCGGGCAACTACACCTTTCTTCTCGCCAACGGCACCTGGGTCGTGCAGGCCGATCCGTATTACGCCTCGTGGTGGCAGCCGAACGTCCACAAGTACGCCATGTACCGGGCGGAGTATTTCAACAATCAGTTCTTCTACGTCGACGCGACGCCGCTGGTCATTGCGGCGGGCGTCACACATACCAACATTGATTTCGTCCTCGAGCGGTACACGGAAATCAAGGGCCGCGTCGTAAAAGCCTCCAATCAGCAACCGCTCACCGGCATCCCCGTCAGCGCCTCTTGCGTCGACGGCACCGGCATCGGGTCCGGCTATCTCCAGACCACCACGGACACCAATGGCGAGTACTCGCTCTACGTCAATGTGGGCAATTGGAAGGTCTACGCGAATCCCGAAGGAATGGGCTATGCCGGCCAGTACTGGAGCAACAAGACGAGCATCGGCTCCGCGAACATCGTCGAGGTGAATGCCCTCGGCGAACCCGCCCACAGCAACATCAACTTCGCCCTTCAGGCGGTCGTGTACGGCAAGATGTCAGGCTTTGTCTACGGGCCCGACGGCGCGCCGCTGCCTTTTGCCTCCGTGAACGCCAACGGAAACAATTTCTATCCTCCGACCGCCTATGCGAACAGCACGGGATACTGGGAGATGGCGACGCTTCAGCCGGACACGTACCGGATTTCGGCGGACTCCTATCCATACCCGACTCTTTACTTCTGCGAACAGTCCGCCCAGGACAACGCGCATCCGGTCACGGTCACCGCCGGCGCGGATATTCGGAACGTCGATTTCCATCTTCTCGAACCGGGACAGATTTCGGGGACGGTGCGGACCAAGGCCGGGACGGGCGTTGCCGGCGCCTACGTGAGCGTCTCGTCGGCCGATGGCGGATGGAGCGGAGCCACCGCCGACGGAAGCGGCCTCTATACCATCGAGCGACTGCCTCCGGGGCATTACCGCGCGTACGCGTCCGCCAGCGGATACATGAACAACTGGTACTCCAACCAGGCCAGCCAGTCAGCGGCGGAAGTGCTGACGCTGGAAGAGGGGCAGATCGTGTCCAACCTCGATTTCGCCCTGGAAGCGGGCGGCACCATCGCCGGCGTCGTGAGCAACACCTCCGGCAGCTACGCGGGCAGCGTGCAGGCCCTCGCCAGCCCAGCCGATGCCGACCCCGATGCTCCCGGCTTTGCCGAGGCCTACTCGGATTACTCCGGGTCGTACGACGGCCGGTTCACGATCCGCGGCATACGAAGGGCTCCGGTCGTCATCCGGTCCATGGGCGTTTCCTACCAGCACACGGCCGGATCGTTCTACGACCGGAAACTTGTCCGCCAAGAGGCGGACGTCATTGACCTGACCACAACCGATCGCGTGGAGAACATCACCCTGTTCTCCTACAACGAGGCGAAGATCGCCGGCCGGGTCACCGCCGCCAGCGGAGGCGCCGGTTTGGCCTACGTGACCACCTATGTCCTGACGACCAACGGGTACACGGTGTCTCACGGGGAGACGGACGAATCCGGTAATTACACGTGCGACTCCCTGCCGCCCGGAACATACGTCATCCTCGCCGCGCCCATGTTCCAGAACGAGGAATACGGGACCAGCTACGCGCCGCGGTACTACAACAACCAGAGCTCCCTGGCCTCGGCGACACGGATCACGCTGAACGAGGGAGCGACGCAATCGGGCGTCAACATTGCCCTGACCACCGCGTCGGGCGGGATATCCGGGCGGGTCACTCGCGCCATCGACGCGGCCCCCATCTCGAATCACTCCATCTATGTTTGGAGCACCGGCTCGCCCACGCTCAAGATGGGAAGCGCAGGCACGGACGTTTCCGGCAATTACCTGGTTCGCGGACTGCCGGCCGGGAACTACCGCGTGCAGGCGTGGCCGAACAATTTCGGCGCCGAACAGTACTACAACGGCAAGACCAACTATGCCACGGCCGACAACGTCACCGTCGGCTCGGCCATCGTGGGCAATATCAACTTCGCCTTGAACGAAGTCGTTCCCAGCCCCACCGCGCCGGGTCTGAAA
>ERZ1645192.2575-NODE-2575-length-14977-cov-5.692870_pt1 | contig 14977 bp, 10 predicted proteins | sample MGYA00575354_ERZ1645192 | MGnify/ENA primary metagenome ERZ1645192 (study PRJEB40844, sample SAMN11349763) | freshwater sediment metagenome | isolation source: river sediment | host: Sediment | place: India: Faizupur Khadar , New Delhi | collected 2017-02-21 ... | reverse complement strand
CCTGAAGCATTGAGCACCATGAACATGATTTGCGCATTACTTGCAGTATCTTTCGAGGGATTAGAGGCTTGCATTTCTTTCATCGCCTGCAGTCCCATTGGCGTTGCAGCATTGTCGAGATTGAGCATGTTGGCCGCAATGTTCATGGTAATAGCCCCATAAGCCGGATGATTTCTCCCAAGTTCGGGGAACAGGCGCTGAAAGAATGGCCCGATTGCCCGTGAAAGTGCCTGGACTACCCCACCCTTTTCTCCAACTTTCATTATCCCCATCCAAAAAGTGAGCACTCCTGTCATGCCCAACGACACCTCAAAACCTGTCTTTGCCGCATCGAAAGTTGAAGTTACTAACGCAGAAAAAACCGTAACATCTTGAAAGAATATCAGTTTCGCGAGAGCAACTACAAATGCAATCAGAAAAAAACAAATCCAAATATAATTCAGTATCATAGCGTAGGATAAAGAGGTTTAAACAATTACCCCAACGGGTATCAGAACTCAAAACTACAAAAATTAATATTCAGCCATACATTGTGGCTTTTTGTTTTATCAACAATCGATTTTTGATAAAAAAGGACAAAAAATCCATCGCCACCAATATTAAACAACAGTCTGGAAACGTTCTTCCAAAGACGGGTAAGCATAAATCATAAAAACATCAATTAACTAAACAACAATATTTTAAAAAGAATGAATATCCCTGTTAATAAATACTAAAGTAGAATAAGTATGAAAAAAATTACTTTTATTTGAACTTGAATTATCTTTATCGTCATGAAATACACAAAGAAAATAAGCTTTTTCATCTTAGTCTTAGTACTGTTTTCAACAACAGCCTTTTCGCAAGATAAGTTTTTTGCATCGGTTTCGATGGGAAAAGTATTTCCTCTAGGCCAATTTGCATACAATAATCTTGAAACTAAAAACAGTGGTTTTTCAAAAGATGGCTTTACCCTTTCTGTTGACGGCGATTACCAGTTACATCGACGGTGGGCAGCTTCGCTAAGGCTGAATCTGATGAATACAACATTTAATGAGGAAAGTGTGATCCAGTTGCTGAAAAATGAGATGAGCAATTTCACGAAAGCAACAGACAGTGTACAGTTCGACATTAGTTACTGGCTGTGGATTTCTCCAATGGTAGGTGTAAAATACAACTACCCAATCATTATCAACAAATTATATGTAGAAGCAGGAATTTTCACCGGAGTCAATTTCGTGCAGATACCTGACCAAAATGTATACTTCAACGACAAAGAAAAAGAGCGAACAGTTTTTTCTCAAAATATGGGAGAAACTGATATTACTTTTCCATTGGCTGCAAATATTGCATTTCGTTACCGCCTGAACAAACGTATGCAATTAAAAATCAACAGTGAATATTTTAGTACACGGACTGCATTCGACCATAAAACTTTTTATCGAATGAACAAAGGAACCGAAGCTGTTGAGTTAAATGGTTACCATGTCAATGTTCCCATAAAAACGATGAATATTACCCTGGGGTTAGTTTATAATTTATAATTAAGGCAAGGCTCCACAACATCGCACAAAAAAGCTATTTTTGGCCGCTGAAAATGAAAACCGATCATCAAATATCAGCTATTTCTGTCGAAACATTCGACTACAACCTGCCAGATGAATGCATAGCAAAATACCCGCTTGAGCAGCGCGACAAGTCGAAATTACTGTTTTGGAACAACGGAAAAATCAGCGATCATACTTTCCAACAATTACCGTCACTATTACCTGAAAACAGTTTACTGGTTTTCAATAATACCCGTGTAATCAGAGCAAGGCTTCATTTTACAAAAAAAACCGGCGCTCGGATTGAAATTTTCATTCTCGACCCGCACCAGCCATCTGACTATGCCCTTAATTTTCAGCAAACAAGAGAATGCAGTTGGAAATGCATTGTTGGCAACCTAAAAAAATGGAAAAGCGGAGAACTTACACATGCTGTTTCCATTGGAAATGAAACAGTTGCCATAAAAGCTTCTCAACTTGAAAATAATGGGGATACTGTATTGGTAAAGTTCGAATGGGGAAACCCTCGCTTCACTTTCGCCGAATTACTTGATGCCGCTGGCAGTATACCCATTCCGCCCTATTTAAACCGTGAATCGGAAACTATTGACCAAACCCGCTACCAGACGGTATATTCAAAAATAAAAGGATCGGTTGCCGCACCAACAGCAGGCCTGCATTTTACCGATGAAGTACTGAATACCCTTTCAACACGTAATATTTCCACGGCAGAACTTACTCTTCATGTAGGTGCAGGAACATTTCAGCCTGTAAAATCAGAAACCATTGCCAGGCACGAAATGCACACCGAACATTTTTCAGTCAATCGCGCGCTGGTTGAAAAACTAATGTCGCACAATGGGAAAGTTATTGCAGTTGGAACCACATCTGTCAGGACGCTTGAAAGCATTTATTGGCTCGGCTGTAAACTAAAAGAAGCCCCAAAATCCATTGCCGATGAGATGTTTGTAGAACAATGGGAGCCTTATCAGAATAATTCAGATATAGAAAAAACAGAGGCACTTGGCGCCATAATCAGCTACATGGATATGAACCATGCAGACCACATTGAAGCGGCCACACAAATCATCATTGTACCAGGTTATCAATTTAAGATCGTTGAAGGACTGATAACTAATTTTCACCAACCCAAAAGTACTTTATTGCTATTGATTTCGGCGTATGTTGGCAACGACTGGCAACTGATTTACGCTCATGCCTTAACAAACGAGTACCGCTTCTTGAGTTACGGAGACAGCAATCTTTACCTGAAATAAAAAGCAAAAAAGGCGCCCCAATAATGGAACGCCTTATATGTGAAGAATGATGAATTACTATACTAAACCCTGAGCGATCATCGAATCAGCTACTTTAATGAAACCGCCAATGTTGGCACCTTTCACATAGTTGATGTAACCATCGGCTTCGGTACCGTATTTCACGCAAGTTTTGTGAATATTAATCATGATTTGGTGCAATTTTGCATCAACTTCTTCGCGCGACCAAGGAAGACGCATCGAGTTTTGTGTCATTTCGAGACCTGAAGTGGCAACACCACCCGCATTGGCTGCTTTTCCAGGGCCGTAAAGTATTTTTGCCTTGATGTAAACTTCAATTGCATCCGGAGTCGAAGGCATATTTGCACCTTCTGAAACCAGAGAACAACCGTTGGCTATCAGCGTCTTAGCATCATTTTCGTTCACTTCATTTTGAGTGGCAGATGGGAAAGCGCAATCGCATTTCACACCCCAAGGAGTTTTTCCGGCAACAAATTCGCAACCGAATTTTTCAGCATATTCAGAAATACGTCCACGACGGATATTTTTAAGTTCCATAACCCAAGCCAATTTTTCGGTATCGATACCGGCTGGGTCGTAAATGTAACCCGATGAGTCAGACATTGTTACTGGTTTTGCTCCCAACTGAATAAGTTTTTCAACAGTATATTGAGCAACGTTCCCTGAGCCAGAAACAGTACAAACTTTACCTTTCAAATTTCCACCACGGGTTGCCAACATTTCCTGAGCAAAGTAAACCGAACCGTAACCAGTTGCTTCAGGGCGAATTAAGCTACCGCCCCATTCAAGGCTTTTTCCTGTTAACACACCTACGAATTCGTTGCGCAGCCTTTTGTACTGGCCAAACATATAGCCAATTTCGCGACCCCCAGTACCTATGTCGCCAGCAGGAACGTCAGTATCGGCACCAATATATTTTGAAAGTTCGGTCATAAAGCTTTGACAGAAACGCATAACTTCGTTGTCCGATTTACCTTTAGGATCGAAATCTGAACCCCCTTTACCACCACCCATAGGAAGTGTTGTTAAGCTGTTTTTCAATACTTGTTCGAAAGCGAGGAATTTCAAAATACCGAGGTTAACAGTTGGGTGCAATCGCAAACCGCCTTTGAAAGGACCAATTACACTGCTCATTTGAATACGGAAGCCACGATTAACTTGGATTTCGCCATTGTCGTCGAGCCATGGCACGCGGAAAATAATCACACGTTCTGGTTCAACCATACGTTCCAAAACTTTGTGCTGTTTGTACTTTGGGTTTTCTTCGATGAAAGGCATAAGCGATTCAACAACTTCCTTTACTGCTTGGTGGAATTCGGTTTCACCCGGGTTTTTGGCAATTACTTTTGCCATGAACTCATTTACTTTTACATCCAAAATGTCGCTCATAATACTTTATTCTTTTACTGATTTTGATTTTCTCATCACTCCGCTTTATAAGATGTAAGGCGGATGTCGATTTTCGACGGAATAAAAGTACTATTATAGGAAAAAGCTGTGCAAACTGACAATTTCATTACGTGTTTTACGTACACTATGATAATGCTGATGTTAAGAAATTATTTTCAGACTTAACATGAATTGGCCCAATATTTATAACAGCCTGTCTATAAACAATTAGAACACAAAAAGAATCTTCAGGCTAATTATATTTCAATAATATTATTTTTTATGCCGAATTTAACCAAATCGACAGTGCTTTTTAGGTTTAGCTTCTGCATGATATGATTCTTATGCGACTCGACCGTTCTTACACTGATAAACAATTTATCAGCAATCTCTTGATTTGAGTAACTTTTTCCCCAAAATTTCAGGATCTCAATTTGTCGGTCGCTTAGGCCTGAAAGTTGATTTTCGGCATCAGGCTCGTGGTTGTTGAGGTTTTTAATGTAACGGTTCAAAACAAGGTTTGTGAGCGAATTTCCATAGTAATCGTAGCCATTTCGGAGCGTATAAACACCTTCAAGCAACTCACCAACTGTCGATTCTCGCCCAAGAAATCCTTTTGCCCCGGCTTTCAGCGTTTTCAGTATAACCTCTTCATTACTGATACCCGAAATAACCAATATACGAAGCTTCGGGAACAAAGTAGTAAGCTGAACGATAAGATTAAGATGTTTAACCGAAATGTCGTGAATAGTAAGTAGCAAGATATGAACCTGCAACACCTTTAATTTCTCCTTAAGAACTGATTTACTATCACAAGCAACAAGTACTGAAATATCGGCAACTTCAGAGAACAAACGTTTTGTTCCTTCAAGCCCGATCCTATGTTCATCAAAAATTGCAATATTAATCATCTTCTTCGCCCTTTATAATTGCAGAGGTGCGCTGCATTCCATCCATTAATACAGTGAATGGTTTTTCGAAACGCACATGTTTGAAATGTGTTGTTGTAGCAATAACTTGCTGTTCTTCCAATTCATTCCACAGTATAAAATCTGTCTTCGATCGGTGTTGTATGGAAAAATACCCAATGTTCATCGACGTAACATTATGGAAAAAATGCGAGCCAAGCGATGAGTCGAGTGGATAATTTTCCAAACTGACCTCAACAATTACTTTCGCATTCGAAATTTGCGTCCAGATAACTGGAATTCCTAAAAACTGATCGCGGGTCCCCCAACGACCTGGTCCGATAAGTACGTAATTCCTGTTTTCTTTTACCATAATATTATTCAGGTATTCGATCTCATTAACCATTTCAAGGGTTTTCAACTTGCTGAATTTTTCCCGGTCAATATAAATCACGTCACAAATCCCTTTTACTTCACCATTACCAAGGCTAGAACGGGTAAACAACAGCATTTTATTCTTATCTATGGCATTGATATCAATATGGCTAAAGAACTGAGTACCAACCAATGGCTTAATTTGTAAAAGATAAAACGTTGGTAAGTTATTTTTTGTTCTGTCGAGGTTAACTGCCCATTCAATTTCAACAGGCGAACCAAAAGCCTCTTTAACAGCATTTAACAATAAGGAAATTGTTTGGGCTAAGGGAATATGGTTAAACTGTAAAATGTCGGCAAAATTAACAATACGTGGCCCCCGCGCACTTAATCCTGGCTCTACCCTATCGTTGTCACGGTTGTAAACAGATACACAATGTTTTAGCGCACCATCATTTTCGGCAACACTTATGTCTAAAAGTTTTAAAGAAGCAAATTCCCCATCTTTCAAAAAGTCGATGTTATTCTGTTCACAATCGAGTGCAAAAAACTGAACCTGAGTACTATTCAGCAAGTCTTTAACTGTATACATCGATAAGCGAGGATATACAGGAGAAAAGCGGAAAGCTTTCCACCCATCAACCACATATGATCCCAGCCCCACAGCTGCTACTGCAAATCCCTCTTCAGGTTTCATATGCCCTATAGGGTAATAGTTATACGATTGGGCAACCCCACTTATATGTGGATAGTAATGTTTTCCATACTTACTTCCAACAAGTTCCTGAATAACAACAGCCATTTTTTCTTCTTCAATTTTATGATTTATGGCACGGAAATATAGTCGTGCTTTATCAGAATAAATTGAAGCGAAAACCAATTTAATAGCTGTTTCAATATTTTCAAGAACCAACCGTTTATTGCTGTCGCCATTGGGTACAATATACGTATCGAAAACACCTGCAAATGGCTGTGTAAGTGAGTCTTCAGAAATACTTGACGAACGAACAGCAATTGGTTTATCAATTTGCGAAACAAAATCTTTAAGCTTCATTTCGAGGGAATGAGACAATGATCCTTGCGCAAATATTTCCCTAAGCTTTTCAAACGAAACATCGGAATCGATTATGTAAGGCATCAGCTTATTTCGCGAAATGAAACTCTGAAATTCATCGGTACCAATAATGACTGTAATTGGAGCCAAGATGTTGATTTTTCCGTTTAATTCGGGAAATTCTATATTGTTAATCAGGGTATTAATAAATGCCAATCCACGTCCTTTACCCCCCAATGAACCACTGGCAAACGATACTATATTTTTCTCATCAAGGATCGAAGTCTCATCAAACTGAAGGATTTTTCCTTTTTTCTTTACTTCTCGATATGCTTGAATAGCTTCAAGAAATTCGTTGCGAGCCAACCTCAGATCAGTATTTTCATCAACCAATTGAGAATTCATCGTTTTTGCCAGCTGTATTTCGCCCCGAGCCATAAGCCAAAGTGAGAACTGATTTTGGTGTGCATGCACATAAAACGATTCATCAGGAACGTCGCGCAGTAAAGTTTCAAAATCGCGTAACGACTTAGCCACACCAATTTTATTACCTTCCTTGTCGCGAAATGTAAAGTTTCCAAAACCTAAATAACTGATCAGGTATTTACGAATATCTGTCAACAAGGTCTCAGAATTTTTATTTATAAATTTAACTTTCAGCCTTTTGGCCAGATTTTCATTTTCATCTTCTGAAGACTGAAGGATAATTGGCAAGTCTGAAATTTTAGATTTTACATATTTTATAAACTTTACTCCTGCGTTGATATCCATCTTTCCACTTCGCTCGAATTCTACATCAGAGATTACACAAAGCATAAAATCCTGGTATTTGTCGAATATCATCATCGCCTCGTCCCAATTTCGAGCATGAAGGATTTTTGGTCTCGAACGCATTTTGCAAATTTTGTCGAGCTCGTTTTTCTCTACCTCGGGCAACAGCTGCTGAACTTGTCCGAAGACTATACCATATAATATCTGGAGGTATTTTGAATAATAAAGCGGTGAATCTTCAATAAGTAAGATAACCCTTACCAGCCCAATTTTCGTATCATTTTCAACATTAACTTTGTCTTCAATAGACTTTACAATGGAAAAAAATATGGACGAATCGCCATTCCAAACAAACATCTTATCGACAGAACCGATGGTTGGCACCAGTTCTTCGTAATAACGCATATCACTTTTCTTGTTCAACAACAAATATACCGGCAACGATTCATTTTGCTGTTTAATCTTCTCACTTAGAATTATTTGAGCTTCCCGATCGAGGCCTGCCATAAGAATTACCAGATCAAACTGAGTAGTTTCAAGCACTTCGAGGGCTTCCTCAGCAGTAGAGACTCCTGTAATACGAGGAAGCGAAAACAAGCTGTACTGGTATATTTCTCCCATGAATTTTTCGAAGAAGGAGTCTTCGTTTTCCAACACAAACGCATCGTAAAGAGTGGCCACAAAAAGTATGTGTTTTATTTTGTACTTCATCATGTCGAGGTACACATACTTATCGATGGTTTGCTGGTTAAAATATAACTGAAGCGGTTTTTTATTTCTAATTAACGACTTACGATATTCCTCTGCTTTGTGCATCTGATTCGACATGAAAACATTTTTGTGGTATATTTCACGCCCTTTATAATTATTGAGATAACCGCTGATGAGTTTTCCTATGTTGACAAGCAAATTTCGTTCTTCTGCGAGGAATGGGCCTTCATACTCGAATGGAAATTCTTTAGTATAAAAAATTTCAATCAAGCCCTTTTTATTGTCGATGGTAATAAAATATTCCTTTTGGCCCCAAATCGTTTCTTTGAAATTTTTACTCACATAATTTTTACCATCGAAACGTATTCGGGCAACAGTACATTTAGGGTACTGCCACGATTGTGGTAAAATATTGCAAATAGCCTGCAAGGTTTCATCAACTGGTTTTCCGTCTTCAATTATTGCCGAAGTTTGATTAATTGCCCGCAATTCTTTAAGTCTCTCGGTATTATCGTGTTGTAATTTATTGAAAACTTCGCGAGTAGCTATACCCGAAATAAGATTCGCTATATTAATGAGCAAGTTACGTTCTTCCTTTAAAAACGGCCCTTCGTCTTCATCGGGGAACTGCCGGGTATAAAAAATTTCTATGAGGCCTTTTTGTTTTTTCGGACTCTCAAATTCTTGAGCCATCCGCCAGGGACTTTCTTCAAATTGTTGGCTCTCGAATACTAAATCACCATAACTAATGCGGGCAACAGTATGCTCAACATACTGCCACGAAGCTGGGAGTATATCCACCAACTCACTCAAAGACTGCTGTATAGGCAGTCCTTTTTTTAATATTTCAGAAGTAGCATTTATTCCTTTCAGTTCTTTTAACCGTTCGGCATTTCGAACAAGCAGATCTTTCAGGGCCTTTGTTGAAACAGTTCCCGAAATGAGCGCGGCAAGATTGTTAATCAGGTTTCGCTCTTCACTCAGGAATGGACCTTCTCCAGCATTAGGAAATTTCCTCAGATAATAAACTTCAAGTGAGCCATACTTATTATCGGGCGTATCGAACATTTGCTTGAGCACCCATTGGGTTTCTTTGAAATTATCTGAAACATAAGCCCTCCCTTCATAAACCAATCGCACTGCGGTATGTGCAGGATATTGCATTGCCTCGGGCAACATGGAGCATATCTGCTGAAAAAGCTCGTCGAGTGAACCACTTTTCCTTATTATCTCGGTGGTATTATTGATGCCTTGCAACTCTTTCTGGCGTTCTTTATTGAAAGTCAACAATTTTTCATATCCAAATACTGCGAGCCGGGCACTTAATACGGGAATAATTTTTTCAAGAAATGCAGTTATCTCTGTAATAAATACTGAATTATCAGAAACATTGCTTCTATCGTACCCAATCTTTAAACTACCAGATTTTCCTTCAGGTGTGGTGAATTCATGGAGAATATACAAATCAGACTTTTTACTTTTCCCAGAATCGAAACAATAATTATCGTATTCAACGGTAACTGTTAGTTTAAACTGGGCAAAAAGCGATGTAAAACGATCAAAAAAATTACGAAGACATTTTTCCACACTATTGCTGTCATTCAACAATTCAACCAGTTGGAAAAAATCAGACGAATTATAGTACAAAAAGCTATCTGCACTATTCCCTTTATTACCGACACCTGAATTCTGTTGCATCTTCGTATGAAATTAAGTATTCTGGCAGTTTCTCTGCCTAGTTCAAATTCAGTTCGAAAATAGTACAAAAAAGGGAGAACATTCAACCCAATGAAGCAAAATCAGCAATCAAAAATCTACAAAATGTGGAATGAAATCATTATACACATCGGCTAAACTATTGGCATTTGCATGGTTCATCCTCCTGACCATAGTGATAAAATCGGTATAATAGGCTTTGAAATTTTCGGCATAAGCACAAATAAATTTTTAGAAATTACAATACAAAACACCGTAAATTCTGAGGAAAATTCTTTCGTCAAACACAATAATGTATCAAATGAGTTCAACATACATTCACCTTTAAACAGAAAGCGTAATAAAAAATGATTCAATTGTATATATGGTATTGCATTTGAATATTTTTGTACTTCAAAAGAATCAAAGGAGAGAAAGATGGGACGAAAAAAAAGTTTGCTGCCGATATTACTCACCACAATGTTTGCTTCGTTTATGAACCCGTTTATGTTATCGGGAGTAAACATTAGTTTACCTGATATTCAGCAGTTTTTCGGATGTAGTGCTACTCTACTAAGCTGGACGATCAATGCTTTTTTACTTACGAATGCAATTATTTTACTTCCGGTGAGCAAATTATCAGATCAAAGTGGACGCGCTAAATATTTCAAAATTGGACTTTACCTTTTCACACTATCTTCTCTTGCAGCAGCATTAAGTCCGAATATTTCAACCTTTATAGTCTTTCGTGCCATCCAAGGAGCAGGTTCGGCAATGATGCAAGTAACGGGCATGGCTATTGTAACATCTGCTTACCCGCCCGAAAGACGAGGTGTTGCACTTGGGTTAAACATTGGATCGGTGTATACTGGGTTATCGGTTGGCCCGTTTGTTGGCGGTTTGCTCACCCAGCTTGGCGGATGGCAGTTTGTATTTCTTGCTTCTGTCCCTCTGGCAATTGTTGCCATTATACTGGCACACATAAACTTGCGCGACAATAAAGATGAATTGATCCAAACAACTTTCGACTGGAAAGGAAGCCTTATTTATGCTGCAGCCATAGTCGGAATTGTTTACGGTGGGGGCAAAATACTATCTGGGTATGGTAGTTTTCTCTTTGCCACTGGCTTATTGCTTTTTATTTTTTTCCTCAGGTACGAGAAAGGAATCCAGTCGCCTATTTTTAATGTTACTCTATTCAAAACCAATAAATTGTTTTCATATTCAAATTTGGCAGCCCTAATTCACTACACAGCAACATCGGGAATAGGATTTTTGCTCAGCTTATATTTACAGATATCCAAAGGACTAACTCCGAGAGATGCAGGGTTAATACTTGTTGCCCAACCTATTATGATGGCCATTTCTGCCCCGCTGGCTGGTCGCCTGTCAGATAAAACCCGGCCGGGCCTCCTCTCTTCAGCAGGAATGATAATAACCCTTGCTTGTCTTTTCCTGTTTTCAATGTTGCACAAAGACACCTCATTATTTTATATCATCTCACTATTGGTGATGCTGGGACTTGGCTTTGGCTTATTCTCATCGCCAAATACGAACGCAATAATGGGATCGGTAAGTAAACGGGAGTACGGAATAGCATCGGGAACAAGTGCTACCATGCGGGTTTTCGGACAAACACTAAGCATGATGACTGCCACAATATTCATATCTATGCTATTGAAAGACCAACAAATAAGCCCCGAGACTACTGATCTTTACCTGAAAAGCATGAAAATTAGCTTTATACTGTTTGCCATTTTGTGTATCCCCGGCATTTGGTTTTCGCTACAACGAAATAAATAAATAATAAAAAAAAGTGCTCCAACTATTTGTTGAAACACTTTTCCTATTATCATAGAATACAACTATTCCGGCATATATGCTCCAACAAAAGAAGCTTTTTTATTGCTGACATTCATCACCTTGATTATCTCTTCGGGAAGAGTTGCAGCTTTTAGTTTTCCTGCACTCTCGGCATTAAGTGAAAAATCGTTAGCACTAACATTTGTGAGAAATGAAGTTGAAATTCCTTTAAAAAGTTGACTTTCAGTTGAGAATTCAGGATAAAGAGCAGTAAGCTCTTCAGGAGTACTAAGGGTATCAGTACACTTTTCGACCTTGGCAGGACTCCATAGAATCAGTCCATTATCCAAGTCATCAGCTTCATACACATAGAAATTATTGTTTTCTGCCGTAAGTGTTGACTTATTGAGTCGTTCGCACATATCGGCAGGTTGCCATGCCGACCATGAATTACGCGATAAGTCTTTTTGCATATAGAACAAATTGTTTTTCAGAATATGATTTTCGCGTGCATCGACTCCGGGAGCTGTATTAATATGCCAGCCAAAATGATCATTACCGTCGCCACGGTTATTACGGCCAAAACTGGCAGTACTGTTTACAAACGTATTGTTCCAAATCTGAACATTGGCACTATTGAGCACAAATGCGCCCTGTTCGCAATTAAGAAAAACATTTCCTGCACAAATTGCATGACTTGAAATTTCGTAGAAAAAGCCACTAAAGTTAGACCAAATTTGTTCCTTTTCTTTGAATTTCTGTACATTACCTATATTTTCGACCCAATTATTGACAAAAACGCCATCGCGGTTACCAACATCGTACCAAAGACCGTTTGAATTTGGCTGATCGATAATAAGATTATTGCGGCATACAACCCGGTGAGTTTGATTAAAAATCTTTACCGATGAGGGATAAAAACCAGTCCAGCGTTCGATGTTATTGTTTGCAAATATATTCCGTTCGAGGAGCACATCTGATGAAGCAACAAGATAAAGACCTTCTGTATTGGTATCGATAATTTTGCAATTACGCATTACCATACTGTCGCCTATCGCAAATACACCAATTCTAAAACATTTTGAGAATGTACAATTTTCGAAAACGGTACCAATCACATCTTTTCCATGCTCTGTTTCAGAAGAAACCTTCTGTGGATAATACCCATCAATATGAACCATAGTATCGGGGTACTGAGTTATGATAAGACCTTTGATTACGGGCCCACGTCCATCAGATTTCTTGCCATGAACATCGGCAATAGTGCGCATAATGGCTTTTCTAAAAGCAGTGATCTCAACGGTTTTTCCAGTAGGATCTGTTCCAATATATATTTCTTTAGTGTTATAATCAACAAAATATGTTCCTTCAACCACATCTTTTTTAGAAGCAACCGATTCAAGGAATTTTCCATCAACAAAAATCCCATCGTTATTGAACCTGTGAAGAGGGGTGAATTTCTCTTCGTGTTGGCGGTTCCACCAGCTTTCAGGAGCGCCGGGGAATAAATAATCCCACTTGGTAACCCAAGCGCCATCAGCAGTTTTGCTCCAGTCAGCGGCAATTAATGTACCGTTTAATACTGGCTGTTCGTCGCGATAGGGCTGAATTGTAATTCCCTGATTAAATGTCAAATTACCCGTACGATATACTCCCCCACGCATTACAATGGCATCGCCCGAAACAACTTTTGAAATTGCCACTTCGATAGTTGTTGGGGTTTCAATGCTTAATCCATCTGCATTTACATCGGCGTCAGGCGAAACATAATAGATTTTCCCCGGTACGGTGGGCAGTTCATACACTTGAGCCTGAGTCCCATAAAAACTCTTGTCTTTCACAGGTCCTAGGTATGTTTCAACAGGAGAGCTGCATGCGAAAGATATTATGGCTATTGTAGCCAAAACACCTGCGCGAAAAAAATAATTTAATTTGTTCATCATTCTATTATATAAGGTTGCTTTACCAATAACAAAAAACTCTTAGAAACCTGAATTATTGCATATTGTATATTTTACGTTATCCCATCAGCCTGCAAAAAATATTGTAAGAGTTCGGTAAAATACAAAATCACTACGAAAATAAGTAAACTGAATATGTGGATTTGTTAATCTGTTCCTAAAATTACAGAATAATCAGATGATAAACTTGAGTCCCTTTCAAAAAAGCCTCAAAAAAAGAAAAAAACATAATTTGCGCATTATCCTATTGAATAAGCTACAAAGTGCCTCTATGTGTTCAATGAATCATGGAAAAATGACTAATTGCTCACTTAAGCGCCGAGTCATTAAATATTATATTATAACCATTACCCTCAACTAATAGCTTCAATCCAAATGTATTATCGGGATTTGAACTTGCTTTTATCTTGCCAGACATAACATTTCTACTTAAAGTCAGCATATCTTCAATTTTAAATAGAGTTTCCACACTATCATTATTGTAATGACCTGGATATAAACACTTAATATTGTCTGTCTTCATAATGTCAATCATTTTTTCGCATGATGCGATAAACGTTGAGAAATTAACAGATAACAACAACAGCCCTGTTCCAAATGAATCTCCACTAAACCCATAACCTGATTTTTTATCAATAAACGTAGTTGACCCCATTGTATGGCCCGGAGTATATACTACTTCTAATTGTCTGTTACCTAAATCGATAATCTGCCCATCTATTGCCCGATCCGACCCAAGTATGTTCATCTAATTGATGAAAAACAACATCATCGTTGCTAAACACAATGTTACCTTCCATCCTCAATTCGTCTTGCGAAAACGCGATGCTACTGAAGATTAATAGCAAAAAACCAACTACTAACTTATTCATTTTGTTATATTTTATGTGATTTATCTGCTTTCTTTTATTTGATTTATCAGCTTTCTAACACGTAGCAATTCTAGCAACCATGTCGGGTTCACTACATTTGCTCACAAGTGGCTTTTTTGATCTTATCGTAGTGACAAACCAGCGTCTCTTTCTTGTCGCCATGCCAGTTATGAAGACCATTCCCTTTACAATCAATATATTCGGCGCATGTTTCGCATTTTCCTGTCTTTGTCCATTTCCTGTTTCTGAATGGAACAAATCGGCTCTCCCATACGTTAAAAAAATTATCGGTATAAATAGAACCTTGAGCAAACGACCTATCAATGTTGGGACAAGCAGCTATTGAACCATCAATAAGCACAGAACCAATATTAATACCGGCCCGACAAAAGAAAAAACTGTCGCGAACCGTTGGCTCATATCTCCCAACAAATCCTTCACAACTGAATTTCAGATCTATAGTTTTACTCAATCTTTTTTTTTCAATAAAATCCATCAAAAGAACAAATTCTTCATCGGCAAGCATCAGCTCCTCGTTTTGCGCAGCCCTCCCAATAGGGATGATCGTAAATAAGCGCCATACTTTTACCCCTTTAGCCACTAAAAATGCAAAA
>ERZ1645192.2572-NODE-2572-length-14994-cov-50.707879_pt1 | contig 14994 bp, 10 predicted proteins | sample MGYA00575354_ERZ1645192 | MGnify/ENA primary metagenome ERZ1645192 (study PRJEB40844, sample SAMN11349763) | freshwater sediment metagenome | isolation source: river sediment | host: Sediment | place: India: Faizupur Khadar , New Delhi | collected 2017-02-21 ... | reverse complement strand
TTGATTTCTCCTTTGGCCAGTTTATCTTTTGCGGAAGTAAGCGCTCCCTCCAGAGCGGCGATTTCATCCGGAACAATTTTCCCTACTTCAGTCTTGGCGGCATTGATTGCCTCTTCAGCCGCTTTAATGGCCAGTGTTGCCGGGCCCTTATCACCGCCGCAGGCAGAAAACATTACAAACGCAAAAAACAAAATCACCATAACACCGACAAAATTCTTTTTCATAGATCCTCCTTTGATTTTTTAGACGTTAAAATTAAAAATCTACAATTCTTGTTTGAAAAACGACTACAATTGACCCGCATTGAATGTGTTGCATGCGTTAATGTCACCCTGTTCCGATCCAGGGTTAAACCAGCTCACGCGCTGAGCCGAACTGCCATGTGTAAAACCGTCGGGCACCACATAACCCTGGGTTCTTTTCTGGATGCGGTCGTCACCCACCGCAGCAGCGGCGTTGAGACCCTCCTCAATGTCTCCTGCCTCCAGAATCTGACGCTTCTTCTCGGTTTGATGAGCCCACATGCCGGCCAGGCAATCGGCCTGCAATTCCAACATGACGGACAGCCTGTTTCGGTCGGATTTGCTGGAACGCGACTGGAGTTCGGTGACTTTCTGAGTGATACCGAGCAGCGTCTGCACATGATGGCCCACCTCATGGGCAATGACGTAAGCTTGGGCAAAATCGCCCGATGCGCCGAAGCGGGAATGCAACTCTTCAAAGAAGGCAAGATCAAGATAAACCTTTTGATCGGCCGGACAATAAAAAGGTCCCACGGCTGAGCCGGCTATGCCGCAGGCGGATTCGACCGAGCCGGAAAACAAAACCAGCTTCGGCGCTTGATAAGTCCGCCCCGCTTTTTGGAAAGTATCCTGCCAGACATCTTCCGTTTCGGCCAGAACCACAGCGACAAAATTGCGCATATCGTCATTGGCTGCCGGACTAGCGCTTTGTTCGGTGGATATGGAGGAAGACGGTGTGCCCTGACCGACGATCTGCAATAGAGCGGTTGGATCGACGCCCAGAAACATGCTGATGACCACGACCGCAACCAATCCAAGTCCGCCGATGCCACCGACCTTCGCACCGCGAGACATCCCCCGGCGGTCTTCAACATTATCGCTTTGTCGTTCACCCCTCCAGCGCATGAGAACACTCCTTTCAACGCATCACAGATTTATCTTTTTTCGCCAATCTATCGTATTCCGCATCGACCCAACGAACTATTCGCTAAGTTTTTTAACCTCGTGAAATGTTTATAACCAACGAGTGACACAAAGGACTATCGCGTAGGGGAAGTATAGAAATTACATTTTTATCTGTCAAGGCAATTTAGAGGTTTGATTTTGGCCCTCCGGAGCATGAATAAATGCTTGCCTCAGAAGGCATATATTGTTAAAAAACAAAAAATTTTTAAAAGATATTTTTCATAAGTTTTTTGTGATCTTGTTCAGAATTATGTTTGATTGCATTGAATTGACGCTTATCCAATAAATTCAAAAATACTCAAAAAGTTAAAATCAGAGAGGGACGATTATGAGAGAAGTGGTTATTGTCAGTGGTACCAGGACGGTCATTGGAGATTACATGGGATCGCTTTCGGGTTTGACCCCCGTGCAGTTAGGCGTGATTGTGTTAAAGTCGGCCATTACCAAGGCCGGTATCGACAAAAACCTGATTCAGGAAGTGATCGCCGGTCAGTGCAACCAAGCCGGCGCGCCGGGAAATACCGCCCGTCATATTGCTCTGGGTGCTGAACTGCCGGTGGAGTCCTTCGCTTTTACGGTTCATCAACAGTGCCCCTCTTCCATGCGTGCCTCCGAATTACTTTCACAGGAGATTATGCTGGGCAAAATTGACATCGGCGCTGTGGTCGGCATTGAAAGCATGAGCAATGCCCCCTATTTGCTCTTCGGTGCCCGCAAAGGTTATCGTTTGAACGACGGTGAAAAAATTCAGGACAGCCTGATGATCGGTGGTCTGGTCGATGCACTTCTGGGTTACCACATGGGTATTACGGCTGAGAATATTGCCGACGAATACAAAATTTCCCGCCGAGAGCAGGATGAATGGGCTCTGATGAGTCACCAGAGAGCCTGCGCCGCCATTGAAAAGGGCTGGTTCAAAGAGGAGATTGTTCCGGTTGAAGTCAAAGCCAGAAAAGGTCCGGCCATCATCGACCGGGATGAGCATCCCAGAGCCGACACCAACCTGGAAGCCCTCGGGAAACTGAAACCGGCCTTCAAAAAAGACGGGACGGTCACGGCAGGAAACGCCTCCGGTTTGAACGATGCCGGTTCCTGCATGGTCATGATGGCCGCTGAAAAGGCCAATGAACTGGGCGTAAGACCCATCGCCCGTGTTGTCGCTTCCGCCCCCGGTTCCGTCGAACCCCGCATCATGGGAATGGGCGTTGTTCCGGCTGTCCACAATGCATTGAAATTCGCCAAAATGAAACTGGAAGACATGGATTATTTTGAATTCAATGAAGCCTTTGCCGCACAGGTCATCGGCTGCAATCGTGAGTTGAAGATTCCCCTGGACAAAATCAACGCCGTCGGTTCGGGAATCAGTATGGGCCATCCGGTCGGCGCGACCGGTGCAAGGTTGATCGTTACCATGATGGGTGAACTCAAACGTCGCGGCAAAAAATTCGGCTGTGCGTCGCTTTGTGCCAGCGGCGGTCCGGGACATGCGTTTATTGTAGAAATGCTCTAGCATTCAGTTCCTGTAATTAAGCAAGGTAGTTGCGCCCGTTTGGCGCAACTCCTGATTCTGTTTGTTGACAGCAAGAATTTAGTAACCACATTATTAGTCAATACATCAAATCATTGCGGCTCCATCAAAACGCAATGCCAGGAGGAAACAAGATGGCCCTTAAAACTCCCGAGCAATATGAAGAAAGTTTACGCAAGATGAATTTCAAGATTTACCTCATGGGAGAACTGGTAAAAAATTGGGTGGATAACCCGATTATTCGTCCCTCGATGAATTCCGTTAAAAAGACCTATGAACTGGCGCAAAAACCTGAGCACGAAGATCTGATGACGGCCACGTCCCATCTTACCGGAAATAAAATCAACCGCTTCACGCATCTGCATCAAAGCACAGAGGATCTGATCAAGAAAGTCAAAATGCAGCGCCTTTTAGGCCAGCAGACCGCCTCCTGCTTTCAGCGGTGTGTGGGCATGGATGCCATGAATGCCGTGGACAGCACGACCTATGAAATGGACCAGAAACTGGGTACCAAGTATCATGAACGATTCATCAAATTCCTGAAAATGGTCCAGGAAGAAGACCTGACCGTTGACGGTGCTATGACCGACGTGAAAGGCGACCGTAGCCTGGCCCCCCATCAGCAGGCCGACCCGGATATGTTTCTCCACATCGTCGAGAAAAACGATAAAGGCATTGTGGTGCGCGGCGCGAAAGCCCATCAGACCGGCGCGGTGAATTCCCACTGGATTCTGGCGATGCCCACGATTGCTATGACCAAAGAAGACGCTGACTATGCCGTATCTTTTGTCTGCCCGGCGGACGAAAAAGGCGTCTATTACATTTACGGCCGGCAGTCCTGCGATACGAGAAAGATGGAAGGCGGCACCATTGATGTTGGCAATTTCCAGTTTGGCGGCCACGAGGCCTTGATGGTTTTTGATAATGTTTTCATTCCCTGGGAAAACGTTCTCATGTGCGGCGAATATGAATTCACCGGCATGCTGGTTGAACGTTTCGCCGGTTATCACCGCCAGAGTTACGGCGGCTGCAAGGTCGGTGTGGGCGATGTTCTGATTGGAGCTGCGGCCCTGGCGGCGGACTACAACGGCGCTTCCAAGGCATCGCATATCAAGGATAAGCTCATTGAAATGACCCACTTGAATGAAACCCTTTTTTCCTGTGGAATTGCCTGTTCATCTCAAGGGCATAAAACCGCATCCGGCACCTACCTGATCGATCTGCTGCTGGCCAATGTTTGCAAGCAGAACGTCACGCGATTCCCTTACGAGATTGCTCGTCTGGCCGAAGATATTGCCGGTGGTTTGATGGTGACGATGGCCTCGGAAAAAGACATGAAGCATCCGGAAATCGGCAAGGTTCTCGAGAAATATCTCAAAGGCAACGCTCATGTATCCTGTGAAGACCGGGCACGCGTAATGCGTCTGGTTGAAAACCTCACCCTGGGTACGGCGGCAGTCGGCTACCGGACCGAATCGATGCACGGCGCGGGGTCACCCCAGGCCCAGCGCATCATGATCGCCCGCCAGGGAAACTTGGAGCAGAAGAAAAAGCTGGCCAAAAAGATTGCCGGTGTTAAAGAAGAAAAATAATTATCGTCAAAGGTGTTCCCCATGACCGGTGCGGAAATGATTTTCAAGACGGCTGCGGCTGCGGGCGTGGAGATATGTTTTGCCAATCCCGGAACAACGGAGCTGGCTCTCGTGGCTGCGCTGGACACAGTCAAGAGCGTGCGGCCTGTTCTGGGGCTCTTTGAAGGCGTCTGCACCGGAGCGGCCGACGGCTATGGGCGGATCAAGCAAAAACCGGCCATGACGGTTTTGCATCTGGGGCCGGGATTTGCTAACGGCATCGCCAATCTCCATAACGCCCGGCGCGCCCGGACACCGCTGCTCAATATCATCGGCGAACATACCACGTGGATCCGGCCTTACGATCCGCCTCTGAATATGGACATTGCGTCGCTGGCCCGCACTGTTTCCGGCTGGCAAAAGGAAAGCACCTCGGCGGATACTTTATCGGCGGATACCGCATCGGCCATCGCCGAGTCGCTCTATGGCCAGGTTTCTACACTGATTGTTCCCGCAAACTACCAGGTCGCAACCTGTAAAGCGGAAGAGATTGCGCGCCCGCAGTTTTCTTTCGCTGCTGCGGATGAGGAGATGCTTCTTTATGCCGCCTCGATGATTCAGGAAGCAAAAAAGCCCGCCTTGATTCTGGGCGGAAGGGCGCTTCGTCCACAGGGACTGGCCGCGGCGGCGCAAATCAAGGCGAAGACCGAATGCGACCTTTTGATGATCACCTTTCCTGCCTATTATGAGGCAGGCGCTGGATTGCCCGTCTTAAAACGCATTCCCTACTTTCCGGAACAGGCACAAAAATTTCTTGCCAGGTATGATGCTTTTGTCTTGGTTGGCACAAACGAACCGACGGCCTTCTTCGGCTACGAAGGTGGCGCAACCTCTTTTCTGCCGGAAAAGGCCCCCTGTGTCAGGATCGACACGAATAAGCAGGATGCAGGCTTTGTCCTGGAAGAGCTTTCCTCGGTGCTGGGACCTGACGCCGGACAAAACGAGCTTCGTCCGGTGCTGGCTGGTCTGGCACTGCCGCCCTTGCCTTCCGGAGATTTAAACTCACAAAAAATGTGCGCGGCGATTGCCGCCCTTCAGCCGGAGGGCTGCATTGTGGTCGAGGAAGGCGTGTCCTCGGGCGCGGCCTATTACGACTACTCGCCGCAGTTGAAACCATACAGCCATCTGACTCTCACCGGCGGCGCAATCGGTATGGGCATGCCTCTGGCGCTGGGCGCTGCGCTTGCCGCACCGGATCGTCAGGTGATTGATATTCAGGCCGATGGCAGTGCCATGTACACGCTGCAGGCACTCTGGTCGCAGGCGCGTGAAAAAACAAAGGTCATCACCGTCATCTGCTCCAACCGCAAATATTTCATCCTTGAAGTGGAATGCCTGCGTGCAGGATACACAACAATGGGGAATGAAGCCAAATCATTGCTAAGCCTGAATTCACCGCCGCTCGACTGGGTCAGTCTGAGCCGCGGTATGGGTGTACCCGCCGCTTCCGTTGCGACGGCTGAATCGTTCATTGCGGAATTTCAGGCGGCGCTTAAAGAACCTGGGCCGTATCTTATTGAGGCAGTAATGGGGGGCTGAAATGAAAGATTTGATGCAGTATATCGATCACGGCCAGGGAGGATCCGCCTCCTGCATGCAGATTAAGCAAGCGTCTGTGCCACAACTGCGATCCGGCGAAGTTCTGATTGAAGTTGCCTACTCGGGCGTTAATCGTCCAGATGTCTTCCAGCGCCTGGGAGCGTATCCGCCGCCACCCGGTGCCTCGCCCATTTTGGGGCTGGAAGTTGCCGGAAAGATTGCAGCCAAAGCTGATGATGTCAAGCCATGGCAAATTGGCGATGCCGTTTGCGCTCTCACGCCGGGTGGAGGCTACGCCGAATACTGTATTGCGCCCGCTTCTCATTGCCTGCCAATTCCACAGGGGCTAACGCTTGCCGAAGCGGCGGCGCTACCGGAAAATTACTTCACCGTCTGGTCGAATGTCTTTGAGCGGGGCAGCCTGAAGGCCGGAGAAAATTTTCTGGTACACGGCGGCGCGGGCGGCATCGGCTATACGGCGATTCAACTGGCCAAAGCGTTTGGCGCGAAAGTTTTTACCACCGTTCGCGGCGCCGAACAGATTAAGGCGGTTAAAAAACTTGGCGCTGATGTGGTGCTGGATTATTCGGTGCAGGACTGGGCGCAGGAAATTGCCGATATTGTCGGAATACAGGGCATTGACTGCATTCTGGATTTTGTGGGCGGCCCCTACATTTCAAAAAACCTGAAGCTTCTGGCCAGAAACGGCCGGCTGGTGCAAATCGCTTTTTTGCAAGGCGCAAAAGTCGAATTGGATTGCTTGCCGATTCTGACGAAAAACCTGACCTTCACCGGATCAATGCTGCGGCCCCGTTCTGACGGAGAAAAAGCGGCCATCGCGCAAGCCCTGCTGGAAAATGTCTGGCCGCTCTTTGCGTCGAAAAAATTGAACGTGCTGGTCTCCGCCGTCTTTCCGCTTTCTGAAGCGCAAAAAGCCCATGAACTGATGGAATCGTCCGGGCATATCGGGAAGATTGTGTTGAAGGTTAGATAGGCAGTTGAAAGCTAATCAGCCGTTGCGATCAGTAACCCCGTCGTCCGTCTTTTCTTGACAAATTGTACTTTCTGTGTAATCCATAACGCTAATGAATTCTTAGGTAGTTTTCAATGACTTAAAAAGTAGTCTTCTTCAGAACCAAATTTTACAAGGAGATATTTTTATGGTTCTTTATGTCAGTAACGGCGTAAATTCAAGAAAATCCCTTACCGCCCTGCTTATGAAAATGCTACTCAGAGTCGTGGCGGCCAGTTTCAATCTCCGTCGGTCTTTTAGAAAATATCTGAAAACCTCGGAGGGGTGGATTGATCTTACCGTGGGTTTGAGAACCGAATCCCGCTCCGTAGAATGTGCCATCCGGTTTAAAGACGGCAGGGTGTCTGTGGAGGGCAATATTCCGGAAAAGACGGATGTCACGATTGTTTTTCGATCGGATGAAGTGGTTAAAAAACTTCTCGCGGCCACACCATCCGACCAGATTTTCATGCTGCTGAAAAGTGAAATGAGGGTTGAAGGAAGCATGATGTATCTGAACCTGTTCTTTTTCCTCTTATCCGTTCTGATGAACAAAAAGCAAATCCAACAGCTGGAAAAAGAAAAAATAATCTCTCAAGAAAATGAGGTTAAAAAATCACCTCATGCCCGGAAAGAATTGAGCGACAACTTTAAAGCAAGACACGCCACTAGACTCAAGGGAGAAAAAGTCGATAGTGGAGTAAAGCACCTTGTAGATCCCTATCTGCCGGAATTTGGCCTCGATGACTTTCCCCGGCTGAAAAAATTTCTGGATATCCATTTCACGGTCAAACCGGAAGTGTGTCCGGAGATGCCCCGGTTGCTCACTGAGTGGCACAAAAAGAATGGTTTTGAAACCGACGCTGAAGGCAAACCCTGGGAACCGATAACCCGTAAAGCTCTTTCCTACAAATATCTGATGGAGAACCGCGCACCCATCATTGCCCGGGATTATCTTATTGCGGGAACCACCTCCAGCAGAGAGGTCGGGTGCATCGTGTACCCGGAAGGGAGCGGCGGTTTAATCTGGAACGAGCTCTTCACCATTCCTTATCGCTCCTATAATCCCTTTGGTATCTCGGAAGAGACCAGAAGCCTTCTGCACCACGATGTATTTCCGTATTGGGTCCACCGCAATTTTCGAGAATGGGTTAGGGACAAATATGACAACCCTCTGTGCATGCAGATTGACGAACGTTACGCGTATTATTTCAACTGGAAGCAGGCAACCATATCACATACCATTCCGGATTTTCCGAAGATGCTCAGCCTGGGCACATCCGGAATCATCGGGGAAATCAGAGAGGAGCTCAAAAAAACACAGGGCAACGCCGAAAAGAAGGCAACGCTCGAAGCAATAATTCTCACCCTGGAAGGTCTCACAGCCTACTCAAAGAATCTCGCCGTGCAAGCGATAAAAGACGCCGCGGCCCAGACGGATCCCGTCCGCAAAAGAGAACTGGAACGGCTTGCCGAAATTTGCACGCAAGTGGTTGAAAATCCGGCTCGAAACCTCCATGAAGCCGTCAACGCCATGTGGATCACCTGGGTTGGGCTCCACATGGAGAGCATGAATGCCGGCCTATCGCTGGGACGCCTCGACCAGTGGCTCCAGCCCTATTTCCTTGCGGATATGCAAAAAATCACCTCTCAGGAAGACCGTGCAAAATACATCAAAGATGCCGTCGAGTTGATCGGCCACTTCTATATGCGATGCACCGATCACTTTCCGCTTACACCGGACCTTGCCAACTTCTATTTCGGCGGCAGTTCGTCCGACCAGGCAATCACGCTGGGCGGCGTCACGCCCGAGGGCCAGGACGCGGTCAATGATATGACCTACATATTTCTGAAAGTGACTGAAATGCTCAGCCTGCGCGACCCCAATATGAACGCGCGCTTCACGCCGGGCATAAACAGCGACACTTATCTGAGACGCCTGTGCGAGGTAAATCTGATCACCGCGGCAACGCCGTCGATGCACAATGACAGTGCCATGTTTAAAGCGCTTTCTCCCATGGGTTACGATATTAAGGATATCCGCAATTGGTCGGCGACGGGATGCGTCGAACCCACGCTGTCGGGCAAGCACATGGCCCATACCAATATGCAGATGATGAACATGGTTGCCGCCCTCGAAATGGCGCTCAATAACGGGCGTCACCCCCTGACGGATTGGAAACTTGGTCCGGACACAGGCGTGATCGAGAAGGGTGACTTCAAAAGTTTTGATGACTTTTTCAGCGCTTTTACCGAACAGTTTAAATTTCTTATCGACCGCTCCATCGAATACAATGATCTGCTCGCGGAAGCCCATCAATATCTGCGCCCCACGCCATTGCTCTCTTCAATGATTGCCGGATGCATCACAAAAGGAAAGGACGTCACCAAGGGGGGCGCAACATACAACAGTTCCGGAACCGCCATTGTCGGCCTTGCCGATGTAACCGATTCGCTGATGGCCATCAAGAAACTCGTATTTGATGAAAAGAAAATTACATTTGCTGCGTTAAAAAACGCGGTGGATACGAATTTTGAAAACGATCCCGCGCTGCTTGCCCTGGTGCGCAAGAAAGTTCCGCTTTTCGGCTCAGGCAATGCAGAGGCTGTGGCCATGGCCAACCGCATAACACAATGGTCTCATGATCATTACGCCAGCTTGCCGCATTACCGGGGCGGCAAGTACACGACCGGTTTCTGGACGATGTCGCAGCATGTTGCCTTCGGCATCCTGACCGGTGCGCTCCCTTCAGGCAGACAGGCGGGCAAACCCTTTACACCAGGTCTCACACCCCAGCCCTTCGCTTCGAAAAATCTACTCGATAACATTCGGGATGTCGCACAACTTGATCCTGTAAATCTGAACAACAACATCGCTTTCAACGTCAAGGTGGTTCCGTCAGCCTCGGACACGCGGGAGAAGACGGTGCACAATATGTTCTCTTATGTGAAGACCTATTTTGATCTGGGCGGCATGCAGATGCAGATGAACGTGGTGACGTCGGAAATGCTGCGTGACGCGATGGCTCATCCCGATAACTATCGGAACCTCATCGTCAGAATTTCCGGCTACAATGCATACTTTGTGACCCTGAACAGGGACATGCAGCGTGAGCTGATAGAACGGGCAGAATATGCAATATGACGAAGCGGCCAGGGCGCAGGCTGAAGAACCGGAGGCCGGAAAGCCGCTCATTCTTGAAATCAAAGGAAATTCACTTGACGATGGCCCCGGCATCCGCTCCGTCATCTTTTTTAAAGGATGTCCGCTTTCATGTTCCTGGTGCCACAATCCCGAAAGCAAGCATGCCAAGGTTGAGATCGGCTATGACCGGAAAGAATGCATTGGTTGTGGTACCTGCATAGCTATCTGCCCTGCAAAAGCAATATCTCCGGATAATGCCCATTATGTTGATCGCTTGAAATGCACCCTTTGTTTTCAATGCGCCGATGCGTGTCCCACAGGAGCGCTCTCCCGTGTCGGGAGGAACATGTCGGTCGATGACATCGTCTTAGAGGTTTTAAAGGACAAGCCTTTTTTCGATACATCCGGCGGCGGCGTGACCTTCTCGGGGGGCGAGCCCGTCATGTTCATGGAGTTTCTATCCGAAGTGCTGAAAGCTTTTAAAACGCATCGTGTTCACACCCTGCTTGAAACGGGAGGATTTTTCGATTTTGAAAAATTCGAGAGGTTGCTCCTTCCTTATTTGGATATGATATATTACGATATTAAGATCATGGATAATGACGCGCATCGCACTCACACTGGGGTTTCAAACCACCGGATTCTGGAAAATTTCGGGAAACTCCACAAAATCTTAGCGAGCTCTGAAGTTACACTCTTGCCTCGAACGCCTCTTATACCGAGAATCACCGATACTGACGAGAATATCCATGGCGTCGCCAAATATCTCCAAGAACTTGGCATCAAGAAAGCGGCGCTCATGCCATACAATCCTCTCTGGCACGACAAGGCAGATAAAATCGGTGCGCATAACTCTTACCGTGACGATAAGGTCATGACTAAATGGATGGAGCAAAAACAGATAGAGCGCTGCCGGAAGATATTTAATAATAAGGGGATTGCAGTGATTTAAGGAATGAACTTTCATGAGACGGAGTTTCTTGACAGCAAGTGTAAAAACGATCGTAAATCAAAACTTGCTTGCTGTAAAGTTGCATCCAGTCATTTTGACGGGCCTCCACTCTTTCAAATCATAAACAACAAAAACATCCCCTTGACTTTTTTATGAGTTAGGCGCACATGAAAACAAAGTAAATGAGGCATCGTCAAAAGGTTAATAACTAATCTGAACCCTTTTTTTAAGGGTGGTGCCATGAAGAGATTATTGAAACCCTGTTTCTGAAAAGAGGCGGGGTTTTGTGTTTATGGAACATATGGTTAAAGGAGGAAGGGCCATGACTAAAGATACAAAAATTCGATGGGGTTGGATTAAGGGAATGTATATTTACACCATTGTTGTCGCGGGATTATTTGGCTTGGGCATCATTGTCGTTCCTGAGACGATAAAATCGACGTTTACCTGGCCGGTTGAAGAACCTGTGGCTTTTGGAATTATTGGCAGTGTTTACTTGGCATTCGGTTTATTATCAATATTAGGTCTTAGGTCACCCCTCAAATTTACGCCTGTTCTTTTCCTGCAACTTTGCTACAAGTCGATATGGTTTATCGGTGTCGTTTTACCTCTTTGGACTACTGGACATTTTCCAAATTACGCCATACCTACCGTGATAATCTTTGCAACCTTTATCGTCGGAGACCTGATTGCAATACCTTTTTCCTATGTCTTTGCAAAAGAATTAAATCGGTAAATTAGATTTCTTTTCTAGATTTATTTTTCCAACAAATTTTTTCACTCAAATGAAAGGAGGCAAAAATGTATCTTATCGTATCAGAGTTATATCCAAACGATAAAGCAAAGGAAGTGGCAAATCTGTATATTGAAGCGATAACAAAATACCCTCACAATGAAAGTTTAGCAACCCCTATTGTGCCGGTTGCTGTGCGAACATCTTTACAAGGCATAGAATCTATAAGTATATACGAGTTGAAAAAAGGTAAAGCTGATGATGCCCTCACTTATGTGGCGACTAGGCTGGCGATGTTTCATGATATAGAGGGGTATAGGTGGACAACTAATCTCTATCTGAATCTTGAAGAGGCTTTAAAACTTATAGGTATGTGACGTAAATCTCACAAAATACATTTTTTGTCGGTGAAGGAAAGGCAGGGTCAGCAATGGCTCTGCCTTAAGGATTAATAAAATTAGATATACTATGGGCGTAGTTTCTTTGATTTAAATGATTTTAATATTCTAATCAAGGAGGCAGTCATGGAATCATCGGTAAGGATTGAATGTTTCCGGAAGTGGGTCCTGGGGACAGGGCTGAACTGAAAAAGATAAGGAAGAGAGATGAATAAAATTCGCTGTCCTTTCTGCGGCACGTTTCAAGAAGTCATTCCTCCTATCACCCTTTGTCAGAATTGTTATGGTGACCTTGGTGAGGAAATTAAGAGGCATTCCCAAAAAACAGTCGCTGAAGAAGAAATCTTCAATTTACCAGAACCACCGGTTTCAAAACATCAAACAACACAGACACACCTGCGGGAGAAAAAAGTCGACTCAGGTCATTCCAGTTTGCTTACCATTCTAGGGAAAACGGGAATAGACTTTTTAAAAAGATTTGCCTCGCTCTTTCCTCTTTTTTATCTTTCAGTCTTCTCTTTTATGCTCATTGGGATATTGATTTCGAGACTGGGCTTGTCCAGATTTTTCCCAGAGTATTATCCAGAGGACCCCTCTCTTATTTATCTTACAGGAGGGGGCATACTGCTCTGCCTGTTCGCTTCCCTTTACGCTCAAATAGCCTTTGTCTTTGTGATTTCAGAACAACATCTCCACATGAGCGATGTATTGGTAAAAGCCTTGTCACGACTTGCCTCTTACATTGCTCTTATACTGCTCATGGCGATCATTATCGGTCTCGGATACAGCATTCTTATATTTCCCGGTATCATCGCAACCGTCTTTCTGATCTTTGCCCCTTTCATTTTTGTAAAGGAAGATGTTGGTGTGATTGCAGCGATTACAAAAAGCATTTCCTATGTAGCCCACGACTGGCTTCGTGTCTTTCTCACCCTCGTTCCTATCCCCATTGTAATCATCTTAACCCTCTTTTTCTTCGCCTACGGAGGAACGCCAATCCTGTTAAAGTCACAGAACGAGTTCTCCTTTGTCTTCATTATCTCTGTATTCATCAGCATGTCCCTCATGCTGATGACTCTGTATGTCTATCAGATATATGAAGACTTGAGAAAAAGCCGTGGGGTCGTTCTTCCTGCCCAATCCGCCATACCGCTGTCACGGCAACCGGAGGTGAAAGTCCCTGGTCCTGTTTTTTCATCGTCTCAGCAACTGACCCCCTTCTTTGAAATGCTCCAGCAGGCATGGGAACTTTTTCAAAAGAGATTTTTCTGTTTGAGCGTTCTGAATATCCTTTCCTACATTCCACACGTCCTCAATCTTTCGCTCGCTGTTGCCACCTATATGAGTCTTAAAATCTTTATTGAGGCTTTCGGCTTAAAAGGCGAATTTAGCATACTAATTTTCCTGGCATTGCCCAAATCTGTCCATATCGCTGTCATTTTAGGGATTATTCTTTTTGGCATTCTTTATATTTCCTTGGCTATTTTCGGTCTGGTTAGTTACCTGCACCTTGAACTGGCTTTTGTATATGCGATTGCTGACGATACAATAACTCCTCGACAAGCCTTGATAAAATCACGGAGTAGACTGCATGAGTTTTTCCAGGCGAATCTCTACCGGAAACTTATCGCCTCCACGGGTGGGCTTTTGCTAATCCCTGGCTACATGTTCTGGGTTTGGTATGAGTTCACCCCCTTTGTTTTCGCCATGCAGAAAGAGGGGGAAACGCCACTCTCTTTGTTGGCGGAAAGCCGGAAATTGGTAAGAAATCTTTGGGGTCCTGTATTTAAAAGAATGATCACCTTCCGGTTTCTTCCGATCTTGGTTATCGGTGTTCTGATTTTCTTTATTTTAGCCGGCTTGCCCTTCCAGCAGATGTTTGTACTGTTTCAGAGTATCTTTAGTGGGAAGCCTCCTATAGGCATGCCCTCTCTTCACGACCCATGGATCTGGATTTTAATCATTACCGTACTCTACGTTTACATTGGACTTTTCCAGGTTCCTCTTCAAAAGGTGTTTCTGTATCTGCTGTATACAGAACTCAAAAACACTAAGACTGCCGAAACAGAATCTTCTCACACTCCCTCTCACTCTTAAGTTAATGTTTGGACAAATCTTAAGGTGAGCTAACCTTTCAGGATCCATAATTGTAAAATATCCCGACACTAACAAGTGGCAAAATAGGTTTTATTTTCTGTTGGAATAACGCTTTCAATCAGTAATGGTGACAGATAATAGTAGATTGATTCTAACGCCTTGGTAGGTGCTATACGTAACAAAATGAAAACAATAAAAATTGAGTTGAAAAATTCACATAATCACCATAGAAGAATCAGGGGCAGTCACGACCATTTGCGCATTACCTCGAGCCACCCCGAGCCACCTTCAGGTGGTCAGGTGGTCAGTTTATCCGGTTAGCAAGATGGTTTCCTGAAATGGGCCGGCAAAGGTTTGGGCATGATTTCAAAACGCGCATCGGAATTCACATCTTTCATCGTCATGGACATCATGGCCAAGGCGGAGGAGTTGGAACGCAAGGGCGAACATATCATTCACATGGAAGTGGGCGAGCCGGACTTCTCTACACCCAAAGCCATTACCGATGCAGCTATCGAGGCCCTGCAAAAAAATAAAACCCGCTATACTCATGCTCTGGGGCTTCTCGAACTGCGCCAGGCCATCTGTGATTATTATTTAAAAGAGTACGGTGTATCGATTACGCCCGATCAGGTGCTGGTTTCCACCGGCACGTCGCCCGTCCTACTTTTTGCCATGCTGGCGATTCTGGATCATGGTGATGAAGTGATTATCTCCAATCCCCGCTATCCCTGTTATCAGAATTTCATTC
>ERZ1645192.2571-NODE-2571-length-14995-cov-7.402075_pt1 | contig 14995 bp, 11 predicted proteins | sample MGYA00575354_ERZ1645192 | MGnify/ENA primary metagenome ERZ1645192 (study PRJEB40844, sample SAMN11349763) | freshwater sediment metagenome | isolation source: river sediment | host: Sediment | place: India: Faizupur Khadar , New Delhi | collected 2017-02-21 ... | reverse complement strand
ACTACGACATGCAGGGCGGGCCGGTCTACATCAGCGAAACCGGGTTCCGCACCTCCACGCTCGAGCAGAATCCGCCGGTGGTGAATTACGCGTGGGCGGAGCCGCCGACGGAGGAGAACGCGGCGCGCATGTATGCCGCGCAGTTCGCGCTGATGAACGTCCTGCCGTGGCTCGGCGGCTACGGCTATTTCATGCTGTACGACAAGTGGCCCGAGGGCGATTTTGGATACCTGCGCGATGACGGGACGAAAAAGCCGATGGCGCTCGCCGGCGACGCCATCAACCGGGCGTTCGCGAAGGCCGTGACGTTCCGGGACCCGGAGCCGCAGGTGTGGATCTACTATCCCGACTACGCGCAGGCGTCGCACCGGCCCGGCTTCCAACAGCTCAAGACATGGGTGGCGGCATGGGAATACCCGTTCCTCAGCACGCTCGGGAAGCGCGTCGATCAATACGGGGAGGGGTTGATGACCGGCGACCCGAATGCCGGCGCGAAATTCGGGGCCGTCGTCTCCAAGGACTTCCGTAAATTCTGGCGCGGCTTCGCGTTCACCCGGACGATCCCCGACGACAACAAGCCGGTCGTCCTGCTCTCCACGATTTCCGAAATTCTCAGCGACGACGACCGCGAAGCCCTGCGCGCGAAGAAGACGATCACGTTCGGCGCGGTCGGAGTTCGCGACCGGTTCATGAAGGAAACCGAGCCCTGGTTTCTTTCCGCCCTCGGCTTGAGTTCCGCGCAACAGCGCGAGCGGTTCCTGCTTCTGAACCTGACGAACGCGGCCGCCCGGCCGGTCGAGGTGTCGGGCGCCATTACCGGAACGAACCTTTCGCCCTGGCGCGCGATGGATCCTGCGATGTTCGACCGGGGCATCCCGTGCGACGGCCAGGTCCTTGCCGTGCCGTCCGGTCGATATCTGCGTGTCGAAATGCTGGCCGGTTCGTCTGAGGGCAATGCGGCGCCTTTCTGCCGGGCCGAATACAGCAACGGCGAGCGGCGGAACCTTGTCATGGGTCCGACCATCGGCGACATGCGGTTCGAGCCGGTGATGACCGATCATGTGAAGCGCGGCGCCACGTTCCTCAGCCGCATCCTGATGCCGCTCGAGCCCTCCCTCGAACTGCGCACGATCGAATTGCCGCGGGCTCCGTGGGTACGGCTCTGCGGCGTTGTGCTTGTGGAAGGCGGCGCGGCGGTCAACTGCAGGATCGGCATCAACAACGGGAACGAGATCCTTGAACGGGTTACGCCGTGGTGGCTGCGGTTGACTGACGCTCCGGGGGAGTTGCGCGTGCTTGAATCCTTTGCCGGCGGCGATCCGGCCGTGGTGGCGCGCGGCACGCACGTCGCCTTCCTGTTCGATCCGCTGACGTGGGCCGGCAAGACCAACGAGATCAGCGGGGAGGTCGAGTGGGTGAGGAAGTGGATTGATGAGTCGGTGAATTATCTCCGGAAGGCGAAGTCGGCACCATGATGCGGAACAACCACGCAGTCTGCTGTTCCGAAGCGGAACTTTATTCCGTCATTCCCAGCCGCTGGGCGACGAGGAATCTTCTTCTGATCGCTTTGTTTCTTGGTGCGGTGTCGGTCTTTGCCCGGGAGCCTGTCTCCGGCCGGTTCATCCGCGACTGGCAGATCTGCGGGCCGTTTCCGGCCGCGAACCTTCTGGACCCGGCGGTCGAAAACGAGGAATCCCTTGTGGCCGGTTTCGGGCGGGGGGCGGGCGGCCGGCCATGGAAGGTCCTGAACGCGGCCGCCGACCACGTGGATTTCGAGGCCCCGGAAGCGTTTGGGTTGACCAACCAGGTTGTCGCGTACGCCTTTGCGGAACTCGAATCGGAGCGGGACGGCGACGTCATTCTCGGTCTCGGCAGCGACGACGGCGCCATGGCGTGGTGGAACGGGCGGCAGGTGCTTGTCCACGATGTGGCCCGCGGCGTGAAAGCCGGCGAAGACCAGGTCCGCCTGCGCATGCGCCAGGGCCGGAACACGCTGCTGTTGAAGGTTTTCGACGCCGGCGGCGGCTGGGGGTTTGCCGCCGATCTTCGGCCGGCGGGCGCGGAGACCTGGACGTGGAAGGTCGTTCCTCCGAAGACCACGGAATGAAACCGAAGCAAAACGCGGATGCGTTCGGGCAGGAACTGCTCGACCACCTCAACGGCTGCGCGAGCTGCGAGATTGTCGAGCGCGACGACGGCTACATCGACGGATCGTGGCGGACGGAGCTCTATTTCTCCGAATACCCGTCGTGGGGCAGGGACGAGAAGCAGGCCCTGCGGTGCGCGCGCGGCCGCGTGCTGGACATCGGCTCGGGCGCGGGCCGGCACGTCCTGTATCTTCAGAAGAAGGGGTTCCGAGTTCTTGCCACCGACATCTCGCCGCTCGCCATCAAGGTGTGCCGCCTCCGGGGCGTGAAGGAGGCGAAGGTGGTGCCGATTGACCGGCTTGGGCCGCAACTCGGCCGGTTCGACACGATCCAGATGATGGGCAACAACTTCGGCCTCTTCGGTTCGCCCGCCCGCGCGCGGCGGCTGCTGAAGCGGTTTCATCGGTTCACGAATCCCGGCGCGCGGATCGTGGCGGAATGCCTCGATCCGTACGCCACGCGGAATCCCGATCACCTGGCCTATCATCGGTTCAACCGCCGGCGCGGCCGCCTGTCGGGACAGCTCCGCATTCGCGTTCGATACGGGAATCTGGCGACGCGCTGGTTCGATTACCTCTTCGTTTCGCGGCGCGAGATGAAGGACATCCTTTGCGGCACCGGCTGGCATGTCGCGCGGTTTATCCCGCCGCGCGGCGGCCGCTACGTCGCCGTGATCGAGAAGGATGCGTAGGCGCTCTCCCCGGTCTTCGTTCGACGCGCCAGCGCAGAACACCCGGGCGTGCTAAACGAAGCGGTCTGGCCCTCGCCCTGAGGCTCCTTTCGGCCTGAGCCTCAAGGCGAAGGCAGGCCGAAGGGAGACCGCATCCACGCTATTCGAAGATCACGGTCTTATTGTTGTAGACGAGCACCTTGTTCTGCAGGTGCCGCCAGACCGCGCGCGCGAGAACGACCTTCTCCAGGTCCTTGCCTTTGCGGACAAGGTCTTCGACGGAATCCTTGTGGCTCACGTGAATCACGTCCTGCTCGATGATGGGCCCCGTGTCGAGGCGGCTCGTCACGTAGTGGCTCGTCGCTCCGACGATCTTGACGCCGCGGGCGTACGCCGAGTGATACGGTTTTGCGCCCGGGAATGCCGGCAGGAAGGAGTGGTGGATGTTGATGATGCGGTTCGGGTACCGGCGGACGAAGTCCGGCGAAAGAATCTGCATGTACCGCGCGAGCACGATGAAATCCACGCCGTGCTTCTGAAGGAGCGACAGTTCCTTCCGCTCCTGCTTCGCCTTGCCGGCCCGCGTGATCGGAAACGCATGGAACGGCACGCCGAATCGCCGGGCCACCGGCGCGAGGTCGGGGTGATTGCCGATGACGAGAGGCACGTTCACGGTCCACTCGCCGGAACGGACCCGCGAGAGAATGTCGTAGAGACAGTGCGGCTCCTTCGAGACAAACACCGCCATGCGGGGGACGGTGTCGGAGTCGCGGAGTTCCCACCGCATCTTGAAATCGTCCGCGATCTTCCGAAACGCGGATGCGATCCGGCCGTACGGCAGGTCGAAGCCGCTCTCGTCCCACTCGACCCGCATGAAGAACACGTTCTCCTCGAGGTCCACATGCTGTTCGAGGTGGATGACGTTGCCGTTGTGCAGGGCGATGAAGTTCGTGACGGTCGCGACGATGCCCTTCCGGTCCGGGCACGAGATCAGAAGCGTGATCGAGCGTGAACGGTTGGTCTTCACGGCGGCAGTATAACCGGCCGAAAGCGGAGGGCAATTTCCTTCTTTTTTGCCCGGGGATCCGGCGCTACAATACAACGCCGTGGTGGTCGCGTTTCATCCGGAGGGGCGCAGGCCATGATCGAGAAGCGATGGGAACACTATCCGCACCCGGCCGACGTCGGCGTGCGGGGGATCGGCGCCACGAAGTCCGACGCCTTCGAGCAGGTATCGCTCGCGCTGACGGCGGTCGTGGCGAACCCCGAGACCATCGAGGCCCTGGAGCCCCTCGAAGTCACCTGCGAGGCGGAAAACGACGAGATGCTCCTCGTCGAATGGCTCAACCGGTTGGTGTACGAAATGTCGACCCGCCGGATGCTGTTCAGCCGCTTCGACATTTATGTCGGCGACAAGCTCTTGAAGGCCCGCATCTGGGGCGAGGCGATCGATCCCGAAAAGCACCAGCCCGCGGTCGAGGTCAAGGCGGTCACGTACCACGACCTCGCCGTGAAGCAATCGCCCGGCGGCGAATGGCTCGCGCAGTGCGTCTTGGATGTGTGAGGAGCGGAGTGTTGGAGTGATGGAGAATTGGGGTGATGGAAGGACCTGATCCGACCCACCACTCCAGGACTCCAATCCTCCATCGCTCCAAGTGACTATGGATCTGAACCCCTTGTCGAGAGTATCGGAGACGGAATGGCATCTTGAGCCCCGCGGCTCGATGCGCGTGCCGGGCGTGCTGTTTGCCGACGAGCCGTTGCTTCGCGGGATGGATGAAAAAGTCCTCGATCAGATCGCGAACGTCGCGACGCTGCCCGGCATTGTGAAGGCATCGTTCGCCATGCCCGACGCGCACTGGGGCTACGGCTTTCCGATCGGCGGCGTCGGCGCGTTCGATGCGGAACAGGGCGGCGTGGTCTCCGCGGGCGGCGTCGGGTTCGATATTTCCTGCGGCGTTCGGACGATGCTGACCGGGCTGACGCGCGAAGAGCTGGACCCGATCAAGCCGAAGCTCGCCGATGCGCTTTTCCACAAGGTGCCCGCGGGGGTCGGCAGCACCGGCCACGTCCGGCTGAATCCTGCCCAGCTCGACGAGATGCTGGCGGGCGGTGCGCGGTGGGCGGTGCAGCAGGGCTACGGCGTTCCGGACGATCTCGACCGGATCGAGAACCGCGGCTGCATGGCCGGCGCCGATCCTGCGCAGGTGTCCGGGCACGCGAAGCAGCGGCAGGAAGAGGAAATGGGCACGCTCGGATCCGGCAATCACTATCTCGAGGTCCAGGAGGTGCGCGAGATATTCGACCCGAAGACCGCCGCCGCGTACGGCCTTCGCGAGGGCGGCATCGTGATCAGCATCCACTGCGGCTCGCGCGGCCTCGGCCACCAGGTCGCAACGGATTACTCGAAGAAGATGGTTTCCGCCGCCGCGAGCTACGGCATCCCGCTGCCGGACCGCGAGCTCGCGTGCGCGCCGATTCGCTCGCCGGTGGGAGAGGCATACCTCGGCGCGATGCGCGCGGCCATCAACTGCGCGCTGGCGAACCGGCAGATCCTGACGCATCTCGTCCGGCAGGCGCTGAACACGGTGCGCAAAGGCCTGGACGCGCCGCTGCTGTACGACGTCTCGCACAACACGTGCCGGCTCGAGAATCACGTCGTGGACGGGCGGAAGAGCAAGCTGTTCGTGCATCGGAAAGGCGCGACGTGCGCGCTGGGGCCCGGGCATCCGGATGTTGCGCCCGCGCTCCGGGATGTCGGTCAACCCGTGCTGATCGGCGGGACGATGGGAACGGCGTCGTACATTCTCGCCGGGACGCCCGAGAGCGCCGGGCTCGCGTTTGCGTCGGCCTGTCACGGCGCGGGTCGGCAGATGAGCCGCACACAGGCGACGAAACAGTGGCAGGGCCGGCAGGTGATTGACGAACTGGCCGGCCGCGGAATTCTGATCCGCACCCGCTCGTATCGCGGAGTCGCCGAGGAGGCGCCGGGCGCGTACAAGGATGTGAGCACCGTAGTCGAAGCCACGCACGCGGCCGGGCTTGCGCGGAAGGTGGCAAAACTGGTGCCGCTGGTCTGCGTCAAGGGATAGATTGCCGCTTACGCGCGCAAAACTTCCAAGGGTTGGATCATCAGCCCTGTTTTCTTCCAAGGTCTGGAAAAGATGAAAGTGGATCTACATGTTCACGCGCGGGAGCGCTCCGATTGTTCTGCCTCGTCAATCACGGCCGGGTCACCTTGATCCTGTAAACTCTCCAAGTCTTCCCGGCCGGTTGGCGGGCGCTCATAGATTATCGGATTCACGGCGACTGGTTTTCCTGTAATTCCGGGGCCGTCAACGTATACTCCGTTCAGGAGACGGTGAATCATGCTGGTTCACAATGCCGAAATCGCGGCGATGTTCGATGAGATCGCCGATCTGCTCGACATTCAGGGGGCCAATCCGTTCCGCATCCGCGCCTATCGAAACGCGGCGCGGACGGTTCAGGGCCTGGGCCGCGAACTGAGCGACATGCTGGCCGGCGACGAGGACCTGACGGACATTCCCGGCATCGGTGCGGACCTCGCGGCGAAAATTGTCGAGGCGGTCGAGACCGGAGGGATGGAGACCCTGGAGAAACTTCGCAGGCAATTTCCGCCGGGCATCACCGATCTTCTCCGCCTTCCGAACCTCGGCCCGAAACGGGTGAAGGCCCTTTTCCAGGATCTCAAGATCGAATCGCTGAAGCAGTTGGAAGCCGCGGCGCGCGAGGGGAAGGTGCGCAACCTGGCGGGCTTTGGCGAAAAGCTCGAACAACAGATTCTCGAATCGATCAAGTCGAAGGCCGACACGGGCCGGCGGTTCCTGCGGGCGGCTGTCGAGCCGTACGCTCATGCGCTGGTGCAGTATCTCGAGACCGTGCCGGGCGTGGAGACGGTGGCGATCGCGGGGAGTTGCCGGCGGGCCCGGGAGACGGTGGGGGACATCGATATCCTTGCCGTGGCGGACGGAAAAAGCCAGGTCATGGACCGCTTTGTTCGCTACGACGAAATGGCGGAGGTGCTGGCGCACGGCGAAACGAAATCCAGCATCGTCCTGCGGACGGGCGTGCAGGTGGACCTGCGGCTGGTCGAAGAGAAAAGCCTGGGCGCGGCGATGGTGTATTTCACCGGCAGCAAGGCGCACAATATCGCGATCCGCAAGCGCGCCCAGGAGCGCGGACTCAAGATCAACGAGTACGGCGTGTTCTCCGCGGGGGAGGAGAAGGACGAGCCGTACGTGGCCGGGAGGACGGAGAAAGACGTGTACGCGACGATCGATCTTCCCTTCATTCCGCCGGAGCTTCGCGAGGACGCGGGCGAAATCGAGGCGGCGGAGAAGGGGAAACTGCCGAAGCTTGTCGAGCTCGACGACATCCGCGGCGACCTTCACATGCATACCGCGGAGTCCGACGGCAAGAACTCGATTCGCGAGATGGCCGAGGCGGCCCGCGCGCGCGGCTACGAGTACATCGCCGTGACGGAGCACTCGCGGCGGCTCGCGATGGTCGGCGGGTTGGACGAGAAGCGACTGATGAAGCAGATGGAGGAGATCGACCGGCTGAACGCAACGCTGAAGGGAATCGCGATCCTGAAGGGCATCGAGGTCGATGTTCTCGACGACGGCGGCCTCGATCTGCCGGACTCCGTTCTGGCCAAGCTGGACCTGGTGATCGGTTCGATCCATAGCCAGTTCAGGTTCACCTCCGACCGGCAGACGGAGCGCGTGCTCCGGGCGATGGATCATCCCTGTTTCACGATGCTCGCGCATCCCACCGGCCGGCTTCTCCTCGAACGCGAGCCGTACGAGCTCGATCTGTCGCGCGTGATCGAACACGCGGCGCAGCGCGGGTGTTTTCTCGAGCTGAATTCGCATCCCCTGCGGCTCGATCTGACGGAAACCTCGTGCCGGATGGCCAAGTCGCAGGGCGTTCGGGTCTGCATCAACACGGACGCGCACGGCACGACGGACCTTGACCACATGGTCTACGGGGTCGGTCAGGCGCGCCGCGGGTGGCTCGGGAAGAAGGATGTCCTGAACACGCTCCCGCTGAAATCCCTGCGCGCGGCGCTGGCAAAAACCATGGGCAAATGATAGCCGTAGAACGAAACATGAAACGCGAACGCAAACTGGCGGCGGTGATTTTCGATTTTGACGGCGTGATTGTGGACACGGAGCCGCTGCACTTCGCCGCGTTCCGCGACATCCTGCAGGCGAAGGCGCTTGCGTTCACCTGGGAGGAATACGTCTCCGTCTATCTCGGGTTCGACGACCGCGACGTATTCCGCGAGGCCTTCAAGCGGGGCGGGCGGGTTTTGAGCAACTCGGAACTCTCGGAGCTGATGCGGGCCAAGGCGCGGTTGTTCCAGGAGTTGGCCGAGCAGAAGGGCGCCGATCCGTTCCCGGGCGTCCTGCCGTTGATCAAGTCGCTGGCCAAAAAAGTTCCCCTGGCCCTGTGCAGCGGCGCCGTGAAAAGCGACATCCAGCCGATCCTGCGAAGGCTCAAGCTGGACCGCGCGTTTGATGCGGTTGTGACGGCGGAAGATGTATCGGCGAGCAAGCCCGACCCCGCGTCGTACGTGCTGGCCCTGAAACGCCTGGCCCGGGCGTTCCCGTCCGGAGGCGTTGTCGCGGAGCGCGGTGTGGCCATTGAGGATACCCCCGCGGGGATCGCGGCGGCGAAGGGCGCGGGGCTCCGGGTCCTCGCGCTTTCCAATAGTTACGCGCCCGCGAAACTGAACGAAGCCGACAGAGTCGTTCCGTCCCTGAAGAAGATTATGAAGTGCGATTTGGAGCGGTTGGTGGAGCGTGCGGATGTTGATTCCAATCAGTGAACGACGGGTAAACAGCGTGAAGTCGGGGCGATGGGCCCGGGGCCTTGCGGCCGGGCTTCTCGCCGTGTCCGGCGCGCTCGCGGCCGCGCGCGCCGAGTTCGTCCCGCGCCAGCCTGATTCCATCTTCGATGCCGACGGGCTGAAGGCCGACTTGTCGGATCCTTCGGGGAAGATCACCGGCGAGGTGTTTCAGGCCGGGATCAAGAAGTATCCGCTGGTGGACGTCCGCAAGCCCATCCTTCCGCCTTCTTCCGCCGGGAGAATGTCTTCCTTTCAAGCGGGCGGTCCGTCACCCGACCTGGCCCGGGCCAGTTTCCAGTCGGCGAGCGTCTATGCCCGCCAGCGCGATTGGCCCAAGGCGCTCTCGGAGATCGAGCAGGCGCTGGAGCACGACCCTGAAAATCCGTTCCTCATCCAGAGGGCGGCCGCCTTCGCCGCGCTGGCCAGGAACTTCGGCCTGGCGGATGTGTATTTCCAGAAATCGTTGCGCGCCGATCCGGACAACGTGGATTTTCTGGCCGGCCGCGCCGGTGTGCTTATCCGCCTGCTCCGCTTGAAGGAGGCCGGCGAGTTGGCGCAAAAGGCGCTCCAGGCGAACCCCTCGCATCTCTCATCCCGGTTTCAAGAGCTCTGCGTGCGCGTGGCCCTCGGCGACACGAACACCTCCTGGGCGGGATGGGAGATGCTCGACACGGATCAGGTCCTTGAGGCCGCCGATTGGCTGGACGCGGACAGGGAGGACTACATCAAGGTGCTGAAACCGGAGGGCTATTCGAATTTCTGCGATATCGTGCTGGGTCCGAACACGGCTGAGCATGTGACAGAGATCGCGACTTCCTTGAAAAAAGCGAGTCTGGCCTTGCGCGCGGGGCAGTTTGTCGAGGCTCGAGGAGCGCTGGCCTCGGCCACGAATGCGGGTGTGCGCGCTGCGGGCGTCAGCATGGATATTGGAAAGTGCCTGTTTCAGATGGGGGACAGGAGATCCGCGGTGCTGCATTTCCACGCCCTGGCGGCGCGCTATCCGGAAAGCTCCGTGGTCCTGTACAACTACGCGTACGTGCTCATCAACATGGAAATGTACAGCCAGGCCGGCGCGGTTCTCGAGAAGGTCTGCAAGCTGACTCCGCAGGAGGGTCAAGCCGCGTTTGCCCTGGCCTGCACCTACGCGGCGCGCGAACAAATCAACAAGGCATGGCCGATTCTCACCCGGCTCGCTTCCTCGCATCCCGCGGAGATGCCGGAGTGGATGGAGGGCGACAAACCCTACCAGGAGGCGATCCGCAAGGACCCCCGGTATCCCGAGTTGAAGAAGACTTGGGAAACGGCCCAGGCCGCCGCGCCGTAACGGAACTTTTTCCGAGCGTGTGCGCGGTGTTGCTTTCCGGGCCGCAATCTTCTAATAATCCCCAACTGTCGCGAAACTTGCGGCACGGTTGTCTTACGGTGTTCATCAACATGGAGGAAGAACGATGAGACGGATCATGGCTGGTCTTCTGAGTGTGATTCTGATGGCGGCGTCCGGCGTTTTCGCCGAGGAAGCCGCGGCGCCGGCCCAGCCGGCGGCCGGCAAGTCGATTGCCGTTGTCGCCGTCGGTCCCGTGGACTCGGCTCTGATGGATCGCGTGCTGGCGTTTGCCAAGGAAAACACGGGCTTCAAATTCCGCGTGGCCCCGGCGCTCGAGTCGTCCGGCGATACGCTGGACGCGGTCGCGGCCGAGGCCGGAAAGGCCCTGGCGGCCGACGACGCGGCGCTGGTCGTGCTCGCGAATCCCGCGGCCGACATCAAGCCGCACGGCGCTTTCTTCCCGGAACAGCGTGTCGCGGTGGTCAATCTCAAGTCTCTGAAGCCGGCCGCGGATGACGCCGAAGTGTACGGCCGCCGGGTGGAGCGGGAAGTGATGCAGAGCATCGGCATGCTCCTGGGCGCGCCGTCGTGCCCGAATCCGCAATGCGCCATGTGGCAGTACACGACGGACGAGGAGCTGGACAGCAAGGGCCGCAACTACTGTCCTCCCTGCATGGGCGTGATCCAGAAGGCCGCCGAGGGCAAGGGCGTGGGCATGGAGCCCACGGCAGCGGCCCCTCTGTAATGCGTTGCCCGAAAGAATCCCATGCTCGACATCAAGTTCATCCGCGACCATGAAGACGACGTGCGTCGCGCCCTCCAGGCGCGTGGCGCAACGGCCGATCTCGATGCCGTGATCGCGCTCGACAAGGAGCGCCGCGCGATGGTCTCGCAGGTCGAAGTTCTGAAGAACCGCCGGAACGTGGTGTCGAAGGAGATCGGCGCGCTGAAAAAGGCGGGCAAGGACGCCGCCGACATGCAGAAGGCCATGCGCGAGGTCGGCGAAGAGATCGCGGCAACGGATCAGCGGATTCGCGAGGTCGAGGAAAAGCTGGGCGGCGCGCTTCTGTATTTTCCGAACCTGCCGCACGCGAGCGTCCCCGTGGGCGCGGACGCGTCGGGCAACCAGGTCGTGCGGCAGCACGGCGAGCCGCGCCATTTTGATTTTGAGGCAAAGGCTCACTGGGATATCGGCGTGAAACTCGGCATTCTGGATTTTGAGCGGGCGGCCCGCATGTCCGGCGCCGGGTTCTTCCTGATGAAGGGCCTTGGAGCCCGGCTCCAGCGAGCGCTCATACAGTTCATGCTCGATCTGCACGTGAGCGAGCACGGCTACAAGGAAATCTCGGCGCCGTTTGTGGTCAACGCGTCTTCGATGCGCGGGACCGGGCAGCTGCCGAAGTTCGCGGAGGAGCTGTATCACGTTCCCTCGGACGACTTGTACCTGATTCCTACCGCCGAAGTGCCGGTGACGAACATCTACCGCGACGAGATCATCCAGGACCCGTTGCCGATTTACCTGACGGCCTACACGCCGTGCTTCCGCCGCGAGGCCGGCGCCGCGGGGAAGATGACGCGCGGCATGATTCGCGTGCACCAGTTCGACAAGGTCGAGATGGTCAAGTTCGTCGAGCCCGAGAACTCGTACGACGAACTGGAGAAGCTTGTGCAGAACGCCGAGGATGTGCTCCAGCGGCTCGGTCTGACCTACCGCGTGGTTCTTCTCTGCACCGGAGACATGGGGTTCGGCGCGGCGAAGTGCTACGACATCGAGCTCTGGGCGCCCGGCCAGAACGCGTGGCTGGAGGTCTCCTCGTGCAGCAACTTCGAGGACTTCCAGGCCCGCCGCGCGCAAATTCGCTATCGCAACAAGGACGGCAAAGTCGCGCTCGTTCACACGTTGAACGGCTCCGGCGTCGCCTTGCCCCGCCTCGTCGTTGCCCTGTTGGAGAACTACCAGCAGGCCGACGGCACCGTGCTTATTCCCGAAGCGCTCCAGCCGTACATGGGCGGGATGCAGCGGCTGGAATAAACGGTCTTCGTCCTCGTTCTCCAAGCAGCGGTTCACAATCAACTCCTCCTGGCGCCCTCGAGCCCATCCCACACTTTATAAAGTGTGGGATGCGATGGGGACGCTTCTCAGATGGGGGCGCTTTCTTCATTGACCATTCTCCGTGAACCATGAACCATGGTTCGATGCTTCGCACGGTCCAGCGCACGATTCTGAAGCACGCTCTTCTTCGGGAGGGCGATCACGTGCTGATCGCCGTATCCGGCGGGGCCGATTCCGTGGCTCTTGTCTACGCGCTTCACTTCCTGAAAAAGCGGTACGGCATTTCGATCACGCTGGCGCACCTGAACCACGGGATTCGGGGACGCGCGGCGGACCAGGACGCCGTCTTTGTCAAGGAACTGGCGTGGCGGCTGAACCTGCGGTGCGAGCAGGGACGGGCGGATATCCCGCGCATGGCGAAGGAGCGGGGCGTTTCGCTGGAGATGGCGGCCCGGCAATCGCGGTACGAGTTCCTGATCCGAACCGCGCGGGCGGTGGGGGCGAACTGCGTCGCAACGGCGCATACGGCGGACGACCAGGTGGAGACGGTTCTGCTCAAGCTGACGCGCGGTGCCGGCCCGCAGGGCGTCAGCGGAATTCCCTACTGCGCTGAAAGGCACGGCCTTCGCGTCGTTCGGCCATGCCGCGACGTCACGCACCTGGAGGCGGTTCGCTTCCTGCGCCGCCACGGCCTGGCTTGGCGCGAGGACAAGAGCAACATGGACATGACGTTCCTGCGAAACCGGGTCAGGCATCAGGTCCTGCCGCTGCTGGAGTCCAGGCTGAATCCGCAGGTGCGCCGGGCGATCCTGCGAACGGCGGAACTGTTGCGCGAGGAGAACGAGTGGCTGGACTCGATCGCCCGCGGACTGTGGAGCGAATGTGCAGGGGGGGCGAAAAGGAACGAGCTGAACGTTGAGAAGCTGAACGGCTTGCCGCTGGCGGCGCGCAGGCGGATTCTTCGGCTGTGGCTGGTAGCCGGTGGCGTGGATGCCGACCCGCTTGGTTTCGAGACGATTGAGAACATCGAGAGACTCCTTGCCGCGCCGCGCGGCACGCGGGCTGTGCCCGTCTCCGGTGCAGTACGCGTCGTGTGTCGATACGGGAAGCTTGTTCTTGAAAAGGGCCCGGTTGCCGCGGGCGGTGCATTCCGCGAACGGGTTGCCGTGCCGGGCGAGACCGTTCTTCCGGATCAAGGCCTGCGGATCGTCACGAAGTTGGCGACCGGCATTATCCGCAAGAGAGGCGTTCGGGCTGGGCATCTGCCCGCCGCCGCTTCGATCGGCGGGAAGGCATCAGCCCTTTATGTCCGCTCCTGGAAACCCGGCGACAGGATGAAGCCCTTCGGCATGAAAGGCACGCGCAAGCTGCAGGACCTTTTCGTGGATCAGAAGGTTCCGCGCGACAGCAGGGATCGCATCCCGGTCTTCGAATGCCGCGGCGAAATCGTCTGGATTCCCGGCTACCGCATCGCCCGCGGCTGGGAGGTCGGGAATCCGCACGCCCCGTCTCTTCACATCTACGTCCGACAGGTTTAATCCGGCCATTCCCCGTTGCAATGTTCTCGGCAGGGTGTTACTTTAGCCCATTCCGGTGATTCACGCGCAGGTGCTATCGAGGTGTTATGGAAATCAACCGCAAAGACCCAAGCCCGAACAAGTCAGGAGTGCCGATGCGAGGCGTGGCGCTCTGGCTTCTTCTGCTCGCGCTCTTCCTGACGGTCTTCCAGATGTTCTCCCAGCAGCAGGAGCGTTACCAGAAGCTTGCGTACAGCGATTTCAGTCAGCTGATTCGCGAGGGGAAGGTCCGCAAATGCGAGATCGTGAACGAGGCGTCGGGGCTTCAGTACTACGTGCGCGGAGAACTGGTGGACCTGGACTCCAAGACGGGGCGTCCGAAGAAGTTCAAGGTGGATGTCCTGAGCCTGGAAAATCTGCAGGACATGCTGGACGAGCACAAGGTCTTCTACTCGATCAAGTCCCAGAATCCGATTCTCTGGCAGGTGATTTCGAGCGCCGTCCCATTCCTCCTGGTGCTGGGCCTGCTCTACTTCCTGTTCATCCGCCAGATGCGTTCGGCGGGCCGCGGGGCGATGAGTTTCGGCAAGAGCCGTGCCCGATTGATGACCCGCGACAAGAACAAGATCACGTTCGATGATGTCGCCGGCGTGGACGAGGCGAAGGAGGAAGTGCAGGAGATCGTCGAGTTCCTGAAGGATCCCAAGCGCTTCCAGCGGCTGGGCGGGCGGATCCCGAAGGGCGTCCTGCTGGTGGGTCCTCCGGGCACGGGAAAGACCCTGCTCGCGAAGGCGATCGCCGGGGAGGCGCAGGTGCCGTTCTTCAGCATCAGCGGCTCGGACTTCGTGGAGATGTTTGTCGGCGTCGGGGCGTCCCGCGTGCGGGATATGTTCGAGCAGGGGAAAAAGAGCGCGCCATGCATCATCTTCATCGATGAAATCGACGCCGTGGGCCGGAGCCGGTTCAGCGGCATCGGCGGCGGGCACGACGAGCGGGAGCAGACCCTCAACGCCCTGCTGGTCGAAATGGACGGTTTCGACACGCAGGAAGGCGTGATCATCATCGCCGCCACGAACCGGCCGGACGTTCTCGATCCCGCCCTGCTTAGGCCCGGACGTTTCGACCGGCAGATCATGATCGAGTTGCCGTCGCTGGAAGGCCGCGAGGCCATTCTGAAGATCCATTCGCGGCGGGTGAAGCTTGTGCCGGACCTGGACCTGCGCCGGGGCGCGCGCGGCACGCCGGGTTTCTCGGGGGCGGATCTGTCCAACCTGATCAACGAGGCGGCCTTGCTGGCCGCCCGCCGCAACGCGGACGCGATCGAGCTGAAGGATATGGAAGAGGCCCGCGACAAGGTCCGCTGGGGCCGCGAGCGCAGAAGCCGCGTCATGGACGACAAGGAGAAGAGG
>ERZ1645192.2568-NODE-2568-length-15006-cov-9.819945_pt1 | contig 15006 bp, 14 predicted proteins | sample MGYA00575354_ERZ1645192 | MGnify/ENA primary metagenome ERZ1645192 (study PRJEB40844, sample SAMN11349763) | freshwater sediment metagenome | isolation source: river sediment | host: Sediment | place: India: Faizupur Khadar , New Delhi | collected 2017-02-21 ... | reverse complement strand
CCACGCAGCGCGCACAAGCGCTGGCCGACAGGTTTTCAGCCCATGACGGGCGCGAGCCCTACACCGCCATCGGCGAGCTGGTGACGCTGCTCACCGGGCTGCAGAGTTGATCGGCACCACGCCCCATCATTGCCGTTCTGTCGCTCACGAGAGCAGGTTGAACAGCGACAGGCGGCTCAGGGTGGCATAGCTCTGCTGTGCGGCCTGCAGCGCGGCCGTCTGCTGGCTGAGGCGGCTGATCGCCTCGGTGAAGTCGAGGTCTTCGAGGTTGGTGAGCACCTCCTTGGTCTGCAGGGTGCTCTGCTGGTGGTTGGACTCCAGCGCGTCGAGGCTGTTGAGCCGGGCACCGACCTGGGCGCGGGCCTGACTGATGCGGTCGCGCGATGCATCCATCTGCTGAATCGCATCGGCGATGGCTTCGCTGCGCTGGGCCGTGTTGAGACTGGCGTCGGTGATGCTTCGGGCCAGGGCATCGACGCTGGTGAGCAGATCCTGCCGGCCGGCGGCGGCAACGGTCAGGGTGAGCCTGTCGCCGCTTTGCGGCGCGCCGCTCAATTTGATCTGGGTGCCGGCGAATTCGAGCTCCATGCCGGCGACGTAGTCGATCGGGGTGCCGGGCAGATAGCCGGCGGGCACTCCTTTCTGGATCGCCACTGGAATGTTGGCCGGCTGCTCGGTGATGACGAACTGGCTGGCCGAGGTGAAGTCGATCGACAGGCTCTTGCCGGCCCAGCCGTCGACCTGCGCCTGGTCGGTGACGATCGGCTGCGCGGTGGTGACGGTTCCGGTATTGCTGGCGGCCGCCGTCGCCGTGACGTTGCGCGGCGCCAGCAGGTCAACGAAGAGCCAGCGGCCATCATGCCCCAGCGGCATGGTGACACCCGGAGCGACCGTCAGTTCGGCAATGCCCTCGTCGCCCTGAAACGAGAAGGCACCGCTGGCGTCGCGGGCAAAGGGCGCGGTGTTGGCCTGATAGCCGGAGAAGAGGTAGTGACCATCGCCATCGCGGCTGTTGAGCTGACCCAGAAGCTGGTCGCGCAGTGCCCGCAGTTCGCTGGCGATGCCGGCGCGGTCGGCCGTGTTCAGCGCGCCGCTTTCGCTCTGGATCGCCAGTTCGCGCACCCGTTGCAGGCTGTTGGTGATCTGATCGAGCGTGGTGTCTTCTGAAGAGATGCGCTGGCGCGCGGCGGTGATGTTGTCGAGGTAGCGCTGGGTGGACTGCTCTTCGGCCCGCAGGCGCTGGATGGCGACGAAGGCGACGACGTCGTCGCCGGCCTGGGTGACGCGCTTGCCGGTCGCCAGCTGGTCATGAGTCTCCAGCAGCTTGCTCTGGTTATCGAGAATGGCGTTGCGCGCCTGGGCGTAGAACTGCATGGTCGAGATGCGCATGGCGGATCAACTCCTCGGTCAGCGGCCCACTGAGTTGAGCAGGGTGTCGAACAGTTCGCTGGCCACCTGAATCAGCCGGGCCGAGGCGTTGTAGCTGTTCTGGAATTCGATCATCTTGGCGGCCTCCTCATCGAGGTTGACGCCCGACATCGCGTCGCGCTGGGCCTGGCTCTGCCGCAGCGAGGCATCGGCGGAGTCGAACGCCACCTTGGCACGGGCTGCGAGGGTGCCGACGCGGCCAGTCATCACCCGGTCGCTCTCGATCAGTGCCAGGGTGCCCTGCTCCAGCAGCGGCCGGTTGCCCAGCGCACCCAGCGCCAGTGCATTGCGGTTGTCACCCACTGCCTGACTGTTGAACTGCACGGTGAAGCTGTCGCCAGCAACCGGGCTGCCGCTCATCGTCACCTTGAGTCCCAGTGCCGCGGGGATCATGCCGCTGGCGCCGGTGGGGGGATAGGGCAGTCCGGCCGCCACCGTGGCGCTGTTGCCGTCGGTCACCGTGTAGGCAGTGCCGCTGGTGAAGGTGATGCGCAACGGCAGCGCCAGGGTGCTGGCGTCGTAGGGACCACGGTCGGTCATCTCCACCGTGGTCAGCGCCCCGCTGCCCTGGTTGGTCAGGGTTGCACTGCCGCGCACCGGTTGCGCCAGGGCCAGGCTTTGTGGTCTGGAGACCGCCATGGCCATGGAGTTGGGCACGGCGCGAAACGGCGTGATCAGGTAGTGGTCGCCGGCACGGAAGGTGCCCGAGGTCAGATCGATCTGCACTCCATCGACACTGATGCTGGCCGGCAGCGCGCCAAAGTTGCCGCTGGAGATCTGCACATTGTCGCTCAGCCGGGTCAGGGTGTACTGGTCGTTGGCCGGGCCGATCAGGTCGAGCTTGTAGTCGCTGCTCTTGAACTGTGCCGGGTCGAGCAGTTGCACCGCCATCACCTGATCCTTGGGTGGCGGGTTGTTCAGGTTCGGCTGCACCCGCTGGGCGGCCAGTGTGGCGCTGTTGGGGTCGGCAAAGAACAGCCCGCCCATCCGGCCTTCCAGGTCGACACCCAGTTGATGCTGCTGGTTGACCAGCAGCGCAATGCTGCCGCCGATGCGCCCCAGTTCGGTCAGTGTCGGTGCCAGCGCCTGGTCACGGTAGTCGAGCAGTCCGCCCAGTTGCCCGCCCAGACTGCCGCTGCTGAGTGACTGCCGCTGCGTGCCCAGCTGCAGGTAGAGCAGTGAACGGGCGTTGTCGTTGGGATCAGGCCCACTGCTGACGCTGCTGGCCTGTCCGCCCACCACCAGTGCGCTGCCCTTGTCGAGCATGACGTTGATCGAGCCATCGCTCTGGCTGATGGTGTTGATCTGCACCAGCTCCGACAGTTTGCGCAGCAGTTGGTCGCGCTGATCGAGCATGTCGTTCGGCTGTGCGCCACTGCCATTGCCCGAGAGCACGGCGATGTTGATGTTGAGCCGGGCAATGGCACTGCTCAACTCGTTGATCTGGCCGCTCAAGGTATCGAGTTGCTGATTGACATCCTTGATGCGCTGGCCAAGGTCGCCCCCCAGCGTCTGAAAGCGGTTCGCCAGCCCACGCGCATCACCCAGCAGCACCTCACGCGCGGTCACCGACGATGGCGACTGGGCCACCGCCTGGAATGACAGAAAGAATCGGTTCAGGTCGGTGGTCAGCCCGGAATTTTCGCTCGACAGCATCTTGTCGAGCGCATCGAGCCCGCTCTGCATCGCCTGCGTCTGCTGCTTCTGCGAGCTGTCGAGCATGATCTGTCGGGTCAGGAACTGGTCGGCAACACGACGGACCTGGTCGATCGTCACCCCGCTGCCAACGAAAAAGGAACCATCACGCTGCGCCGGGCGGGTCGAAAGATTGGCCTCCTGCCGGCTGTAACCCTCGACATTGGCATTGCTGATGTTCTGACCCGTGACCGACAGGTTGAGCCGGTTGGCCTGAATCCCCGAAAGACTGATGTTGAGCAGATCACCCGCCATGGTTCAGGGTTCTCACTGATAGGAAGTGGTGCCAGCGGCGGACTGGTTCATGGCCAGCGGCGCCTGCTGGATCGAGTCACCGCGGTAGATCGCCATCACCTTGCGCGCATAGTCCGGGTCGGTGGCATAACCGGCCTGTTGCAGCGCCTGGATGTAACCGCGCGGGGTGCCGGCCTGGCGCAGCGCCTCCTGATAGCGCGGCTGCTCGCGAATGAAGCGGGCGTAGTCGGCAAAACTCTCTTCATAGGAGCCATAGGCGCGAAAGGCGGCCCGCTCCCTGACTGCCACGCCGTCGCGGTACTCCAGCGTGTCGACCCACACCTTCGGCCCCTGCCAGCTTGCATCGGCCTTGATGCCGAACAGGTTGAAGCTGTTCTCGCCCCGGTTGCCGCTGATCATCCGCTGCCCCCAGCCGGTTTCGAGCGCCGCCTGCGACAGCAGCAGCCGCGGGTCGACGCCCAGCATGGAGGCCGCCTGCCGTGCCGCCGGATAGAGCTGCTGCGAAAAGGCTTCGGACGAGCTGAAACCGGTCGCATCCTGATCCCAGAGCAGGCTCTGCACCCCGAGTCGCGGCACTTTGAACGGCGGCGCCGATGGGGCTTCCAGTGGCACGGGGTCGCGGTGGCGCATGGCCAGTTGGGCTGCACGCAGATCGAGATTCGGGTTACGCGCCGGCGCCGCGTAGCCCATCGACGCCAGCGCCTCGGGCGTCCCGGTCTCGCCGCCTTGCAGTTGCCGCAACACGACCTCGGCCAGCCCGATGCCGCTGCCGTTCATCACGCTCAACTGGTTGTCGAGCATCTCCTGATAGATTTCGCTCTCGTGGCTGCTGAAGGGGCTGTCGCCGATCAATGCCCGGTTCGCATCGCGCATCGCCTTGGTCATCATCTGCACGAACATCGACTCGAACTGCCGCGCCGCCGCAGCCAGCCGCTGCGGATCCTGCGGATCACCGCCCCGGCCCAGTTGCTGCACCGAGGCCAGATCGTTGTAGAGGGGGCTCTGGTCGACTTTCATGCTGGTCGCCGCACCTCAGATCACCACCAGTTCAGCCCGCAGCGCACCGGCCTCTTTCAGCGCCTCCAGAATCGCCATCAGGTCGCTCGGCGCCGCGCCGACACCATTGACCGCCCGCACGATGGTGTCGAGCGACACGCCGGCATCGAACTTGAACATGTGGCCATTGCCTTCGGAGACCTCGATCTTGCTGTCAGGCACCACCACGGTCTGTCCCGGCGAAAAGGCACCCGGCTGGCTGACCCGCGGATTTTCCGAGATGGTGACCGTCAGGCTGCCATGGGTCACCGCCGCCGGCGCCACCTGGACATGCTGACCGATGATGATGGTGCCGGTGCGGGAGTTGATCACCACCCGCGCGGCCGCGTCGCCGGGCGTGACTTCGATGTTCTCCAGCATCGACAGGAATTCGACCCGCTGCGCCATGTCGATCGGCGCCATCACCCGGATCGACGAGGCGTCGATTGCGGTGGCGGCACGCGGACCCATGAAGCTGTTGATCGCCTCGGTGACCCGTCGTGCCGTGGTGAAGTCGGCACGGTTGAGGTTGAAGACCACGCTCTCGCCCTGTCCGAAGCTGCTCTGCACCATCCGCTCCACGGTGGCGCCACTGGGAATGCGGCCGGTGCTCGGCACGTTGACGGTGATGCGTGAACCGTCATTGCCGCTGGCATCGAAGCCAGCCACCACCAGATTGCCCTGCGCCACGGCGTAGATCTGTCCATCGGTGCCACGCAACGGCGCCAGCAGCAGGCTGCCGCCACGCAGACTCTTGGCATTGCCGATCGAGGAGACGGTCACATCGATGCTCTGGCCCGGCTTGGCGAATGCCGGCAGTTGCGCATGGATCGCCACCGCCGCGACGTTCTTCAGCTTTGGATCGATACCGGGTGGCAGCGCGATGCCGAACTTGGCCATCATGTTGCTGAAGGTCTGGTCGGTGAAGGGTGCCTTGTCGCCGGTGCCATTCAGGCCGACCACCAGCCCGTAGCCCACCAGCTGGTTGGTGCGCACACCGGACACACTGGCCAGATCCTTCAGCCGGTCGGCCAGCGTGACACTGGACAGCGCCATCAGCAGCAGTCCGCACAGGAGTCCAGGACGAATCGATCGCATCGGTTCACTCTCGCTAGAAGGGCCAGATCGGGCTGTTGAAGAAGCGCGCCAGCCAACCCATCGCCGAGGCATCGGCCACTTCGCCGGTCCCGCCGTAGGAGATGCGCGCGTTGGCCAGCTTGGTCGAGGGGATGGTGTTGCTGGTGGAGATGTCCTCGGAACGCAGCAGGCCGCGGATGCGCACATACTCATCGCCCCGGTTGAGCGAGATCCACTTCTCGCCGCGCACCTCCAGCAGGCCATTGGGCAGCACATTGACCACGGTGACGGTGATGCTGCCGCTCAGGCTGTTGCTCTGGTCGGAGCTGCCCTCGCCATCGAACTTGCGCTTCGCATCGAGCGAGGCGCTCAGGTCGTTGCCCTGGATGCTGACATCGTGGCCAAACAGCGACGGATTGGCGATGGTGGCCGACTCATCCTTCTGGGTGCTGGTCTTGGCGCTCTTCTTCGAGGCGGTGTTCTCGGTCAGCAGGATGGTGACCACATCGCCGACCCGCTGCGCCCGCCGGTCGCCGAACAGCTGCACCATCTGGCCATCCTGATAGATGGCGCCGTTCACCTGTGAGGTCGGCATCAGGCGATCGGGCGAGACCGGCGCGTAGGCCGGATCATCCGGCTTGACCGGCAGCACGTCACAGCCGACCAGACTCAGCAGCGACAGCAGCAGCAGGCTCATCCGGCGGCTGTTTCGCGCTCGCTTGCGGCCGGTCGCGACAGTGGTCATCAGCGGATACCTCTCACCATCGTGCTTCACCGGTTACAGGGTCTGACCCAGGTATTGCAGCATCTGGTCGGCGGTGGAGATCACCTTCGAATTCATCTCGTAGGCGCGCTGGGTGGTGATCATGTTGACCATCTCTTCGACCACACTGACGTTGGAATTCTCCAGCGAGCCCTGCTTCAGACTGCCCAGCCCATCCAGTCCGGCGGTGCCCACCTGCGGCGTGCCGCTGGCGGTGGTTTCACGAAACAGGTTGTCGCCGATCGCTTCGAGTCCGGCCGGATTGACGAAGTTGGCCAGCTGAATGGTGCCCACTTCGGTCGGCGAGGTGGCACCGGCGGTCAGCACGCTGACCACGCCATCCTGACCGATGGTGATGTTCTTGGTGTTCTCCGGAATGGTGATGGCCGGCTCCAGCGGCAGCCCGTTGGTGGTGACGATCTGACCTTCGGAGTTGAGGCTGAACTGCCCGTCGCGGCTGTAGCTGATGCTGCCGTCGGGCATGGTGATCTGAAAGAAGCCCTGACCGTTGATCGCCATGTCGAGCGGCTGCTCGGTCACCTGCAGCGTGCCCTGGCTGAAAACTTTCTGTGTGCCGGCCGTGCGCACCCCGGTGCCGAGTTGCAGGCCCGAGGGCAACTGGTACTCCTGGGTCGAGAGCCCGCCGGGCTGCTTGTCGATCTGATAGAGCATGTCCTCGAACATCGCCCGATCGCGCTTGAAGCCCATGGTCGAGACATTGGCGAGGTTGTTGGAGATGACCCGCAGTGCGGTGTCCTGCGCACTCAATCCGGTTTTGCTGACCCAAAGCGCACCATTCATGTCGTCTTTTCCTGCTTGCCGTGTTGATCGAATCGCGCCGCCGTGAGGCGGCAGTTTTCTGGCGCCGTGGCCACCCCGTTACATCTGCAGAATCCGCGTCGATTGCGCGGCGTTCTCTTCAAAGGTCTTCATCATCTTCACCTGCATCTCGAACTGCCGCGCCAGCGTAATGATTTCGCTCATCGACTCGACCGCGTTGACATTGCTGCGCTCGATGGCGCCCGACTCGACCCGCACCGTGGCATCGGCCTCGGCGACTGCGCCAGCGGCCAGCCGGAACAGACCATCCTGCTCCTTGCGCAACTGCCGGGCGTCCGGATTGACCAGCTTGATCCGGTCCACCTCGGTCAGCGTCTGTCCATCCCCGCCCTGGGGCACGATCGAGAGGGTGCCATCCGCGCCGATCTGTATCTTCTGCGCCGGCGGCACCGCGATGGCGCCGCCGTTGCCGAGCACCGGCAGACCGCTGGCGGTGGTCAACTGCCCCAGTGCATCGATGCGCAGATCGCCGGCGCGGGTGTAGGCTTCGCGCCCATCCGGGCCACTCACCGCGATCCAGCCCTCACCCGCCACGGCGATGTCGAGCGGGTTGCCGGTCTGCGTCAGCGTGCCCGACGAGAGGTCCGATCCGGGCCGTTCGGTCATCGCGTAGACCCGGCTCGGATGGTGCTCGCCAAACACCGGCATGCTGCGCGCCTGCGCCAGATCGCTGCGAAAGCCAGTGGTGTTGATGTTGGCCAGGTTGTTGGCATGGATGGTCTGCGCCCGCATGGTCTGCGCGGCACCACTCATGGCGACATACACTCCGCGGTCCATTGTCTGCTCCGGTTGAATCGCTGTTGATCTGTCAATGCAGATCGCGGGCCAACTCAATCCGTCGGTTTATTGACAGAGCCCCTTCATAAAAAGCCAATCAAAAACAATCCGTTATGAAAAAAGATTGCAGACAGCGCCGCAGCGGCACGCCGACGTGCAGATTTTTCCGCCGAGGCGGCAGAGCATGGAGAGGAGGGCGGCAACGGCTTGCCGCCGGTGCATGAAGCGGGGATGGCGACAAAATCGGGGCCACTGCGCAACGACAACGGCCCCTTCACGACTCAGTCAAGCGCGTCGCTATCGCACATTGAGCAGCGACTGGGTGACGGCGTCATAGGTCTGAATGGTCTTGGCATTGGCCTGATAGTTGCGTTGGGCCACGATCAGCCTGACCAGTTCGTTGGAGAGATCGGCATTCGACTCCTCCAGTGCACCCGACTGCAACACGCCAAGACTCGACGAACCCGGCGTGTTGACGACCGGCGCGCCGGAGTCATAGGTCTCGACCCAGCGGGTGCCGCCGGTCGGGCTCAACCCCTGCGGATTGGAGAAGTTGGCCAGCGCCACCTGCCCCAGAATTTTCGACTGGCCGTTGGTGAAGCGCGAGAAGATCTGCCCGCCGGTGGCGATCTCGATGCCGCTCAGCCGGCCCGATGCATAGCCATCCTGACTCAGCGCATTGACCGCGAAGGGACCGCCATACTGGGTGGAGGAATCCATCTCCACCACGAAGGCCGAACTGGTCGAGGGCACCGGCAGCGGCAGTGTGGTCCCGGGTGAGCCCTGCAGTGCGCCATTGTCGGCGCCATTGGCATCCTTCGGGCTCCAGTTGGAGATCAGTATCGAATCGGAGTTGGCGCTGTCGAGGCTGCCATCGGCATTGAACACCAGCCGATAACTCGCCTGGGTCGGCAGCGACGAGTTGGGCAGCGGATCACCGACATCGCGACCATCGATCTTGACGTAGAGCGTCCAGGCGTTGTCGAGGCCGCTCTTGTAGACCGACTCCTTGACGAAATATTGACTCAGGGTGTGGGCATTGCCCAGGCTGTCATAGATGGTGGCCGAGGTGGCGTGGCTGTAGCTGTCCTGCTGGGAGGGGTCGAAGGTGTTGCTGGCAATCACCGGACCGGTCGAGGGCGTACCAGGAAAGACCGCCCCGTCACCGCTGCCGGTCACATAGCTGTAGTTCTCGCTGGTGGCCAGCGCGACCGTGCCACCGACCGTGGCAAAGCCATTGCCTGCATTCAGGGTCGATGCAGCGCTGTCACCCGGGCCGCGCAGCGCGACGGAGCCGGTGCCGGTGATCGAGAAATCGATGTCCTGACCACTGTTCTGGGTGATGGTCATCGAACCGCCACCATTGTCGACCGCCGAGAAGCCACTCATCGCATTGATCTGACTGACCCAGGCCGCGACCGTGTTGCCGGTCAGCGCGGTCCCGTTCAGTGAGAACTCCCCGGTGGCCACCCCGGTGATCGCCGACAGCGTGACGCTGGTCTGCGCTGAAGCCGAGACGCCGGAGTGGTTCAGCGCATTGATTCCGGCCGCGATGGCCGCTGCACTCTGCCCGCTGCTGCTGGCAAGACTCACTGCCTGACCGGTGTCGTTGTTCTTCAACTGCAAGGATCCCGTGCCATAGCCGTTGGTCACGGCAGAAGTCGTCCCGAGCTGCACCTTGCCGATGCTGCTGCCGCTCATGGCGGCGCTGTAGCTGCGCTGCTCCGGCGGCGTCTCCCGTGCATCGAGGTTGAGCCGGGCCTTGACCTGCGCGGTCAGCTTGGGTGCCAGCTCCTGGGTCTGGATGCGCAAATCGGAAATATTGGCCGCCAGCGCACCGCTGCCTGAAGCCAGGAATCCCTGGAAACGGTCGCCGGTGCTGTTCACCAGATAACCATCCTTGTCCAGACTGGTCACGCCGGCCCGGGTGTAGGAGCGCGACCCATCCTTGGACAGAATGAAGAAGCCATCACCGTTGATCGCCAGATCGAGGCTGTTGTTGGTGAAGTTGATGTTGCCCTGCGAGAACTGCTGCGACACCTTGTTCAGGTTGACACCGTTGCCGATTGCGGTACGGCCGGAGCCGACCAGCGCCGACGCATAGACGTCACCGAATTCGGCGCGCGATGCCTTGAATCCGGTGGTGCTGGCATTGGCGATGTTGTTGCCGGCAACGCCCAGTTCGGTGTTGGCGGCCCGCAGACCCGAGACGGCTGTGTCGAATGACATGTGCTAACCCCTTATCAATCTGTTGAGCTATTGGACTTTTCTGACTTCGTTGGCCGAGACCGCTCCGACGCCGGCCACATTCAGCATCAGGCTGCCATCACGTCCCAGCGTGACGCTGTTGACGTTGGCATTGAGCAGCACCGGCACCTCTTCGGCCTTGCCGGTCACACCCTGGGTGGTGGCAACGACCTGGTAACGGCCCGCCGGCAACTGCTCGCCCAGCTCGGTCGTGCCGTCGAAACTGAACGGCAGACTCCCGGCCTTCTGCGCACCCAGCGCAAACTGCCTGACCAGGGCCCCCGACTCGGTGCTGATGTTGAGCAGCAGGCTGTCGGTGTTGTTCGGCAACTCGATCTCGCCACTCAACGGCTTGCCGCCGCCCAGCTCACCCACCTTGCTCGGCACCTGCACCGTGCGCCCCACCAGCGCCGTGGCCTGCAGCGCCTGCGACGAGCGCATGCTGCCGCCATAGCCTGCGACCGTCTCATTGAGCGTGTTGATGCCCTCGACGGTGCTGAACTGCGCCAGTTGCGCCAGAAACTCGCCACCGTTCTGCGGGTCGAGCGGGCTCTGGTTCTTCAACTGGGCGACCATCAGCTCCAGAAACTGGTTCTTGTCATCACCGGCCTTTTTGACATCGGGCCTTTTGCTGATTTCGGCATACAGATCGGTGGCCGACTGCACACCCGTGACATTGCTCATCATCCTGCTCCAACTGGTTTGCCCTGTTCCCCGTCACGCACCATGGCGCTTTACCCGCCCAGCTTCAGGGTCTGCACGATCATCTCCTTGGCCGTGTTCATCATTTCGACATTGACCTGATAGGAGCGGGAGGCCGAAATCATGTCGGCCATCTCTTCGATCGGATTGACGTTGGGGTAGTAGACATAGCCATCCTGATCGGCCATCGGATGTTCCGGCTGATAGCGCGGCTGCAACGGCGCCTGACTCTCGACGATGCCCGCCACCTCGACACCGGCCTGCGCCGCCGCTGCTTCGCCGAACAGACCCTGCTCCATCACCTGCTGCTGCACCGCCGAAAAAACCGGATGGCGCGCACGGTAGGTGCGGTCGATGCTGCTGCTGGCCGAATCGGCGTTGGCCAGGTTGCTGGAGGTGGTATTGAGGCGCACCGTCTGTGCGCTCATCGCCGAACCGGCGATGTCGAAGATCTGACCCAGTGACATCTCACTCTCCTTTGATGGCGCGGCTGAGGCCATCGAAACGTCCGCGCAGCAGCGTCAGACTGGTTTGATAGTGCAGCAGATTCTTGGCGAATTCGGCCTGCTCGGTCTGCAGATCGACACTGTTGCCATCGATCGAGGGTTGCAGCGGCTGGCGATAGGCCACCTGCTGGTCGAAGCCTTCGGCGCCACCCACCGACAGGTGGGTGTCACGGGTACGCAGCAGCCCGCTGGTCGACCTCCTCCCATCATCCTGTTGCGCCAGCAGACGGCTGAAGTCGATGTCCTGCGCCTGGTAGCCCGGGGTGTCGCTGTTGGCGATGTTGTTGGCCAGCAACTCGGCACGGCGAGCGGCCAGTTGCAGGGCCTGCGGATGAAGCCCGAGCGCGCGGTCGAAGTTGATGGCCATGACTCTGCTCCTGATGACGTCAGGTATCAGACAGCAAAGTCAATGCCAAAATATTTTGTTATTGTTTTACAAAGAATTGTAAAGAGAATTCGTGGAATGCAGGCGTGAACGGCAAACTCTTGCCAGCCTGCCGGATGCCCGGCACGGCACCTTCTTGCCGGCCGACCCGGCAAGGAGAGTTCAGCAGGCGCGATGGATCACGCCAGGATTGCAGTACTCCATCTGGTAGCAGTGCCCCAGATCAAGGGTGGTTTCAGAAGCACCCAGCAGCAGCGAGCCGCCCGGCTTGAGCCGTCCGCGCAGCCGCCGCAGAATCTCCCGCTTCAACTCCATTCGGAAGTAGATCAACACATTGCGGCAGAAGATCAGATCAAAGTTGCCCAGGGCGGTGAAATCCTCCAGCAGGTTGATCTGCCGGAAACTGATCCGCCCGCGCACTGCCGGCTTGACCTGATACCCGCCCTCGACCGGATCGAAAAAGCGCTTTCTGCGCTCCAGCGACAGACCGCGCGCCAGGGCGCTCTCGGCATAGATGCCGGACTGTGCCTGCTGCAGCACCTGCGAGGAGAGATCGGTTGCGACGATTTCGATGCCACCGGCAAAGGCAGCGAGCTGCGATGACAGATACTCCTCGACCACCATCGCGATCGAGTAGGGCTCCTGACCCGAGGAGCAGGCCGCCGACCAGATTCTGACCCGCTGCTTCGACCTGGCCAGCTCCGGCAGCAGACGTTCACGCAAGATATCGAACGGATAGCCATCGCGAAACCACATGGTTTCATTGGTCGTCATCGCATCCAGCACCGATTTGCGCAACTGCCGCTGCTGGGTCGACTCAAGACGCCGGGCCAGCTCGCCAAGCGTCCCGATGCCCTGCTCGCGCATCAGATTGCCAACGCGACTCTTGACCAGGTACTCCTTGCCATCGCCCAGCACGATGCCGCAGCTGCGTTCGAGGAAATCGCGAAAAAGCCGGTAATCGCCGCTTTCAATCGTCAAGGCTCACCTCGTCATCTCTCGCCACTGGCCAACCTCCACGCCTTGCAACCCCCGCTCAGGCCGCGGTGGAGTGCACGGCAGGATGGACCGCCTTCAGGCGATCGATCACCGCCTGGGTCAACTCATCGGGCTGGAACTTGGCAATGAAGTTGTCCGCGCCCACCTTGTCGACCATCGCCTTGTTGAAGACACCGCTCAGCGAGGTGTGCAGCAGCACATGCAGATCCTTCAGTCGGGCATCCGCGCGAATCTCGGTGGCGAGGGTGTAGCCATCCATCTCCGGCATCTCGATGTCCGAGATCACCATCAGGAACTTCCGCGCCGGCTCCTGACCTTCATCCGCCAGCCGTTTCAGAAACTCGAGCGCCTCCTTGCCGTTCTGGCACGAGGTCGCCTCGATGCCAACGCTGCCCAAACAGTTGAGCACCTGCTTGCGCGCGATCCTCGAATCGTCGACCACCAGCACGTGGGCCTGGCCACCCTGGGCGATCAGCGCATCATCGATGCCGGTCAGCGTGATCGCTTCCGAGCGTGGCGCGACCTCCGACAGAATCTTCTCCACGTCGATGATCTCGACCAGTTGCTGATCGACCTCGGTCACCGCGGTCAGATAGTTCTGGTTCCCCGCGCCGCTGGGAGGCGGATGCACCTCCTCCCACATCATGTTGACGATGCGCTCCACCGCGCTGACCAGAAAGGCCTGCACCTTCAGGTTGTACTCGGTGATGATGATGAACTTCTGCTCCAGCTCTTCCGCCGGCCGCTGGCCAATCGCCCGACTCAGATCGATGATTGGAATGGTGCTGCCGCGAATGTGCGCCACGCCGCGCACCAAGGGGTTGCTCTTGGGCAGCGAGCTCAGCGGCGGGCAGTTCAGCACCTCCCTGACCTTGAACACATTGATGCCATAGAGCTGCCTGCCGTCCAATCTGAACAGCAGCAGCTCCAGACGATTCTGGCCCACCAGCTGCGTGCGCCTGTTGACGCTGTCCAACACTCCAGCCATGTTCCCCTCCGCTGCGGTTGTGGCCGCGTTCAACCTTTTCGATCAAACATCGGCACGAAGTCTGCATTTATCTATCGTCATTACCCGGTTCATGCAGGGGCATCGGCAAAAAATGACGGAATTCCGACACCCAACCCGCTGCTGGAGGGTGATTTTCGTCACTGCAAAGCGCTGCATCGCCATTGATTCAAAGCGTAGTTCATGACCATGAAAAGGGAAGGAAACCACCGGCTCCTCGGCCTGACACTGGCTCTTTTCTGCAGCCTGCTCAGCATCAAATGCTGGAGCATGGCGGTCGACGACCTGACGGCCCAGGCCGAGAAATTCCTGCGTCAACGAATCGGCAGCGCCGACAGCGCCGAAACACGCTTCGAGATCACGGTCGGGCCACTCGACCGCAGAATGCGCCTGTCGGCATGTGCCGTCCCGTTGCAATTTCAGGCGCCGACCGGCGAGCTGCTTGGCAGAGTCTCGATCAAGGCCAGTTGCAACAGCAGCACCCAGGGCTGGTCGCTCTACATCCCCGCCAACGTGCGTCAGTTCCGCCCGGTGGTGGTCGCTGCCCACCCGATTTCGCGTGGCAGCGCACTCGATGCCAGCGCCATCACCCTGCGGCAGAGCGACATCTCGACACTGCCACAGGGCTACTTCACCGACCCGCGGCAATTACTGGAACAGCTGGCACGTCGCGACATTGCCCCCGGAGAGCCGCTGCGCCAGAGCCTGCTGCAGCCACAACGGCTGATCAAACGGGGAGATGAGGTGGTGATCCTGGCTGAAGTGGACGGCCTGACCGTGCGCAGCAGCGGCATCGCGCTCGCCGATGGCGCAGCCGGCGCGCAGATCGACATCAGAAACCTGCGCAGCGAGCGAATCATCCGGGCGCGCGTGCATTCGGCCGGCACGGTCATGGTCAGACTGTGAAAACGCCATCCGAAAAAGTACATTGCCGCCTAAAGAGTGGCGCAAAGCCGCCGATACAGCCCATGCAGGCAAGCGCCGCTTGCCCACCCGATTGCGACAGGAATGCACCATGGTGATTGACTTCAAAACTCAGCCGCCCACACCGCTGCCCGTCCCGGAGCGCCCGAGTGGCACCGCCCCCGCCGAGTCGCGCACTGACAACAGGCCCGCCGCAGAGGCATCCGGTACGGCTCAGAGCGAAGCCGTGCGAATCAGCGACCAGGGCCGTTCACTGCAACGCCTGGAGCAGCAGCTTCCAGCGGGCGAAGTGCGCGAAGGCAAGGTCGCGGAGATTTGTCGAGCCATCGATGAAGGCCGTTACCAACCGAATCCTGAGCAGACCGCC